>Ga0209757_10000408_pt1 | contig 10364 bp, 9 predicted proteins | sample ETNvirome_6_1000_FD_185472 | JGI IMG/M metagenome (GOLD analysis project Ga0209757, IMG submission 185472) | Marine viral communities from the Pacific Ocean - ETNP_6_1000 (SPAdes) (version 2) | ecosystem: Environmental > Aquatic > Marine > Oceanic | place: Pacific Ocean | collected 2013-06-19 | reverse complement strand
CTCGTTCATCGTTCGACTCCCTGGTTGAAGGAGCCGCGATGGTCTGCCTCGATCAGTCCACGCGCTACATCTGTCGCTCTACCACACCGTCACCGCCCGCACCCCTCCCGCGAAGCGGGTTCGTGCACCGGCCCAAAAAAAGTCCGTAAGCAGGACACGTGTCATGGCCATCGCGCCTTTAGAGTAGGTGCTCGCGGCAGACATCGGCGCCGATGCTGGCTCGGCCTCTCGGTTGTTGTGCGCAGATTGGCATAGCGCTGCCTTTCTTTTCAGCAGCGATTTTGCAGCTTCCTCAATGATCCGGGCGGGGGGCCTTTCCGATAAGCTAGCGTACCAGCTCCGGTAGGTTCTGCACATGGTTGAAGACGGCGGATATGACGACCGAGCCTTCACCGACGGCCGAAGCGACGCGTTTGACCGATCCCGCGCGCACGTCTCCCACAGCGAAGATTCCGCGATAGGAGGTTTCGTAAGGCGTTTCCGCGCCGGCCGCTTCACCGGTGTGCACGAAGCCTTTGGCATCGAGATTGACCAAACCCGAGAGCCAGTTCGTATTGGGTGCAGCACCAATCATGATGAACAGCGCGCGAGTGTCCATGCCCCACTCTCCCTGCGCATCCATTACCGTCACTGCCTCAAGATGATCCTCGCCATGCAGTGCAGTGATCTTGCAGCCATAATGAATCTGGATGTTGGGCTCGGCTTCCAGCCGTCTTCTCAGATAGTTCGACATAGAATCCGCCAAGCTCTCGCCACGAACCAGGACATGGACCTGCTTGGCTGCGCGGCAAAGATACATCGCGGCTTGCCCTGCGGAATTGCCGCCCCCGATCACGATCGCATCGGTGTTGCGGCAAAAGCGCGCTTCCATGTCGGTCGCCGCGTAGAATATCCCCGCGCCTTCGAATTCCTCGAGCCGGTCGAGCGTCATGCGGCGATATTGCACCCCGGTCGCGACCACAACTCCCCGCGCACAGACATGGGCTTCGTCATCCAGCGTCGCGCGAAACAGGCCGTCGGGTCGCTTTTCCAGTTTTTCAACCCGGCGCGGCATCGCAAAGCAGGTGCCGAACTTCATCGCTTGTATCTGGCCGCGATAGACGAGGTCGGCACCGGAAATGCCGGTCGGAAATCCCATATAATTCTCGATCCGGCTCGAAGTCCCCGCCTGACCGCCGATAGCAGTATCTTCGATTAGGAGCGCCGACAGGCCTTCCGCCCCAGCATAGACCGCAGCTGCGACGCCTGCTGGCCCTCCGCCTACGATGAGAGTATCGACAATCGTATCGCCGGCGACGTCGAGATCCAAATTGAGGATCTGGGCGACCTTGCGGGGAGTGGGATCATCCAGCTTGCGATCCTGCCCCACGATGACGGCCGGTTCGTGATCCACCAGATTGCACAGGCGCGAGGCCTCATCATCGCTGCTATCGAGGTCGAAGGACTGGAAGGGCACGCGGTTGCGCGCGAGGAAGGTCTCCACGCCTTGGACCGCGGCATCCCGGTCGGCACCGATCAGCTTGATCATGCTGTTCTTGAGTTCGAACTGCCTGCGTCTGCGCGCGGCAAATACCGTGATAATATGATCCGAAAGCTCGGGCACGCGGCCCATCAGATCGAGCATGTCCTCACGCGGAACCTCGATGACCCGCGTGTCCACTGTCGCTCGCATTGGAAGAAAATGCGACCCCGCATTGAGAAATGAAATGTCGCCCATGAATTGAGTCGGCCCAAGGCTGGATTCCAGTAAGCGCTCACCGGAAAAGGGATCGACGACTTCGATCTCACCTTCGATGACGTAGACGAACGTATCATGAGGTTGGCCGATTTCGGCGACCATCTCACCCTTGTGATAGGCGCGCTCATGGCCGATTGCGCACATTGCCGTAACATGCTCGTCTGCCAGCGGCACGCGCTTCATGACTTCGAGATCAGCGCCGATGCTTTCCATAGTCTTCGTTCCCCTCCGCCTGAACGTTCCACACACCGGACGTGGATATGCGAATAAAAGATTGATTCATCAACTGGCGGGAACGAAAGTCATTTGCGTAAGTCGAAAGTCAGCTTACGACAGACGTAACGCTCCAATCGCAGACAGTCCGGAAACGGCCCAAATCCAGCCGTGTGCAGATCCAGCTACATGCTCGTCCCAGCTTTCCACGAATGAAAATGTCCCGCTCAAACGAGGCAGGATACCATCGCCTATTTGCGGCCGTCAGAAGCGGACGCCGAAACCGTCCAGCACTTGATGCCGGCCCAAGTCCATCACGGCGCACGATCTGTGTTTATGTAGTGGTAGCAGCCGGCCTTTGTACGGCCGACCTTTGAAAGGCGCGTTCGAGGACAACTGCGCGCCGCAATGCAAATACGCGATGATGTTGGGGACCGCTTTCTGACGGGCCCTTGGGCGCTGATTTGGTGCGCTTTGCGTCTCGTGAACTCCATCCTAAAATCCATAAGCACAAGTATAGAAAGGAATTGGGTATGTTCGCTTCTGATGTTTGGAACACCGTTTACGTCGAGGGTCCGCAGGAAGAGATCGTTCGAATGAGAAAGCTCTGCTGCCTTCCGAAAATACAAATACCGACCAACGATCCCGTCGTGGATTTCACGGACCTGCCGGGTTCCCACCCAGGCGGACAATACTGGACATATAATTTGGTGACCCATGGGCCTCACGATCTTGGCACCTTTAGCTTCTGCTTCGACTGTGATGGAGATGCGCCAGTCGAAATTTTCGAGGCACTGGCTGATGAGTTTCCAACCTTGAAGTTTAAGGTAAGCTGCATAAGCAGCACGGACGAATTTTTGGCTACAGGCTCATACAATTATCCGAATGATAACGGATTTAAATACGAGGCCGTGCCAGCAAATTATTGGGGCTAGGAAAGTAGTCGCGAAATTGCGAAGATCCCCCCTCAATCGGTCAACAAAGTTTGCGGCGCCGGCTTTGCTCCTGATGCTATGTCGTAGAACGCTGGTTGGCGCGGGTGTCAGAGACGAATTCTCCAGCAGATGTTTCTTCCGTCTAGGAACGGCGAGCACTGTACCCTCGCTGCGTCTATTCTCACTGGGCGCTACCCGTCCCACAGCCTCCGCCGCAACCACCACATAGTTGCAAGCACTGATATAATTACCTCGCTGTCTCCAACGGCGTTTCCCTATGCGCGACTGTAAGCGACTGTCAGACTCAGGATCTCAGCTCAGCGCTGCGCGCCGGTCGCCTCCGGGAGAAGCTTACTCTTGAGGATGTGGCGGAAAGGACGGGGCTTTCGCCCTTACAACTTTCGCGGATCGAGCAGTCGCAGAGCATATATAGCGGTCTGCTGGAGATGATCGATCCAGGGCTTCCATTGGCCGCGGACGAGGAGTCCGATCCTGCGTTTCAGTTTATCCACCCGGAGCTCGCGCGCCTAGCGAAAAACGGCTAGGCGATTTCGAAGGATGAGCGGACTTAGAGGCTAGACACTCAAGGCCGTACGGAACCGCCGCGCGCTCCTAGGACGCTCAGCAACCAGCTTCATGGGTCGAGGACGACGATTTTTTTATAGTCTAAGGCTTGGATGGCTGCGGCGCCATCCGGTTCATTGAATTGACCGATCCGTAGGTCTTGCTCTTCCACGAGCGCTGCCGTTTCATCCGGTTGCGCCGTGGCTTGCCTACGAATTTCCAGGCGTTTTTCTTGCGCTGGCTGTTGGCGACGGTGAACGGATGGATGCCGTGCTGCGCCTTGTATTTCCTCATCGCCGCATCGCCCAAGCGGTTGGAGATGGCGATGCGCTTGAACGGCACATAGCCCTGTGGCCGGTGCTGGAGATGATAGTGCTTGGCGTAAGGCGGATCGATCCCTTTGCACATATACATTGCATAGCCGACCGGCTTGTAGAGCGGGGTGATGTCGACGCAGTTGTGCGGGATGCCAGAGCTGTATTTCCTGAGCACCCGGTTGGCGATCTGCTCGATCAGCTTGGTCGGCACACCATACCAATGGATCATCCAGTGAACGTGGAGCGGACCGTAGACGGTCTTGCCGAACCGGCGCCCGTAAGGCGGGTTCTCGAAGACGGCGAGGTAGTAGAGCGGATCGTTCACTCTCCCCTTCTTACGCCGGTAGTTCCAGGCGCGCTGGACCTTGTTGCGGATCTCCACGAACGCGTCGCGGGCACTCACGCCCTGCTTCAGGGGCCGGGTGAAGGTGATGGTAACCGCGTGCGACATGGGGCGCCGAAGTGAGCGGGCGAAGCGTTCGGCATGCAGGAGTTGCAATGCGCTCGTCCAGGGCAAGCGGTAGCCACGTGGCAGGGACCGCACGCCGGGTTGCATCTTGATGTATTTCGACATGCATGACTGCTTGCCGCAATACCGGTTACTAGCGCCTTATCGGGACCGGTTGCATGACGTCGCAACTAGCAGCCCCGTTATACATCTACCTACGCGCGCGTATGACTTTCGTAGGTGGTGTCGTGTTCGACCTATCCTTAGCCCAACCCGGGCGAATGTGGATACAAAAAAGGGGGACGCGTGCCCCCCCCCCTGTTAGCAATTCTCTCGAACTGGATGCTTCCTCGCCCGTTCGATGGCCTGCCAAGCTGAGTGACCTGCGAGCAAGCTGCGCCGAAGGTTCGGCGAGCAGGACTTGAACAGCCAGTAGACCCATGCCGCCTGGGCTTCGTTACCGAGCTGGCCCAACCGTTGGAGAGGTGACGGTTCTCGGGCTGGACGCTTGATACCGGCGATCCCGGCGGCGTGTGCGATGAGGTCGTGCTGCAAGGACACAAGGATCTTGGAACGCAGGCCGCAGCGCGGCGCGAGATCGAGGATTTCCGGCGGCAAGGGCATCTTGTCGGGCCGGTGTCTGTAGATGTCGAAGGACAGGGGCGCGTAAATCAGCGCCTGCGTTTCGGGTGTGAAGAGTGCACGGATATCTTCGCGCAGCCGCGCAGGCTCATAGCGAGCGCCATAGCCATGAACGCGAAGGCAGAACGCTGCCTCGTTTGGAACCCGTCGTTCGATGATAAAGGCGCCGTAGCCGTAAGGACGAGGCGTTTCGAAAGCGGCAGGTGGCGGAAGAAGCGAGAGGGCGACCATGCGCCGTGACATGGGTTTGGCGAAGCGGAAGGTCATTGATCGTATCTTTCAATATAGCAACGGGCGGCAGCCGGAGTGGCCGCCGCCCGAAGACGATGCGTGTTTGATGGAGATGGGCCGTTCGTCAGCCCGGATCGTGGCTCTCATCTGCGAACCGCAGCCGTAGCAAGTGCTCGGTGAGAGCCGCTGCCCCGTGCTGGCGAGCCCGCTCGGCCCAGCTTTCCCATCTGTCGATCCGGTCGGTCAGCCAGCGAAAGAGCCGGTCGCGCTCGTAAGCGTGCGGGAAATCCACCGACCACAGCGTCCGTGCAAGCGGGACATTCGCGCCGTCAGGCGGTCCGATCAGCGTGATGCCCGGCAGCCCTGTAAGATCGTCGCGCACGAACCGGTATTCGAGCTTGGCGGCGAATTCGTCGCACCGCGCCATGATCTGCTCGCGCATGACCGGATCCTCCCCGAGGTCGGGACCGGTGGTGGCCTTGAACACCGGCAGACCGATGGGGATCGCCGCAGCTTCCCGTGAGCGCGTGCTCGCCAGCATTACCATGACGGCCCGGCCTTCGTAGGTCAGGTCACCGGTAAGGCCATGATCGGTAAATCCTAAGCCTTCCAGCCAAGGCCCGAAGAACTGACGGGCGAGTTGCCAGGAGTTTGCGAAAAGGTCGATGACCTTTTCTTCGCTGTAGATGACCCGCCTATCAATCGCGACCAGGACCGAGAGTAGGACCTCGAGCGCGTGTTCGCGGTCGTGTTCGGATGTGTCCGCCATGCCAAGGCGATCGATCCAGAAATACTCGCGAACGCTGCGCCATTCGTTTCCTCGCTCATCGTAAAGAGGAGGCCACTCGCTGCCGCTCGACCTACACCAATAGCCCCAGGGAAGCGCTGCGTTTCTGCGCCGCTCGTAAGGTGTTTCCTCACTCATTGTCGCCTCCCTTGCCGATGGGCTTCGGGGCGGGCAGATCGAGCGTTGGCGGTCCAAGTGATCCGGTATGACGGTCCTCGAGCGCATCGAGCTTGGTGGCAAGCTCGGTAACCTCGTGAAACATGTAGTCGATGTCGCGGTAGACCTGCCCTTCTTCACGTTCGAGCGGCCTGTTGTGATTGGGGACGTAATCGCCTCTCTGATCCGCGCTGAAGCCGAACCACCAGTTGGTGGTGCGATCGATGGCGTGAGATGCCTTCGACCTTTCAGGAATGGAGCGGCTCGGTGTGCGGGATCTTTCAGGCCTGATATGGCACACGCTGGTTTCCGGTTCTCCATTTTCGTCGCAGGGCGCTGCGTAATCGATCGGGCCGTGAACGAAGAGGCCGGCCGATGCCGGTAGCGCATCGGCGTTGAACCCCCATAGCGGATGGCCGATGCCAACCGCTACGAAGCCGGCCCAGTGTCCGCCGTATTGGCGCAGCAGGATGCAATCCTTACCGGTTTTCGGATCGATCCACGACAGCTTGTCGGGTTCATCGCTCCATGGACCGTGCGCTTTGGGATGGCGCGCAGTGTGCACGAACAATTGCGTCGGCCGGATCTCGGTATCGCCGATGGCGAGACGCTGTGGCAATTGGGCAAGGTTGGTGCTGGGCTTCGCCGCTGTGACGGCGCGCTCGGTGGTCTTCTTTCTGGGCATCGGTTTTTCCTTTCGATACAAAAATGGCCGCCGTCCGGGGTGGACGAGCGGCCGATGGGTGCCTTTACTGGACAGGAAATGGGGGAGGCGGAGGATTCGGTGAGGCGCTGCTGCGCCCGATATTCAATGGGCCGGAGGGCAATATTGTCAGGTCATGCAGGTTCTCCTTCGACAGGCTTGGGGTTGCGCTTCGAAGCGGCGATGCCGCGTGCAGGCGGTGCGCGGTAGACTGCTCCTCGTAGCCCCGCCTCCGCGTGCCGGGCGCGCGCCCAGGGCGCAAAAGTTCGCTTGCAGAACTGCGAATTCGGAAAGGCTTCACCAAGCTTTTGCGCGAGAGCCAGCAGCGAGGCGCTACGGTCAATCCGAATGCGACCCGCAGCGCCCATCTGCATTATAGCGAGAACGGTTGTTGCGATAACATCAGCGAGTACCTGGTCCTCGACGTCTTGCCACTCTCCTGCTTCGACCAAAGGACCGATGCTCTTGCTCGGGCTTGGCTTGGCCGGAATGCCCATTGCCGTGGCGATTTCGGGCAGGTGGACGGTCTTCGCCGCAACCGAGGTTGCGAGACACAGATCGAGTCGGCGATCGCTGTGCGGATGGAGATCGGCAAGCTGTGCGGGTAGCGTCAGGTCCTGCATCATCGCGACCTGGCGCAGCACTGCAAAATCCTTGGTCTCGCCGCCCCATGTGACGAGCTGGGCATTCGGCTCTGCCCGAAGCGCGTCGAAGAATGCGGAAGCAATGGCGGCCTCGCTCTTCGTCTCGGCGGTCAGGACAATCGGTTCTCCGATCTCCGGGAGCGGCTCGCCTGCAACGAAGCGCAGCGCGATCCAGCTTGCCGCCGCGATGCGATGGAAGGGCCAGCGAATAGTCGGCTCCGCGCTTGCTCCTTCGGCAACCCGGTAGGCGTGATGCCGATCACGGTCCCAGGCGTATTCGAAGTCGGCGACGATGATGGTTTGTGCACCGTCCATCTGATTACTGGCATTGGCGCTGAACAGGCGCGCATCCTCGGCCCATTGGTCGAGGCAGTTAGGTGTGGTGGTGGTCATGAAAATCTCCATTGAAGAGCCTCCCTTTCCTCGCGGAACGCGCAATGAAATGGAGGCGGTGATTTGGATAGTCGGTCGGCTGCGGTGGTTAGCGATGCCGTTCGTGTGCGGTGATCTCCCGCGTGGTCATCGCCGGGAGGCTGTGGCGGTAGCCCCAGGCCTGCTCGTGCTCGACCCTCTCGAGCGGAAGTTCGATTTGCCAGAACTTCTTGTGCGCATTCCAGCGATAGCCTCGCGCTCGCAGCAGGTCCTTCTTGGAGAACGGAGCACATTCAGCCTGAACCATCACGGTGGGTTGCTCGGACGCTCCGATCAGGCGCGCAAGATAGGTGCGAGATTTGCTCTCGCCCGGTCCGCGCTGGCGGTGCTGCAGGAGCCAGTGAAGGGCCCATACATCAGCCGCCGCACGGTGCGCGTCCGAGAACCATCCGACCTGCGCGAGAAGCGCGGATTGCGACCGACCCTCAAAACCCAGTTTCAGCCAGTCGATTTCGCTGCACGAACATGCCCAGGCCTTGCCTGCGAGTTCGGAATAGCGCCGCTCGATGAAGCCCGCATCGAAGCTCGCATTATGCGCGACGATCAGGTCGGCCCGATCGAGCAGTCCGCGCGCAAAACCATCGTCGATCTTGTGGCCCTGCAGGTGCTGCGCACCGAGGCCTGTCACCATCGTAATTCTGGGGTCGAGTTCGCGCTCAGGATCTTCGAGCCAGCTATGGGGCATCGCGTGTCCGATCACCTCTCCGTCATCGTCGACAAAGACGAGCTGGATCGCGAGCTCGATGATGACGTCGTTCTCGCTGTCGAGGCCGGTCGTTTCGGTATCGAGGATCGCGATGCATTTTCCATCGGGCGCAGGACCCATTCCCGGCAGCGATGTAAAGGGCTTGGGCACGCGCCGCAGCACGCGATATTCCTCTTGCTGTTCAAGCTCTGCCGCCAGCGCTTCGGTGTCCGGCGACAGGTGGTCTGTATTTAGCATTTCGGTTTCTCCTATTGGTGAAACCGGCGAGGCGGGAGCCGAGCGCTATTGCTCTTTTCCTCTCAACCTGCCGGCTTCAACCGGCAGGTCATCCTCAAGTGCTCCAAAACATCCCCGGCCCGAAGCTGTCAGCGCAAGGGTCCGCTTCCCAAGGTGCCGCTGGCACCGCCCCAGGAGCGCAGCCACGATCCGCACTCAAGGGCCGGATTCGGCCCGTGCGAACGCTTGCGTTCGCTAGACTCGGAAGGACCGGCAGTCCGGACGAGCGCAGCAGTTGGGTCTGGAACGGGTTGCATACCCAACTGCGGTATTGCGCCTAGGAAAACGGGTTCGAACGATATGTGGGAAAGTCGTTCGGAAGGGCGATATCCCTTGTGTTTCGAACAGAATGCAGAATGGCATTTGATAAATTTACTTACGGATTTTCCGTAAGTCCTGATCTCGATCACGCAAGTCAAGTGGCATGGCTACATCCCTATCGGATGGCTTTTCTTCGTGTGGGGGCAAAATTTTTTAGGGGGATGCTTTGGCTTGGAGATTTTTCATCCTAAAATCGGTGGATGGCAAGTTACGACCCCTTAGAAAAACTGCTCGTCTCCGCATGGAAAGAGCTCGCCCAACATCTGCCCGAGGAGGCCTCTCTCGCAGCCCAATGGCTCGAACTCGAGCGCATGTCGGAGGAGACCGACGAGAGGGGTAATCCGACGCCGCAAGCACATCGTGCAAGGGCAAGAATGCGAAATGCATTTCTCGTCGAAGAGACCAATGCCAAGTCGAAAGGCAAGGTCTTAAAGAACCAAGCCGACATCGAAAAAAAGCTTGTCGCCGCAGTCTCCGAGGCTCTGAAATGGATGGTGGTGACGCGTGCCAACGCAGCCAAGATCGCCCATATCGAGAGCGTCGAAGAACGGCAGATGATGATCGGTGAGAACCGGGAGCAGCACGATCCCGAAAGCAAGTTCGCGCTCGCCAGCCCTTTCATCGACAAGCTTGTGCAGGAAAAAACCTCTGCGTCTGCGATAGGTAGGATGCCTGCTCTCATGGTGTCCTTTATCGCTTTGCTGATCAGGGAACATGCCGCCGATCCGAAGTTACAGAACCCCGACAACGCCTGGAACCGGATCGTGCGATCGGGGATCATCGAGGCCTATCTCGGGAACCTCGACGAAGAGCATCTGAAGGTCATCGCACGGGCTGTTTGCGAGCGCGAGGAGCAGACCAATGAGTGGGCGAAACGGGCACGAGAAGAGCTCGATCTGCCTACCGGCATGGAGGATCGATTCCTGGAAGCTGCAGCGCGTATTCGCGATGCAGCGCGGTCGCTGACCGACGGCGAGGTGCGCGCCTACGAGGATGCGTACAAGCTCCAGGACGATTGGGATATCGATCACCTGGCGAAGATGCTGGACATGGAATCCCACGAAGACCGCATCCGGCTGCGAGCGTTATACGACTTCATTCATCGCGCGATCGCTCCGCTCAAGTGTGGATCGGCGTGCAAAAGGGACCCTGTTAGAGGGGTGATCGGCGTCTAAAAGGGACCCCTCATTCTGATGGTGTAGTTGACCGCCTGGTTTTTCAGGTGGTGAGATCGGGATGTTGGTGGTGGAG
>Ga0209757_10000407_pt1 | contig 10374 bp, 14 predicted proteins | sample ETNvirome_6_1000_FD_185472 | JGI IMG/M metagenome (GOLD analysis project Ga0209757, IMG submission 185472) | Marine viral communities from the Pacific Ocean - ETNP_6_1000 (SPAdes) (version 2) | ecosystem: Environmental > Aquatic > Marine > Oceanic | place: Pacific Ocean | collected 2013-06-19 | reverse complement strand
CGGAGTTGGAAACAACCGCTAAGGCTTCTATGCTCATTTCATTAGCATTTAGCAAATAGTGTTGTGGTGTGTAAAGTTCTAGTTTTTCTGTATCAGACATTGTTATTTTGTGGCATCGAAGATTACCGTATCGTAAGTTACGCTACGACCAAAATCTTCAGTAGTGGTGTAAACTTGTAGGTTAGCGAAAGATTTGATTGAAGCATCAAGTTCTGCCGAAATCAGTTTGTTTTTCTTTGCTATTTCTTGGTTTTGGTGAAACATTTTAGAATCTTTAGTGTGTCCTAAAGAAACTTTGGTTGTGCTGTTAGAGTATTCGGGCATTGTAAACTGCGAATCCTCTAACTTACTATTTTGTATTTTAAGATTTTCTATTGCGTCAAAAAGTTCTTGTTGTTGCGAAGGTGAAAGTGGTTTAGACGCTTCTTCGTCTAGGTTAGAATCCACATCTCCCAACATCATATCTCCTAAGTAAGAATCCAAAGCATCTTCGGTCTTTCCTTTAGAATCCATACCCCCCTCTTGAAACTTATCTCTGATGTGTTGGGTAATCAACTCTCCATACCTAGAAAGCATATCAACAACAAGAATACTTGGAGGATTAGATAAGATGAAATCAGTATCGTTCATAGTTTTACTTACAAACTCATTTACACAATACCCTTTGTGATGAAACAACAAGTGGTATGGCAAACTATACAAATCAATCTCATCAAGTTTTCCTTCCTTAACAGCCTTGTCGTATCCAACAAAGGCTTTAGCATCTCCCTTGTCGATATACTTTTTCATGTTTTTTGGAGTATTACCGTCAATACGCACATCTTCTAATGCGTTTACTAATAGGTGTATATCTCCAAAACACTCTGCTACAAACTGTAAGTTAGGAGAAGGTTTTTCCACCCCATCTAACTTAATAATGTTATTGAATGTAACATCTTGTTCTACAAACACAACATCAAACATATTTTTCCCATTTTCTAACTCAATACTTTTGGTTACTTTCTTAAAAAATAACCACACAGCATAAAGATATTCCTTTGGGGCATCTGTCCATTTAATGTGATGTAGTTCGTGAATCATTGCCCCAATAGTATCATCAACTTGTCCGTCTAACAAGAGATTACAAGGAATGAATACCTTGTTATCTTGAACATTCGCACAGGGAGTTCCACTAACAGGAAACGCAACTTCAACAGTTTTGTCGGGAACAATGATGTTTCGATAATGCTTGATTAACTGTTGAACATCATACATCACTCTTGGGGACATTTCCGAAATATCATTACCGCCTAACCAACGGTTCATGTATTCGGCATCTACCTCTATGTTATCCATTACTCGTCCTCGTTGTAAATACCAAGAGTATCAGCGAACTCACGAAGTTTGTTAGCATCATTTACAATGTCGCTAGAGTCTTGTGAGAATATAGAAAGCAAAACATTATCAAGGATTTGTGCTACGCTAAAGGTCTTTACCAAAGGAGTAGATTCGATAATCATACGAGTGGATAAGCGAGTAGAGATTTCTGCTTGCTGAAAGAGTTTGTGAGAGTAATCGTAAATATCACACAAAGGCTTTGCTTTACCACCTACCTCTTTTCCGTAGATAGAAGTTAGATATTTCTTCAACTCCTTCCCTTTAATATACTCTAGGTTGAAAATAATGAACCTATCCAATAACGCTCTATCAATACTACGAGCAGATGAATACTCCATACCAACATTAGCAGTAGCCATGAACTTCACAGTTTCGTCTACTTTGATGTATCGAGCATTTCCATCTTCTTCGTCTACACGAATGTCTCCACGAAAATCAAGAACAGGAAACAAGATGTTGTAAGCATCATCAGACGCTCTGCTCAACTCGTCTAGGATAATCAAGGTGTTAGGAGTCTGAACGGCTTTTAGAAAATCCGACTGCTCAAACTTTGTATTACCATCTTGTAAGGTAAAATGCCCAAGTAATGCTGTTCGAGCGTCTTGTGTAGAACCACAGTTTATTACAATAGGGTTCATGCCAAGTTCTTCAGCCATTTCAATGGCTAAGGTAGTCTTACCACAGCCTGTCGCACCTGTGATTAAGCACTTTTTGTTTTCTTCTATTAGAGTTTTTAGAATCTCCTTCTTTGTTTTGTCTATTACGAACATGAGTTTTTATGATTGTGTTTTTGGCGAGATTGCCTTAGTCGCATATTATAGCACATTTCAGGAGGCAGGTCAAGACCCTAAACAAAAATAAAAAAAATATAAACGAGAACCCATTTGTGTAAAACTTTCCGCTTCCCACACCTTCCTTGAGAAGAAACAGACAACTCCTTATTACATAAACACTTACGCGATTTTCGCCCGTATTTGCAATATCCTATGCAGAAACAAGAAAAGATGCCATCACTATTAGTGTAACGGCATCTTTTATAGTATAGGAAACTAAACTATTCTTTAGGAAAGGGGGTATTCCATATCTCCTCTAGTTCTCCAATAGAAAGAGCATCTTCATCTTCGTGAATATCGAAGTATAACTTTACTTTTTCCTCAATGTGTTTGTTGAAAAACTTTATTCTACTTATCAATCTATGAGTTTCGGTTGTATTTCCATCCTCTTTGGTCATCACCAAAAACAACAGAATGTAGTAGGAATCTCTAAGATGTGTTCTGGTTAGACCATCAGTATAGAACTTTGACTTTTTATTGTATCCCAGAAGTTTCTGTGCTGTTCTACGCTGTCTTGGTGCGGAGGCAAGACAGAAAATAGGAATGAAGTTTATAAAAGCCTTCAACTCAGACTTTCTTAAATATAAATGGAAAGGTTTAGATTTCACTTTTGACTCTTTGGGTATGTGCTTTTGACTTTTGACTCTTTGGGTATGCGGGGGGAGGGGTAATAACGATGATAGTTTTGACTTTCTCAATACACGCATCTGTTATAGAAGTAACTGGGTAGCCTGTTATGCCTCCTACTTCCACCACAAGAACTAACTTTTGACTTTTAGAGACTGACTTAATACAGCGTTTGTATTCCTCAGTTGCCACGGACATCAGTTTGAACCAACGAGCTGTATCTCTTTTGACTTTCTCGTTGATGAGTGTCTGATAAGCCGGAATACTTTTGTAAACTGTTTTGCTTTCTACCACTCCAACTTCTCCGTTTTGACTTTTTAGGAATGCTTCTACGTCCCCAAATCTGACTTTTGAGCGGTCTACATTAACGGCAACTAGAAAAACGAGGGAAAGAATGGCGGTCTTAATCATATTATGTCCTATATAATATTATAGCTATGAATCACGATAAACTAATAGAAGAATCTCAAAAAATTATGACCGAGAAGCTTGGTAAAGAACTAAAAGCCCACGCTAAAACGGAAAAGAGGGCTATTCATCCTGGAGATACCACAACTTTACGCACAAGCTTTAAGTATAAAACACCTGAACTCTCTCCTGGAGCGAAAGCCAAAAAAGATTCCTCCCAGCGGAGATACCATGCAAGAGCAGAATCAGATACTTACTGGGCTAAAGACTACCAAGGAGGAGGAGATAGTGAAGACAGACGTGTTAGAGCAACACGAGAACGCCTAGGAAAACACGCTCAAGCACGGGGAACTAAGACCAAAGGTAAGACCAAAGAAACGAAACCTAAAGGAAGTACGGAACAACGGCTAAACACGGTTCAAATATCACACCTTAAACGACACGGAGGAGGTTTAGGAGGTGATGCAGCCACTCGAAGCAGTACCACAAAGCAAATAGCACAAATATATGCTGATAAACGAGGTGGTGACGCCAAAGAATATATGGACATGGCAAGAAAAAAGAAAGCAAAAGCTGAAGCAACTAGAGGAAAGGCTAATGAATCTCTTAAATCCTTTAATCATTTTTGTGAGGCTTTAAAGCATGTAAAAGGCTCCAACTTACCAAAAGCTCTTACAAAAGCAGAGAAGCAAAGAAAGAAATCTGTACAGAGACAAGAGGCTTTACCTTCTATTGATAAATATGGGAACGTAGATGATAAAAAATGGAATAAAGAAGAAAACCTTCAATACAGGTTAGGAAGAGCAACAGAGGAAGTCCGAGGAGAAACAGCTAAACGCCTTCGTAAGCAAGGTTTGAGACCTGTAAGTAACGTTTCTAACATTGAACGGGAAGCAGAAAAAGCAGGCGATAAGCTTAAACCACGAGAGCCTAAACCAACACACAGTCGCAGACTACCTTCTGGAGTAATTACCCAGAATCAGTCCTCTGCCAAAACTAAAAAGATAGAAGGAAAAACTAAAGAGCTAGGAACGGGTAAATAAAGAAGTAAAAAATGCGTGAACCCCTCGAACCCAAAGAAGCCGTTCAAATGATTGAAGACGAGCAAAAACGAAAAGCAGAAGCCACTAGCCCAAAACTTAATGGTGAAATGGCAGCTAGAGAAGCTGAACTACTAGGCAGTACTAAGGAAGCTATTGCGCTTAGAAAAGCCGAAATTGACGGGGAGATACGTCTAAGAAAGGCAAACCTTAAAGGACAGATTGATACAATCAAAGCAAATGAGAGCGCAAAGGAAAAAGCCGGAAAACACCTTGCGGTATTTGGAGCACTGTATTTGTGCACGTGCGTGATTGCATTCCTCTACTCAATGGCTATGTTAACCAGTGAATCGATTGCGGTGGCTGCGACCCTTATTACATTAGTTGTAACCCAACTGGCATCTATCCTGAAGACTGTTGTCGATACGAAAGAGCCTAAAGACCCGGTTGAGCTTATGTCTGAAATTGTACATAAAACGTTGGGTGATGAAGGAACAAAACAAAAGTAGTTTACTTGTTTTTATACTGAAAAGGATTCTCCACACCCGCATGTTTGGGTAGCATTAGGATTACTAAAATGAAATCCTTTACCCTGTAACCCGTCTGTGTACTCGAGTGTGGTACCCTTTAAATACAATACTGATTTAGGGTCAGTAAAAATACTAACACCATCTTGTTCCAGAATAACATCATCTTTGGCGCTACGACCAAACTCCAGAGTATAACTATACCCGGAGCAACCACCTCCCCGAACACCTACTCGGACACCATACTCCTCACTTAAATTTTTTAATTCTAATAAGTGTTTTATCTCTTTAACGGCTTTCTCTGATAGTTCTATATTTAGCGTCATACACTACTTCTTTGTAGTTCTCTGTCTAGCGCCTGCTCCCTTCCGTTCCCCACGTTCCTTACGTTGGAACTCTGGACGGGAAGAGCGTTGGTGTTGTTTGAACTGTTTTGCGTTTTTCTGAGAATGAGGTGCTACACCAAAATGTGCAGGCTTTCCGCATTCTTTGTCCAACAGAGAGCTTCCTCCCCACCCTAAAACAATTCCAACGAGAAGACCCACCACAAGGGCAAGAGATGAATTTTTATCTTTTAACATATCTTATATAGGAGCGCATCTTATCCCGAAGCTTTTTAAACAAAGTCTGAGCGGGACATCCCCGTTCAACATACAAAACAAAGTCCTCAAAGGAGAACACCTGTACTTTTGTTCCAGTGCACTTCTCGCGCAACCATTCTTTGGCACCCTCTTTGAAGCCTTTTCCATCCAATACTACTACGGCTTCAGATTCTTTTATAGCTTGAGTAAAGTTTAAATAAAGATAAGGAAGCTTTTCATCTACAGAACCAGCAGAATGTTGTGTTTTACATTCAATCCTTATCCGTCTCCCTCCATGGCATAGAAGAAACTCTGACCTACATCTAGTATTTCCATAAATATTAGTATAGGGGACATGCTTTAGAAGCATATCTCTGGTATCTTTCACTTTACTGTACTTGCCGACACCAATAGGAAGCATGGATAGAAGTAATGCCTCTACCTTATCTTCTAATTTTAGTCCTGATTTATTTGCTTTTTGTCCTTGGTTCATCTATTTTATTTTTAATAATTTCTATGATTCCCTCAAACTCTTTTGATTTCTTTTTAGCTTGAGCCTCCGTCTTACAACACAACAGTAGCTCGAAACAATCATCGGCATAAACGGGTTCTTCCCCTCTTTGATACCTTCTTACAATATTATACCCTTTCTTAAGGTATTGTGTAAACTGACCTCCTCTAATAGCTACTAATGCCATACACTATTACAGTGCTACAATTCTAAATTGTATCGTACCATATATCCACATTTGTCCAGACCCTTCAGTAGTACTGAATTTAAGAGCTGCATTTTCAGCTAACCCAATAGGAACCATTCCTGAGTAACCGTGATAAACCGGGGTTATCCCTTGCATTCTACCCGCAATAACAACATTAAACTTTCCAGTTGCTTCTGCTCCATTAGCATTTCCATCGGTTATAATCATATTTCCGTAAGCAGAGGCTACACTACCAACAAGGGTGATACCATACCCCTCAATTATTATTCTATTTCCTGCCCCTGGAGCGGCTATAATGGTAGTGTTAGATTGTGGGTTATCCCCATTAGCATCTTCATCAATAAACACTGAGCTGGCAAAGCTATGAGCGGACACACTCAGGATACTCCCCGAACCATTCTGAACCCCAACCCCTGCAGTATTAGAGTTAAAAACACCTAATCCCACACCAATAGCGGCAATATTCATGTTTAGGTTGCCAGCGTTGTTAGCCTCGAGGGATATAGGCAAAGTATCTCCGGAGCTAACACCTAAAGCGCTGTTCGAGCCAAAGGCTTCGGCAATTGCAACATTCAAATTATTTCCACCTCCAGCACTTCCCTTAACAAAGACATCCAAAGCATTAGACGTTTCGCTAATTGTGGTTCCATCAGAAGCCCTAATATTTACGACTGGAAACGATGCGCCGCTAGTGTTTGTTACAATGTTGTTTAGTTTATTGGTTAGCGTAGTGTTTATTGTACCTTGATTAGCAGCCGTAGCTACTTTCGTATCAATTGATTCAGCTGCAGCTTGAGTAGCTTCAGTTGCAGTTTCAATAGCGTCTGTATCAGCTATTATATCGTCTAGCTTAGCGTCCGTAGCTACTTTTGTCTCAATAGATTTAATTTTATCGTATATTCCGTCTAACCCACTTGTAGTACTACCATTACTCAGTAATCTTTCAACACTAGTAACAATTCCAGGCAATCCTTCAGTACTATTAGACAGAATTTGGGCTACAGTAGCATCGTACCCTGAAGTAGAAGAAACATCAAGAGCGTAGAGTTCTTTAGAAAGTTCGGATATCCCTGATGTAAGGGTATTATTTATAGTAGTTTGTAATGCAGCAGTTGATACTTTTCCATCAATATTTTCGACTGCTGTCTCAATATCGGCAGTATCAAGTAGAATAGAGGCTAACGTGGTTTGAGTAGCAAAATCAGTAGTGTTGCCGACTATCGTAACATCCCCTACAGTAGCTGAAACTCCAGAAGCCAATATGTCTTGGAGTTCAATAACGTTAAGGTTTATTTTCTGCGATTCAACAAAAATACCACTAAGCCCACTTCCGTCATTACCAGCTAGAATTTCGTTAGTTCTTGCTTGTTCAAAATAAATACCACTAAGACCACTTCCGTCATTTCCTACTAACGCCTGTTGAAGCTGTGTTATCTGATACCCAGAAGTATCGATACCACTTGTGTGTGTTCCCGGGTCTTGGTCGTTTACGGCAATGATAAGAGCATCAATCCCAGACGTACTACTTGCCGTGCTATCTTGTATGGAGTCTCGAATCTTTCCAAAAATTCCACCCGGTGGTGCCCCGGAAACATCACTAACAGACCAACTTTGTTCCCACTCCCCACCATCATTCGTGGCAAAAGAACCTCCCATCCAAGTTTGGTCGGCGCAGAAATTAGCTATTCCTGCTGTCAGGTCGCCAATGCTTACGTAATCGCCACTGCTAACCCCGCTAGAATCTCCGCCTCCTTCTCCATCTCCTCCGGGTTTAGGCTGACCATATACAGCATCTTCAATCCCACTTAAGGAACTAAAAACATTGTCGTCTCCAGACGGAGGAGTTACCTCGTCGTCATCACAATAGAAATTGCTAACCATCTCATACTTATCTAGGCAGACGGACTCATCACGACACTGTAATATACCAGCATGCTAGTTGCACCACCCGCAGCCGTGATTATTGAGTATTGAAGGGCAGTGTTTACGGGTAAACACACGGGTTGTCCTCCGAAATTACTCTTATTGGTCGCACCTATCACACCCTGAGTAGTCATAAGAGCTACTATTTGGTTATTGTTAACAATGTCTGAATAAAACAAGGAACGAGCATCCACACCCGCATACCCATTAGATACGTCTACACCCCACACAATAATCTGAGCCTCCGGCACTGCTGCAACGAGGGTTGCTGACGTAGTTAAACCTATCGTCCCACTAAGAACTGCTACTTGAGAGTATGTATACTCTTTTGCAGCTCCAGGAATATTTGAGATAGAGTTATTTATATTATCTCTACTGAATGGGTCAATACTACCGGGAGGGAATACGTTTTGGTTAGTTGTATACGACATTATGTATTATATAGTTATTTCCACGCAACAATCACGAGGATAATGGTAACCTAATAATTTATCTGCATTCTCTACGGGTATTTCTCCAACCTCTTTAAATTCTTGCTTTGCTAGGTCTTTTAGGGTTTTCCTTTCAGTCCCGATGGCTATAATACCTGTCAGGTCTTTTTTAATCGCTTTTACAATCTTCTCTGCTATGATATCTGTCCAGTCAGCATTAGTATAGACGGGATGGAATACCTTCGTTAAAGCTTCAGGTCCCCATGTTCCTCGAGACTTAAAGGAGGTTCTTATAATCATATCGGTAGGTCTAGCAAAACTCTCCCCTGCCAGCTTAGTAAAAGCATACATTCCCATCGGACGATACGTTACATAGTCGCTAGAAATATAGACCAATTTGGCGTTGTGCGCTCTAGCAAACTTAGCAACGTTGCACGTTCCTATAATGTTCACATCCACAGCGCTACCTCTATTTTTTTCTGCGCCGGGTACATCCGTGTGTGCGGCACAATGGATAACTAGTTCAAGCATCCCACCAATGTCCCTTCCAATGGGAGGGTATATTGCAGGAAAAAGGTCCTTTGTAATATCCCATTCCTGTGAAGAAGGAACGGATAATTCCGCACCCTCAGCCTGTAATAAGGCTACAAGTTCTTTTCCTAATCTTCCACTAGCTCCCGTTAGTAGGACACGTGTCTTTGTTAACTTCATCTTTTAAAAATCCTTCTAAGCATTGATAAACTCGGTCTCCTAAGAAACTATCAACTTTTTCAGTATCCAGCCTGTATGCCCTATCATGTCCTAACCTATCAGAAACATGTTTATATTTAACTTCTTTTCCCAGTAGGTCAGCAAGAAAATTAACAACTTCAATGTTCTTATAGTGATACCCAGAACCAATATTATAAACTTCATTTTTGGCTGCGGAAAGCATGAGTTCTAGAATTATTTGCGCGTTATCATCGACGTGAATCCACTCACGAGATTGTAACCCGTCACCATACACAGGAATTTCTTTACCTTCTTTAATAGAGTTGAAGATGGTGGGCAGGAACTTTTCTGGGTCTTGTCCTGGTCCAAAGTTATTGCAACTTCTTGTAATAAGATAAGGAATTCCAAATGTCCTAGAGGCTGATTGGACCAGGAGGTCCGCCGATGCTTTCGTAGCTGAGTAATACGAGCTTGGGCGGAGACTAAAGGATTCGTCCGCGCTTTGTCTTCCTCTAAGGTCAAACATGTCTCCGTATACTTCGTCTGTTGAGATTTGAATAAATTTCTTAAGTCCATCTATGTTCCTTGCTTTTTCTAATAAATTAAATACTCCTTCAACATTACTTCTAATAAAAGGTTTTCCGTCTTTAATTGAATTATCTACATGGCTTTCCGCTGCAAAATTTACAATATATTCTGCCCCTCTAAGCATTACGGGGTGAACATCACAAATATCTGTATGAAGATGTTCCATTCTCGCTCTGTATTCTAACGGGAAGTCCTTTGTATATACTCGCTCTTTATCCGCAGCATATGTTAGGCTATCTATTATTTTTACATTATATGAAGTATTCGCAAGGACTTGGTGTACAAACCTCGCCCCTATAAATCCAAAACCCCCTGTAACTATAACTCTTTTCATTAATTTATTTTTCGTCTTCATAAAATTTTTGTGTAGCCTTAGCTAAAGAATCAAATGTTCCACAGTCTATCCAAGTTCCATGGATTTTATGGTGGGACAGTCTCCCTTCCTTTAAATACATTCTATTTAGGTCAGTAACTTCCAATTCTCCTCGTTCAGAGTGGCTAAGGCTTCGAATCTTATCAAACACAGTATTATCATACATGTATAAGCCAATTACTGCTTCATTGGACGGAGGTGTCGTTGGTTTTTCAATAATATCAGATCGGAAGAGC
>Ga0209757_10000406_pt1 | contig 10415 bp, 18 predicted proteins | sample ETNvirome_6_1000_FD_185472 | JGI IMG/M metagenome (GOLD analysis project Ga0209757, IMG submission 185472) | Marine viral communities from the Pacific Ocean - ETNP_6_1000 (SPAdes) (version 2) | ecosystem: Environmental > Aquatic > Marine > Oceanic | place: Pacific Ocean | collected 2013-06-19 | reverse complement strand
TAAATCAATTAAGAAACGTGGAACTAAAGGCAAGTGTACACCTATTACAAAAAAAGGTTGCACTGGACGAGCTAAAGCGTTAGCAATGACATTTAAGAAAATAGCTAAGAAAAGAGGATAATTATGGCACACAAAGATCGGGTTATAAAGATAAAGTCGAAGAGAGGTGGTGTGGGTGCAATTAAAGTGGATCAAGGACCAGGAAGAAAACCTAAATCTAAGTCTTGGATTACTAAAAAGAAAAAGTGGATTACTAAAAAGCCTGAAAAAACTGGGTGGATTAAGAAAAAAGAAAGACCTTTAAAAGATAAACTTAGAAGTGCAAAAATTGAAGGTATGATAGAATCTACAAAAGATACAGTTCATCCATTAAAAGGAGACAGAGTTGCAGGAAGAGGAGAAAAGAGAGTTACTTTTAAACCAGGAGAAGGTGCTAGTCTTTCTACTAGAGGGACTACGGGAACTAATTGGAGAGCAGGTAAAGATAGAATGGATAAATGGATTACAAGTGGGGATGCAGAAAAAAATTACAAAAAAACAGGTAAATTATTTACTAACTATTCTGGTAAAATGAAAAAAGGCGGAAGAGCCGGTTTTCAACATGGTGGAAGAACAAGATTATTAGAAGAATTAGGCCGTGTAGAAGCTGAACCTTCAAACAGAAATAGAAGAGCTGAAATAAGCAGAGTTCATGGTGAATTGAACAGAGGTTATAAATCAGGTGGTGCAGTTCTTAAAGGAAAAAAAGTAGGGATACAAATCAAGTAAGAAAATAGCTAAGAAAAGAGGATAATTATGGCTGATCAGGAAAATTGGAAAAAAGTAAAAGGCATCTGGAAAAGAACCAAAGATCTTGCTTCAAAGGGCGCACTTGGCACAGGCGGTGAAGGTTGGAAAAAGAAGAAAAAGAAAGATTATGTAACTGACCCGGATGCAACTTTTGGTGGAAAAAAAATTCGAATAAAAGATGGTCCTGAAATTAAAGTGGATCAAGGATCAGGAAGATCTAAAAAAAGTTCTGAGATGACTAAACAAAAACCGATACGTACAAAGTCTAAAGGGCTTAACAGAGGTTATAAATCAGGTGGTGCAGTTCTTAAAGGAAAAAAAGTAGGGATACAAATCAAGTAATGAAATTGTTAAAAAAATTGTGGAACTTCCTGTTTGGAAGTAAAGAAGAACCAGTAGTTTTGGAAGAAACTCCTGTAGAAGAAAAGAAAGAAGCAGTTGCACATTGTGGTACTCATACAAGATTTAGAAAGACTTGCCCTAACTGTCTAAGTGCAGTTGGTGTAGTATAATATGGTTGATTTAGAAAACGTAATATTTAAGTTAAGAAAAGCACTTAATCATCGAATACAGCAATTGGCAATCTCCGTCACATCCGGAGGGGTTGACAATATGGAAACTTACAAGTATATAATAGGACAAATTAATGCACTGGAATCAGTGAAACAGGAACTCTCTAACCTGCTAGACAATAAGGAGCAAAATGAGTCAAAAGGCACAGTCATCAATATCAACGGCGCAAAGCCCAAAGATAATCACACCAACTAAAGAATTAGTTGGCTTAAAAAAATCAGAAGAACAAAAAGAAATTACAAACGAAAAAGCAAAATTACCTCAACCAACAGGTTGGAGACTTTTAGTTTTACCATTTAAAATGAATGAGAAAACTAAAGGTGGAGTTATTATAAATGAATCAACATTAGAACGTCAACAAGTTGCATCACAATGCGGAAACGTATTAGCGATGGGACCGCAATGCTATCAGGATAAGGAACGTTATCCAACAGGTCCATGGTGCAAGGTTGGTGATTGGGTGGTCTTTGCTCGTTATTCAGGATCACGAATCAATATTGAAGGTGGGGAAGTTAGAATGCTAAATGACGATGAAGTCTTAGCAACAGTCGAGAATCCAGAGGATATCTTGCATAAATACTAAACATAGAAAAGGAGAAAACTATGCCAGAAGACAAGAAAACAGTAGATATAGATACTTCAGGACCTGAAGTAGATGTAAATATTGAAGAAACAAAAGACGAATCTGTTGTTGAAACAGAAGCGCCTAAAGAGGAAACAAGTGCCCCGGAACAAGAACCAGAAAAAGAAGAACCAGAAATAGAGAAAAAAGAAGATGACTCTAAACTAGAGGATTACAGTAAAGGTGTTCAATCACGTATTGCTAAACTTACTCGTAAGATGAGAGAAGCAGAACGGAGAGAAGGCGCTGCTATCGAATATGCTCAAGCTTTAGAGAATAAAAGAAGAGTTGATCAGGAGAGATTTCAAAAAGTCGATGCTGATTATACTAAAAGATTTGAAGACAGTGTTAAAACTGGAATGGATTCTGCGCAAAAAGATCTTGCAAGAGCCATTGAATCAGGTGATGCACCAGCTCAAGTCGAAGCAAACAAACGTATAGCAGAGCTTGCGTTTGATAATGCTAAACTAAAACAAAGACAAACTGAACAGGAAGAGAAACCTGTGCAGTTATCTGACGGTGGACAATTACCGAAACAAGCTCCACAGTCATTGCCTCAAGCTGATCCTATGGCTGAAGATTGGGCGGGTAAAAATAAATGGTTTGGTACTAACCGAGCTATGACTTTTACTGCGTTTGAAATTCACAAAGATCTAGTGGAAAAAGAAGGTTATGACCCTAAATCAAATGAATATTATGTAGAAGTTGACAAGCGGATAAGAGTTGACTTCCCCCATAAATTTGATAATAGTGGAGACAGACAAACGACTAGACCCGTACAGTCGGTGGCTTCTGCGAATAGAAGTGCAAAGACTGGTCGCAAACAAATGAGACTCACATCATCTCAAGTAGCAATAGCTAAAAAATTAGGTGTGCCACTCGAAGAGTATGCAAAACAATTAAAACTCACGGAAGGAGCATAAGCATATGACAAAAGACAAAAAAATAACTTCTCGTGCGGCTGAGACTCGGACAAAAACTGAACGTCCAAAAGAGTACAAGCCACCATCCTCTCTGGATGCACCACCAGCGCCTGCCGGTTTTAGGCACAGATGGATAAGAGCAGAATCTGTAGGATTCATAGATAGTAAAAATATTTATGGAAGACTTAGAGAAGGATATGAATTAGTGAGAGCTGATGAATATTCTGATGCTGATTATCCTGTAGTTGCCGAAGGTAAATACGCTGGGATCATTGGAGTAGGAGGCCTATTGTTGGCTAGGATACCTGAAGAACTCGCGCAGCAAAGAGTTGATTATCAGAAAAAACTTACTGAGGGTCAAGATGAAGCTGTTGAAACCGACTTGCTTAGGGAACAACATAAGAGTATGCCGATCGACATCGATCGACAGTCTCGTGTAACCTTCGGTGGTACAAAGAAAAGTTAATTTTTTAACTATTCTCGGGATAACAACCAATTCCCTACTATCGATTAATATAAACCCGTCTATATTTTATAGACAAAGGAGTAATAACTATGGCAAATAGTAACACTAAAGGATTTGGTTTGATTGCTACGGGTACGATTGGTTCAACACCAGCTACTCAAGGCCAAGGCAAATACTATATAGAAGCTGCGGATGCTGACGACCTTTTTCAAGGATGTACTGTTTATAGTAAAGCAGGATACATTGTTCAAGGTTCAAGTACACGTACCTATCTATCAATAGGAGTGTTTAACGGTATCTTCTACAATGCGGCGACAACTTTGAAGCCGACGTGGGCGAACTGGTATAACCAACCTATTACTCCAGCTAATAGTGAAAATATTACATGCTTTGTAATAGATAACCCTTTCCAACTTTTCATGGGATCAGCATCTGCAGCGATTACACAGGCCAACTACGGTCGGACTGTATCGTTTTCAGCAGCTGTTCCAACAGGATCTGAAATTTCTGGACAGTGTACTAATACATTAGACGTAGGTAATATATCCCACACAGCTAACCAATGGCGTTTGTTAAGAACGGCTGGGGATCCGTCGAACAATGATATGACTGCAGCTTATACTTCAGTTATCGTTGCTCACAACCTTAACCAATTCTTACAAAACACTGGTACTGCTGGGGTCACTTGGCAATAATAGGAGCATATAGAAAATGGCAATATCAAGAGCACAGCTAGTTAAAGAACTAGAACCAGGCCTAAATGCACTATTTGGGCTGGAGTACAAACGGTATGACAATGAGTCTGCCGAAGTATACGTAACCGAATCATCTGACAGAGCTTTCGAAGAGGAAGTAATGTTATCTGGATTCGCTAACGCAAATGTAAAAGCAGAAGGTCAAGGCATTTCATACGATGAAGCGCAAGAGACTTACACTGCACGTTACACTATGGAAACGATCGCGCTTGCTTTCGCTATAACTGAAGAAGCTATCGAAGATAATCTCTACGATAGACTAGCTTCTAGATATACAAAAGCACTAGCAAGATCTATGTCAAACGCTAAACAAGTTAAAGCGGCTGTCCCATTAAATAATGGTCTACCTTCGGTAGCTACTTATAAAACTGGCGACGCTGTTTCATTGTTCTCAACAAACCATACTACAATTAATGGTGCGTGTGCGAACACTTTATCTACGCAAGCGGATTTAAACGAAACTTCATTAGAACAAGCATTGATTGACATTGCTGCAATGACTGATGAAAGAGGTTTAAAAATAGCTGCGAAAGGCGTGAAGATGATAGTTCCGTCTGCTAATCAGTTCCAAGCTGAGAGATTATTAAAATCTCAAGGTAGAACTCAGACTGCAGATAATGATATCAATGCAATCAACTCTATGGGCATGATTCCTCAAGGATATAGAGTGAACCATTTCTTAAATGATTCTGATTCATGGTATCTTATTACGGACGTTCCAAACGGTATGAAACACTTTGAAAGAACTCCATTGACAACTTCAATGGAAGGTGATTTCGATACTGGTAACGTAAGATACAAAGCTAGAGAAAGATACGTTTTTGGCGCATCTGACTATAGAGGTATCTTCGGCGTTGAAGGTGCGTAATCTAAACTAATTATGTGGCGGAACACAGTTCCGCCACATTTTCAAAATACGGTGAGAAAATGAAGAAATTCCTAGTACAGATATGGGCTTATGATTATCACGCTAAATTTGAAGTTTTAGCGGACGATAGCCGTGAATCTATTGAAAAATCAATCCTTGACAAACTAGGAGAAAAGAGTATAGTCTGGGAAGACACGGGAATGTATAGCCCGTTAAACAGAATAACCTATGAGGAGGTTGTGGATGTTACAAGACCTATACAATACAAAACGGTCCTTGGAGTTGAGGTGGCAGTCTGAGTATGAACAAAATGGTAAATATACTCTGGATATGGTCGAAATTGATAATGCAATTAAAGGTATTATTACTGAGATCAAACTCGAAGAATCTAAAATTGCTGATAGAGAAAATAAAGTTAGCAATAATGCCCCCCAAGTTTCTGTGGCTACTTAAATAAACGCTACATCGCTGAAATCGTATATTTCTTACACACCCTCTTGCGCTCTACTTAAATCTAATATATAAATTACTCACTATACAATTAATAACAAATATTAAATGTAGACGCGTATAGTCGACTTCCCTAGGGACTACATTTAAAATATTCTAGGAGGAATATTATGGCAAACACATCGTTTAACGGTCCAGTTAGATCCGAAAAAGGATTTCAACAGATCAATAAAGCTGCTAGCACAGGAGTTATAACATCAAGGTTTCTAGGAACGAAACCTGATTTAACTAGCTTAACTGCAACAGTAGTGGCAACAGCGACACCATTAACTTATACGGCTAATGTAATCACTGTTAACAACTATACAGGAGCTGCTGCTCAAGCGGTAACATTACCGGCAGCAACAGTTGGAACTGTAGTAGTTCACGCTCAATCAGATGATTCAACTGGTGGAGTAGCTACACTTACTTTTACATGTGCAGGAGATGATGTTTATAGAACTGGTTCAAAAGTGGAAAGTAGAGCCACTGGAGCAGTTCAAACTATAGATACATCTGCAGCAGATGAAACTATATTAACGTACACACCTGCGAATGCAGCAACCAATAGTTTAACTCATGGTTGTTATCTGTATTTTACTTGTTTTGAAAAAGGCATTTGGAACTTTGCTTATGACTTATCAACAAGTAATACTGCAGATACAGGCGCAGCTGCTTGGAGTTAATAGCTAAATAAAATAATGTGAGCTCCTTCGGGAGCTCACGATTAAGGAGAAAAATATGGGAACATATATAAGCACTGTAAAAGCTACTAGAGGAGCTGCTTCTTTTGCAATTTTTGCAGGGCCTTGTAGAATTTTAGGGATATATTACGTAGCCGATACGACTGCAGGATCAATCACTATTTTAGATGGTGGTGCATCAGGCACAAGTCTTGCTGTTTTTGATACACCTAAAGGCGCTGCTGCTACTGCAGGAGACAATTGGGCTCAATACATTCCAATTCCAGGTGATGGACTTTTATGCAGAACAAGTGGATATGCAACTTTAAGTGGCGTAGCTAAAGTTACTATATTCTATGGATAGGAACATAGATGGCAAATACAACATCAGGCTCTTATACATTTGGGAAGACTCTTGCAATTGATGATATAATTTCTGAAGCTTATGAGCGAATCGGCTTAGTTGGTTCTGCAGGGCATCAGATGCATAGTGCAAGAAGATCTTTAAATATTTTATTTCAAGAATGGGGAAATAGAGGAATTCATTTCTGGGAAATAGCTCAGACTAATATTGATTTATCAGAAGGCACTACTGAATATGCATTTTATAGAGATAGTGGTGACGGAACAAGTGCAACTACAGCACCATCAAATGGTATCTATGGGATAGCTGATATTATGACAGCTTCTTATAGAACTAATTATAATACTACTACTCAAACAGATTTACCTTTAACTAAAATTAGTCGTGATACATATGCGGCTCTTTCAAATAAATTAACTAAAAGTACACCAAGCCAATTCTGGGTTCAAAGATTCGTGGACCGTACTTCAATTACAATTTACCCAACTGCAAATTCTACAGCAGCAGATAATTATATTAGCATTTATTATGTAGCAAGAGTTCAAGATGTTGGAGCTTATACAAACGCAGTAGATGCTCCTTATAGATTTATCCCTTGTATGGTAGCTGGATTATCCTTTTATTTATCTCAAAAATATGCACCACAAAGAACACAAGAAATGAAATTGTTATATGAAGATGAATTAGCAAGAGCTTTAGCGGAGGATGGATCAGCAGCGAGTACGTTTATTACACCGAAAACTTATTATCCAAATATATAATGACTATTATAACTAAAGGAATGGGAGTTGTTAAAAATATTCTTACAAAAGGAACAAAAGGAACAGGAAAAAAAATTAGAGGAAGAATGGATAAAGATCCAAATATAAGAAAAGGGATAGCTAAAGGATTAAAAGAACACAGAGCATCAGAATCTCATAAGAAGTATAAGAAACTAATAAAAAAAATACCTCATGATTTAACTTACATGAAAGGATACCTAAAGGATAAATAATGACATTATTAACTAAAGGAATGGGAGTTATTAAAAATATTATTACAAAACGTAAAGATAAATTGTTAGATTCTATTAGAACAAGAAGAAATAGAAAACTTCCTAAAGCATTTAAAGACCATAAAATAAAAATAAAAGGAATAGGTGAAGTCAAGAGTGATAAATATATTATGGATATTGAGACTTATGACAAAGTTCGTCAAAAAAAATTTAAAAGTAAAGAATAATGGGAAAATTTTCTAGAGGCAGATATTCATTAATGATTTCAGATCGTTCTGGAGCAGCATTTCCATACAGAGAAATGGTTCAAGAATGGACTGGTGCATGGGTACATAATTCTGAGTATGAACCTAAACAACCACAAATAGATCCAAGACCACATGGAGCAGATGCGCAAGCTTTACAACATGCTAAACCAGCTAGAGTAGAATTTGCGGTAGAAGACCTTTTACCAAACAATCCTTTTACAACTACTGCTGCTTCACAAACTTTAAGTGTTTCATTTCCAAGTAATGATTTTAATGAAGGAACAACTTATGTAACATTTAGAGATCTTAAACAACCTGTTGGAGGCGTGGCAATAACAACTTTAGAATTAACCACTACATTGAATGGAGCAATATCTGATTCAGCTACTACAGTTACTTTAACTGATGCAAGTGAATTTCCTACATCCGGATATATTATGATTAGAAAAATATTAACCTCAAGTGATACAAGTAATCCACTTCTTGTTGGAACTTATCAAAATGAAGTTATAGAATATACGGGAAAATCAACTCATGATTTAACAGGATGTACAAGAGGTAGTTCAGCACCTTATAAAGGATTAACACCACCAAGTACTACAGCCGGATCACATTCAAGTGGAGCAAAGGTATTTGGTTCTTATTTAGCGACAGCTGTTGGAACAAGCTATAAGCCTGTAAGTCCACCAGGAACAGAAACTCAATATAATTCATTAACAGTGCAATTGGTTTCTAATGCTACAAGTGCAGCAACAGGAGGCGGTTTTCAATGTACAATTGGACCCGTTAATGATAGAGATTAATTATGGCAGGATATACACTTTCAGCATTAGAAGCGGACATTAGAAATTATACTGAAGTAGACAGTACTGTTTTTACTGGTGCTCTTCTAACCAGGTTTATTGAAAATGCAGAATTTAGAATTTTTTATGATGTTCCTATGGATTCAGATAGAGTTGAATATGAAGGAACACTAGCTGCAGATGTTCAAACTGTTAGAGTTCCTGCAGGTATGGTTTTTGTAAGAGGAGTTGAGCTTTTTAATTCTACATCCTCTAGAACAGGCCGAACATATTGGCTTCAAAAAAGAGATAGAACCTTTATAAGTGAGTATGTGGGAGAATTAACTGGACCTGAAGGAGGCTCTACAGGTCAAGATACTACAGGATTACCTAAATATTATGCTATGTTTGGAGGAGCGACTGGAACTGCCTCAACTACATCAGGAAATATTATAATGGCTCCTACACCAGATGCTAATTATTTGATAAATATTCATGGAAATGTAATACCTAGTGGATTAGAAACACAAACTTCTGGAACTTACATAAGTAAGTACTTCCCACAAGGGCTACTTTATGCTTCCCTGGTGGAGGCTTATAGTTATTTAAAAGGTCCAATGGATATGTTGACATTATATGAAAATAAATATAAAACTGAACTACAAAAGTTTGCAAGTTTGCAAATTGGGAGACGTAGAAGAGATGATTATACAGATGGTACTATCCGTATACCAATTGAATCTGCGAATCAGTAATTAGGAGATAACTATGGCAATAACATCGGCAATTTGTAATAGCTTTAAACAAGAAATTTTAGAGGCTGAACATAATTTTACTGCTACAACCGGAAATACTTTTAACTTAGCTTTATATACGAGCTCTTCAACTTTAAGTGCATCGACTACGGCTTATTCAAGCACGGCTGAAATTACAAATACTTCAGGAACTTCTTATTCCGCTAAAGGAAAAGCTCTAACAAGTGTTACACCAACATTAGATTCATCAACAGCAGTTTGTGATTTCGCAGATGTCTCTTGGACATCAGCTTCATTCACAGCTAATGGATGTTTAATTTTTAATGATTCACATGCAACAGACGCATCAGTTTGTGCAGTAGCTTTTGGTGGTGATAAAACTGTATCAAGCGGAACTTTCACAGTTCAATTTCCAGCAGCAGCAGCAACCACAGCGATAATTCGGATAGCATAAGGAGGTAAGTCCTTATGGCCTTTATAAGAACATTTACCGTCACGGTTAGTGGGGGTAAATATTTTATTGATAGCGTTCAACAAGCCACTATAAATTTAGCAGAAGGCGGTCTATATAAATTTGACCTTTCTGATAGTTCTAACGAAGATTATAATTTTAGATTTTCAACAACAAGTGATGGTACACATTCAGGTGGTTCTATTTATACAACCGGAATTGATACCTCAGGAACTCCAGGAGATGCGGATGCTTATCTTCAAATTCAAGTATCAGCTGGCGGAGAACAACCAGCTGCACCTGATCCTCTTTATTATTTTGATACCACTACCTCTAGTATGGGAGGTCAAGCAAATACTCCAACAGCTGCTTCTTATGGAATGCGTTCATGGGGTGATAATCAATGGGGAAATCAAAACGAAGTTGATGTATCTTTAACTGGTTTAGGTTTAACTTCTTCTCTTGGAGAATTAAGTGCATACCCGGAACAAGGTTGGGGATCAGATACATGGGGCTATGAAGACTGGGGCGAAAGTGGATTTACCCTTACTTTAACAGGAGTTTCAGCTACTGCCTCTGTAGGTGAACCTGTTGCTTCATCTTTACAAGGATGGGGTAGATCTGAATGGGGTGAAGAACCTTGGGGAGATAGT
>Ga0209757_10000405_pt1 | contig 10449 bp, 18 predicted proteins | sample ETNvirome_6_1000_FD_185472 | JGI IMG/M metagenome (GOLD analysis project Ga0209757, IMG submission 185472) | Marine viral communities from the Pacific Ocean - ETNP_6_1000 (SPAdes) (version 2) | ecosystem: Environmental > Aquatic > Marine > Oceanic | place: Pacific Ocean | collected 2013-06-19 | reverse complement strand
ATCTTCATTCTCGCCCTCTGTGGCTTTCTCGATTTTCTCAACTAACCACCTAATGGCACTATCGGCGCCCCTGGCTATGTAGGTTTCCCAACCTGCATTGCTTAGGGCGTCTAGCCATTTGCGCTGGTTCGCACTAACGCTTCCCCCTGAAACTCGTTTCAGTTCTATAGCTGCTAGGATAGGCGCAAAGATAAGCACGTCGGGCACGCCAGATTTGACGCCTTGACGTCTAAGGGACGCGGCAACGACCTTGCGCCTATGTCCACCATTTGGCACGTGACACCATAGGTATCCTTTCGAGTCTAAGTAAGTAGCCAGTTTTATCTGTTCTTTCTCTTCAGTCCACATCGGGCCCCCTTGTTCGCACATAGTAAGTTGTTGGTCGGCCTCTTTTGGGCTTGTGCCGTTTCTGAGATATTTGGCCACTGTCAATTAGGTCTTTGATAATTTTCTGGCGCTGGTCTCGGGGGATTGACCGCGTTGCCATGGTAAGTTTTGCCAGCTTCACCCCATCATAAGAGATATGGCGGAGAACAGACTTCAGAGCTCGCTCGTGTTCACTATCGGCTACGTGCTCAACCACGTCACACACACAAATTTTGATTTGGTGGGATACCAGCTCACAGCCCCACTCTACATCTGTCAGCGATATTTTTGGATTCTTAAAATCCTGCCCAATGGCACGTATCATGGATATTTTAACAGCATGCTCATAGGCTCGTGACCACAGAGCATCGGTCCCTGAAGGGCGATATTCTACCATCTGTCTGCGGATATTTTTCTCATAGGTCCGGAGATATTCTTTAGCGTCCGGCGATATGTTCACCGTATGTAGGGGGATATCCATCGTACCGTTGGCGATATCCATGGCGGCCCCCTGCTTAGAGCGGATATGCTGGAGCACCATCTTGAAGTACCTGACCAGTGGCTCGGGTGGTTCGAGCATGAGAGGCTCTTGCATCTCAGGCATGGAATTACCGATATCAAAAATGATGAGCCGGTTTAGAAATCCATCCATAACCTGAGTAGACTTGAGTGACTCATAGAAATGGTTTGGGGTGGTGGTACCATAGAGGCTAACGCAAGGCTGGAAGATATCCACGCGAGGCCTGGACCCGTCCGTGTCAGCGTACTGCATGCCTCTGAAGGTACCCTTTGCCCGGCTGAATAGTTCTAGCAGGGTGGCCATGATGTCGGCCTTGTGGGTGCTTGCATGCTTTGAAGTCAGAGACTTGAGCATCAGCCCAAACTCATCGATAGCAAGCAGGGTAGCCGGTGCCCGCTGGCAATGCTTGAGCAGTCCCTGTGCCGATGACATCCGGCCCGTCCCTAATCTCTCCCCTGCCCCAGCCTCAGTGAAGAGCTGGTCAGCGCAGTGAAGTGGGTGCTCTTTGCCTGAGCCAGAGAAGCCGATGGTACAGCAATAGACATTAGTTCGCAGGTTGGTCTGACTGCGATAGTATCTACCATAGAGCGTGCCCAAGATAGGCAAGGCTGCAGCCAAGGCGAGTACCGGCTGGGGATAGATAGCTGTGCGGTTGATGTATTCACACACTGCACCCAGGGCGCCGGGGACGTCGAGCAGGTGCTCGGGTACTCCCCTGACATCGATACCTTCGATGGCCTTGGGTTCAAACCCCTCGTGCTCGATGGCGATGTCTTCCTCTGGGTTGTTGCGCAGGTGGGTGGTGACAACCGAAGCCAGGGTGGTGTTTAGTTCCTCCTTCTCAAGTGGCTCGGGGTTGGTGTCATTCCACTGGCCGAGTAATCCCTTGATAGATTTTAGGTCATGGCCTTCATGGATATACTGACCCACCATGGAAGCTGCCGCATTGTTGCGCCCGCCTTCCTCGATGGGTGAGCCATCGTGAGGCTCTCGAATGGTAGTAGAGTCAAAGAGATATTCTTCTTTCTGCTCGACGCCATTGTATGAACTGATGCGAGCAAGATCGCTCTGGTCAAGAGCCGGCAAGTCATCAAATGACTGCGCCCCTGCTGCCTTATCTATGACCCACCGATATCGCTTACCGCTCGAATGCACAGAGGGTGGACCTACGACGTATCCTCCCATGCCCCTGACATCTACCTTGGCATCGACGTTGACTGAATTTCGAATCTCAAAATCGGACGCACCGTAATAGAAGTGCATGCCCTTGCCGGTCTGTGCGGCCCAGGGGGTGCGCGGTAGATTGTCAATCACCCACTTGATTGAATCACGCGAGTCGGCATCGACAACCACCACGTCCTTACCTGTGATGATGCCAACGTTAGCTGTTGGCCATCTCTCCCACCAGGCTTCTACCTCTTCCTGGGTTGGTGTTTCATTTTGATATTTAGCCCACGGGATGAGCGCTTTTTTCCCCTGTAAGGGAATGACCTTCATCCCATTGTCCCACATTGATATTGCCGCATCTAGCATTGTTGCCACGACTCCCCTCCGAGCTGGCGTAATTTTTATTCACTATCTTGTTTTTCTTCTTCCATAGCCTTCAGCCCCATGACCATTGCTTGCCTCAGAATGTCACTTCGGCTAGGGGACGTCCCAGGGTAACGGGTGATGTCTTTCGCCACATGGACGATGAGACTGTCAGCCAAATCCAGCACTTGCTGGCTAAGTCTGATTCCTACAACCTGCATAAAAAAAACCTCCTGTAATCAGTTACATCTCGATCCTATCACCTTGGCGTGCAACGAACAAGTATCTCTTTTTTGTTTCTTTTTTACCTTTACGTTGTTGACATGTCCTTCAGTAATGGTACTATGGGAATAACAGAAAGGGGCCGGCATGGCAGACGCAACAAAGAAACCACAACCAGTTGACCTTCTAGCCTTCGAGTTGAGCAAAGCGAAGAAGCTGGAAGCGAGCGCACGCGAGAAGCGTGTGCAGATTGAAGAGCAACTCATCGAACTCATGGGAGTTCGCGAGGAAGGTGCCACCACGAATGAAGGTAACTTTTTTCGAGTGACCACTACGGGGAAGCTGACCCGTAAGTTGGATGTGAAAGCGTTCACTCAGATTGCAGGGCAGCTTGGCGAGCACGCACCCGTGAAGACCACTGTGTCTCTCGATGTGCGCAAGTTCAAGACGTTGGCAGTAGATGAGCCGGCCCTCTACCAACTGATGTGCGAGACCTGTATCGAGACCAAGCCGGCGAAGACTTCGGTTGCCGTGGTGGAGGTGAGTGATGACGTTTAAAGAATACAACCATTCGGTTCCAGAGATTCACCCGCGACTTGCGGAACGCATCGTAGCAAACGCGTACATCGGGTTGTCTCTCGATTGCGGTGCAGACGAGAAAGACATGCTGTCTCTCGATGACATGGCACTGAAGCACTACCTCTCGTCTTCAACCGACTGCCTGATCTACGCCAGTCAAATGCCTGGCCTGCTTTCGGCTTTTCGCGAGCGCATCAAGAAAGAGGTGAGTGATGGGATTCTTCAGTTGGGAGTGTAACCATTGTGGCAGGGCGGTCCTGTCGAAAGAGGCAACCGAGCCTAACACGTACATCGAGAAAGCCTGGTGTACAGTTCGGGCTCAAGAGTCAAAGGACCACGAACCAGTCTATGGTTTCTACGATGGATACGGTCGAGTCGAGGCTGGCGAGCGCGGGACCATCAGCGTCAATCCTACCAGTCCTGACGGACTGGTTGACCCCTGCTTCTACCATCAGCGTTGCTGGGGCAAGGCAGGCGAGCCCACCAAATTCAAAGCGAGCCGGTCAGCAGAGAACCAGGGGTTCTTTATCAATGAGGCTGACTTCGAGGGGTTTCCGGGGGAGAAGAGTGATGAAGATTGAAGTAACAATTGAGATTGTCCAGTACGGACTGTGGAGCGAGGAGCGGTACTCATGACAAAGCGTGAAGGTGAGTTTAGCCAAATAGTTTTTGATGTGCTGAGTCTGGATGATTCAAAAATTTTTGAAAAGGGGAAGGTCTTTCCTCACAGTGAGAAAGAGAAGAACCGGAAACTGATTATTCTAGCGCTCGGTGTGTTCCAGGAGCGGGCCAATGATATTGCGCGAGAGGCTGAAGATCTTGCCGAGCGAATCGGTAAGTTTGAAGAAGCACTCGTGGAGCAACTGTGGGAGGCAGAAGATGAAACTGATTAGTACAAACCAGCTCGGCCAAGAGGACAACACAACGATTGTCGCTTACGGCCTGTCTGGCACAGGTAAGACATACGCTATCTCGACCATCGAGGAGCCATGTCTCATTCTGAGTGCGGAGGCAGGGCTGCGGTCCTTGGCAGACTTCGACTACCCGGCGGTGGAGATAGACCACCCCGGACAACTAATGGATATCCTACGGTGGCTGGCTGAGTCGAAGGAAGCCGAAGAGTACACGTGGGTCTGCCTCGATAGCATCTCTGAGATTGCCGAGCAGATACTCATCGTCGAGAAGCGAGCGAACAAGGATGGGCGCAAGGCTTACGGTGAGATGGCAGTCAAAGTGACCGAGGTCATCCGTGGCTTCCGCGACCTGAAGAAGTGCGTGTACATGACAGCCAAGCTCGACCGAGTGAAGGATGACTTCACTGGCGGGCTAGTGTGTGCTCCTGATATGCCGGGCCAGCGGATGCGCGGTCAGTTGCCATACCTGGTGGACCACGTGTTTGCGTTGCAGGCGCAGAAGGATGCCGAGGGTAAAATTCGTAGACTCTTTCAAACACAGGGCGACGAGAAGTTCGTTGCCAAAACCAGGGGAGGTAAGCTCAAGCAGTTTGTGCCGCCGAACCTGACTCGTATCAACAATCTCCTGAAAGGGGTGGAGTAATGGCGTATTTTTCTTTTGACACTGATGACATCGAGAGCGGGCTGATTCCAGATGGGACTGTCGTGAAGGTGGCCGTGGTTGACTCCGACATCGTGGAGCGCGACTGGGGTATGCGCATGCCGGTGACGGTCGAGGTGCTCGAAGGTCAGTGGGAGGGCAGTCGCATCACTGACGGCTACAACCTCAAGCATACCAACCCGAAGGTGCAGGGTATTGGGCAGAAGCAACTGAAGCGCCTGTGCGAGGCAGTGGGTGTGCCCAAGTTTCGGGACACCAGCGAACTTCATGGCAAGCCGTTCATGCTGACGGTAAAGCTTGAGCCTGCCAAGGGCGACTGGGACGAGAGCAACAGGTTTGGAAAGATGGAGCAGTGTGCAGACGCTGCCCCTGTTAGCGGAGAGATGTCTACCCCCTGGGCCATTGAAAAATGACCCAGTTTGTGTTCGACCCGGACGGCGAAGTTGCGCGACTCATCGATGATGACAGAGCGAGCAACCAGAAGGATAGCCGACGCGCACACTTGGGCTGTTCTATTATCGGACGGGAGTGCACCCGCGAGATCTGGTACTCGTTTCGGTGGGCAGCGCAGGTTCAATGGTCGGGTCGAATGCTTCGTCTTTTCGACCGAGGGCAGAGAGAAGAAGATGTTTTCGTCTCTCTCCTTCGGTCCATCGGCTGCGAGGTCTGGGACCACACCCCCCACGGTGATCAATACCGGGTCTCGTTTGCCGATGGCTACATTGGTGGAAGCGTTGACGGAGTTGCTAAGGGGATACCCGGTGCTCCCGAGACGCCCCACCTCTTAGAGTTCAAGACGCATAACGACAAGAGCTTTCAGGACCTGAAGAAGAAGGGGCTGCTCGAATCCAAGCCAGCTCACTACGCCCAGATGCAGCTGTACATGAAAGGGCTGAGCCTGAAGCGCGGCCTGTACATGGCGGTCAATAAGAATAATGATGAAATATACACGGAGCGTGTGTCCTATGATGCGACTGTCGCAAAAGAATATCTAGGCAGAGGAATCGATATCGTAGAGGCGCGAGTGCCGCCACCGAAGATATCTAATCGACCTGATTGGTATCAGTGTAGGTGGTGCAATTTCTCCGGGCAGTGCCACAAAGGGCTGCCACTCTCGAAGAACTGTAGAACGTGCGATCACGTCCAGATGCCTGGAGCGGGCAGGTGGACATGCGGAAGAACCAATAAAGATCTGTCTGCGACAGAGCAACGAAATGGGTGTGAAGAATGGAAGTCAACCTAAGGGGATATCAGCAGGAGGCGGTTGATGCCGTCATCCAGTATCTCTTCAAGCGAGAGGGCAACCCCTTGGTTGCGTTGCCCACCGGGTCAGGCAAGAGCCATGTGCAGGCAGGGCTCATCGAGACACTGTTGACCAAGTGGCCAGGCACCACGGTGATGTGCCTCACCCACGTCAAAGAACTCATCGAGCAGAACTCAGAGAAGATGCGAATGCACATGCCGAACGTCGGCATCGGCATCTACTCGGCAGGACTCAAGAAACGTGAGCTGGGATACCCTGTCACGTTTGCCGGCATCCAATCGATCTACAACAAAGACGTCGAGCCCCCCAGTCTCATCATTATCGATGAGTGCCACCTGGTGCCCAAGGAAGGTCAGGGGAGATACCGCCAATTCCTAGAGAGGATGCTTGAGGCTCACCCGAAGCTCCGCGTCATCGGGCTGACTGCCACCCCGTACAGGATGCGCGGCGGTATGTTGACCGGCGGCAAGGGCAAGATGTTCGACTCGGTGGTCTACAACCTTCCGGTCCAGCGACTGATTGATGAGGGCGTGTTGGCCCCAGTCACGAGCGCCCCCACATCGGCAGAGATTGATACCCGCTCAGTCAGCATTCAGGCAGGGGAATACAACCTGAAAGAACTGGGGTCGGCGGCAGATGACGACCACGTCACCGGGGCTGCCATCACAGATGCCTTCAAGCACGGCGAGCATCGCCGCAGTTGGCTTTTCTTCTGTGTCTCGGTTGCTCATGTCCATCACGTAGCAGACGCCCTCAGAAGAGCAGGTGTGACCGCTGCGCCTATCACAGGTGAGACCCTTGCAGAGGACAGGGCTAAGTGGATTGCCGACTATAAGAAAGGGGATATCAAAGCGCTGGTGAACTGCAACGTTCTGACCACCGGCTTCGATGCGCCCGAGACAGATATGATTGTGCTGCTCCGGCCCACGGTGTCCCCCGGGCTCTATGTCCAGATGGTTGGCCGAGGCATGCGCCCGGCGGAAGGGAAGGACGACTGCCTGGTCCTAGACTACGGTGGCAATATCTCCCGGCACGGGCCCATTGACGACGTAGTTCTGCCCGCCGAGACAAGCGGCAAGGGTGAAGCTCCAGTTAAGTTCTGCCCTATCTGCCTAGCTGAGTGCCACCTGTCGAAGCGGCTGTGTCCGGAGTGCGGTCACATCTTCGAGATGGAAGAGAAAGAGCTGGGGAAGAAGGCAAGTAAGCTAGCGCTCCTGAAGGGGCAGAAGGCAGTGGAGCGGCACGAGGTCACATCTGTTGCATATGGGGCGCACAAGAGCAGAGCCGGGCACATGACGCTACGCGTCGATTACTGGGATGGCTTTGTCATGGTTGCCTCTGAGTGGATCTGCTTGGAGCACCGAGACTTCGCGAGGCACAAGGCAGAGAAGTGGTGGATTCGGAGAGACAAATACATCGAGCACGTGAAGGACGTTCCGGGGACTGTGGCTGACGCGCTGTCGTTCACTCAAGATCTCTTGGAGCCAAGGGAGGTCCACACTCGGAAGAATGGGAAGTACACCGAGGTTGTGGGATACTTGTTCTAGGTGTGGTTGCTCGCCACACCAGGTGGCGGCCAGGCTTTAACACCCTTTCGCCTGGTCGTCACCGACTACAAGAAGGGGGAGTGCAGGGGGAGGGACTTATGCACGTCAAGACAGAGATACCGTTTGACCGGTCAGGGGAGCCGTCCGGGGGGGCGAGCATTATCAGGATAGTAGCTTACGGGGATACCGCCCGCGAAGCCATGGAGCGCCACGAACAGATGCGCAATGAGAATTGCATGCGGGGTATTCCGTGCATCGGTGAGCTTGGCACTCGATACACAGTTACATGGAGAGAGGACATAAAAAAACTGGCCGACGTTCTCGCCTTTACGGGGAGCTGGAACAGGAGGCCACAGAAAAAGGGGAAATAAGAATGACGTTTTTTGAGTGGGCGTTGGGCATTGCCATTTCTGGTGTGCTCGGTGCGACAGGTCTTTATTTGTCGTCGTACAAAATGGACGTTTAAGCAAAGGGTAATACAATGAAAGAAGAAGAACAAAAGCCGGTGAGTGCCGGCGGTATGGCATGGGTTCTCGTGGTCATCATCGTGTTCGTGGGCGCGCTGTGGATAGCCGAGAAGAAGACAGGCAAGATGGTGAGCAGCTTTAACAGCACCAGCAGCGTGCGCGACAAGGTGGCCATCAACTATCCCCGGGAGCTTGAGCGTGAGATTGGAAAACTAAAGTCCAAGCTCAAGATACTTAAAGCCAATGGGCTGCCTGTCCACCGTGAGACAAAGGCGCAGGAAAAGGAGCGGTGGGAGACAGGCAAGCTCCATCTTCATAAGCACATTCGCAAACTGAATGTTCTGCTCAAAGACAAAACCGAAGAGCTCGAACTGGTTCGAAGCCAGGTACCGCCCGAGACTTACTCTGATGGTGACTCTGACTTGCTGGCCGAACTTTCTCAGGGGGAGGTCGCAAAATGAAAAAAGAGTACAAGGAATGGATTCACGACGCAGAGTCGCTCACGAATTTTCACAAGTCTATTGTCAAGATTCACGAAGAACTGTCGAATGAGGCGAGCATCATGGAAAAGCGCTTTCGCTTGACCGATGATAAAGAACAGCGGCAGATTGCCGAGTTCTATGAGACCGCCTGCGAGACCACCAAGGAACTAAGCAACCTGACAAGAAAAGGCAGCTTGCTCAGTGTTGCCCTGGGGATTCGTCGTAAGCGCGTGCCCGGTTTCTTCAAGCGCATGTTCTCGCTTTTCCGTCGCAAGGAAAGCAAGGCCCTTCAACCGGTGGAGGTGGCGGCATGAAATTACTCTGCACGATAGGGATTCACTCATGGTCGTACAGCACTCCCTGGTGCCGGACATGTCACAACTGCAAGCGCATTCAGAGAAAGGCGGGATGGAATGGAGAGGGCATGCAGGATGCTCGACTCAGTGGCCTGCATAAGTCGGCCATGAGGCTTGGCTGGCACTACACGCCTCGTTGATGGAGAGCGCTAAATTACGCCGGGCCATGACCCCATATTGCTCTGCTACTGGAACCATCTCCACCCGGGAAAAGCTCATCGCTGCCGGGTGGAGAGTTCTAGTTGTCGCCACAGGCCACGACAAGAACTACGGCATCCCATACGCCATCGACAATGGCGCGTGGCACGCCTACCAAAACGAGAAGCCATTTGATGTCGGAGCCTTCCGCAAGGTGCTCGACTGGTCAGCCAAGCAAGAGCTCAGGCCCGACTGGATAGTCGTCCCCGACAAGGTGGCTTCACCGGACTCGCTAGAGTTCTCTCTTGGTTGGCTGACAGAGGTTCAGTCGTACGCTGATATCTCGCTTCTTGCTGTTCAAGACGGGATGAAACCAGAAGACGTTGAGCCCCATCTCGGCCCGAGAGTTGGAGTCTTCCTTGGGGGGACAACAGAATTTAAGTTGAAGACAATGATGAGCTGGGGGAAGCTCTGCCACAACAGGTGCTATTTCCATGTGGGCAGGGTGAATACGGTAAAGAGAATATCTCACTGCGCCGCCGCTGGCGCAAATTCATTTGACGGTACGAGCGTGTGTCGGTTCCCGAAGAACCTGCGCAGGCTCGACAAAGCAAGAAAGCAGATGGCGTTGCCGCTGCTATAGGAGAATCAAGATGAGAGACATTGTAAGACTGAGTGAGGTTGAGCCCGTAGAGAAAGATCTTTGGGAGCTTACGGATACAGAGATAACAACGCGCATGGGTAGCTATAAGTATTCAATCGAGCTTGTGAGAATCCAAACAAAGCGGGATGTGTTGATGTGGGTTTCCCACCTTGCGATGAAAACCTGGATGACCAAGCAAGGGCTCAAGCAGTTTGCTGAATTGCTCTTAAACAATCACACAGAGATACCCGCCACAGAGGAAGTAGAAAGCTAGCGAACCCATGGGAACTCCGACCAACGTGCCATCGGTCTGTTTACTTCACCCCTGGTATCGAAGTGGGTAAACGTCCCGTAGAGGCCTAGCCCGTAATTCATCCCCTCGTACCGTCGGGCAATGCCCTCAAGCGTTATGTAGAGCTTGAGGATGTGCTCTCCGTGGCGTTTGCCCACGTCTGAATAGGTAACGTCAGCCGCGTAGACTATGCCGCCCACGGGCAGGTGGAGGCTGTTGCTCTTGCCTGCCACCTCATCGTTATGCTTGGGGCACCGGTATCCACTGTTGATACGGAGTGGTCCTAGCTGAGCGCGGGCCGAGTCCAGAATACCTACAAGCCTGCGACTCGGTGCAGTGAGTTTGCAGCACGGGCACTCAAACTCAGAGGCCTTGAAGTATTTGCCTATCTGGCTCATTTCTTCTCACGTAAAATTTCAAGCGCCAGGTCAGCCTCTCGCCAATAACGCGGGTTTGCGAGCATCGTAT
>Ga0209757_10000404_pt1 | contig 10461 bp, 20 predicted proteins | sample ETNvirome_6_1000_FD_185472 | JGI IMG/M metagenome (GOLD analysis project Ga0209757, IMG submission 185472) | Marine viral communities from the Pacific Ocean - ETNP_6_1000 (SPAdes) (version 2) | ecosystem: Environmental > Aquatic > Marine > Oceanic | place: Pacific Ocean | collected 2013-06-19 | reverse complement strand
CAACGTGGATATTTAGCAAAGGTTTGTACTGGGTTCGATCAAGCAAAAGAAGTGATTGATAATTATTTTAATCTAAAATAAATTTCTATATTTGTAAAAACAAAACGATATGACTGCATTTGAAAAGTGGGTAATTCAGCAAGGAATAAAAGCTGCTTACCTAAACAAGAAACCATTAAAAGAAACTATTGCACAACTACTATTCAGGGAGTGCAAGTACAACCAAAACCCCCAAGCGTTTGAAGTGTTAGCATTAACGGGAGATAAATATTTTACAGATGCAACTTTCGAAAACGCTGCGGATATATTGATTAGTAAAAGAGAGCAAGCCACTTGAACTCTGCATAACAAGCCCTCTCTTTTTTATAAACTTGATTTAGTGAATAATTGAAAGTTCATAATACACCTTAGAGGGGCAAATATTACTAGGTAATTTTTAACTTGTTAGACGCCAGTTTTTATTACCTAGTTCAGTACGATGAGCAAGCTGCGTGAGTGCTGCACCATACACAAGAGCCTACTTGATAAAAGGTAAACTAAAAACAAAATAAGATGGATAAACTAGAACACATTTCATATGAGTTAAAATTAGCTACTGATGCTAGAAACATCAAAAGTAAGCTAGAAAAGTTAACTCCACTATTAAATAAGTTAGAAGATTTGATAGACGCTAAAGATGTTAACGTAACTAAGCTAATTGCTATCGTAAGCGAGTACAAGCGAATTAAATCTGTTGAAGAATAACGCTCCTTGTAACGATTGATTTAAAACGGATAAACACAAAAGAAATGGACGAATATAAACTTAAAGACTACACAGAACGACTTAAAAAAGAAACTAATGAAAATGCTCATAAGATGCTTTATATGTGGATTAAACAAGATGTAATAAGCCTGAATGAGTACAACCAATTAGTTTTAAATTTATCGTTACAAATTGTTATGCACCGTTAATTTTAAAATAAATATTATGTCATTTGGAAGTGAAATAGGAAAAGAAATAGGAAAACAGTTGTTTAACAAATTACTGATACCATTTGCAATAGTGTTTGCAATAGGTTTTGCGCTTGGAGCTTGGTTGTTCTAATGGTGCATAATGACAAAGCTATGAAGCGTATGAGGAACGAATATGATTTTATAGCGGATGTTGGCGGTATGTTGCGGTTTCTTTCCGCACTTCGTCAAACAGACCGCTATATTGAAATGATTTACTTGAATGGAGCTTGCTATCAATTGCATTTGCTTTTGAAAAAATACGCTGATTGTGAGCCTTTAATCAATACCGAAAAGAATCACATAGTAACCAAGTTCCAAGGGAAACTATTTGATATTACAGGTGAAGTAAAAGGCGAGTATCAATCAATGACGGAAAAGGATATTGAAATAGCAAGCGAATGGAGCTTTCACAAAACTAAAATGATACAGATTGGCGAATGTCAAGTTTGTGAAGAACCGATACTGGCGTAGCAATTACCGCCAACAATCGCTAAACGTAATATTGAGTTTAGCCAACCAGATAAGAAGGTATAAAGAAGGTATAAAGAAGGTATAAAGAAGGTAAATATAAGCTTTATCTACCCTCGTTAAGATTACGAAGGTAAATATGAGCCGAATAGAAAGACTAATTGGCTCAGAACTAAAACAAGAGATATGGAAGAATTTGTGTTGAATTTTGTTAGAGAAGGTAGCATAACGCCTATTGATATAGTAATGGAGATTACTAGATTAACCTATGATGAAGTAAAAAGTTGTAGTGAGATATTAGTTGTTGCATAGCCAACCAGATAAGTAGTATAAACTAAAACAAGAGTAAGATGATAGCAAAAATAATATTAGCGTTTATGATTATTGTAGGTATATACCTGACAATCAAAGAGAATAATAGAGATTTGTAAAATGGAAAAAAATGATTCGCAAGGGTTGAGCAGATGCTCTGAGCCAGTAGGTAGTAAAGTAGAGCAAAGTGTATGCGATAAGATCCTAGAGAGAGCCGATGTAGGTAAATTAAAATATGGTGTAACAATGGAACGAACTGATTTGAATCGTTTAGATTGGTTAAGACACGCTCAAGAGGAAGCTCTAGACTTGGCAGTATATTTGCAGAAGTTGATAGACATAGAAGTTATCAACAATAAAAAGAAGTAAGTAATTTATTTATATATTAGCAGTAAGTAATTTCATACGGTTGTTTTTGGAGGGGGATAGGCTGAAATGCTTGTTCCTCTTTTTTTATGACCTTAAAAACAAAACTATGAGAGGTATAATAAATCATTCAATTTTAAAGGGTATTAAAAGGGGTAGCAAAATGAAAACGATAAAACGCTATTTATCTATATACTACAATATTAAAATTAGTCATAGAGCATTTGTAACTAGGTATGGAACAATTAAGCGAAAAATTAGCAGCACACTATAACGATCTATACGATATAGCCTTTAAAATTACAAAGGGCAACGATTTAGATGCTCAAGACCTTACGCAAGAGGTTTATATTATAATATTAGAATACGATACCGATAAAATGACCACTATCTACAACAACGGTCATTTAAAATTCTGGGCGGCAAGAGTAATGCTGAACCAATATCTTAGAGGCAACTCAGCATTTAAGAAAAAGCACCATACAATAGGAAAGAGTGAGTTCAAAGATGTCGAGGGTTTTGCTTTCGATTACGATGGCATACCTGATAAGATAGAGTTTGAGAGAAAACTTAATTGTATAAACGAGGCTATGAAAGACCTCCACTTCTACGATAGAACACTATTTAAAGTGTACTACGAAACAAACCACTCAATAAGAAGTTTAGCAGAGGCAACTGGAATATCTACAACTTCAATCTTTCACACAATTAAAAATGTACGGAACTATATAAAAGATGAAATTAAAGACAAGTAATAGAACTTATAATGAACGAATGTCAATCTGTAAGGCTTGCAAACATTTCAGGAAGTCAGTAAGTCAATGTAAGAAATGCGGTTGTTTCATGAAGATAAAAGGTGCTATTGCTTTCACTCGTTGTCCTATTGATAAATGGGGAAGGGAGAGAGATTTAACAAGCGACCAGCTATCTATTTTAAAAAGGTTATTAAAACAGATTGGAGGTGATAAGGTTAAGCATGAGCAGAACGTAGGGCTTACAAACCTATACAATGAGATTTTCGGAATGAATAAGAAAGTTTCCAGTTGTGGAACTTGTGTAAAGCAGTTAATAAATGATTTAAAAGAAGTATTAAATGCGTATGATAATAGAAAGCAGAAAGATTAGTGAGCTAAAGTTCTCAGAATACAATCCTAGAACTATAAGCAAAAAGCAATTTAAAGATTTAAAGGCTAGCTTAAAGAAGTTTGGTTTAATTGATCCTATAATAATAAACTCTTCAAAGGATAGAAATAATGTTATCATTGGAGGACATCAACGCTCACGTGCTTGGCTAGATTTAGGAAACGATACTATTGCTTGCGTTGTTTTAGATTTACCAATCAATGAAGAAATGGAACTTAATTTAAGGCTGAATAAAAACGGAGGTAAATTCGACGATGATTTACTTTTAAACTACTTTGATGAGGAATTATTGTTCGATGTAGGGTTTACTGTTAATGACTTAGATATAAACATAGATAAATACGAAGATAACGCCTTAGAAGAGGCAACTAAAGACACTTGCGAATGTTGTGGTACTCCAATATAATAAAAAGGATTGGGCTTGATAAGATTGCTCACTTTTCGATAGCTATGAATATAGCATTTTTTTCAAACATTTGGATAGCTATTGCTTTGGCTTTGGTTAAAGAGATATACGATGAAGTTGATTATGGTGGCTTCTGTTGGAAAGATTTACTCGCAGGCATTATAGGTGCTTTACTAACTTTGGTATGACAAGAAAAGATAAAATAGTATTGATAGCTTCGGTAATTATTTACCTAATGCTGCATTTAATCATTATGATACTATGAGAAAACACACTAAGATATATTTAGAGAACTTTGATTTTGATGAGTGCGATTATATACCTTGTGAAGTGTGTGGTTCTCCTGCTGATGATATACACCATATTGAAGCTAGAGGTATGGGGGGAAGTAAAACAAAAGACTACATCGAAAACTTGCAAGCGGTTTGCAGACCTTGTCATATTCGATACGGAGATAAGAAACAATACAAAGAAATGCTGAAAGAAATTCACTTAAAATATATGAAATGTTATGGCAAAGGCTGAACAAAACCGAACAAAAGTAGCTAAAGAGAAGATGCTCAGTGCCTTAGAGAAATCACTCGGTATAGTTACCAATGCTTTGAAGATTGCAGAGGTAGGTAGAACGATGTACTACGAGTGGCTGAAGACAGATGAAGAGTTTGCAAAGAAGGTTAAAGAGATGGATAATTTAGCTTTAGACTTCGCTGAATCAAGCCTTTACAAGCAGGTTAAAGATGGCAACCCTTCGAGTACTCAATTCCTCCTGAAGAATAAAGGTAGAGAAAGAGGGTACGGTGATAAGCTAGATATAACTACGCAAGGTGAAAAGATTAATAAAATAGAAATAGAGATTGTCAAGCCTAAAGATAAAGACGAGTAACGTATTTGAACGTAACTATAATGCAAAGACTAAAATTGTAGTAAATCAAGGCGGTACTCGTTCAGGTAAAACTTACTCTTTATGTCAGCTATTAATAGTTAAAGCGTTTGAGAATACTAATAAACGATTTAGCATCGTTAGAAAGTCGCTACCTAGTTTGAAGCTATCGGTGATGAAAGACTTTTTTGAGATACTAAACAACTTAGGTTTGTACGATGAGGTTAATCACAACAAGTCAGACCATACCTATACACTTAACGGCAATACATTCGAGTTCATTTCATTGGATCAACCACAAAAGAAAAGAGGTACTAAAAGGCATTATTTATTCTGTAACGAAGCGAATGAGCTAACGTGGGAGGATTTCTTTCAGTTGATTGTAAGAACAGAGGAGAGAGTATATATTGACTTTAACCCATCAGATTCTCACCACTGGATATATGACAAAGTACTTACAAGAGATGATACTACCTTTATCAAATCAACCTACCTAGATAATCCTTTCTTAGCTGATGAGCTTGTGAATGAGATTGAGAGGCTTAGAGATACAGATGAAGAGTACTGGAAGATATACGGACTAGGGGAGAGAGGGTTCTCAAAAGCAATTATCTTTCCTAAGGTTACTATTATTGGTAAAGTACCTGAGGGTGCAACCTTAATTAGTACGGGTTTAGATTTTGGCTTTACAAACGATCCGAGTGCGTTAATAGAAGTGTACGAGCAGGAAGGCTCATTAATATTTAATGAATTAATATATGAACGAAATCTCACTAACTCTGACATTGCTAAGCGAATGGGTGCTTTTGGGTTTGATAGACGAAGACCTATTTTTGCAGACAGTAGCGAGCCAAAATCTATCGAAGAAATATATAGACTAGGCTACAACATTAAACCATGCGTAAAAGGGAAGGATTCAATCAACATAGGTATTGACTTGCTGAAGCGATTTAATTTAAAGGTAACGAGCAAATCAACCAACCTGATAGCTGAGTTCAACAACTATAAATGGGTAGAGGATAAGAACGGACATCTTCTAAATAAGCCTATTGATAATCATAACCACGCAATAGATAGTTTAAGGTATGCCGTTACAATGGTTAAGAGTAAACCAAACATAGGCAAATACTCTATTCGGTAGTTGGTATTCTAAAATAATTTGTTATATTTGTAAAACCTTGCAAGAGTGCTACGAAAAATGGATGAGCCAAAGTATGTAGCACAATCCCTCACTTTAATTAGTGGGGGTTTTTTTGTATCTTAGTTTTTTGTACAAAATAAACAAATCACTATTTAATAATATGAAGCTAACAATACCTACAGACCTAAGTGAAATTAATCTTGGTCAATTACAAAGGCTAACCAACTTAGAGAGTGAAGACCTTAATGCAATAGAGATGCAGAAGAGGGTGATAGAGTTGCTTACTTCAGTAGATAGGGCTACAATAGACCTTTTTAAATTGAGCGATTTAGAGAGCGTATATAGTAAGCTACTAAGTTTATCAAGGCGAGAGGATAAATTGCATAGGTTCGTAACGATTGAGGGTGTGAAATACGGCTTTCATCCTAACCTGTCAGAGATAAGTACTGGCGAGTTTGCAGATTTAGATACACTTTGTCAAGACTTCAACGATAACTTGCACTTGATTATGGCTATTTTGTACAGAAAAGTAACGATTGAGAAGTACGGAAAGTATCAAATTGAGGATTATAGCGGAGAGGTAGAAGCAAGAGCTGAGTTGTTTAGAAGTAAACTACCTGCAAATGTTGTGAATGGTGCAATGGTTTTTTTTTGGACTATCGGAAGCGATTACTTGAACGATACTCTCAACTCTTTACAGGAGGATCAAGCGACCAAAAGCAACAAAACTTCGGCAAAAAGTGGGGGTGGTATTCTATCCTGATGAGTTTGTGCAATGAAGATGTGTTAAAATTAGATGAGGTTACAAAAATAGGTATTAGTAAAGCATTTACTTATATGAGTTACCTTAAAGACAAAGATAGAATTAAGAAATGAAAACATTTAAAGCAGTAGTAGGACAATTTGAAGCTATATGTGATGAGCATAAGCAACTAAACTCTTTCACATTCGGAGATATATTTGAGGTTGATTTGAGTAATGAAATGGACTTTGCTAAAGCTCATTTAATAGAGCAGCCTGCAACGATAAACAATAGAGATTTCGTATTTACTTTTGATTTATTGGTTATGGATTTAGTCGCAGCAGATGGCTCAAATGAAACTGATGTGCTAAATGATACCTTTCTAATTCTAGCAGATGTGTATAGGGAATTTAAAACTGGTATCGCAAAGGCAGGCTCTCCTATGACATCGAGAGATTATGTTGTGAGCGATAGCATCACTTGTGAACCGTTTACAGATAGGTTTGAGAACTTATTAGCAGGGTGGAAAGGCACAATATCAATAACAGTTCCAAGTCATAACAACGCTTGCAACTCACCGATATGATAATAAGGGAAGGTAAAAAAAGATTAATAATATGGCTGCGTTTGACTACGAGAAGACACAAAAAGCGTTAAATAAATTTGGAAAAGATGTTGTTATTCGTGCTGCTACTTTATTGCAAACTCGCAAACGGGGGTACGATACTGGCAAACTTTTTAAATCATTGGATCACGATTTGCAGGTTGCTGCTAATTCTATAAGTCTAAAGTTTAGAATGGAGGACTACGGACTTGCAATAGATTCAGGAAGAGGTAAAAGTGGGAAGAGTAGCGGAGGACAGTTGTTTCCTAAAATATTAGATTGGGTTAAAAGAAAGGGTTTAAGACCTCGTAATTCAAAAGGGCAGTTTGAGGCGTGGAGAAACAAAGAACAACAACAGAGAGGTATAGCATTTGTTGTAACTAGGAAAATACATCGGTTCGGATATAAGGGAACAAACTTCTTTACTGATGCGTTTGAAAGTCAATTTAAGAAGCTACCTAAAAAGATAGAAAAAACATTTGCTTTAGATGTCGAGAGATTTCTAGCACAAACAATAGATGAGATAAATGGCAACAACGGTAACTAGACCTAATTATTGGGTACTAACTTTAACAAGTAACACAACACCAGTATTTAACTTTAAATTTGTGGTTGATGTTTATATTGACGGTGTGCAACAAGCACGATTAAAACAACCTAAAAACGCTAATGATTCAGCACACTTTTCCTTTGAAAGGATTGTGAAGAATTATATAGAGGTAACACATAAACACGCAAACACTATAACGGGTGCAACGGATTATGATAGCATACACTTAATGCCTCAAAACGTGCCTGAATCAGTCGTAGGTACATTTAAAGATTATATCTTCAGCAAAAACGATGGTACATTAAAAGAAGTTACATTTAAGTTTTCAGAGGAATACGCAAGCACATCGGGTGGTACTATCTCAATCACTTCATCAACTGCTTCAGATTTAAAGGTAGTACTTATCAATTATGCTGATGCTTGGGTTGATGCTATGAACCTCGATGTAGAAACTTTCGACTTTAGAACTAGCGTTACAGTCTTAGGTAGGTTTTTAACAGAGCTACCTGATGCTACAACAAAGCCAAACGATACTAATGGTTTAGTGCCTCACCTTACAAGTTTGAGCGATTATAAGACCTTTGCTTGGCTAAATGAACACAACGATTATTTTAATACGGACGATGGAATTATAGAATACAAGTTTTTCTCAGAAGCACCTAAATCTGACTACTTAAACCACGTTGGTAAAATTGAATGTTCAAATGAATCAGATTTTGGTAGTGAATTACCATCAACGGCAAACACGCAAGATGAGTTTTTAATCTTTGCAGGTGTTGGTGGTGCTAACGTGAGTAACTTAAAGTATGAGAGCGTTGGGGGTTACCAAATGGATAGCTCTATTAAATATTATACTGTAAGGTATGGAGGTAGTTCCTTAGTTACCACTAGTGTTGATGCAACTGATATTGTCGCAGGCGATAAAGTAATGATTGGTACAATAGGCACTACTGACTGGACTTTAATAGGATCATCGTCAAATACAGTAGGTTTGACATTCTACGCAACGGGAACGGGAACGGGAACGGGAACGGGTTATTTAAGAGAATCAAATGTTATTGGGAAACGGTATTTGTTTGAAATCTCTAGCGATGATAACTGCAACTCGACACGATTTGATGAATATACTTTAGCTTGGAAGAATAAATATGGGGTGTGGGATTACTATTTATTTGATGGAGAACATTCTGAAAAGGATAGTTATAAAAGAGAGGTAAAACAAAAGCGATTAGCAGGTAGTTGGAACGCAGCAGCATTTGAATTAAACTCATACGAAAGAGGGAAGGTTCAAACGGTAACGGGAACAAAGCAGATAACAATAAACACTCGTAATATAACAGATGATTTTAACGACTTCTTTAAGGGCTTGTTAATGTCGAATGAAGTAATACTATTAAATCCTATTGATGTCGGAGATGATGCCGTTAAAAGCGTACCTATTCCAGTAAATATCAAGAACACGAGTTTAGAATATAAGACGAATTTAAAAGATAAGCTAGTTCAATACTCTTTTACTATTGAGATGGCTCACGATTTAAAAAGAAGAATATAAATGGTTCAATTAGTAGCATATACGCAGAGTGGAGATGAGCCAGTTTATTTAGACTTAGGCGATATAAGTATCAAAGCGAATTATTCAAACATTGAGATTCAAGACATATCTCAGAGAAAGTCAGAATATACAAACGCTTTCACATTACCATTTAGCCAAATCAACAACGATTTCTTTGCTCATTTTTACGAAGTTAATATATCAGAGGGTAGTTATAGAGCAGATGTAAAAGCAAAGTGTTCAATTTACGTAGATTCAAACTTGCAATTTGAGGGATATTTGCAACTAATTAGTGTTGATGTTCTAAAAGAAAACTACGAGGTTTTGGCTTTCGGTGATATTGCTAACATATCAAAGGAACTAGGCGAGAGCAAACTAAACGATTTAGATTTAAGCAAGTACAATCATTTGCTGACACTATCAAATGTAGAAGATAGTTGGGATAATGATATAAATTATGTAGGTACTGAGCCAAATGGCGGACAGATATTGTACCCTATTATAGACTACGGGCAAGTATATAACGGTGATTCGATTGCATTAACTTCGGGGGCGATTAAAATAAGAGATCTAAAACCTGCGATTCAAGTTAAAGCATTATTTGATGCAATAATTGAGAAGGCAGGTTATACATATACCTCTACCTTTTTATCTTCAACATTTTTCACAAGTCAATATATGACTTTAGGGAACGATTTAGAGGGTGCGGTTACTAACTCTGTAGATGGTTTTAAGGTAGGTATAACTACAGACCAAACAGTTTCTAATACTGCAACGGGAACTCCTATAATAGAGTTTGACAACGAAACTGGTGCAAGTGGTTTCTTTGATATAAATGGGAACTTTGATACTTCAACTTATAAATACACAGTTCCTCACTCAGGGAGTTATAAATTAAGGGTTCAATTAGTTGTTGATGATAATGTAGGAATCCCAACTTTCGTGCCTATTTACTATTCTATTAACGGGGTTGTTGCAGGTTCTCAATTATTCGGGAGTTTATCAATTCTAGGTACTGGCTTGACTGATGTACATACATTGGAGAGTGATTTAGCTGAGTTTGAACTAAACGATGAGATTGGTATTCATATAACGCCACCCGTTATTGGTGGGCTAGATATTAAAACTGCTCATTCATTTAACTTGCAAAAGGAAAAAAATGACCATAAAGATCACAGTTGAAAAAAGAGACGATCAACATGTTGTGGTTGAGCACGTCGACGGCCACTTTTCTAACGTGTGGGAAGGATGGAACACGCGAGAAGAGGCGTTGCGCGTTGCACGCTTGTATGTTAATTCGTG
>Ga0209757_10000403_pt1 | contig 10465 bp, 13 predicted proteins | sample ETNvirome_6_1000_FD_185472 | JGI IMG/M metagenome (GOLD analysis project Ga0209757, IMG submission 185472) | Marine viral communities from the Pacific Ocean - ETNP_6_1000 (SPAdes) (version 2) | ecosystem: Environmental > Aquatic > Marine > Oceanic | place: Pacific Ocean | collected 2013-06-19 | reverse complement strand
ATCTTTGTTTTTATCATATGTATCGGTACAAGCAATACAATTTATAATTTCATCATATCCCGACAAATAATATTTATACGAATCTATATCTGTAAACTCAATTCCATCTTTTTTTCTACTAATACTATCCCAACCAGTTTCTTTTACTAATTCAGTACCTAACCACCCATCACCTAAAATAAGTCTATTTTTCTTCACTAAACACCTCTATACACAAAACATTATTATCATTTACAAGAACAAATCTACCATCTTTTAATTCAAGTTTAGTCATTTGTCCTTGTTTTATATCTGCCGTAGATACTCCTTCAAATGTTCTCTTAACTCCGCCCACAAAATGTATTATTTGAGTAACATATTTACCTTTTTTCTTTAATGACGATTGTAAATCCTTCATTTATATTCTTCCTCTATAAATTTATTTACCCAATAAACTACATAATCAATATCATCATCTGTCATTCCATTATGACACGGTAAACTAATCAACTTCACCCATTCTTCTTCTGAAACTGGTAACTTTTTTTCAAACCCCATTAAATAAGGATCGTGTTCAAGTAACTTATAAAGGTGTAAAGGTTTAAAATGAACTGAAGTATGTATTTTCTTATCTGCCAAGTAATTAATCAACTGATCCCTACCAGTACTTGAAAACCCAGAACCATCGGGTGCAAGATTATATCTCTTTTCAGGTAATCTTGCACAATAATATTGAACAGTATCAGAATATGCTGGCCGGTAGATTACTGAAGATAGTTCTTCATTGTATCTTTTCTGTATATGTCTACGAGTATCTAAAAATTGTGATAACTTTTTCATCTGTGATAAACCAAGTGCTGCTATAATATCAATCATATAATATTTATACCCAAGTCTATCTACTTGATAATCCCAAGCGTAACCTGGTCGTGTTCCACTTTTATCTGATGCCCTACTCCAAGTTGAACTAACACCAAACCATAACATCTCTCTAATCTTATTTGCTAACTTATCATCATTAAGTGTAATCATTCCACCATCACCAATCGGTAATGTCTTTACTGCTTGAAATGACCATACTGCCACATCACCTTTTGTACCGGCACCTTCAGTATAACAACTATGTGCACAATCCTCAATAATAAATCCACCAAATACTTTTCGTATCTCATCAATGGGTGCTGGAATACCTGCCATATTAACTGCCACACAAACTTCTGAATTGTGTCTCTTCCATTTATCTACTTCTTCTGCAGTTATATTGAGATTAACTCTATCCACATCTACTATATTAGAAGTACACTCATTCCACAATGGAATTTCCGCAGTTGCAACAAATGACATTGTTGGATTAATAACATCAATTCCTTTAAATCCCATTGCCTTCATTACTAAATCTTGACCATGAGAATTACTCGTAACTGCTATTGCATGTTTGGCACCTACAAGTTTTGCAAACTTTTCTTCAAACTCTTGGACTTTAGGTCCCTTTCCCCACCATCCACTTAGTATAACTTCTCTTATAGCTTGGACATCATCTTCATCTCCAAAGGGTCCTAATACTTTTAATGGATTTTCTCTTACATTCATAACTCAAATTCCTTATAGTTTTCTTTATCTCTATCTTGTGATGTCAACCATTCTCTTGCGGTAGTAGTATCCATATCTACCCAATCCTGTATTTTAGTGTTACCACAATTATTCCATTTTAAACGGATTTGACAATCACCTTTCATCATATGAACAGGAACTTCAGCATATTTCCATTTTGGACCATCCACTCCAATATGTGGGTGATCAGAAGTTTTATTACCTGTCGTATGATAATGAGTATATTTAAGTTCATGAAACCAATTCTCATATCCAAGTTCTATTAATTGTAGATTAATATCTGCATTTGGAACTGACATCATATTCTCATCACATCTCAAATTATGGTTTCTGATAACATCCCCAGATATTAAAGTAATACCACCAGACCAATAAACCTCAAATGTATCCTTATCTCTAACTTTTAAAGATTCAATAGTATATTCTTTTCGTGGATTATACTTTCGTTGCCCACCAAATAATCTAATTCCGAGTGTTCCACATTTAGGAATAGAATTGTAAGTGGATATGGCATTTTCCATCCAATTTTCAGTAGTAATAATTAAATCATCTTCTTGATACATCCACCAATCAAATTTATCTGTAATATATTCTAATCCGACATTCATGGCATGTGCAATATGACCACCTGGATGAGATTCTATTTTTATAACATCATGTACTAAGTCAAAATCATAATATTCTTCATTAGAAAATGTTCCATTTTTAACAATAACCGTTGTAATATCAAATTTATCTTGATTTAAATAAACTGAATCTAAAACTTCTTTCAATAATGGTAATCTACTTCCTGTAGTTGGAATTGTAACCAATATCTTTTCTTTCATACCAATAACTATCCTTTAGTGATTTCAAAATTAAAACTTTAATAGCCAAAAATCAATCATTTCATCCATCATAGTTTCAAATGTATATTCGGGTTCCCAACCAAATGCCATTCTTAACTTGGTAGCATCTCCCTTTAAATATTTCAATTCTTCTGCTCTCATAAATCTCTCATCTTGTGTTACATAATCTTTATAATCTAAATCTAACTTATTAAATACATATTCACACATATCTCCTACTGAACGTGTAACTCCAGTAGCACACACAAAATCATCTGGTTCTGTATGGTTAATTATCATGTGCATTGCTCTAACATAATCTTTTGAATGTCCCCAATCACGGTAAGAATCTAAATTACCGAGTGGAAGTTTATCTTGTACTCCTTTACTAATCTCTACGGCTGATTTCACAACTTTATTAGTTACAAAATTAGAACCTCGTCTTGGTGATTCATGATTAAATAATATTCCATTACTTGCAAATAACTTATAAGCGTTTCTATAATGTTGTACCATGTTGAACCCAAATACCTTTGTACATCCATAAGGACTTGTAGGGTGCATCGGTGTGGTTTCTCTTTGATATCCATCTTCGTCTACTGAACGACCAAACATCTCTGATGATGATGCCTGGTAGAATCTTGCACTTGGACAGTTATTTTTATATGCCTCTAATACATTTAAAAGACCAAGAGCATTAGTCTGAACTGTAAATTGTGGGATATCCATACTGATTCGTACATGGCTTTGTGCGGCTATATTATAAATCTCATCAGGTTGAATAGTCCGTACCATTCGTTCCAATGAACTTACATCAAGTAAATCGCCGTACTCTGTTTCAACTCCTTTTCCAACCAAGTGGTCAATCCTACTTTCTTGGTGTTCTGCTATAGAGTTTCGTCTTACTATCCCATAAACTTCATAATCCTTTTCTACCAATAATTCAGCAAGATAACTACCATCTTGACCATTAATACCTGTTATAAATGCCTTTTTCTTCATACTTTATCCCAATTAAATTGTTTAATAACTTCTAATGATTCACGGCTCTTTTGAGAATCCCGTAAAGATATAAAACAAACACTTTCATAATAAACGGGTTCTGTAAAATTAACCATAGGTTTAGGGCCGTACTTTGGTTTATAAGGACCCAAATTACCATACTCAGCAGTTCCGCCCAACTCTGGCTCTATAGCACCAATTGGTGATATGTTCTCACTACTCGAATTAGGTATTAATGGCCACGCTCTAAATGTTCCCTCAACTGACAATTCATCTAATATATTTCTTAAATCTGAAATAGTAACATGAGTTGTATGTCCATCCCACGTTGATGGAAATAAAGTTAATCCTAAACTTTTCAAATAATCATCTGAATCAAACCACGGCCAAGTCAAATATACAAAATCCTTAGATGCGATTACAGACATTTCAATCATTTTTTTTACTGATTCTAAATTCATTAAATGTTCAACTGTACCAGTAGCTATTACAAAATCAACACAATTCTCTGGTAATGTTAAATTAGTTATATCTGCCTGAACACAAGGAATATCCTTTTCTTCCATAACTTTTATACATTCTTCTTCAATTTCAAAATGTAACCCCCTTTGTCCATTAAAGGTTTCTTGTGCATATTTTTCCATCTTCCCATTTTTTGCCCCTAAATCTACAAAATCAAAATATTTCATATAATCTTCGGGTATAGAAATAGGAACGGATTCCCATTCAACTCCATTAGAAATTACTGTATCTTTACTCATTAAAACCTCTTACTAATTCTGGATATACAAATAACTTATCTTTATCTAATAAACTTTCATAATCGTAATCTTTATTTGAACATGCCCCTCTACCATAATATATTACACTTATAGTATCAAGAAATACCGTTTCCTCTCCACCAAGTTTTTTAAATTTCCGTAACAGATATCCATCTTCGTTTACTGAAGATTTTGGCCATGTTCTATCATATTGAATTTCATCAGCAGTAATCCAACCACCAACTTTATCTGATAATGATTTTGTATGACCATAACATTGCATATCTCCATAATGAATATTACCATTACCTAATTCAGTAGATTTTGGTATCACTATTTTCATAAGTGTTTTTATAGAACCATTTCCCCAATCTTCTAATGTAACCTCGTACAACTTTGAAGCACATATCTGAGTTCCTTTTAATAATTCATTATACATTACTTCCAAGTGATTTTCCAATATTATATTATCATCATCACAATAAACAATATAATCTGTTTGTGCTTTTTGTATTCCAACATTCTTTGCACTGGCACCCGCGTTCCAAACGTGTGGATGTGGTGTTTCAAAATATTTAATTCTCTCATCAAAAGTAAATGAATCACAAACCCTTTTCGCCCAATCACAATGGTCACCTACAATTATATGTTCGTATTCTTGTAATGTTGAAGTCTGTACCGACTTTATACATTTATAAAGTAAATCAGGTCTCCTATGTGTTGCCGTAATTATTGATATTTTAGGTGTCATTTATTCTCCCAAATAATCTTTAAAAACTTCTCTGTCTGATAAATCTGAATATGAAGTTGAATCACCAGTATCTTCATTTACTTCTGGAACTGAATCCATTAGTATTATACCTCTTGCTGCATCTTCTGGTGTCATATACATATGCCAACCAATCATTGCAAATTCATCATCCATATAATACTCTCTTAAATTTCTACCATCATAAGTAGCATATTTAAACCACTCAAATGCTTCTTTACTATCGGTAAGAATCATACCACCACGACCAATCGGTACTCTTTTCTTTATCTGAAATGATACAACTTGTATTGCATCATCACCAACATACATTCCCTTTGTCCATGCCGTAGCACCATCCCAAATATTATATGGTTCTAATTTGTAAACTCCACTCCATTCCCTATCTTCGAATTTTACTTTACAACCAGCATGTATAATTTGCATAGGTGGTGATACATAAGTTCTACTTGGTATTGTAATTGTTCCTTTAACATCAAGGTATTTCATTGCTAAATACAATCCGTTAGAACACGAGTCTATACTACAAGCATATTTACTACCAGCAAATTTAGCAACCTTCTCCTCAAACATATCTATTACATCTCGTGGATCATCCCAATCATATCCCAACTCTGTTAATTGGTCAAGTTCAGGTCGTTGGAATTCCTTTGGTATCTTTCCAACTGGCCAACTTGTATAATGAATATCTTTTCCATATTCATCGCGAGTTTCTTCTTTTTTAAGTCCTTGATAATTTCCCATTATCCCACTCCTTTATTCTTCAATAATATATTACCAAAATTTCCCATAAAATTATAGATACCTAATTCCTCAAAATTGGGTAGTATGTCTTTAATCTGATTTGCTGTATAACAATCTTCATATAACTTTCGGTCATCAACTCCGTTGAATTCTATATATAAGTAATTAACCTTTTCAATTATGGTTTTTTTTCCGCCATCTAAAAATTCTTCTTCACCTCCATTTACATCTACCCACATTATATCAATCAAATCAATATTCTTATCTGAAATCCATGTATCCAATTTTATAGATTTTACCTTATTTAATTCAAATTGAATATCAGGAAATACTGTTAAATGATTAACTGGTTTCTTTACTGAACCTGATGCACTCCAGGTCTTTTCATAATCATATCGAGTATGTCTGCGAGTTTCACTTTCACTTTGATAAAACTCAATTTCTCCATCTACGTTGGACAGTGCAGTTTCTACTAAATTAACTGGTCTATCGCCCACATATTTTTTAAAAATATCAATAGACCTTTTATCCGCCTCGAATGCATACACATTTGGACTTTCAAACAACTCTAAAAAATCTAAACAATCACTTCCGTCAAATGTTCCAACATCAAATATTGTTGGATTTTCTTTGTTTATTTTATCTCTAAAATAACTCTTATCAATATCTTGTTCCATTATATCCGTATCCAATTATTTGGTATCAAATCTTCATCAGGAGAGTTTGGCCAAGGATTGTCGGGCCCATACCAAATATTAGGTGTTATTATTTTCTTATCTTTATTTTGGTTCAACCACGCCGCCCACCAACTAAAAGTACTATTGTAAATAATATTATGGTGCATCAATGACATCAAATATAAATCATTTACTTCTGTTTCATTTTCAATATGAACAAATGGTACATCATCTCTAAGATTTTCGCGACACCAATCATGACCATCACTAAATAAAACAAAAGTATATGATGAATCAAATCTACTTATGGCCTTTGATATATAATCTGCACCTGCTTGTGGATATTGTCTTAGTGCGGCTTCATCGGCCGCCTGTATTCCTCGTCTAACATGAACACTAACAGTTTTTTTATTCAAAATATCAGAATACTTATCGTTAAAATATTCACTAATATGTTCTGGTATTTTAAATGCATCCCTAACCTCTTGTTCTGCTCCACTAAAATATTTCCATGATTGAAACCACCCATTTAACTCTACATTTGGTATTGGTGGAATTTCTTTGTATCCATAACCCATGTAACTATAATTGTCTCGTACAAAATCTTTCGAACCATTATTATCATTTAACCTACTAAAAATATTATCTCTATGAATATCATAATTTGAATGTAAAATATCAGGAAAAACACATTCGAATCCATATTTTTTAGCATATCCAATACCTGCTGCTATTTGAAATAATCTATTTGCCAATCCAATATCTGGTGTTTTAGTTTCAGGATTATGTGTATAAGTATGTCTTAATTTAGATGTTATCATATTAACTCCATATATGGATCCTTTCTTCCATGAAAAACAAATGGTGTGATTCCTTCATTCTCAGGAATCGGTGGAGTATGTAACTCTCGCCCCCATTTGGCTGCCATTTCTATTGGTGCAAATTTACATCCGTGTTCTTCATAAATATGTCTATTCTTTACGCAAATCCAAGAATCTTCCCAGAAACCAGGTTTGTGTTCTCCTTTATTAGTAAATGGCTCCCAAGGTAAGTTTAACTTTGAAGCCAATCCCATAAGTTTTTGACTTCTTAATGCTATACCATCACCAACTCTAATTGAATTACCATTTTTATCAAAATAATTATGGCCTTTCGTCCATAATGGACCTATCCAATCATAATTTAAAAACTCATCCGTCCATTGTTCAGGATGAACTATAAATCCATCATACTGAATTAATATACAATATTCAGTATCAACATACTTAGGTAAATCATATATTGTTATTTTACTAAATTCATCTGAACTATTAATTCGTGGAACTTTATGTACTGTAATTCCTTCTGGATTTACATCCTCGTGGGTAACAAATTTAACTTCCCCAAAATTAATACTTCTACATGAATATTGGAATGCCCTAATCGTTCTTTCTATTTCTATAGAAGATACTGCAATAAGAGTAACATTCGGTAAATTAATCATATATCAAGTCCCCTTCTTGCTATTCCACATAATCCTTCTATAAATGACATTCGTTGTAATGTTTTATCACTTGTAGATTTATTAAATTTAATAGAATTTCCAAATGAATATAACATTTCAACAAAATGATCCTTGTTTTCTACTTCATATTTTTCGTACTTTTCATTATTCCATAATTGAATTGGTACATCACAATTCTTAGGTCGACTAAAAACCCTATTGGTTTTTAAAATTGCCTTTTCTCCCCAAATAATTACTTCATTTCGATAAAAATGTCCAAAACCATATGATATATTAGCTACAGATTCATCATATTTAAATTGAATATAACCTCGTTCATCAATTTCATTTTCTCTATCATAAAAAAGTATAGGTTCATAGTCTATATATTCATCTCCCAAGATTCTAAATACAAAACTCAGTGGATATATAAGAGCATCTAAAATTGCACCACCACCTAAATCTTTTTGATATCTAATATCATTTTTATTTTCAATATATGGAAATCCGAAATGTGCTTCAACACATCTAATATCTCCAACTACTGGCAATAAAGAATCTATCTGATTCTGTAATGGATGAAACTCATACATTAAAGCTTCCATACAAGATAAATTTAATACTGATGCTATATCAAATAATTCTTTTGCCTGTCCATAACTTTCAGTAAATGTCTTTTCCATCAAAAGATGTTTTCCTGATTTAAGAACTTTCTTTCCCCATTCATAATGAAGTCCAACTGGTAAAGAAACATAAATTGCGTCAACATCACTACCTAAAAGTTCTTCATATGACTTTCCATTCCTAATATCTCTTGAACCTATTCCATCTAAAACAAAATCATCACACTCATTTATAGCAGGAATTACACTCCTTTTTGCAATAGAAGAATAACCTAATACTCCAATTTTAATCAAAGAACACCTTATCCATTTTTTGTCCTTTATACGGACCCGTTTTGTATTCATAAACTAATGTATCATCTTCTAATATTAAATATGTATGTCCACCACCCAAAGTTACAGAACAATCGCCAACCTCTAATATAGGTTTAGATAATGTAACTCCGTCTGTATCCATCAAATTACATTCCACACTACCTTTTATTACCACCCAAGATTCTTGGGCTATTGTCTGTTCTTCACCTGGTTTCCAAATATGTTGATGTGGTCTAAATGTATGACCTTCATCCATATTAAGTGCAGACAACTGAATAAATTCTTTTTCTCCTACTACATCTCGTCTATGTCCTTCTTCTATAGTATAAAACTCATCTACTTTATGTATGATATGTAACAACTTATCTGGTTCTACCTTTGAATATATTAACTTCATATCACTTCTCCTTTAATCCACCCATAAGTCTTTTTAATACCAACTCGTAATGGTTGTGTCGGACTCCAACCAAGTTTTTCTTTTATCAAAGTATTATCTGAATTTCTACCACGAACTCCGAGTTGCGGTACATCTATATTCTTTATAACAACTTCTTTCTCAGAAATATCTATAATCATTTGTGCAAAATCATTAATAGAAATAACTTCATCTGAACCAATATTAAGTGGTTCTATACAATCCGATTCCATTAATCGTCTAATTCCTTCAACACATTCATCAATATAAAGAAATGAACGAGTTTGTTTTCCGTCTCCATAAACTTCTATTTCTCCATTTGAATTTATAACTTTTCGACATAATGCCGCTGGTGCCTTTTCTCTACCACCATCATATGTTCCTTCGGGACCAAATATATTGTGAAATCTTGCTATCCGAACATCAAATTCTTCATTTCTACCATACGTTAAGAATAGTCTTTCACTAAATAATTTCTCCCAACCATATTCTGAATCAGGATTACCAGGATACGCCATATCCTCTCTAAGTGCAGGAACATCTATTTCTAATTGATGTGTTTCAGGATACATACATGCTGATGATGAATAAAATACTTTCTTTACTCCAAATCGTTTCATAGAATCAACTATATTCAAATTAACCATTGCTGAATTATGCATTATCTCTGAATCATTTAGACCAGTAAATATAAAATCTGCACCACCCATGTCTGCTGCTAACTGATAAATTTCATCAACACCATCTACACACACATCTACGATAGATAAATTTCTTAAATCACCTTTGATAAACTCGTCTGATTCTGTTTTACTAAACTCAGGATATTTTAAGTCAACACCCCGAACCCAATATCCATCTTTTTTTAATCGTCTTACTAAATGTGAACCTATAAATCCACCTGCTCCACATACTAATGCCTTCTTCATATTATTTTTTCCTTTTTCATATCTTCTATAATACTATTATCAAGATATCTATCGTCATTCACAAATTTAAAATCGAAACCTCTACCCCAATATCTCCGTCTTAACGCTTCTGCATGGTAGATGGCTACTTTATTTTTACATCCTATCAAATGATACCCATTGTGTTTTGATATTTTAGAGTTCATACTTTCAAACTGCCAGGGTGTTAATCCATTAGGTAAATGTCTACATAAATAATCTTTATTCCAAATTGTCCACTCGGTAGTCATCCTAAATTCTGAATCTTGACTATATTCAATTATTTCATAATCCTCTTGTGTGTCATAATTA
>Ga0209757_10000402_pt1 | contig 10468 bp, 12 predicted proteins | sample ETNvirome_6_1000_FD_185472 | JGI IMG/M metagenome (GOLD analysis project Ga0209757, IMG submission 185472) | Marine viral communities from the Pacific Ocean - ETNP_6_1000 (SPAdes) (version 2) | ecosystem: Environmental > Aquatic > Marine > Oceanic | place: Pacific Ocean | collected 2013-06-19 | reverse complement strand
CAGGAAGAAGAAGAAGAAGAAACGGAAGCGCCAGTAGAGGAAACGACCGAAGAAACGACCGAAGAAGAAGAAGAAGAAACAACCGAGGAAGTTGAATCGGAAGAAGAAGAAGAAGAAGAAGAAGAAGAAGAACCAACCGCGAAAGCAACGGGTTCTATTCGTCCGGTAGCAACGAAGATCAAAAAGGGGAAACGGGCCGCAACCTATCGCGCGAAGTGGAACCAAGCGATCACCGATTACATTACAACAACCGGAACAACACGAGACCGCGCGATTAAGATGGTCAACAAAACCAATCCCGGTTTGCGCGAACAAGTAGTCAACGAATCGGAACTTAATCAACAGCGACAAGTCGCGCTATAACTGGAGTTTTAAAAATGTCACAACAAAATGATTCAGGTTTCAAAACCTTTACAGCCAATGGCGCCATTGCAATCAACGCATTGGTTCGCCAAACAACAACGGGTATCACCACTTGTGGAATCACTGACCGAGCCATTGGAACCGCGACGCAAGCAGCGTTAGCGGCTGACGATGAAATCACGGTTAAATTAATTACCGCATCCGGTACGCATCGAGTGATTGCTAACGCTGCACTGGCAGCCGGCGCAGACGCTTACACGGCAGCATCTGGCAAGGTGGGAGCGTCCGCTTCAACCGCCTATAGAATCTTTATGGTGTTAGAAGCATCCGCCGCTGATGGCGACGTTATCGAAGCAATTTACCTCACCGACGGCGCGGCTGTTAGCTAGTCACCGGTTTTAAACAAACAACAATTAAAAGGAAATAGATATGCCAAGTCCAAGCACAAGTCTTGCCACTCATCGGCCGGACCTAGAAGCATCGCTGGAAGCGTTTGATCTTGCCGCGAACATGCAAGGCTTTATTGCCAATCAGGTATTTCCAACTTTGGAAGTACAAAACAAAGCAGGAATCTTTGGAAAAATTCCATTAGCTCAACTGTTACAGAGTGCCGACACGCGACGCGCGCCGGGATCTGGTTATCCGCGAAGCGGTTGGACGTTTACGACGGACTCATTCTCGTGCGAAGAACACGGCTGGGAAGAAAGCGTGGACGACTCCGAAGCTGCCATGTACGCAGAGTTTTTCGATGCGGAATTGATTGCAACACAACGTGCTATGTCGAACGTGATGGTTAATCACGAAAAACGATTAGCGGCGTTGTTAGTCAATGAAACAACCTTTTCAGGTAAAATAACAACGTTGACGCATGAATGGGACGACGCTTCCAATGGTAAGCCCGTCGATAATGTTGAAACTGCTGTTCAAGCTATTTATACCGCTTCCGGTTTATGGGCTAACGCGTTGATCTTAAACAAAAAGGTTTTCCGAAGCCTGAGATCAAACGATCAGGTTCGCGACCGAATTGCATCCAGCGGCGCGGGCGATCCAACCAAAGCGCAAGACGTAACCGTGAACATGATGAAAGCGGTATTTGATTTGGATCATATTTTCGTTGCTGGCGGAACCAAGAATAGTGCGACTGAAGGCCAAACGGCAACACCGGCCCAAATTTGGGATGACGATTACGCAATGGTTTGCAAAGTTGCTACCAACAACGACGTCAAAGAAGCCTGTTTAGGCCGAACATTCCATTGGAGTGAAGATGGTTCGCAGGCTGGCGGAATGGTTGAATCTTACCGCGACGAAAACGTTCGATCCGATGTTATTCGTGTTCGTCACGACGTTGACCAAAAACTATTGCTTACGGAAGCCGGCCACCTAATCAAAAACGTAACTACGTAGATTAGCAATGACAGTTTTCACGGATAGTATGGAACACGGTTTCGCCACGTTGCTTGAACAACATGGCGAAACAGTTTCGTACAAATTCCGCGACTCGGGAACGACCGTTTCGCGGACGGCTATCGTTGACAGAAATCCACCAGAAGCAATCGACCAAGTAGGAAACGCGGTTTCATTTTCGTTAATGGTTTACTTTCATAACAACGAGGATGACGGCGTGTTAAGCAATGTTGTTGATAACGGCGGCGATGAAATTTCGGTTGCATTAAAAATAAACGGGACCGCCGAATGGCGACCGGTTTATACGTTAATGGATTCGGATGGCGGCACAACTCAAGTGGCGGTGCGGTAATGGCGGGATCAAGCAAACAAATAACGATGGACTTTACTGATGAAACGTTTGCGCAGTTCCAAGAACTTACCAAAATAGGTTTCAGCCAAAAGAATATTCGCGGTTTGGTTTATCAGACAATCAATAAAACAGCTAAGGACGCAATGTCGCCAATAGCAAAAGAGGTTGTGAAGTATGTTTCGCTTCGTCAGAAGGACGTTAAAGAAGCGATGAAACTAACAAAGAAAGCGCAACGGAATAGTTTATCGGCGGTCCTTACGATCATTAAAAAACGGCGCCCCTCACTGAAACGGTTTAAAGCAAAAGGACTAAAGAAAGGAAAAAAACCTGCCGGAATCACTTACACGATTAAAACAAAACGAACATTTGCAAAGGGCTTTATCGTTGACAAACTTGGCGGACATGCGTTTATGAACATCGGCGGGCGGAAGATTGGAAAACTACATGGTCCGTCCGTTTGGGGCGTGTTCAAAAAACACAATCTTGACGCCTCAACAATTTTTAATGTGGGGAAGCGTTTGGAATATAACATCAACCGAAAAGTGAACCACGAAATTAGTAAATATAAACTTAGAAGCGAAAGCGCAGGGTAATAAAAATGCCATCCCTAGTAACTCAAATCCTTGACGTTGCCGAAAATCGACTGCGGCAATTAGAAACCTGTAGCGCCGTCTATCGCCCAAACAGAAAAACAGATTTCCAAGTAAAGGACGGGGCGATTATTTTAACGCATGACGACATTGAATCGAGCGAAGAATTATCAGCGATGGGCAATCCCGCCAAAGTCGCGTGGATTCTTCCGGTCAATGTTATTTGTATTGTGTCACCATCAATGGACGACGAACTTCCAATTGACGAGCGAATGAATGATTTTGCCGTTGAAGCAATGGACGCATTGACAGACCCTCAGGCAAGTTGGCATACGTTTGACGATCTTGCAATCAACTCCGAACTAACGGCGCCAGTAGCAATGGCGCCAACGGACGATTCAGCAAGAGCAACAACATTCACATGCCGGGTAACGTATCGCGTCGATGAAACAAGCCAAACAACTCAAGCATAGGAAAACAAACAATGCCATTACTTAGAAAACTAGGCGTCATTGCCGCGAAAATAGAAACAACACCGGGAACAGCCATTGCGTTAGGAAGCGCCGACGCGAATTTACTGGCATACGATCCGTTGGTTACGCCGACAATCGAAATGGTGGACCGTCCACAACTCGGTTCGTTTAAACACAACGTTGCATCGACTGGTTTAATGTCCGGAACAGCCACATTTAAAACGGATTTCGTCGGTGACGGATCTGGTACAGCGCCGGGTTGGGCAACAACGTTGTTTCCCGCGTGCGGTTGGGCAAGATCCTCGGAAACATTTACAGCAACCGACGAAGCACCGGGAACTAATGTTAAAACAATTACGATCGGACTGTTCCAGAGCGGTCGAATGACGAAACTGGTCGGGGCGGTCGGCGATTTTTCGATTGTAATGGAAACCGGAAAGCCCGCGCAAATCGAATGGTCATTTACAGGCGTCCTAGATGCGGGAACAGAAGCATCTAAAACAGCAATCATGGAGGACGTCGGGGTTCCATCACCGACATGGGACACAAACAAACCATTACGCAGTGCAAACGTTTTAACGCTCGCCGGTTCATACAATCCTTACATTCAATCGGCAACGTTCGCCGCTGGAAATGAGGTTCAATTGCGCGAATGTAACATCGAGCGTGCCGGTTACATTTCAGGAATCATTACCGGCAGAACATCGACGTTAAGCGTCAATCCAGAAGCAGCGTTAGTAGCGGCGGACGATACATACGGCGATTGGCTAACGATGCAAGAGTACGCCGCAACGTTTACGCTTGCCGATGGAACGGATTCCGTTGTTGTTGCATCGTCCAAATGCCAAACGATGACCGTAACGCAATCGGACCGTAACGGCGTTGTTGCCGACGACATGGAAATTCGATACAACACACCGCCTACGATTGCGTTTTAACATTTAAAGGAAAACCACAAATGCCAGTTTATACGGACCCAACAGCCCGGATTGATATCGTTTTGGATTCGGACAAGGACAAGGAAAACCCGCCGACGTTTGTTTACAGGGCGTTGAACGGTCGCGAATGGCGCAAGGTTGCGGAGGCGTTCGACACGTTGCAAAGCGGCAAGGTGGACGGCATGACGGCACAACTGGATGCGATTTATACAACGGTAGCAATTGGGTTGATGGATTGGCGTAATATGAACGATCCGGAAACAGGCGAACCAATTCCGTTTGACAAAAACGATGTTGATTTGATTCTAAATCCTATCGAAGCATCGACCGATTTAATGGGCAAAATTCTAGGCGCGGTAATGCCAACGCATGAAGATAAAAAAAAATCAGAATTGCAAGTTGCATCAGAAGCGGATTGATTTGTAGAGGTTGTTCAAGAACGAAATGCGAGATTATACCAAACGAGACAACGCCGATGCAAATCGGTTGTCCGTCGTGCAACGAAACGGGTTGCGATGAATGTAATAATGAGGGATGGATTCTAATTAAGGAATGCCCGCAAGGAATGGTAGGACGCGAAGTAATGAATTTTATCGAACTAGCAGATTTCGCAAAGAACGGAGCGTTTCCCGTTACGGGCGGAACGTTGGAACAATCGCAATCGTTTTTGTTGGCGTGCCGGTTTCTATGGAACGAGGACTCGCAAGCGGAATCACAACAGTGGGATAAAAAGTAATGGCTAGTAATTCGATAAACATTTTATTGAAAGCGCGGGACCAAGCGTCGCCAGCAATAAACAAGGCGGCGAAGTCGTCCGACCACCTTAAAACGTCGATGAAGGGAACGTCATCAGCGGGTGCAGGTTTAGGCGGCGGCATGAAAGGGATGGTTGGACCGCTACTTCTGGTGGCGGGTGGATTCCTAGCGGCAAAAGCGGCGGCAGCAGTAGCCAAGGCAGCCTTCAGAGCGTTCACAAGTTTCTTGAGTACCAGCATAGAGAATTGGGCGGTCCAAGAGGAAGCAATACGCGGCAATTCGCCAGCGTTGCAAGAATACGCAAGCAACCTGCAAGCGCTAACCAACATCGGCGACGAAGAAATCCTGAATCAAATGCAAGTTGCGCGCGGCATGGGCGTTACTGACGACCGAATGAAACAAGTAACGCAAACCGCAATTGCATTAAGTGAGGTTACTGGCAAGTCGTTAAAGAAATCGATGAAAGCCGCAGTCAATGGAACGGAAGGGTATCTTGACGCGTTAATAGAAACATTCCCGGCAATGCGCAACATGGAAACGCAAGCCGAAAAACAGGCGTTTGTCCAACAGAAATTAAAAGATGGTTATGCCATGGCAACGCAAGGAACGGACACCTTGAAAGGCGCGTTGAAATCGCTCGGAAACAATTGGGGCGACATGCTGGAAAAGGTTGGCGAACTATTAGCGCCAACGATTAAGAAAATTGCGGATTGGTTTAACCGTATCGCGCCAGTTGTTCAAAAGTTAATTGGAAAGCTACTGCCAATGTTCCAAACGTTGGCAATGAAGATTCAGGAATGGGCCGCGTGGATGGGAGAAAAACTTGTTTACGCATTCACGTTTGTCCAAGTAGTCGCTGCAAACTGGAAAGAAGCGTTACAGGCATACTTGCTAAAAGTGGTTGCGAATTTCATCACGATGGTTGAACGAGTTAAATATTTTTTCACGGATGCAATACCAACCGTTTTGAAATGGTTTGCAGAGAATTTCTTAAACATTTTCCGCGATATGTTTGTTGCCTACATTACGATGTGGGAAAACCGAATCAAACAAATCATTGATTTATTTACATTGTTTTGGGATACAATAAGCGGCAAGTTAAGCGCGGGCGATGCACTACTAAAAGCGGGTGAAATTGCGGGCCGTAGTATGCTAGAAGGGTTTGAAGCGACCACCAAACCGTTGCCGAAAATTTGGGAACGGCAAATGACGGAAGCGGAAAAGGCGGCGCACGCGGCAGCGGGTAAAACATGGGGCGGCGTAATGGACAAGGTTGATGTGAAATTCAACGAACGCATGAAAGGATGGAAGGACACGTTTAGTATGGAACTAGGCGGCGACGCTGGTGACTGGTTGGGATTAGACCTATCTAATTTGGCAGGCGACAAGGAAAAGGAAAAGAAAAAGAAAAAGGATTCGAAGATCCAAGCGTTAACCGCAACCGAGGGACGGTTCCTATCGCGAGCGCGCCAGAATCCGATGATTGAAAAGCAAGAAAAGTTAATTGCGCAAGGCGAAAAAAACATGGGCATTCTGAAAGACCAATTTGATACCTTGGAAGACATGAACAAGCATCTAGACCAAATGCGACAGGCGGCGGAAACCAAAGAATCCCCAATCGAAAATACAATACCAACCTAGGGATAGATAAATGAGTTTTGCAGTTTGGCCGATACTAGATATTCGGGAAACGTTCAAAGAGGGCGGCGGTTGGCAATCACCGGACGGCAAAAAGGGTTCTACGCAATGGGTCCGAAAGTTTACCGTCACAGTTACGAACCAGTACGGTACAGTTTACGCGCCAACCGTTCTATCTGATTGGCGTATTCCCAAAAACGGTTCAAGCCATCCAACTAGTCCGTGGTTCCGATGTCGTAGCGCGAAAGCAAATCGCGTTTCGCCGATTATGTTTGAGGTTGAATGCAGTTACAAATCCGAAAGTCCAGACCCCGAAGAAAATCCGCTTGATGCACCTCCAGAAATCAGTTACGGAACGTTGTCATCAACCGAGGAAATCGACGAAGACATTGACGGCAACCCATTGAACACGGCAGCGGGCGAACCAATCACCGGAATCAAAATTCCGATCGGCGATTTATCCGCAACCGTCACCAAAAACATTGAGGCGTTCGACCCATCGTCTATTTATACGTACACGAACACGGTGAATAGCGCGGTGTTTTTAGGGTTCTCCGCTGGTGTTGTTCGCGTTCACAATATCAGCGCGAAGATTGTTTACGCCGAGGATTTAACATACTGGACCGTTACGGTTCAATTTCATTTTCGTTATCCGGTTCACACAACGGCGGAACGTGCTTGGTGGAAGCGCGTACGGCACGAGGGAACAATCTATTTCGAGGATGTCACAATCTGTACCTCCCCGCCATGCGATCCAACCATTCTAGTAACCGCGAAGGATGGCAACGGCGACCGAACCGGTACAAAATGTATGCTGACACCGGAAGGGTACAAAGAAACAGATTCAACGATTGCGCATTGGGTCGAATTTGAAGTTTTCAGAACCACCGATTTAAACGGAATGGGATTAGGTGTTTAATGCCGCGTTACTTTTCGGAAGAATCAGAAAAACGAATCGCGGATACAGTCCGATTTGTTGAGCGAACCCGCACCGACATCGACACGGGCGGAAGTCAACGACCGTTTGGACACCGACCGCCGCGTTGGTACGTAACGCCAGACATTTCGGAAAGCGATTTGCCAGATAGTACCGACAGCCAAACGCTATTGAAGTTGGAGTGCGAGGTTTGGGCGTGGAATAGCCAAACTGAAACAGGCACAACAACCGGCGTTCAGGAAACGGTTTGGTTCAATTACATTCCTGAATCAAAAACGCTAGTCCAAGTTGCGCAACTAAACGGATTGAACGTTGCCATTCAACATCAACAGTTGTTTCCTATTTCCGTTGTTCAAACAAGCGGCGATCCGGGCGACCTGACGACGCAATGTAGTTTCAAGTACGACGTTTATCATATGGATTGGAACGACACCGGCACGACCACTCGAATTGGAACGGATATCGATCCGATAATTGATGGTTTGTGGCAACGTTGCGAGTTCGGCGCGTACAAAGCGGCAACGCGCGGCATGGGATGGTGGACGGACCCCGGAACGCTTGCCATTGCTTGGTTAAACGAAGTGTTCGAGGTTGCGGAGTGCGAGGAAACGGAAAACATTTCGATGATGTGGGCGGGCGTTTACAGTGACGCGACAACGTATCCGGCAAATACGGCGGTAACAGACGGGCCGTACATGATGGTCAGCAATAAAACGACATCCGAGAAAGCAGCACCGCAACCATTAGACGAACCAGAAACGAAAATAGGAACGGTTCCGACATGGGCGCAAGTTTCCGGCGCTGGATACGAGATAGTAACCGGTCAACGTTTCACATGGTCCAAGGGCGGGCAGTTGTTAAAGGTTCGCGTTTACATTCCAGCGCCAAGCGGCGGCGGCGGCGGTCCGGGCGGAGGATAAAACATGGCATTGCAATACGAGGTTTGGTTGATTGAAGATCCGGCAGGGACGCCAATCATACGTCAATTAGTTTCACGATTCACGCCAGCGGCAACAGACGCGTGGACGGAATTTCCGATGACCGAACTGTTCACGAGTTCGACGGTTTGGGACATCCTGTTGATTACAACCGGCGATGCAACGACAACCAGTTTAACCGCGTCGTGGAACTATCAATCTTCCAGTGATGCACCGGCAGCAGGTTACGCGCATCATTCGCCTAACGGCAAAACGTTGGTTTTCAATCACGACGACAACGGAACAACAGATCGAGAGGCGGCGTTGGAAGCATTGCGGCCCGGCGACACGATTACTCTTGGAACGACCGTTTGGCAAATCGCCAAAACAACGGACGGGGCCAGCGCACAAACGTTTGAGGTGTTGCCGCGAGCGCAACACGCAACCAAGGGCGTCGGTTCATTCGTGTTTAAAGCAACGGATAGCGCGACGTTGGAATACGTCACGAAAAGCGGTCACTATTCAGGCGACAGCGAGGTGCAAGGATTGTTATCATCAACCGGTTATTCAAACGTAGCAACTTCAAACGATGCGTTCGGCGTTGACATTGAGTTCCAAGAGATGTCGGTCAGTGCTGATTGGGATTTGATTAGCTACAGCGGCGAACAGACCGGAACGGTGTAGCGATGGGCGACAAGGAAGGCAAACTAGTTGTAACGGCTGATAATTATTCGTTGAATAGTTTAGGCAAGTGGTTAATGACCAATGCGGAAGGGTTGTGTAAGAAGTGTTGCGGCACGCCGGTGTCGTGTGATTTGTACGTTTGCGGATGTTCGATTGACGGAGTTAATGGTTACACCGTTCACGGATTGCCGAACAAACGATCCTACGATGGCTATTGTGTTGATTGCGATTTTGAGGCCAAAACCTTTAATGAATTCAATAGGGAATTGGACGCATCATTCACGCAAGAAACTTTAGAGTGTAACGCCAACGGCACCGTAGATTTTGAATACGCGATTTACTATTACGACAACGACGACCCTACAAAGATTCTTTCAATTGAATGGTCGCGCAAAAACAACAACGCGTGGCCGTTGTATAAATTGACGCCGACGTTTGATCATGCAACTAGCAACATGACGGTAGAAATTGCTTGGCATAACAGTCCGGGTGATTTGCGATTGTTCTTTTCAACGCGGGCCGTGACGGTTTCCTACACGGGCAGCGGTACGCCAAGCTACGAAAACACCGCCAATACCCATTTGGTTAAAATAACGGATACTGATGACGGAGGTTCCGCAACGTATGTTGCGAACATTCCAGACAGGAATGACCAAGCATCAATAACATTCTCTCGCGAGGATGGCGGGGGGAACATTCGATCCGTTTGGAAAATGATTCGGTCCTTCGCGCTTTACGCCAGCGACACCGCAACCATTACGTTCGGTCAAAGCGACGAATGCTTGATGTGCAGTAACTCGGAAATCATCGACGTAGAATTTGATTGCGAGGATTGCGACCCCAAGTTTCAACTAATGGCAACGCCTAACGTTCGACCTGTTTATTGGTGCGGTTGTTCGCCGCATGAATCACTAATGCGGGGGTTGGCATTTACCAATGAGTTTGTCGATGCGTATTGGACGGATGCAAATTGGGATTTAGCATCGCATCCCCGTGAGCCCGTGTTGCAAGAGCCAAGATTATCAGCCCCACCGGGCCAACCATTGGATACCGAACTTTTCGGTTACCCCTTTGAAAGCACAAATATTTTTCAGGGGACAACGGTTTATTTTCAAGAACATACGAAAATGGATTTCATTGCGAATGGGGTTTCGTTCAGCTTGGCACGTTCTCCCCGTGGTTGGAAAAAATACCCGGTTTGGACGGGTGAGGTATGGGACAGGCATTGGGTAGTTAATGACAGGCCGTTACATAATCAATGGCACTGGGAACGACCCGACCAAAACGGAAGGATACAATACGAAAAACGATGGACGATAAATACGCCGAATAATTTTCCCACCGACAACAACCGCAACGTGCGGGCAATGAAGCACACCGCAACCGCGACGGTAGAATTTATTGTAGCAAACCCGC
>Ga0209757_10000401_pt1 | contig 10487 bp, 8 predicted proteins | sample ETNvirome_6_1000_FD_185472 | JGI IMG/M metagenome (GOLD analysis project Ga0209757, IMG submission 185472) | Marine viral communities from the Pacific Ocean - ETNP_6_1000 (SPAdes) (version 2) | ecosystem: Environmental > Aquatic > Marine > Oceanic | place: Pacific Ocean | collected 2013-06-19 | reverse complement strand
GGAAACACCAGCTTCGGCTTCTACAGGATTTATAACTTCCCCTGAAACCTCGGTCATGCCTTGATTTTGATATCCCGTTCTTCCGCCTTCTGCTTTCCTACCTTTACCTTTCTTCTTTTTCTTCTTTTTCTTCTTCTTTTTTCCACCGGTTAGTTTTGGTGGTTGAACTACTGGTGGTATCGGTGCTATAGGTGGCGCTATAGGTGGCGCTATAGGTGGTGCTATAGGTTGTTGAACTGTAGGTTGTGGCGCTATAGGTTGTTGAACTACAGGTGGTGCTATATCCGGTGGCGGTGGCGGCATCGGTAGCTGCGGTGGTTGCATCACTGGTGGTTGTGGCGCTATATGTTGAACTGGTGGCTGCGGTGGTTCTATTACAGGTGGCAGTGGTTGTGGCGCTATAGGTGGCGCTATAGGTGGTTTCATCACTGGTGGCATCGTTCCCTTATCTTCGCGTATAGGTGGTGGCTGCATTATAGGTGGCTCCAACGTACTAGGGTCTATTGGAATAGTAGAAGGTATATCAGGAATAGCGGATGGTGGAGGCAATGTAAGACCCATGCCTCCTAAAGTTTCTGGAATTTCTTGTGGCAGAGCTACCGGTGGTTGAGCTACTGTTGGTTGAGTTACTGGTGATGGAATCATAGGTGGCGGAACTTCTGTAGGATCATAAGCTCCTGTTTCTATTTCTTCTGGAGTTAACCCTACTGGTGGTTGTGTCACTGGTGGTGCTATAGGTGGTTGAACTACAGGTGGTTGAGATACTGGTGGTGGAGCTACTGGCGATACTGGAGGAGTAAGACCTAATGTTTCTAGCTCTTCTCCAGTTAAATCTGAAATATCAGGGGTATAAGTGGAAGGCGCTGTATATCCTGCCGTTCCCGATGCTTGGTTATTCCAAAAAGAGGGTGCAGTAGGCTCAATAACATCTCCATATTGATCCATAGGTACGCCAGTATCCATCATTTCATCATATCCAGTTGGATCAGACCAGTCTCCTATAGTAATTTCTTCTGAAGGTATTGCAGGACCTATTGGTGTAGGAATATCAATTATCGGTTGGTCAACTACAGGCTCTTCTATTGGAACCGCAGGTGGCTCAAAAATAGGTTCATCTTCCATAATATAATAAGGTGGTTCAGGTGGTCTTGGTTGGTTTTCATAGTCCATAGGTGCATAAGGATCAACTACATAAGGTGATCTAGGTGCATTATAAAAAGATTGATAACCTGCTGTTTGGGTTGGATCAAATGGTCTAAATTGTTGGTCGGTGATCGGTGATACACCACCAGCTATCTGATTTTGTGCGTCTACCCAATCACTATCTCCAAAACCACTTCTTATTTGTGCTGAACTAGGATTCAAATTTTTAAAATAAGACATCTCAGGTTGGAATCCAGACTGATAAAACGGACTGATAGGAAGGGCTTCAACAGCTTGAGTGGGTTTCCACTCTTTGTCATTTTTACCTGCGCCTCCACCTCCGCCTCCACCGCCTCCACCGGGACCTCCACCGCCTTGATAACCAATTCTTCCGCCTTGAGCGGCAAATGTTCTATTACGTTGAAGCATTGGCACATATTCAGGATGCTCTGCTATCATTCGATTGTATTCTGCTTCATTCTTTCTTTTTAAATCTGCCATCTGTTGTGCGAATTGTTCTTCTGACTCCATCATTCCAAGTCCAGCAGAACCTGCTAACATAGGAACAAATGTTCCGGGTTTACTAGCTGCCGTACCTAATGCTCCCCATGAAAATGGTTGCGCTCCTGCCGAACTACCCGGAATATTTAAAGTAGAACCAGCTTGAATTAAATTTGGATTAGTTATAGATGGATTAGCAGCCATCCATGCAGCTTGGTTTCCACCATGAGTACCCATTAATCCACTAAGTGTATCTCCTGATACTACTGGTGTTGTAGCTGCTCCTGCTGCTCCTGCTGCTCCTTTAGCTGCGAAAGGACCACCCATCATCGGTAATAATTTACCCAGACCATAACCTGTTAATCCAGCTAATAAACCTTTCTGCGCATCACCTGTTTGTGCAAATGTAGCTAAACCAGAACCTAATGCCGCTCCTCCTATAGTACCTATGCTGCCGCCTAACATTCCAGCAGTGCCTAACGCACCACCAGCCAATGAGCCTAATAATGGTACCAAGAAAGGAAGGAAAGCTTCTGGTTGCCCTGTTTCTGGATTAGTTGTTATAGGCATTACTTGTGATAATCCTGCAACTTCTGCTGGATTAACGTGCATTAACATGGAATCGCCATAACGACCCTGTGCTGCTACATTCTGTGCTTGTTGTACTAAACCGCCTCCTGCATAAGTACCATACTGTCCTTCTGGCATATTCTGTAATACTGCCATTCTTCTTTGTCTTTCTCGTTCTATTTTAGCTAACCTTATTTTCTCTGCCCGTTCTTTCTTTTTATTCCTAACTCCAGTTGCAGCGTATAACCAATCGACATCAATTGTCTCAACTATACTTCTTGTATCGAGGTTATTGTCTTGAACAAACTCTGATAATGTATAAAGAAAATCTTTTCTTATTAAATCAGTATTTTTTGCAAGACTCTCTGCTCCTTCACTTGCGTATTTTTTAACTATATCTGCATACTTTGTAATTAATTTTTCTGCACCTTTACTAGCTTTAGTAACATCTAAACCAAGTTCTCCAGATTTAATATATTGATCGGCTCTATCTAATCCGTTAATTACTGCACCAACATCATCATTTAAAAAATTAGTAATACCACCTTTTATTGCATCTGGTGCTTCATCTACTGCTTTATTAACTGCTTTTGTAGCATTTTCTGTTGCTTTAGCAACTTTCTCTGAAACATTAGCAGCAACAGGTTCTAGTGCATTAAAAATACCAGCTCCTAATTCTTGAATTGTTTCACTTATAGGTGGTGCGCCTTCCATAATTGAATAAGGATCAGTTGTAGGAGGTGGATTATTAGATATAAAGCTTGTAATTGATTCAGATAATTCACCTAATGTTGGCTGTCCAGATAAATCAACTCCTACTGGCATTCCTGTATTTGGATCATAATCGATATTAGATGCGCCCTGTATCTGACCTTCATCAGGTGCTGGTCTTTTAAACCAATCCCATGCTGATTTTCCTAAATCTTTAAAATATGCGTTGTCTACCTGCAAAGGTTTTCCCATTGCTTTATATCTAACATTACCAGTATTACTTATAAAGTCTTGTTTTTGTTGATCAGTCCAATCGGATGGTACTGGAATACCATCTATCATATCGTGGGTAGGCACTCCGGCAATAGCGCCTTGATCGGCTGAAGGGGTCACAGTAACTGGTGTTGCTGCACCGGGTACATTCATCATTCTGTCGTAATAGATTAAGTCTGGGTTTTGTCGACCTTGTGGATCAAGACCTATAGGCGCTCTACTTCCCATTTGTGGATTAGCTTTTACTAATTCTTCTACTGTAGTGCCATACCTTCGTGCTAATTCTGATAAGGTATCACCTTGTTGTATTTTATATTGTGCCATTATCTAACCTCTTTAGTTTCACAGCCGAATAAATTAAAACTGACATTAGTTCCGCTTACATATACTTTTATTACATCAGTTTGTGCCAATGTCATTCCTATGACTACTGTTCGTGTGGTAGTTGCCGCCAATGATTCATCATAAAAAATATATTGTTTGTCATCAGCGCCAGCTCCGGCAGGATGAACGCTTACCCTGAAAGTAATAGCCGACCCTGTACGATTACATATAACGAGCGAACTAATGGTTGTTTGTGTCATATCAGGTACTGTATATAACGTGGTTACAGTAGTTGCTGACGGGTCTAGTTGACCCAATACTTTTAAAATATCAGCCATCTTTAACGCCCATTAGCAGAAAAGAATGTCTTTTAAGTGAGTTACTGGCAACTGTGGTTTTCATTTCTTCCAATCGTCTAATTTTAAAACTGATATCTTCAATTGCCTGTTCAATACTTCTTCGTGCAACCGCTTCATTATTTGCGTCATATTCTTCCGAAGGCAATGGTAATGAAATACTTCTAATATCCATTTAAGCTGCCCTCTTGTTATATTCTTCAATGTGTTCTGGATATAGCACTTTGATTAAGTAAATAAAGTCCTCAAAAAATAAATCGCAAATAATAAAATTATTAACTGGTAAATAATTATTTACAGCGTGTAATGGCAATCTAACTTTAATTGGTTGTCTATCAAATTTATAAATTAATGTAGGCGTACCTTTATCTTTGGAAGCTTCTACGACTTGTTCCCACCATGCAGTAGCTGGTTCTTTTCCGCTTGCATATCGCTTGCATTCCAAATGCCAATCACCAAAAATTAAATCTGGTAAATGTTTTTCTCTGGTTTGTTCCAGTATTCTTTTTAATTTAACCACAAGACCAAGCTCTTCTGACAATGAATTTGCTATCATTCTTTCAAAACTTGCTCCCTTATTTCTTGAATTAGGCATCTATCTCTTCCCGTCTGGTCTAATATCCAATCTCAAGTCTCCCAATCGCCAGCCAAAATCACTCGAAGAATTTGATATTCTTAATGCACATTGTCTGCTTCTGGCTCTTGTATTGCTGAATGTAGATTCAGGGGTAACACTTATTGTCTGTAAAGTTGATAAACTTGATAAAGGATAATTCCTGCCTTTGATGATAAAAGACACTGTATCATCAGTTGTTTGTTGATCCCTAAATTCTATATCAGGTATCAATCTTGAAATGTGAAGAAAATGATCCCCATCAGGCTGTAAATCAAAATCACTGGATTCTATATAGGCGGTAAATGCACTACCATCATCTCCATGACCCTTCTCGTGATCATATAAATAATTGATGTTGACCGAACTACTGTTCTTACTGGCTGCAATGGGATAATCCAATAGATTTGCCTCATCCCAAGCGGTTCTTACAAAGTTATCGGTTGTTGTTCCTATTGACCAGACTTGCTCCAAGAAGTTATATAAAACATATTTATCAACTTCACTGCTGCTTCCTGACGGATAGAACCATATAATCTCATTGGCATTAGAGTTAACACCGGCAAATATCTTATGCGCCTGTTCCATATTCAAATCAGATAAAATATGATCCAATACAGCGCAAGGCAATCTGGATACAGAACCTGAGTAAACATAAAATCCGCCTCTATCCATGAAATAAACTTTATTATCCGCATTAATGGATGCATTCGGAGATATTAAGGAAAAGCCTTCGGCAACCTCATTAAATGAAAAAACAAAAGGTGATCCCACAAACCTCATGGAAACCAATCCAACATCGGTGAATATTAATATTTCCTGTCTTGTTTTAAGGGCAGCTATAATCTGTGATCCTTGCGATAACTGGACACCACCTGCCTGATTAATTGCCGTAGGAGTCCAATCTCCGGCACTCTCTGTATCTGAAAATCTTACCAATAACGGATCGATGGCACTACTTCCGATTGTATTACAACCAAATGCTATAACGTGACGATCAACATCCGATACCATTATCTGTAATGCTATGGTGGGAGCAGCACTCGCTCCGCCTATTGCCGTAAGATTAGTTCCCCGTACAGATGTACCGCTCGATTCATCCCAATAATAAATGGCACCGCCTCTCACGCAAGCAAGAACATCATCCCCGAAATTATCAATAGACCATAATCTTAATTGATTACTGGAGGATAATGCTGATGATGATCCAAATGTACCTGCACTCCAAGTATCTGCTCCCCATCCTGTTGACTTAACATAAACATCCAATCCAGAGGTAATCTGATACGCGCCATCAACACCTGAACCGCCATTGCCAGAATCACTGCTATTTGCTGTCACTTCATCACCAGAAGTATCTTTTGCTGCAATAGTATAAGTATTTGACGTTGGAACAGAAGCTATTTGATACTCCTGATTCAAGACATCGGCTGTAATTAATCCGCCCAAACTAACTGCACCGCTTATTGTTACAAAATCACCTTCACTAGCTCCATGAGAGCTATCGGTAGCAGTAATGGTGGATGATCCATCAGTAGCCGAGAATGTAATACCATCGGTAGTGGTAGCCCTAATAGGCGTAATATCATAAAAACTGTCTCCTTCCTTGACGTACAGTTTTTGATGGGTTCCAACTACAGTATAATTTGTACCGCCAGCATCATTGTATACGAGAATTTTTCTACAGGTTCCTATAAAGCTATTAGCACTATTTTTTGACCATCCGCCAATTCTTTCAGGTCTGCCTTTCCTGAATCTGACTTTATCGGCATCGTACCAACCATTCTCGTTGCTGTAGTTAGTTCCTTCTCTATTAATACCGGGTTTGAAAATATATTTAACTAATGGCATTTAACCCTCTACTATCATTGTTCTTAGTCTTTCACTTCTCGCTCCAACCTGTTTACTCCATTTGCTGTCCATCATTTCTGTGCCAGCTTTTTTCCAATCTTTCGCTTTCATTGCTGCAAGAAATTTTTTGAAACCGAGTAATCTGGTTAAACCCAGATTGAAACACATATTGATTAATGCTCTTGTACGAGCATCACTTAAATCCTTATACCAATCAAATGTTTTATTCAATTCTTTTGTGCATTGAATAATATCATTTACCAGTAAATATTCTATTTCATCTTGAGATAAGCCAACTTCCTGAATATTCCTGCCAACACCGATTGTCCAGATACCCAATGAATCCTGATAAGCCTTATGCTCAATTCCTTCATCCCGTTTCAATTCTTCAATTAACTTCTCATTGTCCATCTTCTTTATTCGTTACCCTGTTTCTGTGATGCTCCAAAATAAAAACTGGATATACCTGATACCAATCCTCCTAGATAGCCTAACACTAAGCTAACAATAGTATCGCTATTTTGATCAGGAGGTAAGATAGTTACAGTAAATATGTAACCCACAAAAGCTATCAAAGCAATAAGACCAAATGCTTTTGGAGTCCAATCACCTTTAAAGGCATTTCTGGCATCTTGAATATCCTGTGTTTCTAAAGCAAATAAATCAACATCGAGTTCTTTCATCTTTACTTCAAAGTCAGCATCTATTTTTTTAAGTTCTGTAAGTTGCTCTGGTGTTGCTGCTTGCATGGCTTGTTCTATTTTTTTTGGAGCAGGATCACATCCTAATACGTCAGCCACCATATTTGCTGCCATATTGCCCATTGGACCGCCTAAAGCCGTACCAATAGTGGGAGCTACAGCACCGATAATATTTTTTATAAGTTTAAACTTCATTTGATATTTCCATTAATATTGATTAACTCTAATTGTTTTCCCATGTATATACTTCTAATGGTTTTTCTTTTCCTTTCACTTCAATAGGTTGCAATGATTTTAATTTAAAATTACTGTACTTAGAAGTTTCTTCACCAATCAGTACATTAACTCCTGCTACTTTTGTCGCACTTTCCAATCTTGCAGCTACATTACAGGGATCACCGATAAGGGAAAAAGCAAATCTATCCGTAGCACCAAAGTTACCTGCAATACAAATACCTGAATTGACACCTATACCTATCGCTATTTCAGGGATTCCTTCTTCTTTAAACTTTTTATTTAATTCAATTATATTTGTTTCTATCTGTCTTGCAGCCTGTAAAGCTAAATTATGGTGATCTTCCTGCGGTAAAATAGTATTCCAATGAAACATTCCAGCATCACCAATAAATTTATCAGTGACCCCTTCATATTGATTGACCGCATTTACCTGAACATTCAATACATTATTCATTATATAAGTTACCTGCTCTGGTTCAACAGATTCAGATAAACTGGTAAATCCCCTAAGATCGGTAAATATGATACTGCAATCCTTTCGCGCTCCATTAATTTTACATAATGCAGGATTATCCTGTAATTTTTTAACCATTCTCGGATCAAGATATTTACCGAATTGTTTTTTAATCTGTTGCCTAAGTTTAAATTGTTGCCTAAATCGTAAATAAAATGCCGTAGCTCCTGCTATAAATTGGCATATTAAAGCCCAAGTAACATCGACCAATAATCCATGTTGTATCATATAGAAGCCGAAATACGCGCTTACAGACATTATTGCTGCAAATAGGCTAATACCTAGCGTAATACCAAATAAAAGCAATACAATCCAAATAAGAGCCACTGAGAAAAAAAGTATCAGCATCTCTAATGCTAAAGCATAATCAGGTATATAAGGGCTATCTTCTATTAAGATACTTTCTGCCAGAGCAGCCTGTATTTTATGTGGTTCCAACAAACCTACTGGAGTAGCAAGTTGAGGCATTACTCCTTTGGCAGTGACACCGACAAATACAAACTTACCTTCTACATCCATTTCTTCCAAAGTTGTCTGTGGTGTATCTACCCAACTGATCCACTTTCTGCCAAACGAATCCACTTTCACGGCAGGTAAACCTCTAACCCTTATTTCTTCTAAACCATTTTGATTTGTCTTTATGACATAAGTATCTGCATCTACCAATACTTTTAATACTTCTGTGCCATAAGCAGGAACCCAACCATCAGGAGTACGCATTAATAATGGTAAACGCCTGACTAGATTATCTATATCAGTTCTTGCTACTGCTATCCCTTCATTGGCAACCTCTGACAACATTGGAATATTGTTAAGCACACCTTGTGATTCAATACCGCCAGTATCTTCCCCCAATATGACTGTACCAATCGTCTTGGGATATTGGTTATTATTATTTTCAAATAAAGGCAGAACCGAAGGTGCATAACTCAAGGATTCGGCAAAAGCATCATCGCCACCCAATCTATCTTTATGTGGGAATCCAATAACCCAACCTACTCCTATAGCACCTTTTTGTAGTAATTCTATCTGTATTTCAGCCAATCTTTGCCTAGGTAAAGGATAACCGCCTTCTTTATCAATATCTTCTTCAGTGATATTGAGAATTGTAAAGTAACCCGAAGGTGGTTTTTCAGCGACTAAAGCATCAAAAGTCTTTAGTTTTAGTACCTCTAAAGGTTCCCATTGGAAAGATACTGGAATAAAAAATAATACAATTAATGCAAATAATTGCACATATCTAATCATACTGATTGACTGTAATCGTTTTATTGCAAGTACCAGTGCAATCCAATGTTACTGTGTAATTCTGGTTCGTTGAGCCTGATTGTGTAGCATTGACTGTATAACTACCCTGTTTTACTAAAATATTCCCGACATGAGTGCCATTACCACTTTGCGTTAGATTGACTGTATTGTTATCTGATGGATTATTTCTAAATTCTATATCCCCGTCTTTAGCGCCACTACCTGATTGTGTAATCGTTGCATCATTATTATTGCAATTACCACAGGATTTTATATAAGCGTTATGGTTTCCCGTTCCTGATTGGGTGATTGTCCAGTCAGAATAATCCCCGAAGGCATACATCTTGGCATAGAAATCATCCCCTGTTTGGCTAATGATATAGTTATTGTTATCACCGCCCATATATATCTCAGCATAATCATCATTCCCTATCTGGGTAATGGTTGTGACATTATTACTGTAATCCAAATCAAGGTAAGCGGTATTATTATCCCCTTCCTGCTGAATCGTATATTCATTATTTGAATGATTAGTAAACTGTGAATAGGCTTTTGCAAGGTTTCCATCCCCAGTCTGGTCTATATCAATATCGGCATTGGTGCATAAATGAGTATCAAAAGTGCCCTCGGACAATCCACACCATACCCTCGCGGTATTGCCTGAACCTATTTGATCTACCAGAATCTCAGTACCACTGCCTTTAGTTCTTACTTCAACAGTATTATCTGCCGCCCACAAAGGAAGGCTAATTAGACTGATTAATAGTAATCGAGCTATCGCCACCACCATTGATTGTTGCCCTTATTTGTTTACCTGCCGTTAAAATATCAAGGTTATAAGCTCCTTCCTTATCCAACTCCAAATCAACTGTATTTTCAACCTGCCTGAAAATGGTTAATATTTCACCTTCCACGAAGGTATAAGTTTGATTATTCTGGTCAAACCCTGCCAATATCCCTTCCAGTTGCACTCCATCCAACTCACTAACCTTTTGTTTATCTTTACTGACATCTTCAATAACGTCTAATAAATCAGCAAGAAAATCCACATTTAACAGGTCTATATCTAAACGATTGACTTCATCCAGTTCATTTTCATCCAATTCATTCTCATCCAGCTCGGTTTCTTCCAGTAAATCAACATCCAGTATATTAGAAGCTGTGGCACTTTGTTCTTCCACAGCTCTTTCAATTTCATCTGGCGGGTTAACGATTAATAGATTATCAATAAAATCAAGGGTTAAATTGATTAAAACTACTGGCTTTGTCGGCATCGATTCACCTACACTGACCATCGTTGCCTGAAAAGGCTCGTTTAGCACCACAGTACCTGCTAACGAATCTACTGTTATTTCTCCTGACGAAGTTCCATCTGCATCAGGTAAAAGAATAACCAGACTTCTGCCTATCTCATCTACTGTGGTAGTGAAATCAGTTCCACGAAT
>Ga0209757_10000400_pt1 | contig 10492 bp, 11 predicted proteins | sample ETNvirome_6_1000_FD_185472 | JGI IMG/M metagenome (GOLD analysis project Ga0209757, IMG submission 185472) | Marine viral communities from the Pacific Ocean - ETNP_6_1000 (SPAdes) (version 2) | ecosystem: Environmental > Aquatic > Marine > Oceanic | place: Pacific Ocean | collected 2013-06-19 | reverse complement strand
CTCTACTTCTTCGCCAAGCTGGTGAACCCCGGCTACATGTATGGCTCTGTACACCAAGAGATATATGCTTGGATGCAGGACTATACATTGTTTGGTCAGGGTGACGAGGCAACAAGTAACAAGCTGATAATGCTACCTCGTGCCCACTTAAAGAGTCACATGGTTGCTACATGGTGTGCTTGGATAATAACACGCCATCCAGAAGTAACCATGCTCTACCTATCAGCAACATCAGAACTAGCCCAGACACAGTTATATGCTGTACAGAACATACTGGGCTCTTCCACTTACATGCGCTACTTCCCTGAGTATATCAACCCACAGGAAGGTAAGCGTGAGAAGTGGTCTGCTATGAAGATGACAGTGGATCATGTGAAGCGTAAGCAGGAAGGAATACGAGATGCTACAATAGCTACAGCAGGCTTGACAACCAACACAACTGGTTGGCACGCTGACATAGTAGTGGCAGATGATATTGTTGTTCCTGAGAATGCTTACACTGAGGACGGACGTGAGAGTGTCTCTAAGAAGACTTCTCAGTTCACCTCTATACGTAACACTGGTGGGTTTACAATGGCGTGTGGGACACGCTACCACCCCAAGGACATCTATGATACTTGGAAGGATCAGGCTTGTGAAGACTTTGATGATGAGGGTAATTTCATTGGCAAGGTAAAGGTTTGGTCTATACAAGAGTATGTGGTGGAGGTTGATGGGATATTTACATGGCCTAGATCTGTACGAGAGGATGGTAAGGCCTTTGGCTTTGACCAGCGTTCCCTAGCACGTATCAGGGCTGAGTATATAGACAGGGTGCAGTTCCACTCCCAGTATTATAACGATCCTAACGATCCCGGCTCTGAGCGTATATGCAGGGAGAAGTTCCAATACTTCAACCCACGTAAGCTCACACGAGAAGGTAGTAGGTGGATGTATGGTGGGAAGAAGCTTAACATCTATGCAGCAATAGATTTTGCATTCAGCTTATCTAAAGAGGCTGACTACACTGCCATTGTGGTGATAGGTATAGACTGTAATAAGAACATATATGTATTAGACATAGACAGGTTTAAGTCAGATAAGGCTCACGTCTACTTCAAGCACATAGCAGCCTTACACTCCCGTTGGGGGTTTAATAAGCTTAGAGCGGAAGTGACAGTGGCTCAGACAGTTATCGTCAACAGCATTAAAGACTACTTGAAGAAGGAGGGCATGTCTCTCCCTATTGATGAGTTTAGACCGGGTAAGACTGAGGGTAGTAAGGAGGAGCGTATTAAAGCCTCTCTAGAGCACCGTTACGACAACCTAGAGGTATGGCATTGTGAAGGTGGTTGGACACAGCAGCTAGAGGAAGAGCTTGTCCTAGCACGTCCTCCTCACGATGACTTGAAGGACTCTCTGGCATCTGCTGTAGATATTGCTGTAGCACCTAAGCAATCACGAAGGAGTGGTGTAGAAGAGCTACTATCAGGTGGTCCTAGCACCTCTAGTCGTTTTGGAGGCATTGCATTCCGATGAGACCTAAGACATACCCAGAAGCTAAAACCTACCTAATCTCAGCTGGGCTGTGGTTCAGGAACATGCAGTATTATGATGGGTGGATAGTGTTAACTATTGCCCAAGAACATTATGACAAGAGGAATAACAATGTCAACCAAGGTAGCTGAAATACAAGAAGCCACAGGGCAAGATGCAGAAGCTGCATGGGTGAGCCAACTGTGGGACAAGTTTAACCAACAACGTAGGGATAAGATTGAGGAGTGGAAGGAGCAAGATGCCTATGTATTTGCTACAGACACAACCACTACAACCAACTCTACGCTCCCGTGGAAGAACTCCACAACCATCCCTAAGCTATGCCAGATAAGAGACAACTTGTTCTCTAACTACGTATCAGCTCTCTTCCCCAATGACAACTGGGTGAAGTGGGAAGCGTATAGCAGAGAGGATAATCTTAAGGCTAAGTCAGAAGCCATTGAAGGCTATATGTCTAACAAGGTGAGGGAGAGTAAGTTCCGTACAGAGATAGAGAAGTGTCTGTATGATTATATTGACAAAGGTAATGCATTCGTCACGTCACACTTTGAGGCACGCTACAAGGAAGCTGCTGATGGTTCTATCATCCCTGACTATGTAGGCCCAAGAGCAGGCCGTATCAGCCCCCTAGACATTGTATTCAATCCAGTGGCAGCTAGCTTCGATGACAGCTTCAAAGTGGTGAGAAGCATCAAGACCATAGGAGAGCTTAAGAAGCTTGCAGCACAAGACCCTGACCAGAGGTTCTGGGCAGATGCTATTGAGCGTAGAGAGGGCTTACAGAGCTTAGCTGGTGGCTATAGCATAGAAGACTTTGACAAGGCTGTACAATATCAAGCTGATGGCTTTGGTAATATGTATGAGTATTACATGTCAGACTATGTAGAGATATTGGAGTTCTTTGGGGACTACCATAACTCAGAGACAGGTATGCTACAGACAGACAGAATCATCACTGTTGTAGATCGTTCTTACACTGTACGTAATGAAGCAATCCCCTCATGGTTCACAGGAGCTAATATACGTCACGTAGGCTGGAGATTCAGACCAGACAACCTATGGGCTATGGGGCCACTAGACAACCTTGTAGGGCTTCAGTATCGCTTAGACCACTTGGAAAACCTCAAGGCTGATGCCATGGACTTAACAGTTCATCCACCACTGAAGGTGATAGGTGAAGTGGAAGAGTTTGTATGGGGGCCGGGTGTTGAGATTGGCATTGATGAGAATGGTGATGTACAGGAGCTCGGTAAGAACCTAAATGGTATTATGGCAGCAGCTAGTGAGATGGCAGCCATAGAGGATCGTATGGAGCTATATGCGGGTGCTCCTCGTGAAGCAGCTGGCATACGTACACCCGGAGAGAAAACCTTGGGAGAGGTGATGCAGTTGGCTACAGCAGCAGGTCGTATCTTCCAGACTAGGGTAACTAACTTTGAAGTTAATCTTCTGGAGCCTCTGCTTAATGATATGCTAGAGGTTAGTAGACGTAACCTAGACATCACTGACATCATACGTATAACAGACAGTGAACTAGGCATACAGGACTTCCTAAGCGTCACTCGAGAGGACATTACAGCTAATGGTGTAGTTAGGCCTGTAGGGGCCAGACACTTCGCTAAGCAGTCTCAGGACTTGCAGAATGTAATGACTGTATTCAACTCTCCATTAGGTCAGATGATCATGCCTCATACTTCTACTAAAGCTCTTACAGACTTCGTAGAGGATATTACAGGACTCTCTGGCTATTCCATCTTCACTCCTAACATTGCTGTCTTTGAGCAACAGGAAACTGCCTCTCTAGTGGGTCGAGCAGGTGAAGAGGCTTTAGTCAGGGACACAGCCCCTACAATGGATGAGTGATGAAGACAACTTGGACTAAAGGTGTAGATAGTCAACTGGAGGCAGACATTAAGTCTGCTTTCAAGTCTGCCACAGTGGTTAGAGGAAGACTGGCTGACATCTGCAATGAGAAGATAGAGACAGCCCTTACTACTAACAAGGCTCAGTATGACAATCCCAACTGGTGCTATCAGCAAGCTGACATCATTGGATATAGGAGAGCACTAGAAGAAATAATTAGTCTATTAGAAAAATAAAACTAATAAAAACTCAATATTTCTAGTATATAGTAGTATACTAAGAATATACAGCATATACATTATAATTTATATTAATAACATAACATAAAGGTTATACATGACAGACCAGTCAGCATTTAATAGCACTACCAATCAGCAGGAAACCCCTGCACAACAACCTTCTCAAGAGTCAGCTTTTACCAACCAGTTAAGCATGATAAAGAATGAGAATGGAGAGCAGAAATATAACGATGTCCCTAAAGCACTTGATGCATTAGCTCATAGTCAGTCTTACATTCCACAGCTAAAGTCAGAAGTTGACACACAAGCTGCTGAAATTGCAAGACTAACAGAAGAGTTAAATAAGAGAGCAGCAGTGGAAGATGTTGTAGATAAGCTCACTGCACAGCAGGCCCAACCTGAGTCAACCCCTCAAGTTAGTGGAATGAATGAGCAGGAGGTATTAAACCTCGTTCAGAACTTCTCAGCTCAACAGCAGCAGCAATCAGCAGCTATGACAAATGAGAAGCAAGTTAGTGATGCATTGTTTGGACAGTATGGAGACAAGACCCAAGAGGTTGTTGCTTCTAAAGCTTCTGAATTAGGCATGACTGTAGAAGCTCTTCAGAGTTTGTCCCAGACAAGCCCTCAAGCAGCTCTTCAACTCTTCAACCAAGCAAGTGGCTCTCCTGCTCCTAAGATGACTTCAGGTAGCATGAACATCCCTACTGGCTTTCAGAAAGAAGAGGGCTTAGCACCTCCAGAGAAATCTCTCTTACGAGGAGCTTCCACTAGAGAACAGATAGCATACTTGCACAAAGTGCGAGACGCTGTCTACCAAAAACATAACGTTGAAACATAATTGATCCTTAAGGGGAATATACTTTGCAACTCACGACAAACACAACTGCCTTTATTGAGCAGGAGATCTATTCAGACTTCATCCTGATGAACCTACACGATGGTTTGCTAGGTGAGCAATACTATCGTAACGTAGCAGACTTTGGTTCAGGCGATACTATTAACATCCCTACCATTGGTTCTGTAACTATTCAGGAAGGTACTGAGAACGAGGCCTTCACTTACAACCCAATCGACACTGGTCGTGTAACTCTTACTATCACTGATTATGTTGGTGATGCTTGGTTCGTTACTGATGACATGCGTGAAGATGGTTATAACGTAGATGCTCTTATGGCAGCTCGTTCAGCTGAATCTACTCGTGCTCTACAAGAGAACTTTGAGACTCGCTTCTTAGCTACAGCTAACGCAGGTCAGACTAATGCCAATGCAAACGAAATCAATGGCTTTGCTCACCGTATCGGTTCAGGTGAGACTAACGACATCTTCGCTACTTCACACTTAGTATCTATGCGTCTAGCTTTCGATAAGGCTAACGTACCAATGCAAGGTCGTGTATTCATTGCTGACCCAGTGGTTGAAGCAACTCTTAACAACCTAGTGACTATTACTAATGACGTAACACCTTTCGCAGAGTCAATCTTGCGTAGTGGTATGGCTTCTGGTATGCGTTTCGTAGGTCAGCTATACGGCTTCGACATCATCTTGTCTAACCGTCTACCTACTGGTGACTTCTCAGATGGCACTAACGCTGTAACAGGTGCTGTAGCTAACATTGCTATGTGTGTCCTAGATGACCAGACTAAACCTGTTATGGGTGCATGGAGACGTCAGCCACGAGTTGAGGGTGAGCGTAATAAAGATCTACGTCGAGATGAGTTTGTTGTAAGTTCTCGTTTTGGTTTAGGCGTACAACGTATTGATACCCTTGGTGTCATTATTACATCTGCAACTGCGATTGCATAAGGAGAGATACTATGGGTTTTGAAACAAGTCCTTTTGGAAAGGCAGATGGTTCTAACGTAGATGGTACGGTAGTTAATCATTATGGTGAACGTCAAGTGGGTGGCTTTAAGGGCGGTGAGGCTCCTTCAGCTGGTGCAGAGAAAGAGATTAGTGTCAACTTTGATGGTGATGCTCTAGACTTTAAAGCAAAAGTTCCAGCTGGTGCTATTGTGACAGAGATTGTAGATTTCTTCACAGGCTCCATCTCAGCAGCTACAGTGGGTGCACTAGACATCTCTGCTGCTAATGGCGCAGTGGCTAACTATGCTACAGTTGTTACAGCAGGTGATTTAACTATCACTGGCCCAACAGCTGGTACAGCAGTGGTTAAATACTTATACGTAGTGTAAGCTATGTGAGTCTCTAGGGGGGAAGGGGAGCAATCTTCTCCCCCTTTTTATTGCCCGGAGGAAATGTATGGCAAATATCCAACATAAAGAAATTCCAGAGGCACAGCTCCATGAGCCTAAAGGTGCCTCCACCTCAACAGCAGGACAAGTCCTAACATCGACAGGGGGTGCCTCTGGTTGGGCAGATCCAGTAGATCAAGTAGCTTCTATGACTGTTGAGAGACTCCTTGATGCATCGAGCACAGCATCTACACAACTCCCATCTGGCCTAGACAGTCCACTACAAATTGAGTTTGGAGTAGCTCAGTCTAACGCCTATGTCTCTCTCTCTGCTGGTGGAGCCTTGACAATAAACACTGCTGGCCTCTATCGGTTGAAGGTTAACGCAGAGATAGGCAGGACTGGTGGGTCAGGCACCTCACACATCTTTCTCAGAGTCCTCGTGGGTGGGACTCAAGCTGGTCGGTCGATTGCTTACCTTCTGTCAAATGCAGATGATAATAAGAGCTTCACAGATGAGGCTTGGCTAAACCTTCCAGCTGGTGTAGTGATCACTTATGAGATTATGCGAGATAGTGCTGGTCATGATTCAGGGGGCTTATACGCAGCCTCTGCTACTACCCTTGCTTGGAACGATGCGCCTACAGCAGCACTCCGAGTAGAGAGGTTTGTGTAATGTTTTTCTAGGGGAATAGAATGAAGCGTACGCTTTTAGACATGGTACAAGAGATCTTGAGTGATATCGATTCAGATGAGATAGAGTCTATTGATGACACTGTTGAGTCTGAGCAAGTGGTATCAATACTCAAATCAACCTACTATGCAATGATGAGTAATAGGGACTGGCCTCACTTGAGACGGTCTATACAGATAAGTAGTTTAGGGGATCCAGCTAAGCCCACACACATGAAGATACAGGACGGTGTGAAGGAGCTGTGCTTCCTTAAGTATAATAAAGAGAAGATTGGTGCTACTAAGAAGGACTATGGTAGTGTAGAATATTTACAACCAGACCACTTCCTACACAAGACTAACCAAGCGGACAGCAGTGCTCCTGATGTTACAGTGGTGACAGATGGTGGTGGTATAGAGGTGTTGATTAAGAACGACACAGCTCCCACCTACTACACTAGCTTTGATGATGAGTATGTTATCTTTGATAGTTACGATAGTGATGTGGATACTACGCTTCGAGAGTCTAAGATACAAGCTATGGCTTATGTTATGCCAGCTTGGTCATCAGCAGACGACTTCATCCCAGACCTTCCAGAGAATGCATTCACAGCATTAGTGGAGGAGGCTAAGTCTAAAGCTTCTCTACGTCTTGCACAGAAGGCTGATGAGAAAGCTGAACAAGAGGCTGGTAGACAGAACAGATGGCTGGCACGTAACGCTAGACGTGTTAACGGGGGTATTCAATATCCTGATTATGGACGTACAGGTAGAAAGTAATGACAGAGTATTTAGGTTATAGCATAGTTAATGCAGATGGTAATAATTGCCGATTAAAACGTATTAAGTCTATAGGCAAGGGTTCTATCCCAATGGTGCTTACAGGTTTGTACACCACTGAAGCAGATGCTATGAAAGCTATTGACAAGCAGAAGTCAAGTGACAAGGTGATTAGAAATGCCAAGAAGCAATCAAACGGGTGAGTTTAACACGTTTGTAGGAGGGCTGGTTACAGAGGCATCTCCTCTTACGTTTCCAGAGAATGCCTCCATTGATGAGGCTAACTTTATACTTAAGAAAGATGGGAGTAGAGAGAGACGCCCCGGCTTCGACTATGAGGCAGGCTTAACACCATTCCCTCTCTCCTATACAACCTCCCCTATTGGGGACATAGTTGTCAGTGCTTTTGAGTGGACTAATGTTGGGGGAATCTCAAATAAGTCCTTTATACTTTGCCAAGTGCATGACCAGTTGTATATTGTAGACAGGTCTGATGAGACACTTAAGGCCAGTTCTTGGGTGAGAGAAGCCCTGCCACTAGACACAACAAACACCACCCCTACAAGAGCTACCTTCGCCTCTATTGACGGCAGGTTGATAGTTGCTTATGGTGCTCGTACAATCAAGGTGGTGAGCTATGATCGTGACTCAGACACCTTCTCTATAGAAGATAAGGCTCTAAAGACAAGAGACTTATTTGGTGTAGCTGACTCTTTCATCTTCGATGAGGGTGGTGATGATGAAGAGACAAGAGACCTACTCTCTCCTGAATACATAAACTTCAGACCAAACGTTATAGGGGCTGACCTCCCCAACCACATGTACAACTTACGTAATCAGGGCTGGGCAGCTCCTAGACTTGAGTGGACAGGGAATCTTAAATCAGACCCTGTTAACTCTTTTCTGTATGATGTAGGGGTGAGAAGGGGCTTGCCTTCTAACGCGGACTCAATTGTTACCTCACTCTACCCTAACACTGCGCAGACTGATGCCAACTCGGAGAGATTTAATGAGGAAGCAGCAGGAAGGCTTGAACCAGATAAAGCGAGGGTAGCTTCAGGCCATTACATAATTGATCTCCTTGACAGGGGCCAGTCTAGACAAGCTGAGTATGATAGGGGCTGCAACCCAGACACTGGCCTGTATATTAATGCCAATGCGGATGCAACTACTAAGTACGTAGAGTTTGAAGTGCCTTCAGTAACACTGCCTACAGACAGAACAGGTGGTGGTATCAAGGTTGTTACTGAGTTTGCAGGGAGGGTTTGGTATGGTGGCTTCTCGAGTGAAGTGGCAGATGGTGATAGTCAGTCTCCTAACCTAGCTTCCTATATCTTCTACAGCCAACAAGTGCAGCACGACTCTCAAATAGCATATTGCTACCAAAGAGGAGACCCTACTAGCGTAGAGACCCCAGATGTCCTAGACACTGATGGGGGCTTCGTACGTCTCTCAGGAGCCTACAACATACAAGCTATGGTTAACGTTGGCTCAGGCCTTATGGTGTTTGCAGAGAACGGTGTGTGGTTTGTAGGGGGTAGTGACAATGGTACATTTAATGCTAACAACCAGAGTGTCTCTAAAGTAACAGAGCATGGTACACTCTCTCCAGCCTCTATTGTCCTCATGGATAGTACGTTGATGTATTGGTCAGATGATGCCATCTACCACATCAAGCCCACTCGAGTGGGTGACTATGTCTCAGAAGAACTTAGCACTAACATACGAACGTACTACCAAGCCATCCCAGATAGCTCTAGGGCTCGCTGTCAAGGTATCTATGACGGATATACTAAGAAGGTTAGGTGGTTGTTCAATAATACGTATGACAGCCTGCCAACTACAGAATTAGTCTTCGATGTAGTGTTAGGAGCCTTCTATCCCTCCATAATAGAGGGGGACATTACCTCTCCTACTTGGGTGGGTAGTTCTAAAATACCAATGGTTCCCATCCAAACCAGCCCTTTTGGGTTAGTCAGGACAAACTTAAGGGTTCTCTCTGGGGCAGATCTCGTGGTGTCGGATACAGACTCTGTATTGACAGAGGCTGAGTTGGTTGAGGGGGGACTGAGGTCAACCTCCTATCTCACCTTAGTTAATAGTGAAGACGTTACTAGCCCCTCTATAACATTCTCCACCTACAACAACCCAAGCTTTAAGGATTGGGGGACAGAGGATGCCAAGGCTCACCTACTGACAGGTTATATAGGGACAGGGGACAATGCTAGATATAAGCAAGTGCCCTACGTTCACTTTCACTTGTTACGTACAGAGGATGGCTTCATTGATACAGGAGATGACTTCACAGTAGTGAATGAGTCTTCTTGCTTAGTACAAGCACAATGGGACTGGACTAATTCCCCTTCTTATGGTAAGTGGGGAAGAGAGTTTCAAGCCTACAGGTATAAGAGATATTACACTCCTGATGGGGCAGACGATGCTTATGACTATGGTACAACTACTATTGTCACTAAGAATAAGTTAAGGGGAAGGGGACGTGTAGTTAGTCTTCTTATCAACTCTGAGCCGGAAAAGGACATGAAACTTTTGGGTTGGAGCATGACTATAGGGGTTAATGGTAGTGTCTAAGAAGATTTGGAGGGGAGTGCCTGACTACATAATATATACAGAAGATGTTGAAGGTGAGATGCACGTACATTGTGATGTTAAGCGGTGGGCTCCTTCAGTTCTTAAGATGTTATATATTGAGTTCTCTTGTCTCAAGAGTTGGGTTAAAGGACTTGGCTATGAGGAGATGTATAGTATATCTCCCAACCCTAAGTTTTGTAAATTGTTTTGTGCTGAGAGTCTTGGCACTTATGAAGAATATGAGGTGATGAAATGGGACTTGAACTGATGATAGCAGCTACAGCAATTGCTGGAGGCTATCAAGTAGAGAGGGGCATGTCCGCCTCTAGAGAACAGAAACGTGCAAGGAATGCTCAAGAGGAGTCTAGACGAGTTAGCAGTGCTCAGCAAGAGAACGAAAGACAGTCTGCTATTCGTAAGCAAGTGAGAGAAGAGAGGGTGAGGCGTGCTCAGGTGATGAGTGCTGCTGAAGCTGCTGGTGTTAGTGGCAGTAGCATAGAGGCCTCCACCATTGGTAGTGGTCAAACCTTGGCAGCTGCGGGGCAAGCCTTTGCTAGTGGTGCTACGTTGTCCAATCAAACTGTCTCTGGGTTGAACCAGAGTGCAGCTAACTTCAAC
>Ga0209757_10000399_pt1 | contig 10497 bp, 21 predicted proteins | sample ETNvirome_6_1000_FD_185472 | JGI IMG/M metagenome (GOLD analysis project Ga0209757, IMG submission 185472) | Marine viral communities from the Pacific Ocean - ETNP_6_1000 (SPAdes) (version 2) | ecosystem: Environmental > Aquatic > Marine > Oceanic | place: Pacific Ocean | collected 2013-06-19 | reverse complement strand
GGGGGGCGGCCAGTCCCGCTCCCGCAGCCGGCGACGCATCTCGCGGATGTGGGGGAGCGCCCGCTCCCGGTTCTCCTTACTGATCTCCCTCACAACTGCGCCCTGGTGTCGTGTCGCATGGGCACCTTCATGCGGACGATGTTCCAGCAGAAGTCCCGACCGTCGTGCTCCTCCCACAACTCAGCGAACTCGTCCTCGTCCTCGAGGGCGTAGGCGTCGTGGTTCTCGCAGTACCAGCCGGTGCACCAGCCGGCGTCGATGCCCTGCTGGAGCCAGGCGTCGGGAGAGCGCGGCGCGCTATTGCTCGACACGGCTGAAGTCCTCCGTTACCACCAGGCGCAGCCCCTCGAGGTCGCCCACCAGCGGCGCGTAGAAGCAAATGCTGTGGACATACTGGGGAGAATCGTCGGGGATGACCCCGGCGTCCACAAGCCCGTCCACAGCCGCCTTGACCGCCGGAAAGCACGCCCCCACATCGGGCAACGACCGGCGGTTCATCACCAGCGGGACGGCCGCCACCGAGATGCGCTGGAGCGGCGGGATGCGGTCGCCACGGGCGAGCCAGGCGAAGCGTTCGCGCCACTCGCGGACGACCCGTGCCCGCTTCTGGAAGTGCCAGGTGCGTTCGGCGTTCGCCGTCCAGGGGCGCTCGTAATCCACGAGGGTCCACCGCCGGGGGAGTCGGGTCGGCTCGATTGCCATGCCTGGACTGTAGCCCCCCACCTAAGCGCCGGCGCGTATATCGGGGCAGGTGCTCACAGGAGCGCACTCTGGCGGGCGTGGTTCGTTTTCGCGATGGACTTCTGTGCGTGGCCCGACTCGAACACCCGCCAGGCGGCGAGCCGCAGGTAGTCGGTCGAGAGGTCGACGCCGATGCCGGTGCGGCCCAGGGCGCGGGCAACCATCGGCACGGTGCCGGTGCCGGCGAACGGGTCGAGCACCACACCGTCCGGTGGGCACCAGCCGAGGATCAGCCGCCTCGGCCATTCCTGCGGGAACGCTGCGAAGTGGTCGACGCCGAGGTCGTCGGGCACCCGCAGCGGCTCGGTAGGGATCGACCACACCGAGCCGGGGAGCTTCCCGCGCGGGTTGTGCTTGAGGTCGTGGTCGGGGGACAGCGCCCGGTTGCGTGTGGCCCCAGCGGCGTGCGCCTTCGAGGGTTGCGCCTTCGTCGGGGGGTCGGTGTACGGCTCGCGGACCTCGTCAATGGCCGAGAAGTAGCGCGGCTCGAGCGTGAAGTGGAACCACTGCTCGTGCGAGCGGCGCACCCGGTCCTTGATCGACTCGGGTAGTCCGTTCGGCTTCGACCAGATCACCTCGGCTCGCAGGATGAGGCCCAGGTCGTCGATGCAGCCGAGGGCGTACCGCCAGGGCAAGCCCATCAGCGACTTCGGGCGGGCGTGGCCGCTCGCCTTCGTGTAGGCCGCCGGAGCGTTGCGGTTGGTCGTGGCGATGCCCGAGTTGTTGTGGCTGCCCGACCCGGCGTACTTGTCGCCCAGGTTGACCCATAGCGACCCGCTCGGCTTGAGCACCCGCACGCACTCGCTCGTCACCGCCCACAGGGCGTCGAGGAACTCGGCCGGCGTGGCCTCGGAGCCGATCTGCCCGGCAACGTGTTCGCCGTCGTCCTGGTACGACCGGAGCGCGAAGTAGGGCGGCGAGGTGACCACCAGGTCGACCGAATCGTCGGCCAACGGGAGCGCCACCGCGTCGGCCTGCACCAGCCCAGTCACAGCAGCAGGCCGAGGTCCAACTGGTCGCGCCGCTCGCTGCCTCGGCCGCGTGCCGCCTCGAATACCTGCAAGCCGAGGTCGGGGTGGACGGCGTTGCGAAGCACCTGGAACGGGCAGTGGTTGCCGTCGTAGTAGACGTTGCCCTCGTAGTGGATTCCGAGCCAGTCCATGAGGTCTTGCTTGCCGACTTCCTTCTGGTTGATGAAGCCCTTCGGGCGTGGCACGTCCTCGGCGGCGAAGTCGAAGTTCGACCAGAAAAGGTGCCGCCCCACCTTCGTCGCTGGGACCAGGATGTCGTAGTAGGGCACGACATTCTCCACGACCCAGGGCGCTGTGATGAAGTGCTGCAAGTAGAGGATCTCCTCGTAGAGGGCCATGTCCGGGTAGCGGGGTGTTCGGTTCTGGCCGGCCTTCACCATCTTCGAGTGCGACTGGCACGGTGGCGACGACCAGATGAAGTCGAAGTCCCGGCCGTAGTCGAGCAGGTACTGGTGCGCGTCTGCCACCACGACCTCATCGGCCGGGTACAGGCCGCGGTAGACCGCCGCGATGTCCTCGGTGTACTCGACGGCGACGACCTCGCAGTCGGCCCAATGCTTCCGGTTGCCGCCGATCCCGGCGTACAAGTTGAGTACCCGAATCGTGTCAGTCACAGGACGCCCTGCTCCCGGCGGTGCCGCTCCGCAACCAGGTCGTCGCGTGCCCCGTCGAGTTCGCGGGTGACCTCGTTCAGTTCGCCCGACATGGCGGCGGCGCGCTCGCCGACGGCGAGGTGTATCTCGAACGCCCGCTGCCCTCGGTTCGGGGCGATGCCGATTCGGATGGCGGCATTGTGGCCCAGGTTGAGCGACTTGAAGTACGTGATGCGCTGCTCCTGCGTCATCTCGTCGAGTTGGTCGTCGGTGAGTGAGCCAAACTGTGTCATCAGCGGCTTCCTTTCAGTAGGCCCAGGGCCGTAGCGCCCTGGGGGTGGTCGTGGATCCAGTCGTGGCAGGCCCGGCAGACGGCAACCGTGTTCGCCGCGTCCAGGATCGAGCCGCCCCGCGCCCGTGTCAGCGGTTCGTGGACGTCGACCGAGCGCCCGGCGCACGGATAGAACTCGCGGATCAGTCGGCCGCCGTACTGAGCTCCGTAGGTGTCGATTCGGTAGGCACCGATCATGCGGCCGGCCTCGCAGTCGGGCCGCTTCGCCAGTTGCTCGGCGACGAAGGCGCTGCGCTGGCGTGCCTGGCGCTGGCGGCGCTTGCTGATCGGGCGCAGCCTCGTCCTGCGAACGAGCGGTGTCCTGCGCTCGAGGGGGGTGCGCTTCACGACTCGTCTCCGGCCGGCGGGCTGCTCGGATGGGAGGCCCGTGCGCCCTCGAGGGTCGTTTCGCGGGCGGGCCAGGCGTTGAGGGCGGCGGCGAGCGCCTCGCGCTTCGTGTCGTAGATGCCGACCGGGTACATGGTTACGTTGTCGGCCTGGTAGGGGATGGCCCGCTCGCCCTCGTCGCGGAACTCGTACGGTCGCACGACCGGCACCGGGGGGCAATCGGCCGACAGCGGGACGTAGGCGACGTAGCGGGCGGGGCGCTTCACAGCAGCAGCCTCAGGGCGAGGATGGCCTGCTGCGGGACGACCCCGTTGCCGAGCATCTTCAGCGCCGCAGTGCGGCCCAGGCCCAGGTCGCAGACCCAGCCCTCGTCGAGGCCCATCATCCATTCGGTGAATTCGGGTCGGAGGCCTCGTTCGTCGGTGGGGGTTGGGGCTGGTCGCCCGAGGATACGTTCCCATCGTCGGACGGCTTCGTCGTAGGGGCCGAAGTCGGTAGCATCTTGACTGCTTCCCGCAGGTTCAGGTCGAGCGTGTCGCCCGCCAACAATGCCCCCTGGCTCCTGCCCGCCGAATGGCTGTCTACCGTTGTCGGCGTCGGCAGCAGGCGTGCCGCCTCGATTGACAGGCTGGCTCCGTGCCCGTTGCCGTTGCCGTGGCGTTCCTTCATCTCGTCGGTCCACAAGTCCCACTCCTCGACCGTCTTGCCGCGGCCCATGTCGTTCACTACCGGAGTCGGCAGCAGCGCCGCCATCTGATCCGACAACTCGTTCGACCTCTCCGGGTTGTGCCACCTCGCCGCGTCGCCCTTCGCATGGACTGGCCGGTGGCCCAGCCACGCCGTCGGTGTCGCTAGCAGCGCCGCTAACTGGTCGGCGAGTTCCCCCTGGTGCTTCGGGTTGTGCCACCTCTCCGGGTCGCCCATCGGGTACTCCGAGGCTGTCGGTGTCGACAGCAATGCAAAACCAGCGCGCACGGCGATGAGGTGCTCCGGCGTCGCTTGCCCGTACAACCGTCCAGCGACAGTCGTACCCGAGGCTGGTAAGCGTTCCAACAACGACGGCACCTCCGAGAGTAAGGATTCCTGCGACGTTTTCCAGCACGATGAGTCGGGGTCGTAGAAGGCCAATACCGTCTGCGATGTATTGGAAGATTGCTCGCTCATCGTCTTCTCCTTTGCGCTGTCCAGCATGGCTGAACGGTTGGCACGGGAACCCTGCACACATGATGTCGACCGGCTCGACCTCGGCCCATTCGACGTAGCGGAGGTCGCCCAGGTTGGGGGCGTGGGGGAAGCGGTCGGCGAGTAGCCGAGCGCAGTCCTTGTCGATCTCTGAGCACCAGGCAAGCTCTGCCCCGAACACGGCCTCGACAGCGGCGTCCAGTCCACCGTAGCCGGTGCAGAGGCTTCCGAGCCGGGGGGCGGTCGTCATGGCCCTAGCCTCCCACGCTGCGTAGTGGGCCTGGCGGTCATCCCCAGCACGCCTTCGACTCGTTCCAGTGCGCCGTGCCGCCGCCCTCGTACAGCAGCCATGAGGCCACGCCGACGTTCGCCACCGGGTCCAGGATCGGCTCGCCGGCGAACCCGGCCTTGACCGACCGCTCCTCCCAGAACTTCGGGAGGTGCTGGAACCAGCCCGAGGCACGCGACGACGGGTGCACCGCCTCGGAGGACAGGTCGTCGGGTTGGCCGCTGGACTCGCAGAAGGCAACCCGCAGCGCCCAGGGCCGGTCAGCGTCGGCGAAGAAGTACTCGACGAGCATCCTGAGGGTGAACCTGGGGACGGTCGTTGTCACAGCCCGTGCGTATAGTTCGGCCTGCGCTGGTGATGTCGTCGTCGGCGGTGGCGCGGTGGTGGTTGTGGGCGGCGCAGTCGTCGTCGAAGTCGTAGTCGAGGTCGTCGTCGTAGTGGTGGTGCTGGTCGCCGGCGTGGGCCGCTCGAGCGCAAGGGTCATCGGTGGCGCAGTCGTCGTCGTCGAGGTGCTCGTCGTCGTCGAGGTGGTGGTCGTGGGCCGTTCGCCCGACACCGGGGCCGTCCCCGCGTTCGCCTCGGGGGCAGCGCAGGAGACCACCAGGGCCAGCGCGACGAGCCGCCTCACCCCTTCTCCCCAGTGCCGAGCGCCGGCGTCCCGGTGGCCTGGGGACCGCCCACCAGGGCGGTGCGGCGCATACCGTCGGCGGTGTATTCGTAGGCCTTGCGGAGCCGAGCCTCGAGGACGCCCGCCGAGGTCGACTCACAAACGTGGTACCAGCCTCCGACCGCGCGGATGGCGTCGGCGATGGCGGGGTGGCTCCAGGTCGGCAGCCTCCCACGCCCGATCTGGGCCATAGCGGCAACGATCTCCCGGTAGGCCGCCTGCCACACCGGCGGGAGCTCCACCGTCGGATCGTGGCGCAGCGCCGCCTCGCGGACCTCGGCCACCGACGGGAACCACTCACTCGCCTTGATGATCTCGTCGCACGCCGCAGCGAGCGCCGCCGGGTCGAGGTCGGCGAGCGCCGACAGGTACACGCGGATGGTCGGCTTCGGGAGTTCCTTCCGGTACGCGGCCGTCAGGATGGCGAGCGCCTGGGCGGCGGCGTCTCTACTCATTCATCACCTCGGCCAGGGCCGTCCACGATGCGGCACGTTCCGGCTCGTCGCCGGCGAGGGCGTAGTCCCGGAACTGCTCGAGGTGCTGGGCGTCGCGCAGCAGCAGGCCCAGGTCGTTGTACGTCTTGCCGCGGTCGTTGCCCCCTCGGTGGAACGACGAGTGCCGCCACCCGTCCACGGCCAGGAGGACGTCATCCACCGGGTACGACGCCAGCGCCTTCTCGATCAACCGCCGCCGCTTGTCGTCGAGCCGGGTGCGGTTGGGGTTCCGGCCCGTCGACAGACACCAGGCGTCGAACACCCGAACCACCTCTTGTTCCTTCTGGGGAGGTTCCTGTATTACTAGGTTCATAGGGGCGGCGTTTTGACCCCCCTCGGGGGCGGTGGTTTGACCATCCCCGAGGGTGGCAGTTTGACCACCCCCCTCAGCCGGGAGGGTGGCAGTTTGACCCCCCTCCCCCTCGACGGCCAGAGGAGCATGGAGTTCGTAGAGATCTGAGGTCTGGCGGCCCGACTCGGTGATCCGAGGCGTGACGACGAGCAGCCCGGCGGCGACAAGCTCCTGCTTCGCCCGCTGGACGGTGCGCTTGTTCATGCCGGCGGGAAGCAGCCCGGCCAGGGAGCGGTTGCTCGGCCAGCAGCGGTGCTCTTTGTTCGCGTAGGTCGCCAGCGCGATCCACAACCGGAGGGCGGTGCCGGAGAGCGGCCGGCCCTGGGCGTCGAGTGCACCGAGGATCTCAGTCGGCAGCACAACCAGGTCATGCCCTTCCCAACGTCGCAGGGATTGACTATTGTCGGTAGCGGGTTTCGACCCCATCTTGTTTCCTTCCGGCATGGCGGGGCCACCGGGACACGGTGGCCCCACCATGTTGCCCCATTCGCCGCGCTTGCGCTAGGGCTGATGAGTGGCTTCGGTGTCGACGAACGGCCGCTCCTCGAAGGCCACCTGCTCGGCCACCGCGGTTCGGTGCTGGAGTTCGCCCTCCTTGACGAGAACGTCGAGCGCAGCGCGGTCGATCTCCTCGCTGCCGCGGTCGCCCCACAGCCCCTTCGCCAGGTCGACATCATCGCCGCACGCCCCGAGCAGTTCGTGCTTCGCGTCGGACGGGCTGATGGCGAGGCTGCCGACCTCGAGCACCTCGAACGGTTCCACGGCCTGGATCTCGGCCACCTCGCCGCCCTGGGTGACCTCGGCTCCGAGTTCCTCAGGGACGTAGCCGGCCCCGAGGACCACATCCGGGAACAGCACTCGACACAACTGGCTCACCGCCCGCCAGGTCAGCATCGCCGTCGGGTACTGCTTCCAGTTGCGTTTGTTCGCCAGCCCGGCGGCTGCAGCATCGGCGAGGGTGAACACCGCCGTGTGCGTGTCGCCCGTGTCAACGCGCGTGCCGACCGCTCTGGCCTGCTCGTCGGTCGCATCGACCGTGACCGAATGGCCGGCGACGCGGACGAGGCCGAGCATGGCCTCCGGCCGCAGGCTGGCGGTCCCCTCGATGACATGGAAGTTTCGCAGGGCCGTCATGGCGTCCCAGCCGTAGGCACGACCGGCGAGGCCCGCCGCCACGATGTCGGCAGCCTTCCCGCGGTAGGCGCTCGGCACGATGGACGACTTCGCCAGGATGTCGGCCTGGCGCAGCACGAGGTCGAAGTGCGCGGCCTCGCTGACCGGATGGACTCGCTCAAGGTCGGCGCTCACAGCCTGCCCCCTTCGGTCACCTTCACGGTCGGCTCGAACTCCTTGCGGCAGAACTCGTCGTCGTCGATGCCGAGGTTCCGCAGGTCGGTCCACCTCGGCTCGAAGCGGAAGAGCTTCCGGTACATCCGGTTGCGTGTCTCGGGGATGCCGGCCACCTCGCCGGTCTCCACATCCATGCGGTGCCGCTGCTCGGTGCTGGCCCGGTCGACGGCACTCAGCAGCGCCTCGCGGTCAACGTCCTTGCGGGACACCTTGACGGTCTGCTCGACCGTGACCTGGGTGCCGTCGGGTAGGTCGACCACGGCCATCTTGCGACCGTCGGCCTGCATGTGCTGGCCGACCCGGTTCAGGTAGCCGGCGACGACGACCCGCAGGTCGCGCATCGCGGGGTTGAGAACGTGGGCGACGATGACGCGGGTCACATCGTCCAGTTCGGGGCTGATGGTGTCGAGCCGTTCCACGGCCTCGGCGATTGCCGCTGCCGAGCCGAGCGCCTGGGCGGTCGTGTCGGTGGCGGGCTGGGCCAGGTCGGTCATGAGGCTGTACCTCCTGCTGGATGGACACGCCCCAGGTCGGGGCGCTGGTTCCCACGCTAGGCGGGGGGTGGGACACCGTGGCGGTCATACCCCCATATAGGGGGGGAGTTGACAAGCCCCCCCCCTACCACTAAGATGCCCTTTGTGAACCACCCCTACCCCAGGAGCAACACGATGAGCGAACACCTGAGCAACTGCACCACCGGCCCCGACGACACCGAGTTCAACGAGGGACAGACGGAGTATCACGTCGGTCCCGACCGCTGCCCGGCCTGCGACGAGGACTGGGCAATCGTCAACGAAGGCGAGCGCCGGGCCGAGTTCGGCATGGGCTGGGTCACCTCCGGCGGCGATCCCGCCGACGTAGGAGCCGCCTGGTCGCAGGAGAAGGCGATTGCCGCAGAGCGTGACGAGGCCGAGCGCAACCAGCGCATCGAGGATGAGGTCGCCGAGGCGGCTTACCTGCGGTCAGTCACCCGCCCGAAGAACCGGCCCGTCAAGGGCTGGCGCAACCAGCACATCAACTGGGTCGGTGCCGAGCCGTTCAAGGGCAAGTGGGACTTCGAGCCGGGCTGCGGCTGCGCCAAGTGCGAGAACCACATGACGCTCATCCAGGACTGCCTCGGCGAATGGGAGATCGTCTGATGACCACGACCCACGCCACCACAGTCACGCTCGTCGCCGAGCCGAAGGCCGAGGGCGCAGCCGGTGACGACGCCTACCGGATCGACTGCTCGGTCTGCGGCATCGTCGCCACCTACGCAGGCGAGCAGTTCACGCTGGTCGAGGCCCGACGCCATGTCCGCTACTTCGAGAACCTGGAGGGCTGACCGATGGGCACCTGCACCGTGGATTGCTGGTTCGAGCCGGAACGCATAGAGGCTTACGATGACCTCCCGTGCCGAGTCGTTCATCCAGCCTACTACTGGACGCAGTTCGAGCCGGATGGCCCGAGGTATGTGGCTCCCGACCTGGCGACACTCCAGCAGAAGTGCGAGGACGCGCTGGGTCGGTTCGTCAACCTCTACGTCGAGGAGGGCTGACTGATGAGCGCCTACGACGACGCGAGGCAAGCGCCACCCTACGACGTGCCCTACTGGTTCGAGGAGGAGGTCGTCTTGACCGAGGCCGGGCGACCGTGGGCGAAGCGGGAAGCCCACTACTGGGCGCAGTTGGAGCCGAACGGCCCGGCCCTCGAGGCTCCCGACCTGGCGACACTCCAGCAGAAGTGCGAGGACGCGCTGGGCCTGTTCGTAGAGTTGTACCCGGCAGATGAGGATGACCGATGACCGACCTCAACATCACCCCCGAAGGGGTGGCAGCGTTGCAAGAAGCAGCGCAGTCAGTGGCAGCCACCTTCGCACGCCACAAGGCCGAGGCAGACGCGAAGATGGAGGCCGACCTCGCCGCCCGCCGTGCCGCCTACGAGGCGATGACGCCCGACGAGCAGGCTGCCCACGACGAGGCGCAGAAGCCGAAGCCTCCGGTGCTGGTTCGCACGCCCGCCGATGTCACCGACGAGATGATCCGCGCCACCGACATCCTCGCCCGCGAGGACGACCGAGGGAACATCGACTGGGAGGCGACGATTGACCGCATCGACTGGTGGCGAGGCGAGGACGGCGCAGAGTGGGACTTCGGCGACCTCCCCACCGACGACCCGGTGTTCGAGAAGATCAAGCGTGGCGTGCGTGCGCTGCGCCGAGAGGAGGGCTGACCGATGAGGAGACGCACCTTGAAACCAGACCAGGTACGAATCGGCGACCGTCTGCTAGGGCGAGGTCGTGGCCGGGTCATAGCAATCAGCCGCGTGGACGACATGAATCTATCTGGCGGCGTCCGGCTGGTCTTCGACTACGACATCGACCCTGACCGTTCGACTGCTGAGTGGGAGTCGTTCGACCCGGATGCCGTGTTCGTAGATGTCGAAAGGGCTGACCGATGAACGTCACGAAGGCGATGTTGGTGTGCGCCGAATGTGGCCGCGTGTTCGACCTGCTGGACGACGACGACGCGAACGAGTGGCACTACGGCCACGACTGCGAGCAAGAGGGCTGACTGAGTCAGGTCAGGACCGTCCCCCTCGCCACCTGGCGGGGGGGATTTTCCATGCCCGGAGGCGGTCGAGGAGAGCGTCGGCGCGTTCCTCGTCGGTCGGCTCCGACGGCCCGTAAGGCTCCGTAGCGGCCTCGCCGCACATCCAGCACCGCTCCCCCCCGGACGCCGCCCAACGCACGCCACAGGGGCGACAGGAGCGCCTCACGGGCATCCTGCCGCCCTGGGCGGCTACTTCTTCTTGGCGGCGGGCTTCTTGGCTGGAGCCTTCTTGGCGGTGGCCGGCTTCGCCGCAGCCTTCGCCGCTGGCTTCGTGGCCGGGGGCTTCTTGGCTGCCGCCTTCTTCGCCGGCTTCGCCTTCGGCGGCTTCCCGTCGAGGATCGCCTGGTAGGCGGCATCGTCCACCGCGCCGCTCGGCTCGAGGCCGTGCTGCGTCTGGAACGCCACGACCGCCCGCTCGGTCTGGATTCCGAACCGGCCGTCAGCCGGGCCAGGCGTCAAGCCCTGGGAGATGAGCGCCTCCTGGATCTTGACCGTCGCCACTCGGTCTGCGCGCTTGTAGTCGAGGTG
>Ga0209757_10000397_pt1 | contig 10554 bp, 16 predicted proteins | sample ETNvirome_6_1000_FD_185472 | JGI IMG/M metagenome (GOLD analysis project Ga0209757, IMG submission 185472) | Marine viral communities from the Pacific Ocean - ETNP_6_1000 (SPAdes) (version 2) | ecosystem: Environmental > Aquatic > Marine > Oceanic | place: Pacific Ocean | collected 2013-06-19 | reverse complement strand
CTGCACCGAACTCGCCCAAGCAGCGATTCGGCGACCCGAAGTATGCCCAGTTCACGGGCGGCTACGGTGAGGTTTCCGTGCGGGAGACTCCATTCAACCAGCATGGTACGACCGGCAAGGTTGAGCCGGGTAAGCCACAGCCGGACTTGAAGGGTCACAACGCTGCACCACATACTAAGCGTCCGTAACCGTGGCGGTCCTCCCCTCGGGGGCGACCTACGGCGAGTTCTGCGAGTATGTGGTGGGGCTGCGTGGGTCGCTGGCCGATGTCGAACTGGATGAACTGTGGGAACGCCGTCTAAGGCTGCATGGGATCGGGTTCGTAACTGGTCGGGGTTACCGGTCCATGTTGCCACCCGAAGAACAGCACCTCAGTCGGGAAGAACGCGGTCGGAAGACCGCGATGGAAGCACGCGCTCAGGGGCGTAACATTGAGCGCCTACCGGACAAGGCGACGTTCTGATGGCGCGAAAGACCAAGGCTGAACGGTTTGAGGTAGCGCGGCGCAGACTGCGCGCGTCTGCCCGTTGGCGTGACGAGATGGGCTATGACCGCCTGTGGCGTCGCATGAACGACCTGTACCGTGGCAAGCATTGGCCGAGGACTACGGCGTCCACGGAAGACATGATTGCGGTGAATCTGGCGTTCAGCACGGTGAACGTCATCGCACCGTCGGTGTCGGTGAACCACCCCAAGGTGGTGGTGTCACCGACGAAACCGGAAGATCAGGACCGTGCAGCGTTTGTTGAGGCTGTGGTCAACTTCCTGTGGCGGCATCACGATTTCAAGAAGCCGTTCCGCCGGGCGGTGAAGGATTTCCTGATCTTCGGCCACGGCTGGGTGAAGGTCGGGTGGAAGTTCTTGGAGCAGGAACGGATGCTTGCCGACGCGGAGCGGGATGACCTGTTCGGGGAAGCGGTTGTTGAAACTGACATGTTTGCTGCGGAACGCCCCGATCTGGCGTCGGCTCTGCCGACGGATTCGGAGATTGAGGCCAGTATTCCGGAGACTGCGATGACGGTGGTGGAGGATCAGCCGTTTGTGGAGCGGATCAGCCCGTTCGACATGTATGTGGATCCTGAGGCGACCTGCATTGAGGATGCGAAGTGGATCGCCCAGAGGATCACACGCCGGTTGGAGGATGCCAAGTCTGATAGGCGGTACAAGCCTTCGTCTAGGAAGCGGTTGACGGCGGATTCGACGCTGTTCCCGATGTATGACAGCACGGAGCGGCAGGAGCGGGAAGAGTATCTCCGCGAAGAGGACCGGGTGGTCATCTTTGAGTTCTATGACGTGGCGGAGAACAGCATGAGCGTGTTTTCCATGACGGGGGACGACTATTTGGTTGATCCGTTCCCGATGCCGTACGCTTACGGGCAGCCGTTCGTGATGCTGCGCAACTATGACGTACCGGACTATTTCTATCCGATGGGCGATTTGGAGTCCATCGAGTCGTTGCAGTTGGAGTTGGATAAGACCCGTTCGCAGATGATGAACGCTCGGAAGCGTTACGCCCGCAAATACTTGTATCACGAGCGGTCGTTTGGGCCGGAGGGCCGCGAAGCGTTGGAGTCCGATCAGGACGGCCGGTTGGTTCCGGTGGTGGATGAGAACAAGCCGTTGAGTGAGGTTGTGGTTCCGATGCCGCAGACTCCGCTGTCGCCCGAGATTTACAACATGTCGGAGATCGTGGAGCAGGACATCAACACGGTGTCCGGCGTGTCGGAGTATGCCCGGGGTCAGATGCCGGAGATTCGTCGCACGGCCACAGAGGCGAGTATCATCGCCGATGCTGGTAATGCGCGTGCTGCGGACAAGTTGGCGATTATTGAGATTGCCATCTCCCACATTGCACGCAGGGTTCTCCAGTTGATTCAGCAGTTTATGACCGGCGAGGACATGGCTAGGGTGTCGGCCCGGTCTGGCGAGGATCTGTTCGTTCGCTACACCCGTGATGACATCACGGGTGAGTACGATTTCAGCGTGGAGGGTGGATCCACGCAGCCGATCAACGATACGATCCGCAAACAGCAGGCCGTGTCGTTGATGAACGCCATTGCGCCCCTGATCGGTGTGGTCATCGACCCCGCCGTGTTGGCGCGCTATGTGCTGCAACAGGGTTTCGACGTGAAAGATCCGGACAAGTTTATCATGGAGCAACCGCAGCAGGCGCCTGCACCGGGAGGGGAGTCTCCGGGCGAACCTCAGGGTGGTGCTGGTGTTCCTGCACCGGGTGGCCCCCCCGGCATGGGGGCGTTTGCGCCCACGGGTGGGGTGCCTCCAGAGTTGGTGGCGCAACTCCAAGGCCAGATGGGTTTGGAGTTACCGTCGCTGTAGCGGGACAGCGGTCCCGTGTAGATAGGAGCAACCTAACGGACTCCGGGAGAGGAAAGTAAATGGACGAGGATGTTGTGGAATCCACTACGGTGGACACTCCGGATTCTTCGGTGGAGGTTCAACAGGAACCTGTCGGGGAGTCGTACACCGTAAAGGTGGACGGCTCCGAGGAGCAGGTCAGTCTGGACGAACTTCGGGACGGATACCAGCGACAGTCGGATTACACCCGTAAGACGCAGGAGTTGGCATCCGAACGTAGACGGTTAGAGCAAGCGGAAGCCATCGTGTCTTCTCTGGAGTCAGATCCAGCGGGGACGCTAACGGCTTTAGGAGATGCTTTCGGCGTGAATCAGGCAGCCCACATTCCAGCACCAGTTCAACGAGCGGAGTCTTTCGATGACGCTTGGGAGCAGGTGGGGGAAGAGCAGCCGGATGTCACATCAGAACGGATCACACACCTAGAGGCCCGGCTGGCTGCTCAGGATCGTTTACATAGACGGCAAGAAGTAGAGAGGCAAGTAGGGGACCTACAGACGGAGTATGGCGACTTCGATCCCTCCGACCTGTTTCAGCATGCGTTGCGACACAAGATCGGCAACTTAGAAGCGGCGTTGACGCATATGCGTTACGGCGCTGTTGTTGATCGTGCGGCGAAGTTGGAGAAGGAGCAGGAGCGAACCGAAGCGAAGCGTGGCGCTAGCGTGGTGGATCCTTCGGGTTCCAAGCAGGCGGGGTCTACGCGGAATGCCGCACCGGCAAAGGTGTCCTCCATCCGTGAGGCGTTTGAGAACGCCAAGCGGGAACTTGCCTCATAACAAACAGAGAGAGGTGACAGATTATGGCTGGAAACAGCAACTTTGACGAGATTCTGTCTACCACCCTCAAGAACTACGTCCCGAAACTCACTGACAACATTTTCTCGGCTAGGCCATTGTTCTATGCCTTGACGAATGGTCAGACGATTCGGCGTATTTCGGGTGGTGCGAAGATCGTCGTCCCGATTATTTACGGGACAAACAGTACGGCTGGTTCGTACAGTGGCACGGATACTATCGACATCACGGCTCAGACAGGCATTTCGGCTGCTGAGTATTCGTGGGGACAGTATGCCGCCACTGTGACGATTAGCGGTATTGAGGAAGCCAAGAATAACGGTGAGGCGGAGATCATTGATCTGCTGGAAGGCAAGATTTTCCAGACGCAGGAAACCGTTATTGAGAACATGAACACCATGTTCTGGGCTGACGGGTCAGGCAACAGCAGTAAGGACTGGAACGGTCTAGGCAACATTGTCGGCGGGACGGGCGTGACCCTTGGGGGAATCGACCCGACTGGCTCCGGCAACTCGTTCTGGAAGTCCACCGAAGTCGATCAGAGTGGTGCAATCACTGTAGCCAGCATGGCTAACATATATAACACCGTTTCGGTTGGTAACGACCAGCCGACGATTGGCATCACCACGCAGGCTTTGTACGAGAAGTACGAGGCGCTCTTGGAGAGTCAGATTCGGTACACGGATACCGATATGGCTGACGGCGGGTTCCAGAACCTGCTGTTCAAGGGATGTCCCGTGACCTTCGATGACGCATGCGCCTCTGGTCAGTTCCTGTTCCTGAACACCAAATACCTACAGTTGGTTGCTCATAGCGATGTCTGGTTCAAGCCGACACCGTTCGTGCGCCCAACCAATCAGGACGCTGTGTACTCACAGTTGCTGTGCTATGGACAGTTGACGTGTAGTAACCGTGCACGTCAGGGTTTCATGCACTCGGCTACCTGATAGACGGTTCGTCGCCACGGGAGGCATCATGGCACGGGGTTTCGCATACGCATACAAAAAGGGTCAGCGCCCCGCAGATGAACCTGCGGGAAACTATAAGACGCTCAACCCTGAGAGTCACGCCGTTGGGCGTGATCGACGTATCCACCGCGTAAACCCCACCCCCACCCATGAACCTCCCGTGGCGGCACCATCTGCGTGTGTTGCCACTACGAAGGCTGGAAACCCGTGCAAGGGTTCCCCCGCAGGGGGAACAGATCGCTGCGGGTTCCATTCGGCGGGAGAGTAGCCCGTGCAACTCAGCGCAACGCGAGACTACGTTCGGGCCGTAGTCGATATTACGTCGAACGACATCTCGGACGCGACGATGAATACGTTCATCCGCGAGGGTTACGACATCATCGTGTATTCGGAGAAGCGGTGGCCGTTCTACGAGGTCGCGGCGACGTTTGACACAGTTGCGTCACAGAAGGACTACACGCTGGCTGAGGCGGGAACAAACCTCAGTTTCGTCCATGACGGTGTGACCTTTGAGGGTGCTGTCGCTCCGACGAATGTCGGTTTGCGTGAGGTGGCGGCGATGAAAACCGGCAACCATGTGTTGGAATACATTGGCTACGACGTGGGTGACATTATCTATCCGGTGGATTCCAACTCTACGGGCAGGCCGTGGTACTGGTCGTCGTGGAACGCTGGCGTATCCGCCGCGTCCGCTGTGACCAACCAGACGATTCGCCTGTACCCGACCCCCTCGGAGGTTCAGACGATCTCTATTCGCGGTTACCGCAACCCGGTGGAGTTCGGCGGAATCACCGCCGTGTACCGCGCCGCCATTGCGGATGCGGACACGCCGGATCTGCCGGTGCCGTTCGACAACGTGCTGTCACTGTACGTCCTGTACCGGTCGTACCAGCAGCAGGAGGACGCTGCGATGGGGCAGCAGTATTATTCGCAGTTCATTCAGGAGTTGGACAACTTGCGGGCACGGTTTGAGGATTCTCCGGCCCCACAGCCGCTGTTGTTGAACAGCATCAGGGCGTCACGCTGGCTGTCGCAGTCGTACCTGCCGGGTAGGCTGCGTTACTCTTGGGAACTGTAAATGCCTTTACAGGCGGATACGAGAACGGCGCAGGCTGGGGATGCGTATCGGTATGAGGAGAAGGCCGACTTCAAGGGTGGTCTAAACCTGCGTGCCGACCAGTTCAACATAGCACACAACGAGTCTCCGGCCTCGTTGAACGTGGAGGTGGATCCGCGTGGGGGTGTGCGGCGACGTGACGGTGTGACAAAGGTCAACAGCACGGCATTGGACAACGAGATTATCAGTCTGATGTCCCACTATGAGGCGGGTACGAATCAGGTTCTGGCCGCAGCGTTGGATCCGGCTACAACCCAGTCGCAGATTTTCTACAATGCTGACGCCACGGGGAACTTTACCGGCCCCATCCAAGTGTCGGGCGTCAACCTCTACTTCGATACGGCACAACCACCACGGCATGTCACCTTCAACGACAACACATACATCGTCAACGGTGTACTGATTCACACCGATTCGGGGGTATCAGCCAGTTCCGCCCTGAAATGGGACGGGGCAACGGCAACAGCGCCCGTTCCAGACATTGACGGTTCGGCTGGACACTTTCCGTGTGCCCGCTACACGACAACATGGGCGGAGTTCGTGTGGGTCGCCTACACGTTGGAATCCGGGACCACATATAAGAATCGTGTCAGGTTCTCAGCGGTAAACGACGCCGAGAACTGGACCGCCACCGACTACATCGACATCGACATCGGCGAGGATGGTGACCACATAACGGCCATCATCCCCGACGCCGACCGGCTACTGGTTTTCAAGCAGAACAGCATCTACGCCATCTACGGGTTCAGCCGAGACTCGTTTGAGGTGCGCAACATCACCCGCACCGCCGGATGCCGGGAAGGAACGCAGCCTGTAGCAGCAACCGCTGGCGTGTTCTTCTGGTATGCCGAGGAGGGTGTTTACATCGTAACATACGATGATGTGGCATGGGTGTTTGAGCGGATCAAACCGGCAATGACCTACGACGTAGGTCAACCAGCGATGACGCTGGACACGCCACCGTCACTGATGTGGTCCGGTGAGCGCCTGTGGGTGTCGGCCGACTACCAGTCGGACGACGGCCTGTCAGAGTCGAATCAGAACAACCGCCGCAACGTGTTTGTATGGGACCCCTCGCTGGGACCCACGGGGTCGTGGACTCGGCATGACATCAACGCGCGGTCGCTGTTGGCGTACCGACCTTCGGGTGCCGCCCATTCGGGGATTGCTGCCACATCGGCCATTACCGGTACCGCTGCGTTTACCCGGATTTCCAAGGTGGACGATCAGACGGTGGATGTGGACACCTATGACGCCTCGTACAATGAGATCAACTCTTACTATCAGACGGGGTGGTTCATCGGCAACCGGCCGACATTCCCGAAGCGATGGGGGAAAACCCGGACGGTCCTGTTGGCCGACAACGACACCCGCATTTCCACCTACATTTACAAAGACTACGACCTGAGCGGCTACTGGGACTCGTATTACAAGGATATTGTCGGGATCGGGTCACCAGCAACGTGGGATACCGACCCTACCGGGTCTGGTGACGGGGTGTGGGATACGTCGGAATGGCAGGCGCAAGGCACTCAGGACCGGTATTTGTTCGCCAGATGGCCCACGGTTGGGACAGCGCAGGCTATTAGTTTGAGGTTTCAGGTTCTTCCCTCCGTGTCCAAGCGGGGTAAGTGGGGGGTAACTTCGATCATCGGCATGTATAGAACTCGGAGGTTGCGGTAGATGGCGGCTTTAGCGAAGACGTACTCGTTCACAGCGGGGACAGCAATCGTCGCGGCGCAGGTCAACGACAACTTTGACGATGTGGTCGACTGGGCCACAGGAACCCCTACGCTGTCTACATCCGGCTCGGCTACCACGGTCAGTGGCACGCTGTCGGTAACAGAGATTGCATCCTTTTTCGATCAGATATATCTGGGTGGTAGCACGCAGGAAATCTGCTATGAGGGCACTCTGGGCAATGCGTACGAGACGTTTCTTCGCGCAACCCCGGCGACGGCAGATCGGATTATCACGTTACCGGACGCTGCCGGAACCGTGTCGCTGATAGATAACGCTAGTAGTATTATTTCCAACACAGTCTTCAACTAAGGAAAGTAGAACATGGCAACATACTCAAAAGTCCTGCTGTCAGACAGCACAAGCGGAAAGAACATCTCCGTAACCGGCGCCAACACAGGTGCAGCGGTGGACATTCACGACGCTGTGGCCGGTGCTTCCGACATAGACGAAGTATGGCTGTACGCCTGCAACACGTCTGCTGCTGACGTGGTACTCACCGTAGAGTACGGTGGCACCACCGATCAGGACGACTACATTGAAACGACCCTGACTGCCGATGGTGGCATGACACTGGTGGTACCGGGTTTACTGTTGAATGGTGGTCTAACCATCAAGGCGTGGGCTGCTAGTGCCAACGTAATCAACATCAACGGTTACGTCAATCGTATTACCGCCTAACAGATGTTCCGTCAGGACCGGGCTAATCCGGGTACACGGGTATCCCAATGGAAGGGACGCCACGATACGGCCAAGGGCTGGCCGGGTTCGCGCGTGTCTTCTTGGTTGAACGGTGGCCTGTTTGCCGCTGGCGTTACTGGTGCTGGGTACTGGGGTGGTGGTGGCGACTCCTCCAGCAACGTGATCGACAAGATCCTGTTCAGCACCGAAGCGTGTGCGGCCATATCCGCAACCCTTTCGGGAGCGACAGGTGTGGCGATGGGTATGGCGAACTCGGGCACCGCTGGATACTGGAGCGGTTCTGGGATAGGAACCGCAATCGACAAACTTGACTTTGACGACGATTCGATAGCGACAATCGTTCCGACCGTTTCCAACGGTGCGTGGGCGGGCGTAGCGTTTGCCAACTCGGGCACGGCAGGCTATTGGAGCGTCGGAGCGTTCAGCAACGTGATAGATAAGACAGCGTTCTCCGATGATGCCACGGCGACTATCACACCCACCATGTCGAACTCTCCGCGTGTGCGGGGAGCGTTTGCCAACTCGGGAACGGCCGGTTACGCCTTCGGCGGTGAGTTGGGTGACACCACCAATCCGACAAATGTAATCAACAAGACGGCGTTTTCTGATGACGCCACAGCGGCGATCACCCCCACTTTGTCAACATCGGTGGCGACCGTTACCGGTGCCGCCAACTCTGGGACAGCAGGCTACTCACTAGGTGGTTGGACAGGTTCCTACGCAGCGTCCGATGTGATTGACAAGACAGCGTTCTCCAACGACGCGACAGCGGCGATAACCCCAACCTTGTCAGCGGCGAAGCGGTATGTAGGTGCATGTGCCCTATCGGGCACGGCTGCCTACACAGGCGGGGGACTGGCAGGCGGCAGTCGTCTCAACGTGATTGACAAGACAGCGTTCTCCAACGACGCGACAGCGGCAATCACCGCAACTCTGTCGCAGATCAACTCTGGACCTGCGGGTTTAGCAAACTCGGGGGAACTGTAATGGAAATCTCAACAGCCCTAGCAGAAATCTCGCAGCCACGTTCACGTTACATGTTGGAACACATGATTCTCGGCGCACATGATACGCCTGAGATGCGGTTCTACTACTGCGTCATCGAACTGAACGACAAACTCTACAAATACAGGCTCGCAGAAGTCAGCAAAGAACGGTTGGAACGGGAGATGGACCGTCTGGAGAAGTCCGACGAGCAGGACGCCGATCTGGACCTGTGGGAGAAGCGTACCGAATACAACTTCTTTATGAGCGTCATGGCAGGCGGGAAACGGGAACTGGACGACCTGCTCGCCATCTACGCAGAGATACCCCATTTCACCCGTGAGCAGATCGACGCCAACCAGCAGGAATACTGGGAGGCCCGCATGACCCGTCAGACGCAGATGCAGATAATGGCGGGCGGTGTTCAGTGGTCCCAGTTGGATGCCATGCGACAGGTCGGTTTGCTGGACGATCTGGTGGCTGAGCATCAGCCCGAACTGGTATCTGCGAACGGATCGGCCACATTATGAAATACCTGAAATGGCAACTCCATGACGCTGGCGGAGTGTCGGGCACCCACCCTGTTGAAACGATTGCGGCGATGGGTGGCAAAGCCAACACTTCCGAATACGTCAATGGGGACGGTTACAGGATCGCCTACCTGTGGGACGACGTTGACATTACGCTGTTGGACTCGGCGTGGGATGTCACGGAAGTAACTGAGGCGGAGGCGCTTGCTTTCTGTCAGCAGTTCTACGCTGACGTTGAGGTTACGGCCAACGGGTCTATGTCTTCCCCGCCGCCGCCTGTCTCGTGAGCGACCCGACCGACATCCGCCAAGTCAGAATCCCAACCGTCGCATTGGGTTTGATTCTATCTGTAGCAGCGATTGTCGGCACGGTCACATGGTCGTCGGCACGTCTGGTGGCGCGCATCGACCATTTGGAGGCAACAGTGTCGTCCATTGAGCAGACGATGGACATGAACGCTTATGCGCGTTCTGTCGATTTGGAGGATTTGCAGATCACTGTTCATGCGTTGGGGGTTGCTGTGGATGATTTGGGCGACATGATTGATGATGACTGGTCGGTGGAGAACTGATGGCCGTCGTGTACAAGCCTACTCGTCGGATGCAGGGACAGAATGCACGTCCTATTGAGTACGAGTTGCGGAAGATACAGGAAAAACTGGACGATTTGGAGACGAGGGTTGCCGCCCTTGGCGGTTAGGAGCAAACATGGGCATTAGCAGATCAGCAGCAGAGTACGGGTCTAGCGTGGGTGACGAGCAGTTGGCTGTGGCCGGTACGGCCGTGGCGCTGGCTTCGGTGCCCGCAACGGCTATCGCGGCGATGGTGACCAACGGGGCGGAACCGATCAGGGTTCGCTGGGGGACGCCGACGGCCAGCGTCGGTCACTACATCAACCCGTACAGCGTTCTGGACTTGTATGAGGACGACTTGACGGATGTGAAGTTTATTCGGGTGTCGTCAAGTAGCACTATTGATGTTACCTACTTCGGTTAGGGGCGGTTATGCCTTCAAGGATTACTCAACGCATAGATCAGGTTCCCACGGGAGACATAACGGCTGTCACTGCTGGCGTTGCCATCAACGGTGGCGGGACCTCGGGCGCGGTTGTGATAAATGTTACTGTGGCCGACGACGACATGGTTATTTCGGGACAAGTCTACAACTAGATGGCATTCAACCCCTTCGCTAAGTTCAATGTGGCGGACCCGTATGGTACGTCGCCGTCTCAGAGGCTGTCGACAGCCCTGACGGGGCTGTCGATGCAGGAGAAGGGGGTGCGTCGGCAGGATCAGCGTAGCCGTTTCGATCTGGCGAAGGCGTACAAGAAGCAGACGCCCCGGA
>Ga0209757_10000395_pt1 | contig 10603 bp, 18 predicted proteins | sample ETNvirome_6_1000_FD_185472 | JGI IMG/M metagenome (GOLD analysis project Ga0209757, IMG submission 185472) | Marine viral communities from the Pacific Ocean - ETNP_6_1000 (SPAdes) (version 2) | ecosystem: Environmental > Aquatic > Marine > Oceanic | place: Pacific Ocean | collected 2013-06-19 | reverse complement strand
GTTTTGCGATTTATGCAAAGCAATTTCTTTTGCCAACTTTCTAAACATCGTGTCTGTATCCTTCATAATTGATTTATAATATAGGATTTTACTAGAACCTTGTCAAGATGAAAATTATAATTTTAAGCATTATTATTTGCTCCGCTTTGTATGATGAATGTCAGATTCCCTATGATAAGAATATTACCTTTAACAACTGGGCGCAGTGCATGAGAGCAGGAACCAATGATACCTTAACGTTATATAACGTGATGGGGGATGACTATATTAATACTAATAAAGTTTATATTAAATTTTCCTGTAGAGAAAAGATAGTAAAGCCTGAGGAAAAGACCTAATTGACATTGTGGCGAAAATGTGTTAGAGGATTTGAACATTCTCACCTTTTGTTACCGATTCCTTCAACTCCCTTCTAGGGATCGGTACGTTTATTCACAATAGAATCCACCCACTTGAATCTTAAGACGTGAGTTATTGAGGTACCAACCTTGTTCAGGCCCGGGTCCGTGATACGTGGATATTTTCTGCACGATACTATGACCTTGACTAAAACAGTCGGGTTCAACGCTCTTATCCAGTGGAAATGTAATTAACACGCCACTAGCTAGGATGATGATTATCTTTGTCATGTTTTTCTTGATCATAGTTTTTAGTGCCCCAAGCTATAATTCTCGCTGCATCCGGAGACTTAAGACTCAGAGTGACACCAAATTTTTTCCATGCAGTTTTCATGATATTGAGTTCAAGAACCATCACGGACCATTGTTTATCACTGGCCCCTTTTGCTTCTAGAAGTATTTTCTTTTTCATTTTCTCGTTTCTTTCCCTTCTCTAAAGGATCTGTTCTGAAGATGTCCTTTTTTATTCATATAAGAACACCATCCACTGAATTTAGGATACTTGAGCAAGAGACTTTTAAATAGTTTCTTCCAGCTCATCGCCTTCATAATTTCAGCTTCGCCGCCTTCTTTCGTTATAGTATATTCATATTTCATAGGGTCATTATAGGGTTTCGTAGGATATATGTCAAGGGCTAATAAAAATTAACCTTGACCACGTGTGGGTTTCCTGTGGGGGAGGCGCTTGGAATAGTGCTTGGCATGGCGTCCAGGCCTCTTAATCGGAGTCCTTTTCGTGTGTATATAGCCATAACTTCTTGCTGCCATGTTTCAATTTCCGCGTGTATTTAGTTAAATCTTTAAAACGTTTATGTATAAACGTTGGAAGGAGTTTTGCAATAGGATTTCTATTCGAGGACAATTTTCGTGATGTATCTTGAGCCATCTTTATTTGTTTTTAGTTCAGCTTTAGTTCTAATACATTTATATTGGACAGTATCAGAAAATGTTCTCTCCGCTTCACGTTTTCCCCGAAGGCAAACACTCATGGAGGGTTGGATTCGATGTTCCTTAATTTCAAAATTTACGAACATTAAAAGAGCTACTACGACTTCCATTAGGGTGCTCCGTTACTAAATTTCATTTCTCTACTAGCGTCCTTTAATTTTTCAATGACGTTGAGTATTTTTTCTACGTCTTTTTGTAATCGCTCGATGTTGACCGTGTTATGCATGCCTGCTTCTTGAGATAATAGCAATTTTTCGGTGGTCTTGTACAGATCCTCGATCAACAAAAATTGCTCAGAATCTGCGGGCAAACTTCCCAAAAGGCCCCTGGGCCATTTGATCCGGAACTCAGTATTAAGTTCAGAATCTTTTTCCATAATCTCTAGCTTAGTAGAGTGTTGGTTGAGCTTCTCCTGGATTTGAAAAAATCCGAAGGTCCCGAGTGCGACCATTATGATCAAAGAGATCACGGTCTTCATCGGCATCTGTACCGATTGTTCAGGTCCTAGTTTCATATTAGTTACAATTGTTTTTGTCTAAATCAATCGGCTTATCACTACCATAAAACCATATCCATGATGAAATCTTAGTTCCATCTTGAGTATAAGTACATTTTTTGCCTACCGAGCAGGCGCTTAATGCAAATAGTAATGCAAGCATTAAAAATAATTTATTCATGTTTCTCCTTCATTTTGTCCATATATACCACAGAATGGACCTTGTTTACAAAACTTTGTTCATACGTCAGTGCTTCTGCGCGCTCTTGTTCTTCTACTTGACAACATTCTCCGTTGTCTTCTTTTTCTTTTGAGTGCATACCACAGCATTTTTTTGGATCTATTGGCACGCTTCACACTCCTTTGTGTCATCTACAGTAGTTCCTTTTGAATCACAATTACACATCTGACAGGGACAGATTCCAAGCATATCAGAATGATTTGTCACCGAGCAATGACATAGACAGTTACAACTTTTGCACCTAGTCTCGGCCATAAAAATCTTTCCAGAACCATTCCTTAAATTTTTTCCACCATTTTTTAATCATTTTTAGTTTCCTCAATTCCATAGAAATACTTGTCAGTATCTTCTGTTTTCCATTTACTACTATCTTCTACATTCCATTCGGAAGTCTGCACCTTCCAGTCAAAAGGAATTTCATCCTTCACTGTGAAAGAAGGAATGCTCCAAATTAGTCTATTGTTTGGCTGAGCCGCATAGTTGCCATCATCCAAGGCAAGTATATGAGCGCACTTATGTTCGTGCGGGATTTCTGAATGATCTGTGTCGACTATATTACTCTCTGGATGAGCCCAGTCAACTGTAAAAAGGTACGCACCTGAGCGCCACTTTTTATCTTTCCCTATGAATTTACCGGACTGACCGTCCAAGATGTCAAAAGCAGTAACGCTAGGATAGTAACTAAAACAATTCCATAGCTCCAACTCATCAAGTCGCAACCGAGGAACCTCACTTGCTTTAAATCCTCTTTGTATGAATGCAGAGATCGGCAAACGGTAGAATACAGCTCCATTTTCCATAATTGTATGAAAGAGTATCGGACGCCCTGTAATCGATGAGAAGCCAAAGACAATGCAGTCTTCCACTTCTCCATGGTGTTCTTTAAGATCATAGAGATATTCTCTCCGGATCTGTGCATAGATTACCGGTATGTTTGCATTCAAATAAGCCATCTAACATAAAACTCCTAGTTAACTAAAAAATAAATGGCAACAATCACTACCACGATAGCGGCAGATATCTTGGGATTAGCTTTTGCTAATGTCCAAACTTGTTTCAGTTTTTCCATATGTCCTCCTAATGTATTTCGCCCCAGTTTTTACCCGATTCATAGTCTACCTTATTTGGTATCTCCAGTTCAACTGCAGCTTCCATTATATCAACTATGTGTTGGGCCTGTATATCATTTTCTACAGAAATATCTAGTTCATCGTGTATTTGAATATGAGGAATAACTCCCTCTTTATACAAATTTAACATAGATTGTTTTGTCATATCGGCAGCAGATCCTTGAATGAGTCTATTCAAAGCTTTGTAGGTGAATGCTCTTTTGATCCCTGGTCCGTGTTCCTTGATCGCTGTTTCATGTTCCAAAGGTTTATGGATCCCGAACCTCGTGGGTTCCCACAAATGAAAACGACAACGTCGACCCAGCAACGTACGAATATGTCCGGCATCTTGCGCTCGGTTGGATGCAACGTCCATCAGTTGTTTTACAAAAGGTACACGACTATGATACATTTTAAAAAGTTCTGCTGCTTTTTCTTTACTCACTCCGAGTTCTGCTTGAAGTTTAGCTTTACCCATTCCATAAAATAATCCAAGATTAATAGTCTTTGCTTGGATTCTAGGAATGGCTGCCATCTTAGCGACAATGCCATGGAAATCTGTGTTTGTTTCTTTATAAGCCTGGACGACATCCTCCACACCATATAGGTTTTCCATCTTTGCATAGTGGACCACGAGTCTCGGTTCTTGTTGATTATAATCAAAACAACCCCACTTACATTTTTCTTCAGGCAAGAAGATAGAACGAATCAAAGGTCCGAGTTCCTTGTTCCTTGCAGGAATTTGTTGAAGGTTTGGATTATGATAACTAAATCTCCCCGTCACGGTTCCTCCATTGTCCGATCGAAGTTGATTGATCTCGGCATGGATTCTTCCCTTGTGGGCATATTTTAAAATAGAATCTATAAAAGTAGTATGAGCTTTATTAATTTCTCTAGCCTTGGCTATCTTTTTTACAATAGGATTAGGGTGATTGACTAAAAAGTTCTTAGTAAAACTGGGAGCTTTGGTTTTTTCTGTGCGTTCATAAACTAACTTCAATTTTTCAAAGACTTGTGCTATACTTCTCGCCGCCCAAATTTGCACGTCGACACCTGTTTCTTTCTTAACATCCCCTAATAATTGGTTTTCCATAGTTGCCAAGTTTTTTTTATGTTTATAGGCTGCTTCTTCATTAACTCTTACCCCTTTCATACGCATGTCAATTAAACAGGGTAAAAGATCTGTTTCTAATTCAAAAATAGAGTCACAGTCCTCATGATAAATTTCGTATTTCATTTCTTTCCATAAGCGTAGAGTAAGATCTGCGTCTTTTTCTGCATACTCCCCCACGTACATAGCTGGCAGCTTATACATCTCGGACTTGGGATCAACGCCCAGGGCATTTGCCGCCTCTCTTAAAGCAGTTTCATTTTTTCCCTCTCTGAGATATTCTCGGGACAAAGAGTTAAGGTCATATTTAAATCTGTTTTCGTTGACAATTCCTGCAGCAATCATCGTATCAATAATTTTTCCGTTGAGTTTCATGTCAGGGAGTGTCTTAATCCAGCAGACATCATACATTGCATTATGAAAAACTTTAGAGGCATCGGTCTTTAGAATTGTTCTAAACCAATCAAGAACTTTCTTTTTATCCATATTCCCTCCCCCTTCATGGGCAATAGGATAATAACCTTTCCATCCTTCTACTGCGACCGCAATACCCGTTATACATCCATCATTAGTAGCGGAACCGGAGCCTCGAGTGGTTAAGTTGGTATCTTTAGTTTCTAAATCAATCGCAATTTCCTTGGCTTCTTTTAGGTCAGGAAATTCAGTGGGTTCTAACCATTCTGTTTGAGCTTTATAAAGTGTAATCATATTTTATAGAACGTATACTTTAATGTAAGTTCTTCTCCTTCTTTGATGTCTTTGATTGTTATTAAGTTCCATTTATTAAAAATGTAACCCGGTTGTTTATCTTCATTGCTAAATTTAAGTTTCGCTTTCTCGCAGTTAGGATCCTCACTATGATTGAGAAATCCTCCTAAGGGTGTGCGGATAAGAGTTTTTCCAAATTGTAAATGAGTCATTCCAAAATTAGTTCCAGGCGGAATAACTTCTTTTGCAAAAACTCCAATGTCATGAATGTCGGAAAAACCTAATCGTAATTCTTTAGGTAGAGGTTTATACATCTTTGTAATCCCTTTCAATAATCATTTCACAATAATGAATTGCTTTTAGTATATCTTGCTTACCATCTTTAAATGGATGCCTAGAAATATATTTAATTATATTCCCTTCGGCAAATAACATTTTATTTTCATGGACAAAAGTGCTGGGTTGAATCTTCATTTTTTTATAGTGTGATCCTCCAATTTGTTTTTCGTAGATACTCATATCTGATAAAAATTATTTTCCTTTGGTGAAAGAATATATAATGTATGTTGAGTTCTTGTAATTCCTGTATAAAACTGTCGATGAACAGGATCAGGATTACGCTCATAAGATTTAGAAGCATTCCAAGATAGATCGGGCATCAAAGTAACTTTTCTTGACTCTCCTCCTTTGGCTCCGTGAATGGTGGATAAGGTAATTCTAGGAGGTTTACTTAAATCCTCTCCATTTCTTTGCATCGATTCAATGTAGTTAACTGTTTTATGATCACACTCAAGGGCTTGAGACCATGGCCTGTTTTCAAGAAGACCATGCTGTTGTTTACAGTCCTCCATTGTATAACTTTTATCAGGCATCATCGTTTTGCAGGTTTTAAATCCTCTGCGTAGTTGTTTTTTCTTGACGCCCAGATAACTATAAATTCTTTTAACGGATGCAAATGGGAGCTTCATTCCTTTCCTCCATTCTTCCCATTCTAATAGTGCTGTTAAAAAATTTTCTGAGACACGTTTATTTCCTTTTGTTTGATAAGGATAGCCCCATGATTCTAAATAATCTTTGACTCTGTCCAACATGTAATTAGCACTAGCTAACACTAACATCTTGCCTTCTTTAAAATCTATGGAACGTAAACTATGTACCCAGTGTACTTCTCCTTCTTCCTCTCTAGGTTTCCATATTTTAGGTTGTCTTTTAGAAAGTCGATTTACTATTAGATCGGCCAGTTTATGTACTTTAGAAGGAACTCTATAAGATTGGGTAAGAACTGTTCTTTTCCCTTGTAGACCTAAAAAATGATCTACGTCTGCTCCTTGAAAAGTATAGATAGCTTGGTCATCATCCCCGGCTATAAAAGATTTATGGGAATTCTTTTCCAGCAGATGCACCATTTGCCATTGAAGCCAGTTTAAATCCTGGGCCTCATCAACAAACAGTACATCTAACTGCGGAGCAAGTTGCTTTTGTACAACTATTTCGATAAAATCCGTAAAATCATATTTATGATTATTCTTTTTAAATACAGGTAAGGCTTTGGCAATTCGTTGTAGCTTTAACCAATTAATCTTTCCTCCATGTTCATTACGATCATACTGCTCTTCAATACTAACTCCTCGATATCGAGCGAGACTAATTTGATTTAGATATTCATTTTTCGAGATAACCATTCCTGTTTCATCTACACTGGTTTCTGTATTAAAATTAATTACTCCAATCCACTCAGCAAATTCTTGATAATCTGCAGTTTTCATTAGTTGTGTAGAAGGATCAATTCCTAACAACCTGACCGCCATAGAATGAAGTGTGCGAAAATAAGGTAAGTCTTTTTCATTCAAGTCAAAGCCTTCAATTTTTTGAGCTCTAGCAATAGCCTCAACGTTGGCTCTTTTACTAAAGGATACATAGCCAATGCGATCAGGCTTAATTCCTTCTTGTAAAGCTTCTGTTACTTTTTGTAATAATGTCTGTGTTTTTCCCGTGCCTGGAGGGCCAAATATAATTTCTCTATTCATTAAAAACTTCCTTTCTTTGTTGTTGGTAATGGTTCGTTAGTATTTTTAGGACGTTCAAAAGCCTTGACCACCATTACTCTAACATTCATCTCATATATTCGGAATCTTCTTTCTTCCACTCCAAAATATTCTTTAAGACGATGTGCTGTTTTATTGTGTTCAAGTGCTTTCCATTTAGCACGTTCTAAAAATTTCCAAAAATCTTTGTATCTAAAATATGTTTCTCCCTCTTCCGTATAAGGGACACCTCTATTTAAATCTTCTTTAACTCTTCCTTTAGCTCGATTGGTACAAAAATCTTCGAGGTAACCCCTTAACTGTTCTTTAATGGATAAACTTTCAGGAGCTTCTATCTCCTCTAAATTTTTATAAAGTTGTTTTAATAATTTAGTCCAAATAATTTTGGAAACTCCAGGAACAATTAAATTGATTTGATCCATACATGCTTTTTGAAATTTATCCTGTTTTTGTAATTCTTCTGTGTCTAATTCTATTGGTTTACCATTCACATTTAAGAACCATATTGGGGGGAAACATGTTAATTTTCTTAAACTATTTAAATCAGGCATCGAAGAGCCCTCCCCAATTCCAAATTCTCTAGTTTGACAAGTCATGGAGTCACAATGAGCACAGATAGGTTGATCTTTGCAGGTATAATTGTAATCTTTTTTTCCTAAGGATTTAATGATGGTCATAACTTCTTGAGGATTAAGAGGGGGATTCATATATTTTGAATTGTAAATTCCCAATTGATCTTGCCAATTATCCGGATGAGCTTTTTTAAGATAAACTCCTAGATTATATAAACCATTATTCCTAGATCCCTCCGGAAATCCTTCATTACACAGAATATCTAAACAGGGAGGTCCCTTTTTAATTGGAGAATCTTCCGTTTTAATACGAATGGAATTAAAATCTTTTCTCTCAATACCATATTTTTCATACATAAGAAAAAACTCTTCTAGAGTAGCTGCTTCACCATTATCTTTAATAGCATATCGTGTTGTTTTATTTCCGTGATGATAAGGAAGATTTAAAAAATTCCCTGTATCTCCTCGATCCACTAATATTTTGGTTTGTTTAGGAAAAATTTCACATTCGGAATAGCCTAATGCTGCCGCTAATTCTTTTAATTTAGCTTGCATAGTTTCGGCTTCTATAAATTCTTTAGTAAATAAAAATACATGAGCCCCTCCACTCTTGGACCTACATAAAATAAAGGGAATATTCTTTTTTCGAATTCGTGTTATAAAAGTTTTATGATCAAAATTATATTGATCAATATCAATACACCCCCATTTACATTGACTATCTGCGTTAATGGGAATTATTCCTAGCGCTGGATCTTTTCCTTCAAGATGAGCGTGCCAAAGTTGATCTGTCACTATATCTTTTTTAATAAATGCTTTTCCTTTGACTTTTTCACCATTGGTGAGAGAAACTTTAGAAACATACTGTCCGTATGCACTATTAAGACCTTGAAATATATTTTTAAATCTTTCTACTGTCATAATTTTCTAATGGGGACGCCCCCCGCTAGGTTGACGTCCCACGTTTTTACCCTCGAGTAAAACTTAGAAAGAAGTAGCGGACTTTTGTGCTTCTTCATCAGAAGACACATTAGTCTTGATCGCTCCTTCTTTAAATTTGTTAGAAAAATCTGCTGCCATCTTAAAAAGATTTCCATCTTGATTATAACCATCTCTCGTAACTTTCCATCCAAACCAACTTCCTTTCGAATTTGATTGTGGTATAGAAGTTAAACGATAAATGTGGCTATAAATAGACGGAACGTACATTCCTTTAGCACCTTTTTCCGTCCAACCATTCATCTCGGCCATCCAATCCTTGCTTACTCTATTTTGAGAAGCCTTCATGGTAATGACTGAAATAGTGGGCACTCCATTTAAAAGAATTACAAAATGATATGAAGTTCTTTCAAGATAATTACCATTCGATAATCTATCTTTAAATCCTTTATCTCTTGTAGTTTCATTTTTTAAAGGAGTATCTTCAGGGTGAACAATAGGTCTTCCAACAGAAGATCCTCTTTCTGCCCATTCAAGATATTTTCTTTCGTAATGACAAGGAACGACTTTTATTCCTTCAGTTCCGCTATAAACTTTTTTAGTGGCACTATTTAATATCATTCCAGGTTCTGCTCCTTGGATGTATCTATTGTCACTTTTGTTTACTTGCGGAGATAAAGGCATCAATATCTTTAAGAAAGGCATTGATAAATCTTCCTGTTTCAGGTTTTCCAACCCTTTACCCGCATGTTCTTCCATTAAATTTGCTGGAAGTTTTGCGTTTGGATCCACCTTTGTTACTGATCCTTGGTTCGTGTTTTCTTGTTTCATGTTTCCTTTTTCTTAATTGTGGTTCGGTTTCCTACGAACACATTAAATAAATTCGCGGGTATATCTTTTTTATTTTCGATACGCTCGCGAACGAGTGCTTTGAGAGTCATGGGTTCAACCTTCAACTTTTGTGTCGGTTGATACCCCTGACTCTTCGCAAGGTTAGCATATTCTGCCGCCTTGTTATCTTCATTCAGGCCAAAAGAAACGACAACATTATTTTTAATAATATCGCCTAAGCCGTTAGAACGAAGCCAATTATGCGCAGCATCTCTATTCTTCAGAGAAATATTTGCACTATAATACGGTTTAACTTCGATGTGTGATCCATCTGCAAGTTTCAAAGAAGATAATCCTGTTTCAGCTAAAAGAGTAGGAATGACTTCTCCCGAAAGTCTTTGTTCCTCTCGTTTCATTTCAGCTATGTGATCTTCTTGAGTTTTAATTTTGGTTTGTAAATCGTCTAAACGATTTATTTCGGTAGCTAGTTCTCCAACATTTTTCGTTTTATCAAACGAATTAGATCCGTGAGCTTCCCGTAGTTCCGTTATCGTTTTCATCTATATCACCTTTCTCGTGTAAATTTATGACGATGGGATAGTATCGTCGTTCTTGTTTATCCCACTTAAGTAATTTATACTTTCCATTGGTTATATCAGAAACAATAGAACATGCAACCCCTATTATTGCAGGATCACCTGTTAATAATAAAAAATCTCGGGATGTATAATTTTTTAAAACTTTTCTTAATTTAAATATTAAAGGACCGGGAGAAAAAATAATTTGTGCCATCTCTGGTAAACAGAACACAAATTTGCCATATTTCTGCGCCCCCATAATATTAATTTTAGGCGCACCATGACGAGTTCCTGAAATTTCCTGTATTACATATACGATAGCTGTATTAGGATCTTCTATATCTATGCCTACCCTACCTCCTGTTTCAAATTCTACTTTAATTTCATCGGCTTTATCTAGTAATTGGTGTGTAGCACGAGGAAACCAGGGGGGCATAGCAGTTGGAGCAGTTAATATTTTTAAATAAGTTTTTCTATCCATTTCTTTCTTGACAATAGTATATGTTGTCCTATATAACAAGTCAATAGAAAGACTAAAGTAGAAATGGGTGGCGGGATGGCACAAGAAAGTTATGGATTATAAGTTTAAAACAAAACCGTATGAGCATCAGCTCAAAGCGTTAGATA
>Ga0209757_10000394_pt1 | contig 10626 bp, 8 predicted proteins | sample ETNvirome_6_1000_FD_185472 | JGI IMG/M metagenome (GOLD analysis project Ga0209757, IMG submission 185472) | Marine viral communities from the Pacific Ocean - ETNP_6_1000 (SPAdes) (version 2) | ecosystem: Environmental > Aquatic > Marine > Oceanic | place: Pacific Ocean | collected 2013-06-19 | reverse complement strand
CCCTGAGCTAGTGGGGGCAGTGCCTCCTGGGATGCCACCCGGTCCACCACTTGGCCTTCCCCCTGGTGTGCCTCCTGGGGGGTCCCCTGCTCCCCCTGGGGGGTTACCACCTGGATTACCACCTGGATTACCGCCTGGCTTACCACCTGGCCCTCCTATGGAGGCGGGCGGGGATATGCCAATACCACCTGAGCTATTAGCACAATTGTCATAATGGAGCATTTTAATGAGTGAAGAAGCACAATCAGAAGCAGTACCAGCGGCGCCACCACCTGAAGCTGCACCTATGGAAGTCTCCTCTGATCAAGAGGCATCACCTGAATCATATAATATATTCTCTGATGAGCCTTCTACGGTAGCATTGGGCGCTGCATCTTCGCTCGCCGGGGAGCCTAAGAAAAGTAAGCAGTTCCTTGAAAATCTTAGGCGAGACAAGGAGATCAGAAGTCAGAACATTGCCTTGAAGCAGAGGCAGGCTGCTCTTGAGGAGAGAGAGAAGTCAGTCGAGTCTATGGTGGAGATGAAGGCAAAGATGAATGAAGATCCATCTGAATTCCTTCGCTCTCAAGGTATTGACCCGGTTGAGTATTATAGGAATTGGACTGAGAAAATTATCAGTGAGGACTCAGTCCCAACCGTTGAGTCTACAGTCTTAGATACACAAAAGGAATTGAGCGAATTAAAACAGAAGCTAGAAGAGAAAGAGAGCGCCGAAAAAAAGGCTAAAATAAGCGCATCTCAGACAGCTGCTTATAGCTCCTTGTGTGGCAACATAGAATCATACGCCAAGAGCTCGGATGGGTATGCTATCATCAAAGAAACTTGCACAGCTCGAGATGTTGCAAATGGTATGATCGAGCATTACAATAATACAGGCGAAGAGATCACAGTCGAAGAAGCATTTGAAAAGATTGAATCCGGACTCCGGGAGCGTGAAGAGAAGTTTTACTCAGATCCTAAGGTTATGACTAAACTTCAAAGATATAACCCTGAAGCATTCAGAACAGCGAGAGGCCCGCAAGCAACACTATCGGCCAAGTGGAAGGAACAACCAACGAGAAAAGACCCTGGCGAAATGTCCTATGAAGAAATCAGGGAACATTGGAAGGGTAAACTCTTCACGTAATTACACAAGGAGGAAGCTGTGGCTTCTTTTAATTTAACGAACTTTGATGAGGCGATGAAACATATTTATTCGCCTAAAAAAGTTGAGAATGTGGTTTATCAAAATAATCCCCTACTCTCAATGATCCCCAAGGAGACTAGTTTCCCTGGGCGAAATACAACCTATGCAATTGAATACGGTATGACCAGTGGTCGTAGCGCTAACTTTCAAACTGCCCAGAACAACCGTAGTGGTACAAGGATTCAAGACTTTGTTGTCACACGGGTAAAGGACTATGCAGTAGTTAGCGTAGACAATGAAACCCTTCTCGCCGCCGACGGCAATGAAGGTTCTTTACTGGACGTAGCTAAGGCAAAAACTGACTCAGCTCTTCATGTTCTTTCACGAACAATGGGGCGAGACATTTACCGTAGCGGTAGTGGGTCTTGCGGTGAGACTATTGGTTCTGGCGGAACATATAGCGGCACAACCCTTGAGCTGAAGCCTGGTGATGCAGTCAACTTTGAGGTTGGTATGCGCCTCAGGGCAAGTGCTGGAGATGGTGACACCCTCAGGCCTGGCCTTCTCGAGGTAATTGGCATTGACCGAGATGCTGATACTTTGACCACAAGCCAGGTGTGCACAACTATCACAGGTATCGCCGATGGGGACTTCCTGTACGTCGAGGGAGATGCTGCAAATGGTGGCGCTAGTCTTAAGATATCAGGCATTGATGCCTGGATTCCAGCTCAAGCCAACCTAACATCTGCCTCATTCTTTGGTGTAGACCGTACTCTGGACAAAACACGTCTTGGCGGCCAGCGTTCAACTTTTAATAGCAGTGTTCATGAGACACTCATTAATGCGGCTGTTAAGGTTGCTCGTGAAGGTGGTCGCCCTGATGCACTGTTTATGAATCCAACTGACTGGGCGCAATTAGCTCTTGACCTTGAAGGCAAGGCATTAATTACATCAACTGGGGCTACCCATAACCGACGTTATGACCCAGGTGACCGTAAGGCTCAGTTCGGATTTTCAAGCATTAGTGTTGCTACCCCAACGGGGATAGTTGATGTTTATGCTGACCATAACTGTCCACTTGATGTTGGCTATTTGCTTCAGATGGATACATGGAAGTTTAAGTCCCTCGGGGCTGCTCCACGTCTTCTTGACTTTGATGGGCTCAAAGGAATCCGTCAAGCCAACGAAGATGGCGTTGAATACCGTTGGGGCTATTACGGAAATCTTATTTGTACTGCGCCAGGATATAACTGCCGTATTACATTAGCGGCGTAAGGAGATAAGTTATGGCATTTGTTAATTCAAACGAAGGCAAGGATGTTGTTATTGTTGCTGGTCGTGTTGTCCAATCTGGAGATCAGTCAATTACTTCTGGTAAGGGCTTTTCGATTGCTGATAGTGGAGTTGGTACTACTACCGTTACCTTTGATCGTGCATACGACACGCTCATTGCAGTCACCGCATCGTCTCTTGCTGCTGGTGATACAATGCATGTGGGTACGATCACTCACACCGATGGCACTGCTGGTCCATCCATTATCTTCCAGGGTAATGCCGTTTCGGATGGGACTGACGGTGATACGACGTTCAGTTTCATTACTATTTGGGAAGTTGATACCTAATTAATTTCTGGATGGGGGGCTTCGGCCCCCTTCCTTTAACGGAGGCGATTCAATGAAAGGTCCATCTATTGCCCTGCTTCTTGGAGGCAAAAAGGCAAAGTCAGAAGGGGGCGAGGATGAAGTCGAGGTCGAAGGGCCTGACTCTGGAGTAGCCTTTGATGATGCTGCTGACGAATGTCTTCGTGCAATCAAAAACAGAGACAATGCCGGATTTGCAGATGCGTTAAAAGATTGTATTGAGATCTGCCTCGAGGCCCACGAAGGTGGATCTCTCGAAGGTGAAGGCAGTCTCGAAGGCGAAGGCAGGGATTACTAATGTCTAGCTTATCAGAGTTAAGGGATAGGGCTCGTAGGATCGCTGATGCAGAGGGGAATAACTTCTTCTCTGACGCGGAGATCAATGATCACATCAATACGGGCCTAGGTGAATTACATGATATTCTCGTATTGAAATTTGAGGATTATTACGTTAATTCAGCTTCCTTTTCTCTGGTAAGAGGGAAAAGCGTATATTCTCTCGCGGATAATGTATCAATCGGTAACTTCTATAAGGTCATCGGAGTGGATATCACCCAGGGAGGAGCTACTATTAGAGTCCCAAGACACTCGTTTAGTGGAAGAAATGCCTTCCGGTCTGACCAGGCTGCTCGAACTAGTAGAGGGTTCCCATTCTATGAGTACAGACTAAGCGCAAAGAATATTATCTTCATACCTGAGCCAACTTCAGAAGAGGCAATTAGGATATGGTATATCCCGTCATACGCAAAGCTAAGTGCCGACGAGTCAACTGTCGATGATAGAATTGCTCTTAACTGGGAAGAGTACGCAGTTTACTCCGCAGCTATTAAAATGAGACACAAGGAAGAGACATCAACAACTTCACTTGAGCGCGAATTGGAGAGGCTTAAAGAAAGAATAGAAGAAGCATCAGCAAACAGGGATGCGGGCGAATCGATAGGCATCGTAGATGAGGCCATTGGAGTCCAGCCCGGCTATTAGCCATACGTATAAGGAGGCCCCATGGCTTTGCCTAAATATGAGGCTTACAGTGTGTCAGATCCCCATCTGACCAAGGTCCAGTATAAGCTCCAAGAAGCCCTTGGGCCGATTTTCTCTATAGACCTCCTGGACGGCAACCTGATCACAGGTGTCGATCTTACAACCTCAGCATCAGACATTGCCCATAAGCTCGGGAGAGAATCCAAGGGCTATATCGTAGTGAAGAGAAGTGCCAATGCCGTCGTGTATGATAATGAATCAACAAATACGAGCAAGGCTAGCTTCATTAAACTAATAGCTTCCGCAAGCGTAACCATAGATGTTTGGGTGTTTTAATGGCTCTTCAGAAAAAATTAGCAAACATTCCGTTCGCCAAGGGAATTCAAACAAAGAAGACCGATATTACATTAGAGCCGGGAGAGCTCGAGGTCTTAGAGAATGCTGTCTTTGATAAGCATGGCCAGATAGAAAAACGAAAGGGCTACACTGAAACTCAGTTCGAATACCCGGCTGGGGATGGTACTCACTTCTTTGAGGGGTCGTTCCAATACAAGGGTGCTTATTACGGACTAGAGGCCAGCGGGCATACATGGAGAATTAATCCAGCGTCTCCCTCAACGAAGAGTCGCCTACAGTCAAAGTGGAGCCCTTTGTCTACAGAGGTATTTCCGTTATCACCTCATGATTTCTCTGGCTCTTCTACGTATAATTTTGTTTATTTCTCTAGTCCAGAGATAGCAATTAGCACGGATGACTCTCTTATATGCATTACGTCTCCGGTGTTGATCAGAGAGGGGTCGTCAAGCACCGGCGGCATCGGCTATTCCGTTAACCTCATTGATGCATCTAATATGTCTATACTGAAAACTACTTTCGGGTTATCAGGATCGACATTCGCTAAGACCACTTTCTACGGACGCATTAAGCCAGTCGCGATTAGTGCAACACAGTTTGCTGTGTACTACGAGTACAATAAGGACGGTGCAGACGGTGGTGCAGCAGATGAGCTAAACAGAACAATATTCGGCCCTGATAACGATGGGGCAATTGCGTCAAGCTCTGATAGCTTAGTGGCCCTTGTGTCGGATAGCTATCTGGAGCATAAGGATCAATGTTCTTTTGATGTCGTTGAGTCCTTTACGGCAAATTGCGCTTATGTTGGGTATTACCGGCACGACTCAACGTATAGCGTTCGGATCGTTAAGGATACATCAATAACAGATAATGTAGCCTCTCCGTCCCTGACGGGCACCCTAGATGTAAACACTGGCCTTGACGCTACTGCTCCTCCAGATACTCTTCTATGGCATGCCCATCTTGCTATGGGTAAGTCTTCGATTGAAGCTGATAAGATCTATATTGGATACCTCACCACAGATAGCGGCACGCATACTATCCGAGTTCATAACTTCACCGAAGGTGATGTATCGCTGTCTAGCGCGATAACAAAAACAAGCACAGATTCCGAGTCAACATTTAAGCTTCTTTATTTTGTTGATAACAAGGAGGACCCGACAGTAACGACTAGTATTGAAACTGTTGATCTCGTTTATAACTCCTGGGGGACTGCGGCTGGAGATTGGCCAGCGACCTACAGGATACCCATAAAGACACCATCTAGCTCGCTTGCATTCCATGCTGACCCTCAAGAGGTAAACAAGGGGGTTTCCGGGTCAGGAGCATTCCAGTTCACATTTGGGAAGAATAACTACAAGACGACAATCTTCCCAAACTTGGAAAACATGGCGGTCTACCCCAGGGGGACTGATACTCTTAATTACTTCGATCAAGATGGGAACTTGGTCGGCACATCGCTAACAGCAAACATAGGCTCCTTCGCTAACAACCATCCCGGAAGATCAGTTAGCACCTCTGACGGTGGCAATGCATATGGTATCATATCCACGCTTGGCCCGCCTCAGTCAATTAACGATGACAGCGGGTTTCAGTTTGTTACCGTTCCAACCATTATAAAGTATTCGTTTGATGCTGTCCCTACGTATGGGATCAGAAGGGCAGAGATCGGTAAAAACATCTATTGGACTGCTGGAAATGCTCTGTTTCGGGACTCCTTTGACCTCTATCAGGATATTGCTGGTAAGCCAAAGCCACACATATACTCCTTAACGGCGTCTGATGGGAGCATTACTGGAGGACTGGATAGCAGTAAAACATATAAGTATAAGGTCGTATTCGAGCAGGAGGATAGCCAGGGGAATCTCTATCAATCCGAGCCGTCTGATCCCAAGTCAGTAACGACTGGTGCCTCCCATGATACTGTGACGGTCGTCGTCAGCAGTGCCTCCCAGAAAATCGCAGGAGGAAAGTACAGGATCCTAGTGTATCGGACTGAGGGTGATGGGAATCTATACTATGCGGCTGGAAATATCAGAGGGCAGCACTCGACGTTTACTCAGACGCTTGTGGACCAAGCAGAGGATGATGATGTTCTCTCATCTGCTATCCTCTATACTGACTCTGGCGAGGTCGCCAATACCAGGTGCCCAGCATGCTTCTATGTGACAGCTCATCGAAATAGGCTCTTCATAATTAGCGAAGATTATCGAATATTTTTCAGTAAAGAGTACAGGAATGGGTACGGCATCAACTTCAATGACACGTTCTCTGTTCCCCTGGATGGCATCCTTGATGATAAGCCAACGGCCCTTGGAAGCTCGGGAGAGACTCTTTATATCTTTAGAGAGAATTCAGTATGGGCTTTGGATGGCGATGGGCCGTCAAGGCTAGGGACTGGGAAATACTACACGCCAAGGATAGTGAGCAATGGCATGGGTGCCCTTAGGGGGAGTCCAACTCTTTATACTGATATCGGGCTCTTCTTTCAGAATCCAAGGGGCATTCATGCCATTACAGGGGAAGGCATTAAGTACATAGGCTCTCCTGTTGAGGGCATACTTGGAACCTCTAGGGTTCTAGACATAATCCAAGATCAAGCTACCTCAACTATAAGATTTTTATTAAGCACAAGCGTCCTTGCCTATAATTATGTCTTTGATCAATGGAGCCATTTTACATTCTCTACCCTTGGCTCTGATAGATTTATTGGGATGGGAAATAACGATGGTGAGATAACACTCGTTACTGACTCCAATAAGTTCTGGAAAGAGGCAGGCTATAAGCTGGGCACAAGTTATCTCGTTATGAAATTGAGAACGGGTTGGATTTCCCTTAATGGGGTTCAGTCATTCTCCCGTGCCTACAGGTTTTCTCTTTTAGGCAAAAGCAGAGATAAGCATATCTTAACTGTGAAGATCTACTACGATTATGACGATAGTGCGCCTGTAGATACCTATACGTTTACGACAACTGTCTCTACTACAGATGCGCTTCTTCAGTTTCGAGCACACCTGTCCAAGCAAAAATGTGAAGCTATAAAATTTGAGATTTACGATGCTGATAACTCATCCGCAACTGGCGATGGGTTTGTCATCGAGAACATTGCTCTAGAGGTAGGATCGAAACGTGGTATCTTTAGAGCGTCAGAAGCCAATACGATAGGGAGTGTATGATGAATCGAGGACAAGGGGTGCAGCAGGAATTAGAGGCAAAAGCAGCAGCAGAGGCTAAGAAAGCAGAAGAGGAGGCAGCAGCGGCGGCAGCAGCGGCAGCAAAAGGCCTGAAGCAAAGCGAAGGATATGGCGGCCCCATTGCGGGGGCTGGGGCGGTGGCAGAGGCGGCAGGCTCATCTCCTAGGAATCCTTTAATTACATCGCGTGCTCCTGTTTCAACCTTTACTGCGCCAGGTTCTATTAGGGCTGGGCTAGAAGGAAGCCCTGGTCTTGTCCGCCAAAGCTCTGGTGCTCCTGGTTCTGCTGGCTTTGTAGGGGGAGATCCCTCAAATTGGCAGGAGGGGAATATCTATCCAGATCCCCCAAGTACATATGAGCAGATGATGGGGTCGCAAACGGCTTACTCCGGCACCCCAAGAACGCACCAACAGGATTACATGGACCAGTACATTGCTGACGCTAGAGGGCGGCAAGGTATAACTCTTCAATCGGCAGCCGCGGGAATAGCAGGCGGCGAAGTAAGCGATTCGATAAGGCATCAACACGAACGAGCTAGGCAGTCTGCTCTATCTGCGGAGGCGGGCGCAAGAGGTGTCCCCGCTGGGGCAGCTCATCGAGCGAAAGTGCAGCAGCTCTCTGAGGGAGATAGAGCCGCGACTGAAGCAGCCGCAAATCAGCAGATGCAGGCTATGCAAATGGTGGATGAGGCAAATAAGGCTGATGCTCAGATCAATGCACAGCTAGAGGGCCAAAGAGATAGCATGATTGGCGCTTTGATTGCCCAGGGCGTTCAAAGAGATGTTGCCATTATGCAAGTCGATGCTCAACTGGAGCAACAGCGCAGAGAGCTGGGGTATAAGTATTGGGCTGGGAGACTTGGAGCATCAACAGAGGTGGTCAAAGCGGCTATTGAGGCAACTGGCTTCTTCTCCGACGAGGTAAGCACCGTTGCATCGATGGCTCCAATCATTAACGTACTTATGGGCTTTGGTGTTCCTGGTGGGGATACCTATGGGGTCCCAACACAAACTCTTGTTGGATCTAGAGAAGGCGAGATTGGTCTTCAGACGAGATCTGGAGGGGAGGCTCCTCCTAAGGGCTATGTTAAAAACGAGACCACAGGGAGATGGGAGCTTCAAGAGGGATACAGCAAGCCGGACCCTGTGATCGTAACCCGTACAAATGCTCAGGGCGATCCCGTTGAGGTGATGAAGATATGGGATGAAGATAATGGCACATGGGAATACATATTCGAAATGGATGCCGACTCGAAGGAATGGCTGGCTGCCAAGAGACAAGCTAATGACCCTTCAATGAGAGGCCAAATAAGGAGGGCTATTGCTGCTGAGAATGAGCGGCGAGCAGCGAATGGCGAGCCGCCTATGACGGATGCAGAAATTTATGCACTGGCTGGGGAGATAACATCCAGCCAGGGCGTCAGAGGCCCATCTGATGGAAGGGTAAAGCAAAATATTGAGCCCACGGGGGTTGGAGGCTATAACCCAGCCCCATCACCATTTGGGACAGACAAGAAAGATCAGCTCCTTGGTGACCTAAGTCTTCCTGAGCCGCCAAATAAATTGAGTCTTCCCGATCAACCAAAGCCCAGCCTTGGAGAGTTTCAACTGGAAAAGCCCATATGGCCGACCACAACAAGCTCTATTGATTGGAAGGGGATAGCCAATACGGGGCTAAAATCCACTAGTGAGCTTCTTGGCGCAGGAGCTGCCGTGGCTCCTCTTTTGGGGGCTAGAGGCAGAAAGGAAAAAGATGCGGCCCTTGCTAAAGCTGGGTTCTACGGCCTTGGTAAAGCCATTGAGGGAGGTATGTCATTAACTGAGACTGATCCCTCAGATCTCAAAGATGCCGTGGCAAAGGGGACTGAGGACATAGTGTCATCTCTTGGCATGAGCTCTGATACATCTGCTGATGTCATTACCGATGCTGCTGATGCGGCAACGGATACGGCTAAAGCGGTTGTTGATGCCGGGACAGAGGCCGTCACTGATGTGGCTGAGGATACAGCAAGCTCGGCGATCCCCGGCGTAGGCACGGGGTTCAAGCTAGCATCTAAGCTTTTGACCGGGGAGGATCCAGGGACTGCCCTTGCTCAGACTGCCGGTAGTACTGCTGGAGCAGCGGCTCTCTCTTGGATTCCAGGCGTAGGGGCTCCGATTGGAAGCATCCTTGGAGGGCTCGGCGGTAAGGCTTTATCGGGTTTGTTCGGCGGCACTAACCTATCTAATTATGACCCCGATGCCCCTCTTCGTTTGGATATAGGTAAAGATCTTACTTACAAAGTGCCAGATCCAGCCCGCTTTGTTAACTCCGGATTTGAGACGAAATCAAATGTTGAGAAGCTTCATGTGCCGGATACCCTCTCCTATTCTGGCCCGCAGACTACTTTGGGTGGCTTTGGCCAGCAGCTACAGTGGGATCCTTCTGGTACCATAAGCGATGAAGAGGCAAAGGCAGGAGTTGGCCCATCTCAGGATGAGCTATCTAACTTCTTAAGAGAGCTTAATCCAGTAAAGTATGACTATAAACCCGAGTTTGGTGGGGAGACAGATCAATACGGCATCATAGCTCAAGACGCGGAGAAGACTGGTCCAGGTAAATCATTCGTTAGTAAGGATGAGAATGGTATCAGAAGGATAGACTCTGGCAAAGCTACGATGGTTGGGTTAGCGGCAGACGCAAATCAGCAAAAATTGCTCGATTCTCAGTCTATGATGATTGCGAGTCTGCTTAAACGATTAGATCGAATCGAAGGGAAGGGATAGTAAAATGCCTAATGAGCTCATAGAAGAGGATGTCATGGGGGAGGACCCCGCGGAGAAGAATCTTGCTGTGGCGCCTATACCTGATCCCCCCCCGCAGGAAGGTGTGGATGTTAAAGCATTAACGGATAGATGGGAGAAGTTCAATACCGAGAGGGAAAGAGCGAAAGAAGAAAGGTACGCGAGGAAGAGCGTCTATGATAATCTTCCAGCGGAACGGCAAGATGATCTTCTTAAATTTTTACAGCCCGTCGATCGAGGAGAGAAGTCAAGCGACAAGAGCGGAGAATTTTTACCAAAGCATCTCCGTTCCGATATATCCTCTGAAATGGCTCTAAAACAGCAGCCTAGTGCAACTTTAAAAAGGGCCTATTATAGGAATCTTGGGAAGTGGCATGTAGCGATGGGCTATTCCGCGAATGATCGTCTTGGTGCAATTGCTGCCGAGTCTGAGATATTTACTATTCCGAAAGATGTTAAAGACCAGGCCATGGCTATGGCAAAAAAAGAGATCGTAGCTAAAGAAGCAGTTACTGTGAGACACGAAGAAGAATTTGGTGGTCCGGTAG
>Ga0209757_10000393_pt1 | contig 10633 bp, 12 predicted proteins | sample ETNvirome_6_1000_FD_185472 | JGI IMG/M metagenome (GOLD analysis project Ga0209757, IMG submission 185472) | Marine viral communities from the Pacific Ocean - ETNP_6_1000 (SPAdes) (version 2) | ecosystem: Environmental > Aquatic > Marine > Oceanic | place: Pacific Ocean | collected 2013-06-19 | reverse complement strand
CTGAACTCCTCCTTGCATAATTCCTCCGTTATCTCTACGGATTCGACTACCATAGGTATCGGTCCAGTCACGAGCAATCTCTGGCTCGTTGGCCCATAAATATCGTCTTTGTTTTTCTGATTGAAATGGCATTATCTTCTTCCATCCGCTTGTGTATCTAATCTAAATGTTCCCATTTTCCATGCTTCTGAAGCTCCTGTGTTAGCTACTTTTAATTGAACTGCTCTAGCTCTAGCTCTACAGTCCTGTTTAGTCGTTGACGTCGTAATTGTAAAGGGTCCTAATGAAGAACTTACATAGCTGTCTGTAGGATAGTTTTTTAAATTTAAAGTAACTTGCGCATCTCCTGTTTGTGCCAAAAAGTCGGGTATAAATCTACGAATAGACATAAGAAATTCGCCATCTCCATCAAAAGTTACCCCTTTTTGTTTAGATTGAGTAATATCAAAATCGCCGGATTGAATACTGCCTAGAACATTGGTAGTCGCTCCTGCTGCAGTTACTTGATCGGTTCCTGTTTCATGTTGATAATAGGTTGTAGAGCCTTCCGTATTGCCCACGACAAAAGTATCAGCACTCGATGGGACATCGGTATCAGGATCATAGGCGGTGCCATAAGGCTTTCCAAAAACAGAGGAGTCGGCCCAGGTTGTTCGGGCAAAATCGGTATTAGAATTAGTAACCCAAATAGGTCTTTGACTAGTGGAATCTAAATAATTAAAGGAGACCATTCGATTAATGGCTTCTGAAGAAGCCGTGGGAAAGAACCACATAATCTCTCCAAATAAGTTATTTAAACCACAAAAAATTAAATCTCGGGGTCGTGTATTAATATCATCGTAAACATAGTCTTCTACCAAGCATTGCATGGATTCTAGTTTACCAGTGTATCTAAAGAAACCATTTTCAGACATCCAGTAAGCTGCACCATCAACTTCGATCGCGGCGTTCTTGCCGATCAATCCACAGTTGGTCCCTACTTGTTCAAACGCAAAAGTAAAGGGCTGCCCTACATATCTCATAAGATAAAGCGCGGTGTCAGTCCAAATATACATTGCATCTCGACCTCTGATAGCACTCATGATTTTTGATCCATCAGTCAGTCTCTGTGTACCAGCAGTATTGATAGCAGTCGGAGTATAGTTGGTCAAAGATTCTTGAGTCGACCAGCGAATAAACATAGGATCCTGAGTCGTTGCATCTTGCAAAGTGGTTTCTGTTCCTAAAAAAACGATGTGACGATCCGGTGTGGATACCAGCATGTGTCGTGAAGCCGTGGGAACTTGTGTCCCGGTGATGGCCGTGGCTCGTGTTGAAGTCGCCGCGGTCAAAGAAGCGTCCCATTCAAACGCTTTACCATTATAAATCAGCGCAATCACGGTTTGACCAAAACTGTCAAGGACCCATAACCCCGGATCAATGGTAAAGTCAGCGCCGGACGCTTTGCCCCATCCAAAATAAGATGTGGTGTCTTTAACAGTGACTGTAACAAGGTGTGCCGCTCGTGTCGTTCCTCGTTGAGCTCTCGCCCCTCCACTTAGAGTTCCAGTACCTGTGTCATTGGCTGTATAACTAATTTCTTCTGTTCCTATTAAAACATAGCCTGGAGATGAAACACTTACCGATGTTTCAAATTGGGTTGAGTCAGCGACAACAATAGTCGTATCACTTGCATCATCAGCTAATGCTGTCGATAAAGTTGATGTTGCTGCAATAGAAACCGTACCACTCCATTGTCCTGTTCCAAATCCATGACCTGCGGCCTGTTGGACAGGACCTACAGGATAGTACGCTTGAATTCTTATTCCGCCAGATAGGGAAGCTCCTGAACCGGTTTCAGCAGCAGTCATTGTAATAGTAAAAGTTGTACTGGTTGGGACTGATGTAACCATAAATTTAACGTCATTGAAATCATCGGCGTCATAATCTGAATTCGTAATAGCAGTGAAACTATCAAAGAGTACAATATCACCTGCTTCCAATACTAAATTAGTAGAAGTAGTAACTGTTACTGATGTTGATCCGTTACTCGTTGTGAAAGCATTGGTTTCAGTCGTTGTAGATTTAATAGGATGAATATCATAGAAGACACCCCCACTATAAGCGTATAAAATTCTGTTAGTTCCAACAATGGAATATTTGGTTCCATTATTATTAATAAGGTGATGTTGAGCTCTGGCTGCTCCTATTAAAGGGTCGTCTCCAAGTTGTTCCCAGCCACCTATTTTCTCTGGAGTTCCATAACGAAAGCGCACATTAGCACCTCCTTGCCATTGGAATTCTCCTCCGGTTGGGGTTACTTGTTTATTAAATCCTGGTAAAAAGCCTATCTTTTGTAGCATACAAAACCTATTGTGATATCAATATAACAGATCGATATTGATTTCAACACGTGTTTTACGGGTCTATGTTTATTTATTTATTTTAAAAGTATGGGGAAGTCCAAGCATGGGTCTTCCATCCCACTTATTTCCCACATTATTAGATTTATTATAATGAAGAAAAACTTGAGCGCACTCTTGATCTTGAAAAGGTTCGCGCCAATGTTCAATCTCACACCCACGATAAATCAACATATCTCCTTGACCAAGCTTAATTCTTTTAGGATTAGGACTTGAAGGAGGTTGAATAAAAATATCCCATGGATATCCTCCTAAAAAGATAGTTGCTGAAATATCGCAACTGGGTCTGTCGATATGTCGAGCCAGCCCATCTCCTCTTTTATATATGCGCAAAAAAGAATAGGTAGGAATTAATTCGACTTCTGTATGTTGTGTCATTAGAGGTAATAGATCAATTAGTAAAGTTTCCATAGCAGCATCGGCATAATGATTATAAGAGTTAGGAACTTGCGAATCTCCCCAACTACCAAACATAACGTTGTCAGGAGCAATAAAATTAGTTTTAGATAAATGTAAATAAACTTGTCGCTTTAATAAGAGATAATGAAAAAGATAAGTTGCTACTGTTCGAGGGAGAGCTTTTCTAACAATTTTATATTTATTTTTTTTAAAAGAGTTCATTATTTAAATGGTCTTCCTGTAATCCAAGATACCAAAGAATATCTTTCTCCTTTGGTTACAGGTTTTACTTCATGAAGAACATAACTTGGAAATAGAAGAAGGGTTCCTTGAGCAGAAGATAATTTTGTTCCTTCATCATCACCATGTACATAAAGCTCGCCTCCTTGATAACTGGTCGGATCACTAAGTTGTAGAGTTATACTTAATTTTCTAACCCCCATATTCACAACTTGATCAATATGTTTACCATAATGAGCTCCGGGAGCTTTATAATGAGTAAATTGACATCCTTCACTAAATCCAAATAGATCAAATTTAAAAAATTGTTCATTAAGATCCATAATGATCGTGGTTAGACGTCCAAAAATCCAATCAGTTTTTGGGCCAGGATACAACCAAGCAATCTCCGAGTCTCTCTGTTTACTGGGTATGAGTTTAATTTTATTATCTTTTTCAAAATTAGTTACTGTTGCGCTGTAGGAGTCTAAACGTTTCCCAATATCTATAATTTTTTTACATTCTTGAATACTGAATGCTTCATGCCAAAACGCATAGAGATGAACAGGCTCCTTTTCAAGATTCCACGCTGGATTATTAGGAGTATATTTTTTCATAAAGTTTAACTAAAAGTATAGACCGCAACTATTCGAAAACCTGTTTTAGGGTAAAGTTGATAATGATCATGTTTATTAAAATAAACTCCTTTATATTTTTCTGGTTGTATTCTTTTAATAATTTTCTTTTTCTCATTTAAAATAATGGTGTGAGCTTTTGAATCACACTCATTTAAATAAATAAGTAACTGATAATAGTTATGGTCGTGATCAGTGTGAATATGGGGTTTTCTTTTTCCCAGATTAAAAGTTAGATTGATTGCCACACGATAAATTTTGGTAACAACAATATTATTATTTTTACAAAAACTATATAAGAGAGACATAAAATAGGGAGCGTGGTTAGAATTAAATGGACCTAAGAAAGGATGTTGATCTTTTAACCGACGTAAAATATGATGAGATAAATAGACATATTGATTGGGTGAACCTCCCTGGGAATCATCTAGATAAAAAGGAAAAGTAAAACTGTTTAAAAGACTTTCACATTTTTGTTTTTGCATTTTATTTAAAAAATTTTTATCTTCTTTATAAATTAACATTTATTGTTTCGTTGGATTTTTGTCTACAAAAGGACCTTTTCTACGGGTCGGTGGTTCATCAAATTCAAATGTCTGGTCCAAAGGTAGAGTTTTATCTCCCGACATATTTTCAGACCCGGTCCCTGTAGTATCTTTAGAATCCAGCATAATATTTCCAGCAACCGTAATCCTATCCTGATTTATTTTATAAAAAGGATGGACCATATGAATTAAGGATGCCGGAAAAAATAACATCATCCCTGCTGAATCAGCATCTAAAAAATAGGAATAATGTTGAGGACGTCCAAGAATATCAATAAATTGAAATACAAAGTTAGAGGCTTGGGCTTGATTAGCTTGCGCACTGAGCGCCAGCTTATGTTGTTTTCTATAATCATAAGGAATTTTCATAAAGATGACAAAAGAAAAAACTCCTGAATGATTATGGGGAGGATTAAATTCGTGTTTCTTTTGATAATTAACCCACATACTTCCCAACCTATAATGATGATTGAAGGTGAGAGTCTTCCCCGTTATATTATTAAAATAGGTTTCAAAACTATGAATAGCCGGTAAACATATTTTTTTAAAAAACCAATTCTCTTTATCTTTAAGCAATAAAGAACGACTAATTTGACCTGCTAACTGTTTATTAAAATTTTGTTTGGCGTTGTCAATATCTTCCCATAAATGATTCATAGTTACGGAAGAAAGTTTCATTTCTAACCATCCAATGCGATTAGGGGTACATACATCAATTTTTTCTATTAATTTCATCTGTCTTTATTCTATTTATAAGAATATCAGATTTTAAATAAGATGTAAATGTAATGTACTATTAAGAGCCTAAAACTACCCAGTTGAGAGTATCTTCATTCCATGCATAATATTCACTCTCTTTGGTAAGACCATCTCTACCGCTTTCTCCGCCAGGGTGAGGAATTGAAGGTTTCCAATAGCATGTGTCTTCATCTAAAATCCATGAAGGCCATGGTTTAAGTGGAATAAAAGCATCTCGAGCATCATCCCATGTATATCCTATGCCTGCATAATTTTTTCTAAAAGCTTTTGATTGATCAAAAGCCAATGAAGGGGGCTTAGTATTCATATAATATTTACCGCCATGTGTGTTAAAAGATGTTTGTATATAACGATGATCGGTTTTATGAATTTTTCTTAAATATTCTTGACCTACAACTTCTGTAGGAGTCATTGCATCGTGTAGAGCATGAACTCTAATTACGACATTGTTTTCATTTAATTCTGCAAAATGTGCCATTAGGCTGTATAGGTCCCATCTCCGGTCCATGTTAAAACTGTATCAGTACCATCGCTACCTTCAGTAGGAGAACCAGTTGTTGTACCTGAATAATTTGCAGTTGGAACGCGTAAAATGATAACACCGTCTCCACCATTTCCACCAGCAGTAGTACCGGGACCACCGCCGCCGCCTCCGCCGCCGCCAGTTGTACCATTTCCACCAGTTGCACCACTTAGAGCACCTGCAGCACCTCCGCCGCCAGTACCTCCTGGTCCTGGAGCACCACCTGCATGACCGCCTGCGCCACCGCCGCCGCCACCTTTAACTAAAGACGCTCCTGTAATTGCAGAAGTAATTCCGTTGCCGCCTGCACCCCCAGCTCCACCTGGGCCCGCAGCACCATTTCCTCCAACAGCACCAGTTCCGCCGCCACCAGCTGTCCCTGAGACAGAAGATGGGCCGCCGGTTCCACCGCCATAACCTTGATTAGCTGTTCCTGATCCACCTGCTGCATTACCACCTCGGCTGCCGCCGCCGCCACATCCACCATCAATATCTGTAGCTGTTGGTGGTGTTCGAGCTCGACCGCCTCCTATAGATGTGTGAGTTGCAAAATCTGTACCAGACACTATAGAATCTACTCCAGGTGTATTTCCAGTTGGAGAGGTACTTCCACTCCCACCGGCACCTATGTCAATAGTATAAGCTACACCTGTAGTTAAAGTAAAAGCAGTTTCAGTTGAACCTCCACCGCCTGAAGTTTCAGTTCCATAAGAAAGTCTTAATCCACCAGCGCCTCCGCCAGGTCCTCCCTCAGGTCCTTCTGATGTTGCGCCACCGCCGCCACCGGCTAAAATTTCCCAACTCGATGAATATTGAACTGGAGGTGGTTTACCTCCGCCGAAACCTAAAATATTATATCCAAAACTAGACATTATTCCTCCTATGCGTCGTTAGCAGCATCTGTAGTGAAGAATAATTTAATACCTAATAATTTTGCATCGGCAGTTAAAGTATCTTCAGATACGTCTCTCATTATTTCAAAGAATACATATTCATCTGTACTGGGACTGCCAGCTATTGTGATTGCTCCACTTGCTGCTGTAACCGCTAAATCGTTTGCGGTGCCGCTCATTGCTTTTGCAGTTGGACCCACCGCGGTTCCAAATGCTGTATTTAAAGAACCATCATCTGCTAAAGCAACTCCTGCAAGAGTAAATGCTGTAGTTCCTGTGTTAGTAGTATCCGCTGTAAAAAAAGCTTGAAAAGTAACAGTGCTTTCATTCCATGATTCGGGAAAAGCAACTGCAAATTGTGCATATTCATCTGAGTCTTTATCAAAATCTAAAGTTTTTAATTCTGGACCATTACCTAATTCTGTTTGAGCAATCTCAGCAGAACCATTTGTAGTATTAGGATACATGGCTAAAGCCGGTACCCAAATTGTTTCTTTACCTGCAAGTTTAACTGCAACGCTCCCACTTTTAAGTGTGCCTGATCCTTTAGGATTAATATTTATATCAACGTTTGTTTCACCTGTTGAAGATAATATTGGCCCATTTCCAGTAGCTGCATTAGCTATGGTAAATTCATTAACAGCCGTGGATGTAACTCCAAAAGCTAGTAATTCATTTCCACTATTATCAGCAATGTATTGAGCGTCAGTAAAACTAAGAGCCACATCTTTCGAGGCATCAATAATATCTGTACCATTGTCATAAACAAAAGTTGTTACGGGTGCGCTTGATTTATCTGCTGGAAGTGCTCGTAAAGTAATTCCTGTAGCACCTGTAACTTTAAAAGTTAAAGAATAAGCTGAACCGCTTCTGTTTGTTTTATCAACAACAATAAATCCTTTTTCGATATTTGCTGCAGGTGAACCTGCTTGAGCTGGAATATCTAAAGTTCTATTAGCTGCTAATGTTCCTGTTAATTCTAAAATATAATTTCTGCCATTTGAGCTTGAACCACTTGTCATTGCAAGTGTGACGTCGGCCCCTGCCATATCAATGGAGATATAACCCCATGTTTCTGCGATTAAATTTAAATTTGTATTAGTTTTGGTACCCCATGTACCGGCATTTTCACCAGTTGCCTGTAGTTCGATACCTAAATTATTATAACTTGAAGCCATTTATTTTTCTCCTAAGGTGCTGTTACATCTGTATACGTAATATTTGAGCCTGTGTCAATATCGGCATATGCAAAAATTCCGCCACCACTGGATGTTGTCATATCAGCGACGCTGGCTGTAACAGAAACTCCAGTTAATCCCATTGTCATTTCAGTAGGACTAATTGATCCTACACTGCCTGTAGCCGACACTCCTGTCAAGCCCATAGCCATTTCAGTAGGACTAATTGATCCTACACTAGCTGTGGCAGAAACGCCAGTAACATTTATTAATTCAATACTAGTAATTGTAAGAGATCCAGTTGCAGATGTGGCTGCAACTCCGCTTAAAGCCGCAATAGATTCTGGAGTAACTACTGGAGTTCCTACAGATGTTGTGGCTACTTGTCCTGATAATCCTTGTGTATGATCTGCACCACTATTAATGGATATAGAACCTAAAGAAACAGTTGAACTTACACCGGTTGGTATTTGTGTGGATGAATAGTTAATATCGGGACTTCCAACAGAAGCTGTTGCTGAGACTCCTGTTAATCCCATTACATCGGCAACTTCTAAAATAAATTCGCCACCCCATGAGCTTCCACCCCATGTTGGATAACCCCATGTAACTGGACCTGCTAAAGCACTAGCTTCAACTCCAGTAGGTGTCACGGTTAGAGTATCTATACCCCAGACACCTTCACCCCATTTATCGGAACCCCAACCTACATTGGTATTGCCAACTGCAGTTCCTAAAGATGCAGTTAACCCATAGCCTGTAACGGCTTGGGTAACAGTATTAGCTTGCCAAGAATTTTGTCCCCATGCTACTGAAGGATCGTCGCCACCCCAAATTGAAGCCATAAGGAATTACCTCCTTAGGCTATTCTGAGTATCGCGTCCGAAGCGTCAGCTGTAGGAAATTGAATTGTAAAAGTTCCGCTTGAAACTGTTTTGTCCCCACCGAAAGCAATCGCAGCTACAGAATCTGTTGTTCCTGTGCCCGTACCAGTTGTCGTGTTATAAATTAAACACCCATTGGCAGTAAACGAAGCACTTGTCCATGAAACGTCAGAAAAATCACAAACTGCAGTGGTACTGTCCGCAACTGGAGTAACACTAGTTAGTGCTGCTCCTCCGGCTGTGTAAGCAGTTCCAGATGTATTTGTAATTTCGTTCGTAGAGGAATAATCCGTTGTCGATGCTCCCAGAGTTACTGAACTTGTAAACAATGCAATTTTGAATGTGTCGCCAGTCGAAGCTGTAAAATCCATTTGACCTTTCAAGATCAAAACTTTGAATGATGTACACACTGCTGATGTTATTGCCATAATTTACTCCTTGTTATTGAGGCGGAGACTCGATGGGTATACGAACCGTTCCGTCCGTGTAGTCGTCTCGTCTACGTCTTCCGATTTGCATTCCTGCAAATTTCTCTACTTCCTGTTTATACTTGTTTTCATATAGTGTCAACATCTCCATGGGACCTTTTAAAAATCCATAGGCTTCTACTAAACAAGCATATAATAGCCCTTGAGGGAAGTACCTACTAATATAGGTTCCAGAAGTATTAGTTTCTAAACCTGTAGGTTTTGCATTAAAATGAATTTGAAAAGAATACGTTGCATCAGGAACAGGTGCCACCATAAATTTGCCTGAAGTCGTATCAGTTAAACCTGTAGCTCCTCCAAATTGAGCATAATATTTAGGACTTCCTGTTGCAGTATTAGCTGGAATATACTCATTTAAAAAAGTTTGATCCCGTTTTAAGAGCCAATTATTTGCCCCTGTTATAGTTCCATCGGTAGCTGTATAGACTTGAATTCCTCTAACAAACAAGCATCCTGCTGGAGCATTATAAGTTTGTTGTCCCACAATCAAGGCTGCGCTTTGTTGTTTACGATCTGCATCGATAGGCACATCGTACATTATTCTTTGTTGAGCATTTTGAATAAATCTGCTTAGAATAGCACCAGTAAAAACATTACTGTCTACTTCAGTATAACTTCTAATGTCACCTTCTAATGCTGAGAGTGTATATCCTGCCATAATTATGCTCTAGTGTTGACGGGTCCTGCGAACCCTTCAAATCCTCCTCCTGCTTGTGCTATTGTTGCTGCACTTACTAATGGAAATGTATAACTATTATCATCAACTTTAGTAATTGAATAAGTTCCTGCTACGCTGTCACCAGCTGAATGGGCCGATGCTGTAGTTGTTAATTGAGTTAAATTATATGTGGGTGCTCCGGTTCCCCGAGTTAATCCGGTTAAACTACTTCCTGATTTTCCAGTATACTCAATTGTTTCATTATCATTATTTGCTTCGTCTATCACAATATATCCAGCTGTAGGAAAATTGGATGCATCAGTCAATGTTAAAGTAGTGGCACTGTCTGTAATATCCGCTGCTAAAGTAGTTTGCATCATAAAAACAGAAGCTTCTACATCTCCCGCAGGTCTAATAATATTTCTAAATCTTACGGCATCTCCTGTTGATCGTCCATGATTATCCTGAGTTACCGTGACTGTTGCACCAACACTTGTGCTGAATGGATTATTCGGCAAGATGGTAGGTGTATAAAATTCTGTTCTAGCTGGTCTAGGATGCTCCAAAGCTTGTGGATCTGCTCCTCTAGGTTTAGGAAACAATTGAGGTTGTTTTGATTCATATTCTGAAATATGAACCCACATACCCGTCCATTCTCTCACCATTTCTCTATAGGGATATGCCAGACCTGAACGATCTGAAACCATTAACGAATATTTACCTTTTGAAAAAACTCCCATTATGTTATCGCTGGGTAATATGCTTTAGGAGTTATGTATGTGCTAGATGGCGACCCATCCTCTATTAACGCTCTAGCTAACTCATCTTCATAAAATAATTTTAATTCTTGTGCTCTTTGTGGTGCAAATTTTTGACTTAAATAAAAGGCTAATCCTGCTGTCATACAAGGAGCAAATCGATATGGAACATTGGTTGCATTAGTAAATGCCCCTACATCTTCAATTCGTTTTTCAAAATAAATATGCAAGTAATTACTTGCAGCTGTTGAATTAGGTGTTGGATACAAAGTTAAAGTAACTTTATCAATAA
>Ga0209757_10000392_pt1 | contig 10641 bp, 3 predicted proteins | sample ETNvirome_6_1000_FD_185472 | JGI IMG/M metagenome (GOLD analysis project Ga0209757, IMG submission 185472) | Marine viral communities from the Pacific Ocean - ETNP_6_1000 (SPAdes) (version 2) | ecosystem: Environmental > Aquatic > Marine > Oceanic | place: Pacific Ocean | collected 2013-06-19 | reverse complement strand
GAGAAGGTGCTGCTGGAGAAGGTGCTGCTGGAGAAGGTGCTGCTGGAGAAGGTGCTGCTGGAGAAGGTGCTGCTGGAGAAGGTGCTGCTGGAGAAGGTGCTGCTGGAGAAGGTGCTGCTAGTAGTTCCGAACCACTCCCTGAAATTGTTTCGAAGGCAAAATTATTGGAAAATGGTTTTCCGATAGATGCCACCGCTGTACTGGTTGCCGGCGTACTTTATACCCTTATAGCTGGAACAGCTGGCGGCAGCGGTTATTGGATAAACTCAAAAACTTTGGATGCTTATACTCCTGGTGGACAACCCATAGACCCAAAGGTTATGGATGAAATTGTTTCTTCAGGAAAGGCCCTTGAAACCGTTGATTGGAGAAAAATATTTAAAGGTGCTCTAGGTATTGCCGGTCTTGCCGGTATCGGTGTACCAGAATTATGGGAAATGCTTTTTGGGGAAAGTGAAGCTCCTTCGGCTTCTGCTTCGGGTTGGAAGGATTGGTTAGACAAAATATTTAAATTTGTCCAAGCAAAAAAAGCAATAGATGATTACAATAAATACGAAGTGCCTGTTGGACAGATGCATGCACAAAGTACCGTGGGCAAGGATTGGGGACTGCCTACCAAGGAGAGCATGGTAATGGAGGATTTGGGCCCCAATTATGCTGAAAATATGCAGTATCTGATGCCCAAAGGAAAACCAACCCCCGCAGCTACCCACGCATTGGGCACCCCTTTTGTGGAAAAAATACAAGTCGGTCAACAGGGAGGCATCATGGGGTTGGAAGGTCTTGGGGATATTACCCCGGCTTTTCTTGAACCCGGAGAATTTGTATTTACCAAGAAAGCCACCGATAATATAGGGGCAAAACGATTATATAAACTGATGAAGCAGGCAGAACAAATGGGAATGGGAGGAAGCTAATGTCAAATGGCGACGATGTAGGTACAGATACCACTTATGTTTCAGGTCAATACGGACCCTCTTCCACCGTAGGCTTTGAAGCCCCGTGGGTAGAGCAATACCGACGCGGGTTCTTTGATAATTTAATGAACTTGGTGCAGCAGCCAAGACCCACTCCCCAAATGGGAGTTGCCGGACTGGATCCTTTTGAAATGCAGGCCATGGGCATGGCTGGTGGATTGGGCGGTTTTCAGCCCTATTTGCAACAAGCCGGTGATGCTTATGGACAAGGGCTCGGGGCCACGGGACAAGGAATACAGGCCGGATATTACGGAGCCCAAGGCTACGATCCTGCCATGGGACAATCCTTTTACAACCCTTATGAAGAAGATGTGGTCCAGCGGAGTTTGGACGATGTTTATAAGAATTTTGCTACACAGGATGTGGCAAAGCGGGCTGGTGCAGTGGGACAAGGTGCCTACGGTGGCGGTCGCGGACGCTTGATGGCGGAAGAAAGATACAATCAATTAGGCAGAGGCATGACGGACGTCGCTGGAGGACTGCGCCATCAAGGCTATACTTCAGCACAGCAACAGGCGCAAAACGCTTTTGCCGATCAGCAGCAAAGAATGCAGCGAGCCGGACAAATGGGCATGCAAGGCGCACAGATGTATGGGAACCTCGGACAAGGGCTCATGGGTGTTGGAGAAACGGGACAGCAGCTTTTGCGTAACCAAATGGCTACACTAGGCGGTCTGGGACAGACAGCCCGGGGTATACAGGACAGGATGTATCAATCACAATTTGATGCTTCAAGTGCCTTGGCTAAAGAACCTTATGAAAGAATGCAGTTCCTTAGCAGTATGATGCAGGGAATGTTCCCACAAGGACCAACAACAGGTATACAAACAACCTATAATCCACAGCCGGGTCAACCTGATCCTTTCTCCATTATCCGTGAGCTATTTGGCTTTGGCGGAGCAACTGGCGGAGCAACTGGCGCAGCAACAAGTGGTTCAGGTAGTTCCGGAGCCGCTGCATAATGGACTGGAACCAACGACCTCTGTTTAAAAACCCCCGTAACCTAACGGGAGGGGGTTCCGTGGGCATGCCTATCCCCGGCTATCTAACGGGAGGGGAAGCGGAAACACCAATGCTAGATCCAAGACGTCTTATGCAATCGGAAACACCAATGCTAGATCCAAGACGTCTTATGCAATCGGAAACACCAATGCTAGATCCAAGACGTCATATAGATTCCGATCCACCAATGCTAGATCCAAGACGTCTTATGCAATCGGAAACACCAATGCTAGATCCAAGACGTCTTATGCAATCGGAAACACCAATGCTAGATCCAAGACGTCTTATGCAATCGGAAGAACACTCATACCAAAATACCATAAAAGAAACAGCCGAACTCTTCGCTGGAAGCGATCCCAATCTTCGGGATTACATGGCAAATATTCATTGGTATTCTGAAAATATTGCCAATGGTCATCAATTGTCCAAAGAACAGGTAATGGAAGACCTGCTTAAGGAAATTGATTCACAAAGAGCCGGAATGCCTCCAAAAAAAGGGTTCATGTCCAGATTCAAAGACATAATCGGCAAAGAGAATGGCGGCATTATAGGTCTGCAAGATGCAGGAATAGTACCGGAACTGTTTGAAGGACAGGAAATCGTAAAAATAATTCCGGATCTTAATCAAATGGCTCTAGACGGAAATGCAGGCATTGCGTCCGCTCAACCGGTAAGCTCAAAACTGCCGGAAAGAAATGTTCCCTCGGCACCCAATGAAGAGGGCATCATTCAACTGGCGCTTGATACCGAAGAGATCGAAGATGATGAGCCTATCATTGCTTTGGCGGAACAGGAAGCCAAAAGCCGCTTGGACGAAGAATTTACTATTATAAGAAGCACCGCGGAGGCGGATGCAGCAACGGGGAACAAACCTGCTTTTGTGATCAAAAGTGGCATGGAGGACCTAGCCCGAGCCGCGCAGAGAATTGAAGCTGAAACAGTTGAAAAATATCCGGAGGTTCCTTTCGATGCCAACCTGATCAGTAGCGATGATCTCGTCCCTTATCGAGAAGAGCTTGTTGCTGTGTTCGAGGTCCCTGAACTGGGGCAAGAAGAATTTTTGATGGCTGAGAGCGGTGGACTTATTCCCGGTTATCGGGAAGGCGACTTAGTGGAAGAAGAAGTCCCTCCGGGATGGGGGTGGATAGATGCAGACATAATTAAAGAGGCACGTTCCTTAGAAGAAGCAGAAATGATCATGAGAAAGAGATATGGTCCTGTGATAGCTGAAATGCGTAAGGTGTATCAAGAACAAAGAGGACGGAAAGCAGAACAAGAAAAAAGAAAAAGAAGACTAACTGGCATGAGTGCAGAAGAGGTTTTAGAAGATATAAGAAAAGAAAAAGAAGACCCGCGTTTGTCAGACGTTCTTGACAGGATGAAAGAAAAAGGTTTTATGAGAGCCACAGATGTACCGTTGCCCCCTGTAGGAGCAGGAACTTTCGGTGTGGCAGACATTTCCTCTGCACTTTCAGGTTTTTCTATAGACGCCTTACGAGAAAACATAGACCTCGTAAAAGACTACGAAGCGTCCAAAGGACCAATGCCTGTGTCCGATGACACAGAAAAGATTGATGCCGCAGCTGGAGGAATAGATGCCGCAGCTGGAGGAATAGATGCCGCAGTTGGAGGAGTAGATGCCGCAGCTGGAGGAATAGATACCGCATTAGCCTTTGCTGGAGGAGCATCTACTGCTCCTGATACTGATGCTACTACAGGACAGCCTTCTAGCTCTGTCGAGTTGCTTAAACAGCTTATGGGCATGAGACCGGACATATCACAGATACAAACCGACATTGAAACCAGAAAAACGGGGCTGCAAGAAACCCTTACGGGAGAAGGAAGTGGTATCAGTAAACTGGAAGCCCGTTTGGAAAAATTAGTTACGGACCCAGACACAGGTCACGAGAAAAAAGCCTCCGATTTGGATGAGGAAATGAACAAAATTTTTGGGGACATGGCGGAACGAATTCCACGCCAAGCACGTTATGCCAGTATGACAGCACCTGCCTATGCTTCGGGGAGCGGGGCCCAAGGCTTCATTCGAAGAATGAAAGGCAAAGAAATGGAAGAAAATCTTTTCCAAAAATTAAATGGCATAAAACTCAATTATAAAAGTATCAGGAAAGCAGAAATAGAAGCTCGACGAAACAATGATTTCTCGAAATTGATGGATCTCAGCATGAAGAAACAAGAATTGCTGGCCGATCTTGAGAACACCGCTCTTGATGCCGACAATAAAATCAAAATAGCGCAAATAGATCAAGCCTTTGCCATGGAACTGGAAGCGTTCAAAGGTATACTTGATGTAGAACTAGGGACTGGCGCATCCGATCAAAAGGGGAGGGCCCAGAGAGAACTGAAAAGGATAAACACTGAACTGGCAACGCTCGATCCGGATAAAGATGCGGCTGCAATAAAAATACTCGAACAAGATAAAAAATATAATGAGCAAATTATTATGACAAGTGCCAGTGATGCCAGTCTAGTCGCTTCAATCTTGTCGAGAAACGAACCAGATGTGGCGACAGAAATGATAGTATTTAAGTTTGGTCCTGAAGTAGCGGCAAAAGAAATTGCTGCGCTTGGCGGCAAAAAAACTTTCGCTGGTCTTTTTGAAGGAAGAGCCGTTGGTTTTGCAGAATTCTATAACGCAATGAAAAGTAGGCCGCAAAAAAAGAGGTCCCCAAAAGAGGAAGATAAGCTATATACATTTAAAAAACTTTTAGATTTATGGGCAAAAGGTAAAGAGGCTTAACAGTGGCCCTCGAGCCGGAAGAAGATTTTTCTTTGCTTTTTGAAGAAGAGTCACAGGAAGATTTTTCTTTGCTTTTTGAGCCGGAAGAAGATTTTTCTTTGCTTTTTGAAGAAGAAAAAGAGGAAGAAGAGGAAGACTTTGCATCCCTTTTTGAGTTTGAAGAAGAGCCCACACTAATCCCCACCGATCCCCGAGACGTTGCTTTTGGCAGTGTCCTAAGCCGAACCGTTGATGAACTTCAAGCCAGTGGCTGGGCGGGTGTACGTGTACTCGGGGAAATGTTTAATTCAGAAAGGATGATTGACGTCGGTAATCGCGGCGTCGAAAGGAACGAAAGACAAATTGCCAAACATGGTCGCCCATTGATCGCCGAAGAAGTGGAAGATTGGGAAGATGCTTGGACTTTTGTCAGACAGGGGGTTGCCCAAGTTATGCCTTCAATTGCCATTTCCATGCCAACAGCTATTCTCGGTGCAAAAGGAGGAGCAGCAATTGGAACGGCAGCTTTCCCCGGAGTAGGTTCCCTTGTTGGTGGTCTTATTGGGGGCGCCCTGGGTGCTTTCATGCCTTCTTTTATTCTCAGCACCGGTGAAGTGGACCGTGCAATGAAGGAACGTGCCGGAGCAGAATTTGAAGCTCCCGGAGCCGCTATGTCCGGAGGCGCCATGGTAGCTTCCTTGGATGTGGCTTCTATCGCCTTTGGCCTCAAGCCTTTGATGCCGGTTCTCATGAAAAAAACAAGTTTAAAAAAAGTAACCGAAGAATTGGTTAAGGCAGGAGTGGAACGAGGTGTTGCTACAGCGGCCCTTGGCCATGCTCTAAAAGCCTCTGTGATGGAAGGGGCAACCGAATCAACCCAAGAAGGCGTTGAAGATTTCATGGCTGAAACAGCAACAGGAATAGCAAGTGAAGAAGGACAACTGCAAAGTGCTTTGTTTAATGCCTTTTTGTTAGGAGCCATCGGCGGTTTTGGTATGGGAGGAGTGTCCGGAGCCATCAGTCAATATGGCATAAATTCCCGCAAAAAAAGTGAACGGGAAGTAACTGCTCAACTGGAAGTCATAGAAGAAGAGGTCCTAAAACAAGTTAATATACTGGGTCAATCTTGGCAAGATATTCTGGATAAAAAAGGCAGAAAAGGTCTTGTCGCTGAAGCCGAACGTCGTGGAATCAAGACAAGAAAAAACGCTTCCACTAAATCTATTCTTAAAACGCTTACCGAAGCCGAAGTGTTTAGAAGAAAGGCGGTGATGCAAAACAATTATTATTTGGAAAATTTTGGTGCACTGACTGCTCAGGAAAGAAAAGACAGAATAGAACGACAACAAGAACTGTCCGAGAAAACCATTCCGGAATTGTTGGAAATTGCTCAGTCTTATGTAATTGAAGAAGAGGGAGCACCGGATATTCCTTTGGTTCCTGTTAACAGAAACGATCCGGTAGATGTTGTGATCAATAGAATACTGGACCAAGAATTTATACAAAAAAGAGCTCTTACGGGAGGCGCTTCCATTCTTTTCGGAGCAGCTCTGACTCCAAACTATAAGACCAGACTTAGGTTACTTGAAAAAGAAAAAATAGGCGAGATCAGAAAACAAATTAAAGCTAGGGGAATAACCACGGAGCAAGCAAAACTGTTGCTGGGGAAGAAAGATTACAGCCTAAAAGGAGCTACCAAAAAAGAACTGGCCGATTTAATCATGAAGCACGATACGTTGACTTTTTTGCAACTGGAAAGAAAACAAAATTATCTCTTGGGCACAGGCTACAAGCGGCGCTATCGAAACAAAATAAAGAAAGAAGGCAAAAGCGAAGACATCAATTTTTATACAGTTGATGAAACTTCGTGGGAGAACAATAAACCAGAAGACAGCACTGAGACTTGGGAAGAGTTTGTAGAAAAAAGTCTGTCCCTGGAAGGAGGCGCTGTTTCTGTAACCTATACGGAAGACGGAGAAAATGTAAACTTCTTGGACGAAACGGAAAACATAGAAACGGATAAGGGTGTTCAGTTTGAAACACGGGATATAAGAACCGATGAAGAAGGAATTGTCGTGGGTGGCACCGGTCTTTTTAACAACTATGAAAAATCAAGAGGTAAAAAAAGAATAGATACCAATGTTACGGAAATCCGGTTTGAACAAGGTCCAGATATTGTCCGGCAAGCAGATTTTTTCGGTGGTTTAATGAGTGGGCTCAGGCATTGGTTCCAGCCCAGTGGACCTCTGGGTTGGGAAGCATTCATGCTTTCAAGAAAAAGGATAGGTCGGATTCGAGCCATGAATAAAATGGCAAACCAAATGGCAACCAAGGTGGAAATGGCTATAGGCAATGCCATTGCTGAAGGGGAATATCTTAATTATGAAGATGCTTCACGTGCATTGACTTCTGCATTAAGGCGTTCCATCAAACGGTTTAAACGAACGGGAGAAGAAACAGGTGAATTAAAAAAAGAACGCAGCCAGCTTAGAAAAGACATTAAAGAAGCAGAGAAAGAGATCAGCATTATTGAAGCATTCAGAGCCGGGGGAATTGCCTTTGAGGAATTGACGCAGAAACAGCAGGATATTTTAAGTACGTGGAACTCGAAAGAAAAACTGCGGCAAAAAAAGGCAGAAGTTCTTATCTGGAAAGGGGATCTTCAAGAACTCAACCAGATGATTGATCCGAGCAAATATTCTCTGACACCGACCCAAGCAGCTTATTTATTGAAACCTTCCTTGAGGGATTCTTTCATAGAATTGCGTGGTTTTATTGATATGTTAAGCGGCAGAATTTTAAGGGAAGTTCCACGGGAACTATTGGCCAACAAAAAAGCCGGTAAAATGTTAGAAGAAGTTATCAGGGAAAATATTGGGTCCTATATGACTCGTTCTTACAAGATATTTGAGCCTGGGGGCTATGATCCACTTAGTTGGTGGAACAGAACAATGCCCACCAAGTCCGCCAGAAAAATGCAAGAGAATGTATTAAAAGTAAGAAAACTTCTGCAAGACAGGTATCCCAGATGGAGTGATTCCCGCATCAATCAAGAAGTTAAATTGCTTGGTCAAGGTTACATAGGCGAGGGAGCCCTTGCCGAACTAGGGGGTATTCTGTCCCAGACAAAACCAGCAAAGGAAGGTTCTCAAGAAGCCAATATAATAGATGTTGCCCAAAAATTATTGAAAAGAAGAAAGCGTATACCCAAAGAAATACGTGCTTTGATGGGAGAAGTCACTGATCCCGGGGAAGCAGCAGCCGTTACCACTGCCCGATTGGCTACATTGCTTGAGAATAATCGGTTTTGGCAACAGTTGGCAGTTCTCAATGAGTTGCCCGGACAGCGTTTGTTTTCTCCAATACCTGTTCCCAAAGGAGAAACGGAAGGAAGGACCCCTACTTGGTTTGCAAAAGGAAAAGGCTTGGTGGTTAAGGTCCATTCTGCCGGAAACAATCCGTTTGAGGGAATGTATACAACCAAGGAAGTCGCTGAAGTTTTGGGCGTACAAGGTTTGACCGAGGACATTTTCAACAGCAGTATCTGGAGAAACTTTGTGGTGGCTCCAAAAGCCTATATCCAATTGGGTAAAATTGTGCTCAGTCCACCGGCCCAGATCAGAAACTTTTTAAGTGCCGCTTTATTTGTAGCTGGCAATGGGCATTTTATAGGTTTCAAAAACTTGCCTGAAGCCATGAAAGTGGTCGGACATGAACTGTTTGAGGGAGGTGTCGATTCACAGGGAAGACCAATTACCTCTCGACAAAAAGCACAGGAAACCTATCGGGAATTGCTGGATCTTGGGGTAATGAATACGGTTGTCAGTTTAAAAGATATATTGAGTGTCTTTAGAATGTCTCGAACAGGAATGTTTGAAGGTCCCGGAGATTTTGTAGCAATCACCGCTAATCCTTTCAAAAATATGTATCGACGCGCAGAACAATTGTATACCGCGGCAGATGATTTCTGGAAGGTTGTAGCCTACGCTTCCGAATTGGATTCCATTAAAAAAGCCTTTGCTACCGAGGCAGAATACAATCAGTTATTGGCGCATGCCAAACAACTAGGTATGACATACACCCTTGACCAACAAAATTTCAGTCAGGCACGAAAGGAGCTGGCTGCATTTAAGGTTCGACAAACAGTGCCCAATTACGATTACGTAGGTAAGTTTGCAGAAATGTTGAGAACAGGTCCACTTGCTTTTCTGGGAAATTTTATCGCTTTCCCCACAGAAATTGTTCGCACCAGTGCAAATATTCTTAGCATAGCTGCACATGAAATAGCTTCTGACAATTCAGGTATGCGAAGACGGGGGTGGGCAAGACTTACCGGATACGGCACGGCTGCTTTTGGTATAGGGACAGCGGTCCAAGCTATTGGTCAAGCACTGACCGACATTGATGATGAAGACATAGAAGCAGCCAGATTGTTTCTTCCCGATTGGGCAAAAAACAATTTACTGATTCCCGTAAGAAAAAGGTCAGAGGCTGAAGGCGGTGGCTTTGATTTTATTGATGGCAGTTACATTATGGTATATGACGATTTATCCAGAATGGTGCCCACCGTAATGCAGGAATTTAAAGAAGGCAAAGAAACAGGTCGTTCCGTTGAAGACAGCGTTACGATTGCACTCAGCAAAACTATAGGAAATTTCATGGAGCCTTTCATGGAGCCCTCAATTTATATTCAAGCCGTACTTGACATTGCCCAAAACAGAAACAGCAATACCGGTCGTCCAATTTGGAATGAGGCACGTGCCCGAGGTCTGCCTTTAAAAGGAGTTGGGCAAAGAAATGTTGACCTTTTAAATTATTTTTGGGAACAAACTGCTCCGGGATTTGTCGCTGCCACAGAAAAAGTTGCTCGCGGCACGCAGGAAGGAGAAAAAGCCTACGATCGTTTTGGCAATAAACAGGAACTCATTGATGCTTGGTCTTCTTTTATGGGAATAAAAATAACTAGAGTCAATCCCACTTCCAGTTTAAGTTTTGCCCTGACGGATCTTCTCAACGAACAGGACGATGCGGAAAAAATCTTTATGCGTTCAGTCTATAAGAGGGGTCCTGTCCCTCCGGAAGAATTGATAGACTCTTATTTTACCATGCAGACTTCTAATTATTTTATTAATCAGGCTATATGGAATACTTTCAACGCAGCCGAACGCTTAAACGCCAAAGAAAATATAGTTGATGTTGCCAAAAAAGAACGTCTCGGTGGTGCAAAACAGAAACGGGCAATGGATAATGGGGAAAACTTACCTCTCAAGCCTTTGAAAAGTTTACGGAGCCTGCAAAAAGATTTTGATGCACAGACCGAGATAATAGAAGAAGCCGAGGGGCTTCCTTCAATTCGTTTCTGGCCTGAAGATTCTTTTATCGAGATTTATGATTTTTTCCTTGATCTTCCACTTGAATCGGATTATCAGTCTGAACTTGTTCGGGAAGAGGAGGCTGATCTGTATGAATAAAATTATCCAATCGTAGGTTCCAAGCGTCCACAGCCCTTTCAAACTCACGTCCTTCAAGGACAAATTCCTGATAAAAACAATCCACTGAGCACATCATAATCACACCCTTTTTGATCTGGGTGCCAAACAATTCATTATGTGCCAAGGCATAGGCAGCCAACTGCTGGAAATAATCCCACAGATAACTTCGTCGCCGCTTGGGAGTATTGGTTTGTTTGAAATCCATGATGGCTTCTTCGCCTAAATGTTTACCGATAACATCAGCGGTTCCGGCGTATTTCCCGGGGTAATAAAGGGAAACCTCACAGCCATAAACCTGATCAATGGACGGGAACCCTTGGTCCATGATCACACAAGCCATTTTATAGGCTCTTTTCTTCTCCGGCGTATCGGGATAATAATCCCAGATGCTGCCTTCCAATAGTTGCCGTTCCAGTATGCCGTGCATTTCGGT
>Ga0209757_10000391_pt1 | contig 10661 bp, 4 predicted proteins | sample ETNvirome_6_1000_FD_185472 | JGI IMG/M metagenome (GOLD analysis project Ga0209757, IMG submission 185472) | Marine viral communities from the Pacific Ocean - ETNP_6_1000 (SPAdes) (version 2) | ecosystem: Environmental > Aquatic > Marine > Oceanic | place: Pacific Ocean | collected 2013-06-19 | reverse complement strand
CACTGCATCACACTGGAAACGCTGACCCCTACATGGGCACTGACCTTCACCTCAAGGCCACGCCCGTCATGGGTATCCACATCGGCGCTGACACCCTGCTCTTCGTTGACGGTGGTTACATCACAGATGTGGTCGAAGTTCCATTTGTCAGTACGCGACCATTTCTTGCCTGTTTCCTTCTTGAAGTAATAGTTCCCTTTGGGATCGACAAAGAAAACATCTTCGTCCCTGGAGTTGCTGACGTAATATCCGGCGGGAACTGTTTGTCCTGTCGCCATTTTACTGCCCTGGTAGTTGTAAATTTTCAAGTAGTTCAGGATTATTACGCGCTAAATCTTTCAAGTAATCTTCTTGCCTTCTCGTAAGCGTTTTGCCCATTTCAATTCTCAGAACTATTCTTGCAGCACTTCTAAGAGGGTCCATAACCTTTTTTATTAGGTCAATCTGGGCTGTCCTCATATTGTTTTTACCCAGAGCTTGATACTCTCTGGTCGCTATAACATCTTGAAGTGCCCTATGCGCTGGCTTACCTGCCCTCTCCACAAATTTCCAGTACAAATCCTGTGGGATTTCTGTGCCGTCCAAAGACCTTTGCGGCATTGAAGGGTAATACTCAAGTCTTATCAATTCATTCGCTACCGGATCGTTTTTGGAGAACGAGGAATAAATAGGCGAGATGATATCTGGCCCCAAACCACCAGACAGAATAATTGGCTGTCCCCACAGGTTCCTCCTTGCCGGGAGGTCTTCTGAATAACCAGGAACCCTGGACTTAATACGATCCATCCAACTTTGAGTGTCCCTCAGAACCGGATCAACAGTCCTTGCTACCTGTGCGAGTGCTGTCGGAACTACGGTTCCAGCCATATTACGCGCCCAGACATCCATAAAGCGATCCGGGTCATTGACTGCCTCAATCGCATCAGTGATACCTTTGAAAAAAGTTTTGTCCGTAAGGTTCTGGGTGATCGCCGCAGAAATTCTTGCCCCTAAAGTGTCTCCATCTTCCTCACTCAATGACCCAACTATGTCAGAAAAATCAGCCGACAGGCCCAATATAATCCCTAAAGGTTCAACACGGTTAAAGGCGAGATAACGCTTGGTGCCATCTTCCTGTTCTATAACAAATGAATAGGGCTGCCAGCCTGTTTCCCTAAGTCTTGCACGGGCTGTTGGATCAGTAGGGCCAGACCCCGTTATTTTTCCTTCAGCAGCCATAAGTGCGGTGCTTCCGCCTACCATAGAAGCCAAAGCAATCTTTGCCTGCTGGGCATCACGAGCAGCCCCTTTGAGACCTCTGCTCTCCTTCATCATAAAACCCAGAGGAGTTCTTTCAGCGGCAAAACGGACGATATTGACCGGCGTTCTCACAAAAGGAGCAATCAATCTCAGTGCAGGCATTTGTGCCTGGGCTTTGGTCAAATGCTGACTCACCCCCTCAAGAGGCTTGGTAAAGGTGAGGTATCTGGCATTATCTGTAGCTTTAAGGTTGACCTGCTCCTTCAGTCTTCTCAATTCAGAAACCGTCATTCCCAGTTCTTTTGCTTTCGCTTTTATCAATCTTGTTGTTTCTGCCTTACTTTTACCTACAGGCAAATCATCAATAACCCCCTTCATGTGTTGAGCAAATTCCCTGGTATTCGGCCTCAGTCCAGCCTTGGACGCACTCCGGTAGGCTTGGGCATTGAGTTCCATCCGATATCCTATGGATTTGAAGAATTCGTCAGAAGACATCAAAGCCCTGCCGGGAAGCCGCACAAATTTACCTAGCGGCCCTTTTATCGCTTTTTCCCTTCTAGCCTCCAGTTTTGAGAAAACATCTGAAGGTGTTTCAGTGAGGAATGTTCTCTTTGCCAGAGAAACTCCATCTCTGGCTCCCTGCAACCATCCCCAAGCCCTTGCATTGACTTCCCCGAAAGTAACCCTGTCGGGCGTTCTTCTTAAAGCCCCTATCCCGGCGGCCAAATACTGTTCAGGTATAGACCAAATACTCGTCAAAGTATTTGATAATGCGTTAACCACATGAGTCTGCGGCCCTGACAAAAGCCCGTTGATCCACGCTTCAAGCCATTTGTCACTCAATGTCGGATCATTTAATTTATTAGCTAACTGATTCACGTTAGCTACATTTTCCGGGTTCATGCTGGACAACATTTTAGCTATATCCTTCATATTTTTCTTTCCACCAGCCGCATTCATCATTTCATCTATATCTGCTCCAACAATATACCTCCACTGTCTTAATGCCCTGCCTGTTTCGGCCCTCATAGCCTTAACCTGGCCCTGCAACGCAACGTGCATATCAAGCGCATCCTTTAGCTTTAAAAGGTCTGCCTCTGATCCAGAATTTCTCGCAATCACCGCCAGATTATGAAGTCCCATTGCGCTCTGGGCCATTAACTCCCTCATCCTGTACTGCTCTGCATCATTCCAAAGATCCCTAAAACCTTTAGACCTTATCTGATCTGGAGTCAGGCCAGATTCTCTTGCCAAGGCCATAACGTGTTCTTCCGTATGAACTTGATCCTTATAATGCTGTAGCTCATCAGCTTTAGTGTTGTCGACATTACGGAGAACTTTCTGCAAATCCTTTGTATTTTCTATGGTAGTCCCGACATATTTCTCTAGCGGAAGAGGGCTGGCCCTTGACCTAGCAACGCCTTCGGGAATAATTGAGGGGAACCCAAGAACTTCATCAACAGAAACGCCTTGTTGATCTGCCTTAATACGCGCAACAGAATGCTCCGCTCCAACATCTCTGGGGTTAGCTTTCACCCCCTTATCAATTTCCTCAAGAGCTTCGTTTGTTTTTCCTTGTTTAAGTTTAGTCAATCCTTTGATGCTATGGCCTATGGTCGCAGCAACAGCCCCCAGCCCCGCGCTTTCAAGCGCAAGTTTGAATCTGGCTTCTGCCTCCGTATCATCTTCATCAGCCTGCAAATACTCAGTAACCGGATTACGCAAAACAGGAAATTGCTGAACCATATCAGCCAGTTTTTCATCAAATGGATCGAAAACCGCCTGTTCCGTAAGGATTGCAGCACCTTCCGCTCTGGCTAAATTGCTTAAAACTCCCCTGCCTAACCCGATCACCTTCATTGCCCCCAGATAGGGGACAAAAAACTGCGACATCGTTCTGATGACATTCCCGCTCGTTGTCTCAGCAGGGGCTATGGTAGGGAGGGATAACGGCTTGAACGGCGTTCCTGCGTTTTTAGGAGTGAAACCAGGGTCATAATTACCTTCCTCATCAAAGAAGGAAACGCCTGCCCATTGAGCAGGTCTGTTAACCGCTAGGTTAAGTGTGCTTTGCGCTGCATCTAAAATACCTCCCAACACCCCACGGACACCATATTCTTGCAACCAATTAACATCTTTGTCTTCTTCTTGGGTTTTGGATAAAGCTAAAGGAGAGGGAGGCTGAGTTACAACAGGCTGCTCGGCTTTCTTTTCAGCAATAGCCTTGAGCATCGCTTGCCTTTCAGCTTCAGTCGGAACATCGCCTGCTATTTCATAATCGCCTATACCCTGTACGTTAATAGTTCCCATCGGTATCTATTAGGGTGTCGAGACACCCGCTAACTGGTTGCGCACAATTTGTTCTAGAATCCCTATTCGCATTCCTTCATCCCATTGATGCTGTTCAGCAGCACTAAGGGCTTCATCACCATGCACTGTTGTCCATTCACCAGTCCCAGGATCATACGACCTGACACCACCTCTCTTCTCTAACAATTTAGCCAGTTGGTTTGCAATAGTTGGGTCTGTCATTTTAGCTATTATCTTTTCATGTTCAGGAATCCTTGGATCATTAGGATTAGCCGCTCTCATCCGTGCCAATTCATTCTGCAATTTAGATAATGGAGACAATCCGGCACCGGCTGCCTGAAGGCCGGGGATAGCACCAAGCAGCGCAGTCTGTGCATTAAGATTTCTTTCCAAATCTGCCACTTCTTTTGCAGATGCGCCTTGTACCTTGGCAAGCTCAAGCGCATTGAGCGCATCCTTTGCTTTCTGTTTTATGGCTTGCGCACCAGATAAATCAGTTCCAGCAAGTCCCTTACCTTCATAAATAGATTTTGCTATGGATAGAAGAATAGCGGAGGATGCGTCATCCTTTACCCCTTCCGTAATCCCTGCTCTCAAAGCCTCGTAATCTGGAAGTGTAGTTTCTGTTTTTAATAATTCATCAATGGTCTTTGTTCTTTCAGTTAACATATTCAACAACTGCTGATTGGTAGATTGCTGGGGAAAAAATGTCCCCACAGGAGCTTTTTGATCAGATTGATCAGGAACTACAGGTTCAGGAACTACTTCAGCTACTACTGGTGGCGTAATGGGATCAGGATCAAGCAACGAGAGAGTAGGGGTATAGCCAGAATCTATTCTCGGTCCTGGGCCAGCAGGGGTAAACGATCTGGGTATCCAACCCTGATGTTGCTGTGGAGTTGTAATACCTTGACTCTCTAGAGCCTGCAATGCCGCCGCTATTTCGTCATCTGTCATCGTAATACGTCCGGCTTGCATTTTGACAACACCTCCAGAAGACATATTCTGTTGATTTATGTAATCGATTACATCTAGTCTTCCCTGATTTTCAGCATCCTGCTCTGCCAAGATTTCCTCTGTTGTATCACCTGGCTTTCGCGCTGGCTCAGAACCACCAAAAGGCCACCCGCCTGTTCCTGCTTGCACCCCAGTAATCCCTGCCAAAGCGGTCAATTTCGGGTATCTTCTATGAGCCGCTGCCAACGGACTTAACGCCGCCTTACCAGCCGTTTGAGCAGCCGTTTGAGCAGCCAACCCCGTTGCTCTATAGGGGTGTTCACGGGCCAATTTATCAAAAAAAGCCTTAGCCTTCTTAGATTGAGAAGTAATTTTAAGACCCGGTGGTGTTACCCCTAATTTGGTCGCAATTTTTCGACCTAAGCCAACCCTCACATTCCCAGGAATTGCCTTGCGACTTTTTATCAAAGCAGATATGCCTTTATATGCCGCTGGCACTTTTGACGCTAATTGAGCGCCTTTTGCCGCTAAACCAAAAGGCGTTAACGCAATACCAACATTAGCCGCGTGCCAGGCAACTTTGCTCCAATCAACAGTATCATCTTCATCAGTATAATAATCAATAATCCTGTCAAGAACCTCTCCGCCTTTATCTACCACAGACGTTTCTGGAACCTGCTCCCCTTCCTGCATCCTGACTACGCCGCCACCAGCCATAGGCAATACAGAAGGAATACCCATATCCACCGCCTGACTCATCGCCATCATGTCCCCAACCGGAATATTTTCCATGCTGTCCATTCTGAATTTTCTTGCATCTTCCAGAATCGCATTAGGCGCTTCTTCTATGGAACCGATCATTCCCCCGTTACTCATCATCTGTGGAGGCATCATCCCAGGGGGCGGCATACCATTCATGGCTGCCATCATCTCAGGGGGTAGCATCTCAGGGGGTAGCATCTCAGGGGGTAGCATCTCAGGGGGCATCTGGGCTGAAACGGGCGCAGGCGGCATCTGTGGAGGTGCGGAAGGCATCTGTGGGGGCATTCCATTCTGTGGAGGCATCGGCGCTCCCTGTGGAGCCATCGGTGGCGGGGCCGATCCGCCCATACCTTCATCCACGATCTGTTCTGCGACTGTATCGGTGGGTTGCTGTTCCTCGGCCTCAAACCGTTTGCGCATATCCGTCCTGCGCTTGATTTCTGAGATCACCAGATACTGCGGAACCTGCCCCGTGGGGTTCTGCGCTTCCTCAAGAAGCGCCTGATCCGGCGCTCCCTTGATTAAATCTTCTTGCTGAAGGATATTCATATTGATCCTATATTCTCAACTCAATTATCAACTCATAGCACGATATAAACCGACACCGGCTATGCCTGAAGCCAGCATCCTTTCCATCGCACTCGGACCCCCATACACGGACTGTGTGGCTCCCGGTGTGACGGGTAATCCCTGGAGCATCTGGGAGAACAATCCCAGTTGCTCACGCGGGAAAGCCTGCTGTCTCAGGAAGTCCTCGTAGCCCATCGTCAGACCCTGTTGCCCCAACTGCCTCTGGATCTGCCCTGCCGCTTGCATATTCTTCAGGCGCTCATAGGCCATCTGCTGTTCCTGCCCCCCGAAACCACCCAGCATCTGGGCAGCCCGTAACTGCTGTTCCCTCGTTGCCTGGTCTGCCCCGAGGCCAGCCAGTCCCAACTCCGCCCTGCTGCGGGCAGCTTCTATATTGAACTGCTCGGCCTGCATTCTGGCCTGGTTGGCAGCCTGACGGCCACGGTCATCAATCTCCTGTGCGGTGAGGCCCATAGCCCCCGCCTCTTGTCTGGCCGCTTCACCGGCCTGGTAAGCCGCAAGGTCCGCCTGCTGTTTCTGCTGGCGCAACTGCTCGTTGGTTGCAAACTGGGCTTGCCCGAACTGTTCTGCCTGTTGCAGCGCCTGTTCCCTTGCGCCGCCGGTTTCCAGTCCCAACTGTCCTGCCGCCAGCCTCGCCGCACGGTCTGCTTCATACGCCCGTTGTGCCTGCTCGAATCCTGCCTGACTGCCACGGGTCTGGATATCCCCCAACTGCTGGCCGAGGTTCCGTTCCCTCTCAGCCTGCATGATGGCCTCCCGGTAGCCGCCAAGGCCACCCGCACCTGCCGCCTGCTGGCCCATCTGTGCGCCCATGATGTCAGACTGCCTCTTGGCTTCGCGCTTCTCTACATCGATGACCTGTTGCTGGTAGGGGTCCATGTAGCGTTGGATCGTTTCAGGGTCAGCCACCGTACCGGGAGCAAAACCGGGACCGAATCCTCCCGGCCCTCCATATCCGGCTTCCCTTTGCCCGTACTGGTATCCCTGACCGATATCACCTGCTGTATAACCGGGGTCAATGTCCGGGCCGCCATACCGCGAGAAAACATCCTGCGGCTGGAACTGGCCTGCTATATCCCCCCCTTGCCAGTCCGGCTGGTAGCCGATCCGGGTGCCGATATCGCTGGCCGCCTCCAACTGATACGGTGTACCCGCAGCCGCCATCTCGGTCATTCCCCGCATGGCAACCTGTTCCTGGGGGTCAAAATCAGCAATCCGCTGTCCACCATACGCCTCATAAGGACGAGTGGCCTCATAGGCGGTACGCCCCAGAACCTCCTCAAAGTAAGGAGCCGCATATTCAGGCAACGTGGTTTCTTTGGTGACAACCTGTGTTGCTGATGGAGAACTTCCGCCTTTACCTGAACCCATTATCCTAACCTCTTTTCAAAAACTGTATAGGACCGCTCAAAACCGTCCTGATCCAGCCACTTCCAGAAACCGTGCCTTGCCGTCGCCTCTATACCGCTACATTCATTATCCTTTGCCCAACCGTTGAACTTCTCCAGCATCTCCCAGACCCAGGAATTAAAATTCCTGCCGCCGAGGTACTGGATTGCCATCATCTTCCTCGATGGGTACATCACGAATTCCGTGGTGCCCACCCCCTCAATCTCCTTGTCCTTGTTGAACGCCACCCATAAATACTGGTCTGCTCCCACCAGCGCATTGTAGAGGGCTTCCATGTCCCACCTGCCGCGTGACCGCGCAATGGCAGGGCCAAGGTAACCCTTCACCTCATGCCACAGGATTTTGACGTAATTCGGTGGAATCAGGGCTACCGTGTGGGTGATTTTTCTCGGGGCACCCTTTCTGCTCACCCTGGGTTCCCTTGAGATATCCCGGATGACCACTTCCTGCTGCTGTAAGGCCGTCTGGCTCATATCGGCAGAATCTCCTCAGGACGTATATCCGGCGGTTGCTGGGTAACGCCCGTCCGTACCTGCCTGACCTGATCCATCATGCCGTCCAGTTGGGATGCCCCTGCGTCCGTGGAGCCGTTCCCGATGCCTGAAACCACATCCGCAGGTACTACATACTCGCCCGGCGATACCGCAACCTGCTGCTGGTCCCCGATCATGCCCATGATTTCATCACTCGTCCCGTCACCCTGACCCTGGATCACACCTTCGGTCTGGGCACCCGGAACCACCGAGGACAACACCTGCTGCCGCAACATCTGGAAAGCCTCCTGCCCGAATTCATCAATGAACCGCTGGATAACAATCTCAGCTTGTTCCGGGGGTAACTGGCCCAGCACAGCCATCGCAGTCTGCTCAACCAGGGCATTGATGGCCTGATTTTCTCCGCCGGGTATCGGACCCTGAGGCATCGGACCCTGAGGCATCGGACCCTGAGGCATCGGACCCTGAGGCATCGGACCCTGAGGCATCGGACCCTGAGGCATCGGACCCTGAGGCATTGGCCCCTGAGGCATCGCTAAATCTGTAATTCCACCACCCTGCATAGTCTTTGACTCCCCTCGAAGGAGTTCCCTCAACAAACGGGCTTTTGAAGGATCAGCCAGAACCATATCACTCATGGGAATACTGCCTCTCTGTAAAACTCTGCCGGGAATGTATTCTTTGTATCCCGCAGCCTTGGATAAGGCTTCACTGAAGTCCACATTTGGATTCATATCAATTTCTTCTTCTCCATACAGGTCTTTGAGAAACTGCCCGTGTGCTGCCCTGCGTTCCCTCGCCGCTTCTAAGTGCTGCTCGTACTGAAAACCAGAATCATCTTTCCCAGACATCGATCCCCAGTTAGGAGGTGCAGTGGCGGCTCCTAACATAGTCATACCCAGCATAGTGCCGACGGGGCTGTGGAGTTCTGCCTCTGACAGAGAATATGGTCCGTAGCCCTCTGCTTCTTGTCGGTCTTGTCTCTTCTCGGCACGTTTTCGTTGCCTTTCCGTCCACCACCGTCGAAGGGCGCCCGGCTCTTGCCCATCTTGCCCATCTTTCCCACCGAGTCCAAAGATACTTTTCCCGTAATCTACGATACCTCCCCCGATATCTTTCAATAATGTGGAAGGCGGGGATGGCGGGAGTACGGTGGGGTCGTACCCCTGTGGCATCAGATCAGGATTGAAACCAGCAATGAACTTAGACGGATCTTCCAGCATAGCTTTGCGTTGATCCATGGCTGCTTGAAATGATGGCTGTTCTCCAATATTTCCAGTGATACCGTATGCTGCGATATCGCCTGCTGGTATGAACTCCTTGCCTGGCTCTCCATAAAGCATTTGTGAGGGGCCACTCCAGTGTGGCATACCTAACTGTGGCAGCGTAGCACCAGCAATGAACTTGGAGGGATCTCCCATCTGATCCCTGAGTTGATTAAAACCTTCTACCCCAGCAGCCCATTCCCCAGGATCAGCAGCCCCCTCTAAAGACAAAATTGGCAGCTTAGCACCAGAAACGAATTCAGCAGGATCTTTCAGAATGTGACGGTATAGAGGCGACTGCGGGTCCATAGTTCCGTACTCTGATCCGTATTGACCCGTCTGCAACGCCTCAAGAGTACCCGTCGTAGGTACAATACTAGGAATCAAAGCGGAACCACCCATGCTGGTTTGTTGAGTCGGTAATTCAGCGACATCCTCCGGGGCAAGAATCCTTGCACCAGTTCCTGATCCTCCCGGTCCTAAAGGAGAAAACCCTATATCCTTGCCGCGCTCAAAATACAAATGCTCGGGGTCAAAGCCTGCCCTCCACGGCCTTCCTGCCACATTGAACTCAGGCGGTGCCACCCAGCCCGCCCCTCTTATTGAAGCTTGTCTGGCAGCCGAAGCCAGTGGATCAATCGGCACCCTGCCTTCGTCCTGCATCCGCACAGGCTCACCCATCAGGGCAGATAATCCATTTCGCCTGCTGGTGTAATCACCGGGGTTGATCGAAATGATCCCGCCGCCTGCTGCCCGCCGGACAGGGTACGGGTTGTCATAACCGGGATAATCACGGTTAATCTGGTCCCAGGCACCACGCAAAATATCCTCTTGCCTCTGCCTGTCCCTTCTTGATTTTTCAGCCCGCTCACCCTCCAGACCTTCCAGTTCCTCCAGACTCGCTCTCCGGGCCGTTTCACCAACGCCCGCAGCAATAGGAAGTATGGCCTCCTTAGTCATGGCAGCTTCGCCCATCGCCCCTAAGCCACCTTCAGCGGTAAAAGGAGCAGTCAGTTTTTGACCAAAACTGAGATTGTCCCATCCAGTCTGACCCAGAGCCTCTGGACTTATAAGATCTGCTGCACCAGCAATCGGTTCAAGCACCGATCTGGCATATGCGCTACCCGGCCCTCTTCCAATAGCAGAATGTAGAGCCGACCCTGCATCAGGTACTCCACCTACAATATTCCCTGCCACATCTGCGATAGTACCACCGCCTATTTGAGCGCCAATTTGACTTGCACCTTGAGCAACCGCATCGCTAGGATCTACACCCATTGCCACATCCTGTCCGGCACCGAGTATCTTGCCCATGCCAAATCCGGTAATACCAGAGGCCAAGCCTTTCTCAAAATCCCCCGTCTGCGCCCAACGGGCAAGACCGGAACCGATCGCACCGGCAGCCGCAGGACCGACAACACTGCCCAAAGCAGCCGTCCCCAACATACTACCCAGCATGGGGAGCAGAAAAGCAAACGCCTCCGGTTGTCCTGTTACCGGATTTGTTGTCAAACCCCTCGGAGACAAGGCTGCAATTCCCTGAACCTCAATCGGGTTCATGTGGACCAGCATGGAATCGCCGTAACGTCCGTGCTTAGCCAGGTTATCAGCCGTTCCCTGCAAAGGAGGTGCG
>Ga0209757_10000389_pt1 | contig 10675 bp, 22 predicted proteins | sample ETNvirome_6_1000_FD_185472 | JGI IMG/M metagenome (GOLD analysis project Ga0209757, IMG submission 185472) | Marine viral communities from the Pacific Ocean - ETNP_6_1000 (SPAdes) (version 2) | ecosystem: Environmental > Aquatic > Marine > Oceanic | place: Pacific Ocean | collected 2013-06-19 | reverse complement strand
ATATAGGACCTCGGGGGGACAAGAGTAAACCCTTCAACAGACACCGTATGGTGTCATTATATTGTGGGTTTATATAGCAGAATAAAATGTGTCATATAGTCAGTCCCTTAATTATGGGACCATATAGGGTATGACCATATAAAACACTCCTTAATTTATAGTATTTTAATGGGTTAACCCCTTGCAGGGGTTATAGAAATAAATCTATATATATGAGTTACCTCTAATGGGTATTATACGTATACTAATGTATAGTGTGTATACACCAGTATGGGAGTATTATGTATATACCCATATAGTGTCATTTAAGTGGTCCCTTATAAGTGAGATTTTTATGGGGATATTATATGTTAATCTGAATGTTTAAGTGAGGGGAACGTAGTGGACCGAACGATTAACCCTGAACGATAGTGAGGGGGGAATAAACATGAGGATTTACATGTCATATCCCTTACTATAACTGTAACATATTTTCATAGTGTCTCTTATCTAGTAGTTGTTCTCTAATCTTATTGAGGATATTAGTTTTGATAGTGGAATATTTCTTCTTTATACTTCTATTACCCCACGTGATGTGTGCTTCAGTTATTCCTAGAGAACTCTTAAGGGATTGGATATTTTGATTGATGATTGGTAGTAATTCTTGGTACGTTTTCTTAAGTCTCATCGTGTTCTCATATTCTTTCTTTGCGTTCTCACGTTCTTTCTTTGCAGCTATTACTTCATTTTCTTTTTTAGCTATCATTCCTCGTAGTGTAATCCCTGTATGTGATGATAGGACTCCATTTTTAATGTCTAGTGCGATTTGTTTACGGGTCGGGAAGGATTGTGTGGTATACATAATAATAGGTTTAAAGGTTAGTACTGTGTGTCTATATTATTATACGAAAAATACCCGGAAATGTTCCTGAGATGACCTAAATTATATTCGTTTTATGTACTTATGTATCACTTTATTTTTATGGGTGTAGTTCTCTAATCTGTATCCTAAATCATAATATATTCTGGTAAACTCTATTTCTCCGAACACAAATGCAGAAACGTACCACATAACATAATCTACACTCCATTTTATTATTTTAAATGGATTTTTTAATTGTAGTCCCTTCTCTCTATTGTGTTTAATATTGGGATAAGGTAATTCTCCTCTTAGGTTTATTACTTCTTGAAGGTATCTTCTATGGGTTAGGCCTAGCATATTGGGACAAAAAGGAATTTTTTCCTGGTTAAGGATATCTATGGTACTATTTATTATTTTTAAGAATCTTTTGGTGTGACTTAATCCGTATATTAGTAATTTTGGAAGGAGAGAGCCATATTTTATTAGATTTAATTTTCTTTTAGTTTCATCTCCAGTGTGTTTTAAATCTTTCCAGGTATCTGTATCATACCCTATGAATGCTATATTATCTTTTAACATACTAATCCCTTGTGAGTAGTAATTCTCTTCACACACTTTGTAGTCATCTTCTTGGAAGAACCAGTAATCATATACATTATGTAATATTTTGAAGGCATAGTTCATAGATTCTAAACTAATTCCTCTACCTTCCTCCCATGGACGATGAATCACTTTAACCACACCACAATAGGTTTTTAAACCATTTATACTATTAATATAATCATTACCTATTTTTACACCACAGTTATGGTTAACAATAATAACATCTAAATTATCTACTCCGGGATTTAAATTGATTTCATTTTGAATGTTATCCTTTAACATTTCTATTGTGTCGTAGACATTCTCGGGATAAGAGAATCTTCTACCGAAATAGGTGGTGATTACTTTGCAATTTCTGCTATTCACTGGTTTCATCTAACAACAGGATGGCCCACATTTACGAGGGTTTGGTTTAGTTGCGTTTACCCCACACTTATCAGGTGCAAGACAATTTGTTTTTTTGGATATTAGTTTATAGATGAGACCCTCTTCTCTTTCTAACGTATAAAGACCGATGGTGTCATGCTGATACTCCATTTCTACTTCTAAAGTAGTATTTTTAAAATATGGAAGGGAAAGTGCTTTATTAATGATACCTAAGAATTTTGTTGGTGTTAATCTGTGATTAAAATCATCAGCTGTCCATATTTGGAAGGTTATATTTTGTTCACTTCTCAGTGTTCCTCCACAATCTACAAAGTGTTTGGTTTTTATCCCCATTTCAGTAATATGGAAATATGGTGGGATGATTAGTCCGTTATCTAATTTAAATAATAAGTCTCCTGGTGTATTTTGTTGGGCTGTTAGTGTGTCTTTAAGTTCTTGTATTGTCATTTTTATTATCAATATCTTTTAACCCTTCTTTTAATTGTTTTAATTCTTCGACGTGACCTTCTAATGAATAACCATCTAATCTACTTCCTGCAGCAATTTGTTGTTCCAGATACATTATTCTTTTTTGGATTCTATCTATATGATTATTTAATATCTGATTCATAATCTTCTATCTATTTGGCTAGATATGTACATACCTACTGCCACTCCACATCCAAATATTGTTATTATTCCTACTATTCCCATATCGTATCTCCATTACTACCTACCCACATTACATATTCATCTGGGTACACAGGTGTCCATCTATTTGTCCCTCTTCTATATAATATATCATCCACAATTATAATACTATCTGTACTTGCTGGAACATCATAAAAACTCTCATATTTGGGAATGTCTTGGTTATCACCACAATCCATATCTATGTCCCTCATATCATCATAAATAGTATCATAATATATCGCATCAGGTTCTTTTAATTCTAATGAATCTTGTGCTGTTAACTCCCCAACCTGAAAGTTGTGTTGTTTCTGGTTGGTGTCTGTACATGAACTAATAACTAATATTAATAAAAGTATTACTATCCCCAACATTCCAGCAAGTGTAAACATTGCCGAATCTTTATATTGTTGTTTAGATTTACCTTGGTTATTATTCATTTTTTAATCTATTTTTATATCTTCCCGTCCTAATACATAAATATACCTTCTAGGGCATCTTACCTTTACGCGTTTATTATCGTCCCATATCTCCAACACCTCTACTTTGGTTCCTTCAAAAATGGTACTATCTTCAAAACCACAAATAGTATTAACTACAGTTGCTGTTATGACTTGATTAGAGTGCACGCATCAGTACTTTTACTTCGTCGTTTATTCTTTCTAATTGTTGTTTGAGGGATTGTACCTGTGCTTGGTTTTCAGGACTATATTCTTTACTATCTAAATCTTGTAAAGTTTCCTCTAATGGTAGTTTAGGTACCCTACTAATTTGTCTTTCTATCTGTTGTGCCTGGTTTAATAACCAGTCATACCTCTGAGCTTTTTGTTCGTTATTCATATTTTTTTATTTAGTTGTAGTTAATCTTCTTCGTACCATACACCGTACATTGGAATAGTTTTACCTTCTATCAATTCTCCATTGGCATTTCTAACTGGCATATTACACATTAACCTTTTTTCTTTAATTTTAGGGCCTTCTACTTGGGTTTTACTCAAGTATTTTGGGTTCTTCGAATTTAATTTTCTTTTCTTTGCCATTTTCTCTTTTTATTTTAATGATAGTCGATTTATGTTTAGTTGTCAACTTTTTCTAAGTCACTAAATAAATCTTCTATCAGGTTTAATTTTTCGTCTTGGGTTGTTTTATAGTCACCTCTTTTATAAGAATACACAACCTTATTATCGTCAGGGTAATGAGTTACTTCATACCCTAAATCATAATAGATTCTAGTAAATTCTACTTCCCCTAACACAACATATAACCAGTACCAAGTAACATAATGATTATACATAAAAAAAGTTTTAATAACACTCCATAGTGTTTTTTGGCCAAACTCTTTAAACTTTTTATTGTGTCTAGGATTAGGAATTTCTGGGTATGATAATTTCCCATTTAATCTAATTATCTCCTCTAAATGTTTTTTATATGTGAGACCCATTAATCCTCCCGCATAAGGAAAACGATTACTCTTTCTTAAATAAACTATTTTATCTAAAACTCTATTATGTTGTTTCAAATGGTCTTTATACCCCCACATAATAATAGGTAGGTAAAAAATCCATTTCATTACACTTTCACCTAATGAGTTGATATCAGTAGTTCGGATATGTATCATATCATACCCAACAAATGCTATCTTTGGGTTGTTTTCTAATACTTCTAAACCTTTTTTATAATAGTCTTTTTTAACAATCTTGTAGTCGTCTTCTTGGAAGAAGAAATTATCGTACTCATCTTTTACTGCCTTAAACCCGTAGTCCATACTTCCTACTGACATACCTATCCCATTATTCCACGGTCTATGAAATACTCTTATCTTTCCTGCGAAAGTTTTAATGCCGGACATAGAATCTAAGAAATCATTTGCTTCTTTTATTCCACAGTCATGATTAACTAATATAGTATCTAAATTATCTACTCCTGGGTCTAACTCTATTTCATTTTGGATGGAGTCTTTGAGTATTTTAATCGTATCATGGTAGGTATATGGGTAAGTGCGTCTTACTCCGAAATAAACAGCAATAAGTTTACAATTACGTGCCATCTATAACATTCCTAATTCTAGCTTTGCCTCTTCACTCATATAACTTTTATCCCATTGTGGGTCAAAAGTTATTGTAATTGTTGATTCATTAACTATTTCTAAATTCTCTACTTTACTCCTAACCTCTTCTGGTAAACTTTCTGCTACTGGACAGTTGGGGCTTGTTAAGGTCATTTCTACATTCACATCATACCCTTTTGTCGCTTTGGTTATATTGATAAAATAAATTAACCCTAGTTCATAGATGTTCACTGGTATCTCTGGGTCTTCTACCGTTTTTATAACCATTATGATTTGGTCTTCTAAAATTTTCTCAGGAGTCATAGATATAATTTATTTATTCGTTTATTTCCATGTAATTTTTACAAGGGTCATACAGATTATAGGTTAGAGTTAATTCACCACCTGGTTTTATAGTCTTATCTATTTTCATTTTTAAGTAAGCTCCACATTCATACAGTACACAATTAGGAGTTTCAGAATGGTTCATAAACCCACCTAAAGGGGTTCTGATATAGTTGGAGTGGAAGTCGTCAGAATTATATCTTACGTGTGTAATTCCCATTTCTTCACCTTCTTTTAATTCTTTAGTGGTGAATAGTCCATTTCCTTCTATCACTGACGTTCCTATGTACAATCCATCTGGTAATGGTCTATATTTAATTTCTTTCATTTTCTTGTATTTCATCAAATTTAACTTCCCAAGCTGTCTTTTCTATCGGACTCAATCCTTCATACCATCCTTGAAAATCACACGCTCTTATTTCTTTATATTTTTCCCACACCGCAGTTTTTAATTGTTCTACAATTAAATTATTATTCATAAACATTAGTGGTCTATTCATTTTCTTTATTTTTATCATCATTTGGTTCATTTGTGTAGTCATCTGGCATTATCGGTGCCATTATCATTTCGTAAGCTAACCACCCTACAACACCCATTACTATCACTATTATTATTATTATTTCCATTTTTTAATCTAATAAACTCATATAAGCCTTATTATTGTTTTTCCTAAACCAATCTAAACCATTTCTTAGGTCTTCAACTATTTTAGGTTTATCCATCATTCCCATCTCTAAAACTATTTGTGCCCCCATAATAAAATCGTACATTGATAGCTCTTCCGCTGTTAATGTATATTTTACCCCTGAGAATCTATTTGTTACCTCGTCACCTTTTTCATATAGTTCTCCGTCGAACCATTCTGGTAATTTATTCATCTCTTCTATTTTTTATATACCAATTAATGGTTTCTCTTATACCCTCAATAAACGATATTCCTATTTCCCATCCGAGTTCTTTTTTTAATTTTTCACAATCAATAGAATATCTAAAGTCGTGTCCTTTTCTATCTTCCACAAACTCTATTAATTCAGTAGATGAATCCTGTGAATTTAAAATAAAATCTATTTCATTACATAAGATTCTTATTAACTCTAAATTCGTTTTCTCCATATCTCCCCCTATATTGTATGTCTCTCCATTTACTCCTTGGTGAAATATTAAATCGATAGCTCTCGCATGGTCTTCTACATATAACCAATCTCTCACATTATCACCTTTACCATATACGGGTATAGGTTTTTTATTTAATATAGAATTAATGACTGTTGGAATTAGTTTCTCCGTGTGTTGGTTGGGACCATAATTATTAGAGCAATTGGATATCACGTAATTTAGTTTGAATGTGTTCCCATATGCTCTCACAAAATGGTCTGATGAAGCCTTGGATGCTGAGTATGGACTTTTAGGGTCGTAGGGTGTTGTTTCCAAAAACGGTTCGTCGTCCATTCCTAAAGCACCATATACCTCATCTGTTGATACATGATAAAATCTTTCTATTCCGTATTGATTTGCCATATTTAAAAGATTACATGTCCCCATAACATTTGTTTGAATAAAAATATTAGGATTGTCTATAGAGTTATCGACATGAGATTCCGCAGCTAAATGAATAATAGAATCTGGGGCATACTCTTCAAATATATTTTTAAGTAACCCTATGTCACAAATATCTCCTTTTATAAAAGTATAATTTTCTTTATGGGAGACATCTTCTATATTATTCAAATCCCCACAATAAGTTAATTTATCTAAATTAATTATATGATAAGAAGGATAAGCATTTACAAATCTTCTTACGAGGTGAGAACCTATAAATCCAGCTCCCCCTGTTATTAATATTGTTTTATTTAAATTCATATACATATTATTTTTCACTATGTTTTATTTCACCGCCATATTCCCCACTTGCACTAGCATAAGTCGTTTCTGTTTTCACAACTGGGCCATCACAAACACATAATTTTTGTTTTGCAACTAGGCTTGAGGCTTTTAATAAACTATCGAAAGTTCCCGCGTCCGACCACCAAGATTCTAACATTTGGCAGGTCATTAGTCCATCTCTTACATAAAAATTATTTACGTCAGTAATTTCTAACTCACCTCTATCCGACGCTGTAAGATTTTTAATGTAATTAAATACATTACTATCATAAACGTATAGTCCTGTAACACATAAATTAGATTTAGGATGTTTAGGTTTTTCCACAATAGAAATCACTTTACACTCACTATCTTCTTCTAGTTGTGCTACACCAAATCTTTGTGGGTCTGGAACAGATTTTAAAAAGATTCTTGCTCCACCATCAAAATCTTCTAAACTGATTTCATCATCAAATATATTATCTCCCAAACATACCGCTACATTTGATACTCCCACAAATCTTTCTGTCAAACTTAAAGCGTGGGCAATACCACCTGCGTCATCTTGAATCTCATACGAAAGTTTCAGTCCCATATCTCTCCCACTACCTAAAAGATTAAGGATGTCTCCACAATGTTCTCTTCCGGAGACAATCATAATATCTTTACATCCCATTTTTTTAAGTGTCTCTAAAGGGTAGAAAATCATCGGTTTATCATAAACTGGTAATAAATGTTTATTCGTTACTTTGGTTAATGGGAATAATCTACTACCTGTCCCACCAGCTAGTATAACCCCTTTTAGTCTCTTTGCCATTTTATTTTAATTTATTAATTTTAATATTATCACCCAAATGATAGTAAATACTCCCATCCAGGTTAGTGTTTTTATTATTTTCTTTCTCATTTAATTATTTCTATTACGGATTATGATTAACCCTATTACTATTCCTATTATAAAAAATGTTATTAATCTCATTTTACCAGTTATGTATTATGTTTGCTACTATCATTAAACAAGTAAGAACATTGACCGCTACAATAACCGTTCTTATTATTGCCACTGTATTGTCATGGTCTTTTGTTCTTTCATCACTAAAAGACCCTACACTGAATTTCCATACTGTCCATATTTTTTTCATATTTGTTTCACTATTTTATCGGTAATGTCTAAAGCTACATCATTTTCTCTACCTTCTTGGTATGCCGTAACTACTTTGTCACTAAATTCATCTTGAGTTATTATTGCGTCTACTCTTCCTAGTCCAGTTAGCCCGTCTGACAAACCAAATAAGTCTCTTAGCCCAAATATTCCTTTACAACTAAATGTATTAACTATTCTTTCTTTATCAATATATCTTTTATTAAATCCCATTTATTTTTCGTCAGAAAATCCTGCACCTGCTGTAATACCCTTTCTTTCTAACTTACTTTCTTTCCCACAATGAGGACAAGTCATTGTTTTATAAGCAGCCCAAAAAGGGTCACCTATGCTCCACCATTTTTTACATTTTTCACAACTAAAATGGTATAATGTTTCTATAGTATATGTTATCATTTTAATTTCATTTTTGTTAAACCGACTTCTCTCCACTCATACTCTCCAAATCCTTCATTTCTTTTTAGTGAGACCGCATGTGCTTTTATCTTACTTCCTTCATCATTAATTACCACTCTTCCACTATCTGCATATCCCATCAATATTATATCATAAGGTATCCCATGACGTTGTAAATCTTTTTCTGTTTTCTCTCGTAATGACTCTCTCCTCCCAGTAATTAAAATTATTCTAGACCCTTCTAACTCCCATTGATTCATTTGTTCTATCACTCCCGGTAATGGTTGAGCCATCCCTTTGGTTACTTCTGGGGTTCCTCCTAGGTACTTAAAGATTGTACCGTCTATATCACATATTATTGTTTTCATCTACTTTGTAATGCCTGAAAAATTAAAAGTTAGTTGGTTAGGGTTAGTGGTATTATAAGATTTTATGGTTCCTCTCATATACTTGGGACCTCTTATTTTTATTTTTCTAATATGTGGGCTAACAAATACACCACTTATTCTATAATATCCTCTTATAAAAACTTCTTTATACACTTTTACTCTTTATTGTCTTATCCAAGCAATAAATTTTTTAACTATTCTTTTTAACCAAGATATTTTTTCTTCCTTCTGTTGTGGTTTCAATACCTTTGGTGATTTTTTACTTTTTGTATCTTTTTCTTCGTTGTTTTCCAAAGCACGTGCCATGGTTCTAGTTTTTATGCTAATTGCTCTTAAATCTTTTTTTATGACCTTAATGTCTTTTCTTAATTCTTGTACGTAATTATTATCATTCATTTATCTTCTTTTTTTTAAAGGTAATTTAAATTACCCAATATGTAAATTATTTTCTTTTATTTAAATTTATTTCTTTTATAGCTGTATATTAATTTTTTATAATCAGGATAAGCAACTATACCTTTTCCCAACTCATAATATACCCTAGTAAATTCTAATTCCCCTAAAATTGCATATAAGAAATACCCTGTAATATATCTATTATATAAAAAAAATGTTTTAAAATAATACCATATAGAAGTTTTAGGGATATCTTTAAATCTTTTCTTGTATTGGGGATTGGGTACTTTGGGGTGTGGTAATCTTCCATATTTATCTACCACCATTTTTAGATTTGTCTGACTAGTCAATCCCATCATTCCTCCTGCATAATATAATTTATATTCTTTAATTAATTTTATACCTTCTTTAACCGCATGATTAAATCTTTTTAAATATCTCCCATATCCCCAGATTAGGATGGGGATATAAAAAATAATCTGTCCTATTTTTAAATCTAGGTATTGCTGATGTTTAACTGTATAGATAGTTGCTCCCATATCATACCCGACAAACCCCACCTTAGAGTTTTCTTCTAACATTTTGACTCCATTTCCGTAATAATTAGGTTTAACTAATTTGTAATCGTCTTCTTGAAAGAACCAATAATTGTACTCGTCCTGAAGTTGTTTGAATGCATAATCAAATGACCCTAACGATATTCCTTTTCCTTCGTCCCATTCTCTAGAAATTACTATTATCTTTCCACAAAAAGTTTCTTTTCCATCTATAGATTGTAGGAATTGATTACCTTCCTCATCGCCACAATCATGATTTACTAATATGACATCAAGATTATCTACTCCTGGGTCTAGTTCAATTTCATTTTGTATAGAGTCCTTTAGGACTTGGATTGTATCGTGACAATCATAAGGATAGTGTCTCCTTATTCCAAAATATGTTGCAATTACTTTACAATTTTTTATTTTATTCTCCTCCATCATTATAGTTCCATTCCGAAGGTTCACCTGTAGTTGGGTCTGCAACAATTAATTCTCGTCTATTCTTCTTCCATTCATCTGAATTAACCTCTTCCCATGCGTTATCCCTTATTATTTCTAATTCTTCTGGTGGTACTGGAGTATTTATCATGTTTGCTTTTCTCCAATTCATCCTATCAATATCAAAGTCTTTATCTAAAAGACCGTGTTCCATACAATAATCAAACATAGAGGTACCAGGAAGAGGCATACATATAAAAAATCCTGAGGTATCTACTCCCCATTCAGCATTTTGTTTAGCAAACTCTATAGTCTTCATAACTTCTTCACGTGTCTCATCAGGAAATCCAATAATATAATTAGCATCCATCCGTATATTATTCTTTTTCAATGCTTCAATTAATCCTTTTACATCTGTATTATTTATATCCCATTTATTTGAGGACCATTTTTTAAGAATTCTAGCATTACCTGATTCAAATGGAAAAGAAAAGTCGGTAAACCCAGCTTCACCCATTAACTCTATAACTTCTAAATCTGGTTTTCCTTTCTTTAATAAATGAATAATATTAATCCCATTTATATCCATTAACCTT
>Ga0209757_10000388_pt1 | contig 10719 bp, 18 predicted proteins | sample ETNvirome_6_1000_FD_185472 | JGI IMG/M metagenome (GOLD analysis project Ga0209757, IMG submission 185472) | Marine viral communities from the Pacific Ocean - ETNP_6_1000 (SPAdes) (version 2) | ecosystem: Environmental > Aquatic > Marine > Oceanic | place: Pacific Ocean | collected 2013-06-19 | reverse complement strand
CAGAATACGAACCAGATTATCCTGTAATATGGGTTGCATATGACTCTAACCCAGAATATTATAAGGACAAATGTAATTTTGGTGAGATAATTGAGATAGATTAAGGAGAAATATTATGAGTTTAAGTAATAAAGCATTGCTACTTAGCGTTGATTTCTCGATGCCAGGTGGTAAAAAGGTAGACAAAAAGGTGTCAAATGATATCGCAAAGCAGTATGGAATTGAGGGTGGTCGTAGAAGTTCGGGTAATTTTCATAAGAATTTAATAGATTCTAAGTATCTTAAAGAGCCTTTGAATATTAAAAGACACGTTACAAAAGCCTTTGATAACATGACATTGCCTTGGCTAACCGATGGTATTAAGATAAATCTGTTACCAAACTCTAGATTTTTAGAGTTCTCTAAGGTATGGAGAGACTCTAAAAGAAAGATGGATCAATACATTTGGAACCTAGAGAATGGATTGTATGATGAGATGATGCAAGATGGAGAGATTAGACTTAACGGAGACAGCGAAGGGCTGTTCAGTGAGTGGGATTACCCGCCAGTTGAAACCTTTGTTGCTAAGTTTAAGATGGAACATTTCGTTAGGCCAGTGCCCAATGCAGATGATCTTGATCTAAGTGTAGCAGTTGGTGATGAGCAAGCAGAGATAATTAAGAAAGAAGTAAAGGAAAGCGTAGAGAAACAGTATGAAGAATCTCGAAAGGCATTGTGTGATAGAATAATTAAGACAGTTAAACATATGAAATCAGTTCTATCTGCAGAGAAGCCAGTGATTCATGAGACCCTAATGGAAAAGATGACTGATCTTGTTGACATTTTACCTGAGTTAAATTTCTCAGAAGATCAGGAGTTAGATGAGATTAGGAGTCTTATTAAGGATGAGTTGATTGAAGATGTCCAAACTCTACGTGATGATGAAGTTATACAGCAAGACGTACTCGATTCAACCAGTGACATACTTAATAAAATGGAGAAGATATATGACTTACGCCCCATCTGATCAACCCCATAGTCAGTTTGGAGACTATAAGAATATCAATGACCATTACGAAACGGAAATAAGTTTAGTTAGGATGCAGCATGATTACAACTTAAAGAAAGATGTGAAAGGCAATCTATATTTTAATAAAGAGATGATAAGGTGGGAAGAAGATGACAGTATTGTTACGCAAGAAAGGGTAATCACTTATAAAAAGGATGGTGAAATAAATATAGATGTGCCAGTAATGAAGAAAGGATATGGCAAGTATGGTCGTCATACTGATATGAATAGTTTACTATCTTATCTACCTAATTCAGTTGGTATGTATGAAACAGGTGGTAACGAAAAGAAATACTTATTGTTTGATCCTGATTGTGATGTTAGGAATAGTTCTTATTCTCCCCAAGTTGTATGGGATATTACTAAGTCTGCACATGTGAAACTATTTCCTAATGGTTCTGTCAACGGTGCTAAAAAAATAACTAGGGGTGATAAAAGGTTTGCTGATAACAAGATATTAGAGGAGCAACTTGAAGAAAAACATTATCGAGAGATGACTAAAGCCAGGTTAAAGGGCGACCTTGAAATAGATTACGCTTCTCAGTGTGCTACATTTAGAGGATGCAGTACTGGCACTCACCATTATTGTCTTGAAATGTATAAGCCGTCATCTTACGGAGAGTCTGGGCCTAACAGTGGTCTCATTAGAAGATTGTTTGTTGGAAGGTTCGTAAATGATAGTGGAGACGTAGTTAAATGTACGAAGTTAGCTCTTGAGATAGTTAAAAATATACCAGATAGTTGCTTGAGTGATAGGTTTAAGAGACTCAGACATGATTCAAAAGAGAGTTAAGCCAAGAGTTAATTATACTATACTTAGAAAAGGAGGAAGACATATCAAATCAAAGAAGCGAGAGAGACAGCGCAGTAAACGGGAGATAGAAAATGATAGGACAGAAAGAAATGTTTGAGAGAGAGGTATACTTTACTCCAGAAGACCATGATATTGCTATAGAAGTTTTAGATTATGCTGGGTTTTGGATAGAAGATGATAGAGACTGTGCTATAATGAGAGACTGTGTTAGGTTGTCCGATAGGGGGTTTAGTACGTTGGAAGTTAATACTATATTAGAGAACACAGATTATAGACCATTCAATGTGGTATAATATATAGGAGAGAATTATGATAGATGTAGAATGGAGAGGAGATGATATGAGAAAGGGATTAAAAATTATACACAGAGACCCTTCCCCAATTCCGTCGCTTATTACTGCTGAACTTAAATTAGATTGGGAAGATGTAGACTCACTGATATCTTTATGTATTGCATATAGAGAACTTAAAAATTCTAAGGAAAGGGTGGGAATTTTCTCGGCTCATGTCAATGACGAAGTTAATGGAGAGGGAGAAGATGAAATCTTTAATTACGGAGGAACTGCATGAAAACATTTGAGGATTTTGGTATAAAACTACCGGCCAAAGGAAGGTCGGGTCAGGTTCATACTCAATGTCCTACTTGTTCTTCTCAAAGAAGGAAGAAAAAGGCTTCATGTTTGTCTGTTAATATAGACGAAGGTGTTTGGTTATGCCATCATTGTGGTTGGTCAGGTAGTCTATCAAATGGTAAGGATAGTTTGGGAGCATCTGCTTTACACTGGCGTAAGCCTAAGTATGTCAAGCCAGAGCCAATGCCTTCGACCTCTCTAAAATCTACCATAGTTAAATGGTTTAGTGATAGAGGCATAACTGATAACACATTAGTTGAAACTGATATAGGAGAAAGAAAAGTATACATGCCACAGATAGAAGACTTTACTATGGCAATTGCTTTTCCTTATTATAAAAATGGTGAGTTAATTAACGTTAAATATCGTGACCATAAGAAAAACTTTAGGCTTGAAGCGGGAGCGCAAAGATGTTTCTATGGTATAGATGATATAGAAGGTGAAGATATTAATGTTGTTATAGTAGAGGGAGAGATAGATAAACTATCTTTATGGGAAGCTGGAATAAGAACATGTCTAAGTGTGCCAGACGGTGCCCCCCCTGTTAACAGCACTGATTACTCCTCTAAGTTTGACTATCTAAATGATCCTTGGCTCATAGATAAATTCAAAGATGTAGAAAAATTTATTATAGCAGTAGATAATGATGAGCCTGGAAATAAACTTGAAGAAGAATTATCTAGGCGACTAGGAAAGGACAAATGTTATAGAGTAGTATGGCCTGAAGGATGCAAGGATGCGAATGATGTGTTAGTTAAGTACGGAAAAACTGTATTGTCTGAGTGTATCTCACATGCTAAACCATACCCAATTGCGGGTACATATGATGCAGACAACCTCACAGAATCAATTGATAGATTATATAATCATGGTGTGGAAAAGGGTGTGAGTACAGGATGGAATACAATTGATCCATATTATTTAGTAAGGCCTGGAGCATTCACTGTTGTTACTGGTATACCTAGTAGTGGTAAATCTAATTGGATGGATGCAGTAATGGTGAACATAGCAAAAGAACATGGTTGGAATTTTGCTGTATTCTCACCAGAGAATCAGCCATTGGAAGATCATATGGCTAGAGTATTAGAAAAATATATAGGCCAACCATTTACTAATGGCCCAACTCCACGAATGAGTAAGGAAGATTTAACTGAAGGAAAGAAGTGGTTAACCAAACACTTCACATGGATACTACCAAGTGATGATAAAGAGTGGTCAATAGATGTAATTTTAGAAGCCGCCAAGCGCCTCGTCTTAACAAAGGGTATAAGAGGTTTAGTAATAGACCCGTGGAATGAACTCGAACATACAAGAGAGGGGAACCAGACAGAAACAGAATATATTTCTGTGGCTTTGAAAAGAATAAGGCAATTTGGTAGGCGTTATGGTATACATATATGGGTAATAGCACACCCCGCTAAACTTTATAGGGATAAATCAGGAAAGATTCCTATACCAACTCCATATGACATAAGTGGTTCTGCTAGATGGAGAGATAAGTCTGATAATTGTATAACAATTTGGAGAGACTTATCAAAAGAAGAAGGATGTTTGGTTGAAGTGCATGTTCAAAAAGTTAGGTTCAGACAGGATGGAAAGATAGGAACAGGGGAGTTAACATACAACTGGAGAATGGGTACATATCACTTGCCTCTTAAAGCTGCTCAAGAAATACCACCACAATATGGATAAGACATGGAAAAAATTTGAGAGGTGGGTTGGTTCTTTTTTAAGCGAGCTGGGAGACCAGGCGCTTAGAGTTCCAGTAACAGGAAGAACAAGAGGAGACTCACCAGATGTAACTAGTAAATACCTTTCTATTGAATGCAAATATAGAAAACAAATACCATTATGGATTAAGGATGCTATGGCTCAGGCTGTTGCTTCATCGAGAGAAGGAAAGACTGCAGTAGTATTCTTAAAGGAAAAGGGTTCCTCATTTGAGGATACATTAATAATATTTAGAGCGAAGGATTTTATGGATAAACTTAAAGATGAATAGACAAATGTTTAATTTAATAAGAGCAGTAAAGTATGAAGAACCACCATGCACAGAGTGTAAGTGGTTAGAAAAATGTTCTATTAGTCAGGTGGCGTGTGCAATGTTTAAAAACTATGTAGAATTAGGTGAATCTACAGGAGAAAACAATCCAACAATAAAAATATATAAGGAAATATACAACGATGTCAGGTTTAGAATCTCTGAAATCTCTTACTGTTAAATCTCCTAGTATTTGGGGGCCAAGCAATAGAGTTCCTTGGACAGATGTGTGTATGCTATTGGCAAAAGTTAGTTCAGATGCATCAAGATATGGCAGACTCAAGTATGCTATGGAGGACAATCAAAGGTCACATATTTTAAGGAGCCTGCTAAGCTGCGCCTTAAAAGTTAAGTGGAACAAGCACATCACTAAAGAAGATATATATAACATAGTTAATCTAGCGTTAGACGAGTCGTTAAGTCCGGCTGTCTGCCCTAAATGCAACGGAAGAAAGCAGTTAGCTATCCAAGATAAAATATATAAATGTGATGTATGTTTAGGTGTTGGCACCAGATCAATGAGCGATAGCGCTAGAGCTAGGTATATATATGGAATAGATGATCATCGTAGTGCTATACTGAGTAGATTTCAAAGACATATTAAATATAATTATTTTAATACTCTTATGTCAACAACACAGGAATGGGAGATGGAATTGCATAGCGCGTTTAAGAGAATAAGATGAAGTCAAGAAAGTATTTGAAGTGGGTATCAGAACAGCCATGTATATATTGTGGTAAAGAATCTCAGGCCCACCATCTTAGGATACTAGCGCTTGGTTCTGGTATGGGTAAAAAAGTTCCTGATTATTTTACTTTGCCAGTATGCTACGAACATCATGCCGAATGTCATAATGGTATAATAGATAAGGAAACACAAATGCGATGGTGTTTACAAACTATAGATCGTGCATTCAAGTATGGTATAATAGAAGGTAACTTTAAATAAAGGAGAATATAGTGAAAGAATATATAATATTAATATTAATAAGTAGTATATTAATTGGGTGCTCATATTCTACTAGAGTGCAAGTAGGGAAATATGGTGCATCACATATGGCGTCGATAACTCAACATACATTTGAATAATAAATGAAAAATAAAAAGTTTAAGATAGAAAATTCAGAATCTAAAAAAGATTGTGTTAGATTTATTGACAACATAGACTTGACAGATGGAAAGATGGAGGTTACAATTAGTCCATACAGTAATAAGAATCAAAGATCAATAGATCAGAACAATAGATATTGGCACATGATTAGACAAGCATCAAATGAATCTGGGTATACTATCAATGAACTACATACCATAATGATAATGGAAGTTTTAGGGATGCAGGAAGTCACGAGCCTTAAAGGAGTGACTTGTGAAGTTCCTATACAAACATCTAGTTTAACTGTGGCACAGTTTGGTGAGTACATGGATCAAGTTGAAGCTGTCTTAATACAAGCAGGGATATACTATCCCTTACAAATGGAGAAAGAATATGTTTGATAATAAGATGGCCTGCTTACCAGATGATGACGACTCTCAGCAACAAATGGAAGCATCAGAGAGAGAGGAGTATGAAAGAGAATACGAAGCATGGCTAGACAACCTAGAAAAGAAATCAAAAAAAGAGAGGGAGCTACAAGATGAATGATTACGTAAGAGATTTAGAGAAGAAACTAAAGCGGCCGTTCCACCCAGTAAATCAAATAAAATGGAGAGAGGGATTCAAGGGAAAGGACTTGGCTTACATAGATGCAAGAGATGTAATGAATAGACTAGACTCTGTGTTTGGAATTGCCGGTTGGCAGGCAGGGTTTGATTTTATAGGAGCAAGAATGATTTGTACTATAGCCTGTAAGATAGGAGATGATTGGATTTCTAAGGCAGATGGGTCTGGAGATACGGGCATAGAGGCAGAGAAAGGAGGAATAAGTAAATCATTAGTAAGAGCCGGTGTTCCTTGGGGAATAGGAAGATATTTGTATCACCCAAAAGCATTTGATAACAATAGAAACCCTGCGCCATGGGCTACACCGGAAGGATATGATGCTCTGCTTGAGGAAAGAGAGAAGGCTTCAGTAGTTAAACTACACAAGACGGAGAATAACGATGGCAAAAAAGAAGGTAGCAAAAGTAAAGAAGACAGTAAAGGTAACCAATAAACCTACTGAATATGATATGCTAGTATTAAAATTAATTAATTCTACTGACGTAGTAATTTCATCAGTACTAGAGGTTGGTTCAGCTATGGCAGATACTTGTCATGAGGTTGATGATTTAATACATGAGCTATGTAGGCTTAAAGGATATGGTAGAGAAGATTATTGGGGGGATTATAAATAATGCATTGGTACGATAAAGAGGGAAATCCTCAGCACTTTGTTCACGGTAAGAATGGAAAGCTTAGGGCTTCAACACTAAGAGATGCTAGAAAATATGGGTGGATGCCATCAGTAACATCTGTACTAGATATAATGGCTAAGCCCGGACTAGATCAATGGAAGGTAAACAAAGCAATCCATTCTGCTATAAACTTATCACGACATACAACAGAAACCGAAGCAGAATATTCCAAAAGAATTTTAGCGCACTCAAAAGAAGAGTCAGAAAAAGCTGCTGAAAGAGGGACTAGAATTCATGGCATGCTAGAGAAAGCTTTCAAAGGAATACAACAACCTGAAGGAGAAGATAAGTCTATCTTTAATTCAGTCAAATCTTTACTAGATATAAATTGTGGAGAACAGCAATGGGAATCAGAAGTAACATTCTCCGAACCTAAGTTAGGGTATGGAGGAATGGTAGATTTATTATCAGACGAATGGACTATAGATTTTAAGACAAAAGAATTTGGTGTTGATCATAAACAATTAGCTTATGACTCTATGGCCTATCAGCTTATGGCATATGCTGTAACTGGGCTAGAAGAAAGTGCTAAAGAAAATGATACTCCTTCTGTAAGAAAGATGGCTAACATATTTATTAGTGCTACAGAACCAGGAGTTACAGTATTTCATGAATGGAAAAAAGAAAACTATGAAAGATACTGGGAGATATTTAGTTCTTCTTTAACACTATGGAAAAACGTGAAACAATATTGGCCGGAGAAACATTATGAAGGGAATTAATAAAGCTATTATATTAGGTTACGTTTGGAAGGAGCCCACAATACGGGCTACTAAAAATGGAAACAAAATAGCAGAGGTAAACATAGTAACTGAATCTGGATACGGAGAATACAAGAAAGCTGATTGGCACAAAGTAATATTCTATGGTAAGCAAGCAGACGTAGTAGATTCTTATGTGGCAAAAGGTACTAACCTATATGTAGAGGGGTCAATTGATTATAGAAAATACACAGGCAAAGATGGAGTAGAGAAATATACAACCGACATTAAAGGACAGATGTTGCAAATGATTAACAGTCCAGATGCATACAAAGAAGTCGAGGCTTCTGCACCAGAATTTAAGAAACCAGCAGCGCCTGAAGTCTTAAAAGAAATGGCAGATATAGCAGAAGAAGTAGTAGAAGATGACTTACCATTCTAAGGGGGTACTGTTCGATGAAGTAATGTATAAACTAGCACGAGAGATATACAAAAGCAGGTCTAATGGAACCTCTAAAGAAAGCGTAGAATCTTGGGAAGAAACTTTCTTAAAACATTCAGAGATTACATTAGATGAATATATAAAATATGCTAAACTAAATAACCTTAAGGATAAGTATATTAATGTTAAAAAAGTATGATAGATATCAACCAATAGATGACTTTGTAAAGATAGAGTTAACTGAAGATAACTTTTCTTATCCTGTTAGAGCAACAAAACTTGCTGTAGGATATGATCTCTTTGCAACTAAAGATGAGGTGATACGACCTCTAGATAGAAAGCTATTAGGAACAGGAATTAAACTTATAATGCCAGAAGATATGCAAGGAGAGATAAGATCACGAAGTGGTCTGGCTAATAAATATGGAGTGTTCGTTTTGAATTCACCCGGAACAATAGACCCAGATTACAGAGGTGAGCTAAAAGTATTACTTGCTAACATGGGACATACACCATTTGATATCTCACGAGGAGATAGAATAGCACAATTAGTATTTAGTAAATTTGAAACACCATCCTTCAATCCTACTTCTATGTCTAATTACGAAAGAGGAGAGCAAGGATTTGGAAGCACAGGAATAAAATGGGAAGAAACAGATGAATGAATTTAACACAGAGCTGGGCAATACCACCTTTAAAAACAAATATGCATCTAATAATTTTGAAACTTGGAGAGATAGGGCACACACTATTGTCAATGATGTATGCGGAACACGCAATGGTAAAGAGATGCCGATCATGTCTAAATCAGACAGAGATTATTTAATAAAAATTATAACAGAACTTAAATTTCTACCAGGTGGTCGTTATATATACTACGCAGGGAGAGATGCAAGCTTCTGGAATAACTGTTATCTATTAAGACTAGAGGAGGACACAAGAGAGGAATGGTCAGGAGTAACACAAAGAGCTATGTCATGTTTGATGACGGGAGGAGGTATTGGTATAGATGTAAGCATTGCTCGCCCAAGTGGAAGACCGCTACGAAGAACAGGTGGTGTTGCTTCAGGGCCACTTCCGCTCCTGAGTGTTATCAACGAAGTGGGTCGCAATGTAATGCAAGGAGGATCGAGGCGGTCAGCTATGTATGGATCACTAAACTGGCAACATGAAGATGCTTTTGATTTTCTAAAGATAAAAAATTGGCACGATTTTAAGATACCAGGGACCAGTCTTTCCTTAGCTGAAGTTAAAAGAAATAATTTTAATTACCCTGCTCCATTAGATATGATGAACATATCTCTAAACTATGATGATGAATTTTTAAAGGAGGTAGGCGGAGGTAGGACTCCTGAGATCTTCATTGAGAATTGCAAGCAAGCCTTAATGACAGGAGAACCAGGATTTAGTTTTAACTTTGGAGATAAGCAAGATGAAACTCTGCGTAACGCCTGTACAGAAATAACATCGAGTGATGACTCAGATGTATGTAACCTAGGAAGCATCAACATGGGCAACATAGAAACACTAGATGAGTTTAAAGATATAGTTAGCATTGCCTCTAAGTTTCTTGTTTGTGGAACCATAAGAGCACACCTACCCTATGAAAAGGTAGAGGAAGTTAGACAAAAGAATAGAAGATTAGGATTAGGATTAATGGGGATGCATGAATGGTTACTTAAGGCTGGATATAAATATGATATGAACGATGAGTTAAAGAGATGGCTTAAAGTTTACAGAGATGAATCAGAAAAATCTGCTAATGAACACTGCGATAGGTTCTTCCTAAGTAGACCAAAAGGATACAGGGCAATTGCTCCTACAGGTAGTATCTCAATCCTCGCAGGAACTACCTCTGGTGTGGAACCAATTTACGCGGTGAGTTATAAAAGAAGATACTTACAAGAAGGAACCAAATGGAAGTATCAATTCGTAGTAGATGGTGCCGCTCAGAATCTTATTGATCAAGGCATTAAACCAGATGATATAGAATCAGCTATTGATTTAGCCGCCGACCCAGAGAGGAGAATTAAATTTCAATTTGAACTACAAAAATATGTAGACCATGCTATAAGCAGCACTCTTAATCTTCCATCATGGGGCACTGAACTTAACAATGAAGACAGTGTAAAGAAATTTTCTACTATAGTATCAAAGTATGCACATGGATTAAGAGGGCTAACTCTATACCCCGAAGGAAGCAGAGGAGGACAACCAATAACAGCATGTGATTATGCAGAAGCACATTCTAAGAGGGGAGTTATATATGAAGACAATAGCGAGGAACAATGTATGACAGGGATATGTAACATATGACACAGAAACAACCCAAAGACTTACTAATAATACCAGATTGCCATGCCTCACCTGAGTATGATAACAAAAGATTCTCAGCTCTTGGTAATTTTATAGTAGAACAACAGCCACACATAATAGTATGCTTGGGAGACTTGGCTGATATGTCAAGCCTATCTTCTTATGATAAAGGAACAAAAGGTTTTGAAGGAAGGAGGTACAAAAAGGATATTCTCTCAGTGATAGATGCACAAGAGAAACTCTTTGAACCTATAAAGAAGTTAAACAATAACAAAAGAAAAAGAAAGGAGAAACAATACAAACCTAAACTGCATATGTGTTTAGGAAACCA
>Ga0209757_10000387_pt1 | contig 10723 bp, 9 predicted proteins | sample ETNvirome_6_1000_FD_185472 | JGI IMG/M metagenome (GOLD analysis project Ga0209757, IMG submission 185472) | Marine viral communities from the Pacific Ocean - ETNP_6_1000 (SPAdes) (version 2) | ecosystem: Environmental > Aquatic > Marine > Oceanic | place: Pacific Ocean | collected 2013-06-19 | reverse complement strand
TCCCTAACCATGACCTCAAGACTATCGACCTTCTGGATTAGTTTTCCAATCTCAAGATCGCTAACCTCGCTCATCATAATTCCTCAAAGTTCTGTTGCACTTCCTCTTTAGGGGGAGCCATACCTTCAGGTCTTTCAAATGTCTGTGCGTTTAGTCCAGAAAAGACCAAGCACGTTCTAGCCTCACTAATATGTAAGACAGCGGCAGTCTCTGTATTGGGGTTATATACAACTACTACTCCCGTAATAGGAGTTTCCTCAAAGGTCAGGGAAATGTGTACTGCGTAGTCCGTTGTTAGCGCACCCATCATCGAGGTCATGCCGGGAGTACATACCACCGGAAATGGAATCATCAGCTTCTTCGCGTCTTCAGGGGGGGCAGCAAAGGCAGGCACTACGAACAACAGGGAAAGGAGGAGGGCTTTCATCATTCTGCGTATACTCCTCTCTTCTCTCTCTTTCGTTTTCTCAGGTATTCTAATTGCTCTGTAGTAAGGTCATCTGATTCTTTAAGTTTAGCAAATGCGTCTTGAGCAGTTTCGTCGTTAGATTTTGCCCATTCAGCCTTCGCATACTCTTTTATGAATGTAAATATCATACGGAGAGCCAGCTTCTTAGAGTCATTCTCGAATTCTTTGTAGGGAGTATCTACACCTTCGTTCCTAAATAAAGTCTGGACAGCGCCTGCTGTTGGGGGTCTTACGCCGCCCTCTATAAATCTATCGACTATGCTATAGAATGAATCATCAGTCTTCAACATATCTGGAATAATGTGCATAACAAAAGGAGCCATGAATTGAGACATGACCCTGTTGGTTTGCTTGCTCCCAGTTCTAGGCATATAAACACCGAAATCAAGCCCCAGCCTATCTACTTCCTGCTCGACCACATTCTTTTGTCTAATGTTTATAGCTGGTATCTGTTTCAGTATTGACGGGTGTATCTCAACCCCAAAGATTTCTATGGGCTCTCCGATTGGTACTCCTCCAACCCTAAGAGGGGTTTTCGTTAGCGGCAAGTCACGGGATAAGCCGGGGATATTCGCAGCAGATGGAGCTAACGCCAAGTCTATTGATCTATCCATGTTTTCAGAAATAGTGGATAAAGTCCACGTCTTTTCTACGTCTATGTTAGTAGTCCGTTTATAGTCCTCATGTTCCCAAGCATCATAAAAGTCTTTTAACTGCTTCAAAGGAATAGTTGGGAAGGAGATATAATTTCCCACATACTTCTGGAGCATATTAGCCGTAACCTTCTCGCTCTTTGACTTGAGGTAGTCTACAAAAATAAGGCCAGTACCTGACAACCTGTTTATTCCTATAGCTGCTTCCAAGAAATCCATCTTCGTTAGGTTCCAATTATCCGGCCCCTTCATTGCTTCAGCAAAGAAAAGATAGGTAGACAGGGGGGCATAGTACCTAACGTCTATTGTTTTACGGACCCCGTTCTCGTCGGGCTCACCTACCTTTAGTTCATACCATTTGTCACCAGCATCAGGACCGTTCCTAAGTTCCATAGCCTTCGCCAACATTGCTGTCCCAAGCACCCCACGGGAGGCAGACTTTGCAAATCTACGGGGATTTCCGCTTGCTAGGTCTGCAAGGGTTCTAGGAGAGAAGGCTTTTAGTAAGCCCCAAGGGGAATGCTCTGCCAAAAATGGGAGAGCATTGGAGAATGCGAATCTAGGGAAGGGGTTTATATGGTAAAAAAGTGGGAATTTCTCCCATATTCTTACCAAATCCCTTCCTAAGCCAGTCCCTGTTCTTGCAAATGTTATCTCCAAGGCATGCTCCATAGCCTCATCAATCATTTTCGGAGGGATCATACTGTGATCTATGGTATGAAAATCCTGCCCCCCTTCCTTCAGAAGTTTAGAAAGTTTAGCTTGGAAGGCCATGCGCCTGAACACCCTTTCCTGCCAGATGTTCATGGTGTTTACGGCAGACGTAATTTTATTCAGGGCTTGAACTTCGTGGACAGACTTGTTCATTAACATATCTTTCGTTAGGGGCTGCCCGTCAAGGATGGTGTTAAAAGCCTTCCTATCCTTTCCAAATGGGTTCAACAATCTAAAAGCCCTAAGATCAGACGTAGCGGAATCCCATACATTTTTTAGAGACTCTCTCCCTGTCGTCCCTCTGATGGCCCCCTGTAGCATATCATCTACAAACGAGATGGATAGCCTGCCTGCCTGAGAAACAAAGTTTCTTGCCGCAGTTCCAAGCTGACTAACGAGGAAGCCACGCCGGAAGTTCTCTAGCCTTCTCCACCCACTCATTATCTTCTGTGGGTTCGTGATTTTCCCAGTCCTATCAAACTCGTCCGATACCGCTTGTAGTTGACGACGAATGCTGGGTGGTATGCTTCCATCCTTAGCTATCTTCTTTGCCATCTGAGACATTAAGTTCATGATAATGGCTGAGTCTCTGACAGTAACTTTAAAGAATTCGTCAAGCGGTATCTCTAGGTCGTCAAGTATCCTGACGATATTTCCCATACCAACTTCTTTATCTATTAACGCTTTTTTAAGTTCATCCCCAACATCTCTGTAAAGACGTTGTTTATCATCTCCAGCCCTAGCCCTTCTAAAAGCCAGCCTTTCCAACAACCCAGCATCAGTAGTGATGTCTTCTATTGGGTCTTTAGCTAAGTGGATGGTTCTTCCCTCCCCAGCAGGAACTGAAGGTCCAACGGAGGAAGACCCATACGTGGTAGGCGCAGGCTTTGGTTTGATTATAGGGTATCCAAACTCATCTAACTCTCGGACGGCAGTACCAGTCTCGTCCCCACCCTTTGCTAGGAACTCATCCATATTTGCAGCGACAGGTGCGCCCTGGACTATATGTGGCTTTCCGGCAAGAGTTCCAGCCAAGCCTTTTAATGTCTGTCCGGCAGGCATCATAGACTGAATTAATCTCAAGTAAGCCGTGGGTGTAAAGAACTCAGCAGCATAAGTACCAAAGTTTTCTGCAACCTGTCTGATCCTCCACGCAACATCCTCAGAGGCTCCAAGTAACTCAGCCCCTTCACCCGCCAATTTACCCACGGGCTCTCCAACCACCCCTCTTGTTACGCCGGAGACAGGAGAATAAGCATACTGCCACAAGTTCATAAGAAGTGAACCCAATCCTTCTGGAGTAGCACCCCTTATAGCGCGACGAGGATCGTCTGGTTCCAGTTCATCACGAGCCTTACTAGACTCAGAGCCTTCCTCTCCCATATTATCCAAGAGTCTTTTTATATTACTTAGGGCTTCTTCCCTGTGGTTCTTGGCTATAGTAAACGATCTTAATAAAGGATGGATAGCATCCCTCCCGCCTTCTACTATGGCAGCGCCCACACCACCCCAATCAGGACCAAGGGCAGACTGGATATACATATGATCCCTAAGATAAGCTGGCACATCTTCCTTAGCCAAAGACCTTATACTGTGGGTAACGGGTATTTCTTGCATCTCCCCGTCCCACATAAACTGTAGAAGTTGGTCGTCTTCCTCTGGGTAATTAAACCTTAGCCTTTTACCCTCATAATCAGCAGTTGTAAGGGACATTATATGTTCGATCTACCAAGTATATCGCCAAGTGTTTTTGCTTTTGTTTCCTGCATTAATAGAACCTTATTAAACCACAGGCCAATTAACGCCTCTTCACCCGGCCTAATCCCCCCACCTTTTCCAACCCTAAACAAGTTATTATAGTAATGCCAAAACTGTTCTTCGGTGATTTGTGGTTTAGTAACTTCTTCACCTTCTTTTACTGGTTTCGGGTAAAGTAGGGCCATACCAGCTTCCATCCAAGGCACAGTCATTTTGCCTCCAGCATCAGCGCCCTGTATATATCGACCGGTTTCCGCGCCACGCAGATCACGCTCGGAAAGAGTAACTGGCTGTCCAGTTGCAGTATCGAACATATGTTTAGTGGTTGGCGGAAGTACATCTATACCAGAATACCCCAGTAACTTTATAGCTTTCTCTTCGTCTATGGGCCTTCCTCCAAACTCAATGAGAGCGTTATTCCATGCAGCTTCATTGGACAGTCCTTCGGCAGACTCACCATAACCTCCTAACCTTAGAGATTGAACAAGGTCAACAAATTCTTGTGTGTTAGCTTCTAACTCCTCTGCTTTACTGTCTTTTTCAACGCTCGCCCTCTCACCCCTTGTGCCGTAGGATGCAGTAATCAAGCCCTTAAGATACGCTACTGCCGCAGGATCACGCCCCGGTTTAGAGGTCTTACTGATATACTTGGTTACTAACTTATTAAACGCAGCATTGGTCTGTTCGGATTCGGAGAGGGCATCCCATTCTCCTTGCAACAGGCCAAAGTCTCTAGCTGCTGCCCTTTCACCGCTAGATTTATTTATATCTTCGATACGCTCCATCTCTTTCTGTTCTTGCCCTCTGTACGATGACCACAACTTCAATGTATCGGAAAGGTAGCGATCAACATACTGTGGGTATTTTTTCCTGAAGACTCGTTCAAACTGTTCCTGACTAATTACAGGTAACGCAGAACCACCCTCTATCACTGATGGAGTTGTCTCAGAAACAATGTCAGCAAAAATAGCATTAGTAATTTCATCGTCTCTAGCTGTACTTACAGACCTAAGACCAGCATCTATTCCGGTCTGGGGGGCAGAAATTGGTCCGAGTTTAAGTAAGCCACGGAGAGCATTAGCCCTCCCTATTCTTTCATTGGTATAACCCTGAGCCATACCACTCAGCTTCAAGTATTCGTCTACCCCTATAGGTGTTCCAAAGTCTGCCATTATTTATTTACCATGAGTAAGGTTTCATACTGAAGATGGAATAGTTTTCTTGTACCGGAGAGCGGTAAGGAGACTGCCTCCACCATTCCTCTTTATCATAACCAACTGGGGAAGCCTGAAGTCTTGCTGGATCGCTTTTCGCTGTACCTTTAGCAGGGAACATTGAAACATCTTTATACCTAGACATACCGAAAGGTTCTCCGAGCTTCCCCGTATAAGACTGGGGAGCGCCTTTCTGGGCTGCCTGAAACTCTGCCATACGGGCCTTCTGATCGACTGCATCTTTATGGGCCTGCATTTTGATATGCTCTCCACTAGATGATCTGTGGAACTTACTCATCCTCGTGGCTACTTGTTTTGGTGTTTCAAGTTTCCACGTACCCGCATCCTCATCCCAAATATCGTCAGGCTGATTCCGCTCTTCCCACTCCTCGTCGCTTATCCCTTGAGCAAGCCACTGGCCCATCGAATCACGGGGCTTGCGGGGCATATGTATGTCGGGCCATTGTAGACTAAAAACCATATTAACCTCCTACCATCCCTAGACCAGACATCAGAGCGCCTAGCTGACCAGCACTCTGAAGAGCGCTAGGTCTAGCCTGTTGCTGACCTCCGTACTCACCAGATATACCAGCCATGTAGTTCTGAAGCGCCGTCTGCGGAGCCGTAGCACCATATTCGTACTTCTGCATAGCCTGATTGATGGACTCTTGAGCCATAGCCCTTCTCTGGGCTCCTACATCGCCCATAGCGCCATACATTGACAATGGGGCTGCCATTATTCCGGGATACTGCTGTACCCCCGCTAGGCCCGTCTGAGCGCCTTGCTGTAGACCGCCCATATACTGGTCGATTCCACCACGCTCCATTGCCGCCGCTTGATTTATAGCATCCATTTGCTGCTGTCTGCCAGCTAGTTCACCCTGTGCCGCGCCAAGTCTCTGCCCCTGAGCCTGTTGGTAAGCCTGTCCATACTGTTGGGCTAGAGGCATAGCCATCCCCTCATTCACAGCCTTTACTATGGCTTCTTGCTGCAATATATCTCCACGGGTACTACCACCAGCTTGACCATAATTAACAAGGCCGCTCCTTATATTAGCTAATGCGCCGCCTGTGCCAGTAAGCTGACTTTCAACCTGTTGCCTATATGCATCTGCCATCTTACCAAAGGGGCCAGTATCATAATCAACATTTCCTTCCCGCATAGCAGCGTAGGTTGGTTGATTTGCTGCAATTCCCTGACCGCCATAATTCCTCAAATTAGTGCTGAGATTTGCCTGTCTCTGTAATCCGGTTAAGCCAGCCTGTGGCATCTGACGCGCCCAGTCATAGGTTCTCCCCATCTGACGTTCAGCCATAGCCTGTTGGGCCGCTGGTCTTGGACCCAAAGCATAACCCATCGTAGCTGCCTGTGCAGCTTGCTGTGCCGGATCAAAACCAGCTAGAGTTTTTCCGGGGAAATAGGGGGCTGGGCCACCTTGATATGCGGATTCCGCCCTCGCCATACCTCTCTTGAGATACGGCTCCTGAGCCTCCCACGGGCCTTCTTGTGTAATTCCTGTTGTAAATCCGCCACTCATATGCTATCTCCGATCAATTATTTTACCGTGTATACACTTCCTTTCCCTACCTTCCCATCAAAAGTTATTGGGCCACCCATACCGGCAGTAAGCAATCCCGGTGTTATTTGGGGGGATGTGTCAATATCCGCCAACAAGCCTTCCCAATTTGTATTCGCCGCACCAGTTACATTCATATCCGCAGCATCCCAAGGTTGCCAAGCAACATTAGTACCCATTGCTGGTGACGTAAAATCCCACGGATTTGTTCCTTCCGCAGTACCCCAAGTTCCCCAACCGGGAGCGTGAATATTAGTGTAAGCACCCGTAGTATCCCTAGACCATAGATTTGGTTTGACAGTACCGGGTAGGGCGGGGCTGGGCATATATGCACTAGGTTTAACAGTAGCCCTTCTCCATTGCCCACCGGGGATATGACCTTCACCCCCTCCGCCAGCCCCCGCTCTCCAGCCAGTGGGATCACGGAACTCACCCGGTTGGTATGCCAGTGAATATTCAGGCTGTAGCTTTCGGGTCATCTCAAGAAGACCACGCGACTCTTGTGGAACATATTTATTCCAATAGTCCTTTGATTGGGGTCTATACCCTAGTAAATTCATTTGGTCTTGGGCTGGTAATGTGGGTGTAACATTGCCCGTATCCTCGCTTGTCCAATAAGGATATTGTTCTGGACCAGTTCCGCCCCCAGCATCACCTTGACCACCAGCCCAATCTACATTAGGCCAGATAGCTGCTAAATCAGTATTGGTGGCTCCCCCAACAAAGCTAGGGTTAGTAGGAGGGGCGGCCGGAGTTCCTATGTGTGGGTTTTCCACGCCAATTTTACCACCGGCTTCGGTGTGCGCGGGTTGACCCCAGTCAACAATTTTACCATTTATAGCCGCACCCTTATGATCGTCATAAGTTATAATATCGCCGTTGTATTGCTTATAAGTTGCATCAGACGAATTAACGTGCTCTGCCGCCCAAGGCATATAATTATCAACACCGCTAGTAACTCTCCAATCACCACTATGTATCTTGGATACATTGGCATTCCCCTGCCCCCTTCCATACTCCTCTGAGTTGGGTTTTTGCTGGGAAAAGTAAGCAATCCCAAATATTGCTTCATTAGCTTCCCTACTATTATTATTAGCTATGGCAGTTGAAAGACTATTAACCAACCTAGTATATTTACCGGGGTCTTCGGCCTTCAAGGCATTTAGAACATCATTAGGTATATTAGTATTTGCGAAATAAGCCATTATTGCATCCTGTGTTTTAAGTCTTTTGAGTAGACTATATAATTAGATTCCCAATCGGGGAGCAGTTTCTTCCAGCCTTTTCTACCCCATAGTTCAAGTCCAGTGCAGCCTGTTTTTATTGCGAAAGACTGAACTATATCCAAGAAATGATTAAACTTGTTGAAATCTTCACCAGCTAATGATATAAGCCTGAGTATCTTTTTCTGGGGATAGGAAACAATCTGAGTCACTAGCGCTGCTATTATTTCTTTATCTTCGGTAACTATCCACAACTGCATATCTCCGTGAGTTAAAGCCTCTAGGAAATCGTCAGGCTCTGCCTCGCCTTCGCTATGTTCCTTTACCTTCTCAAGAAGAGGCACAACCTGATCCCAGATATATGCAACGTCTTCGGGCTGTACGATTTGAGCCTTCAACCTAGCTTTACCCATGCGCTAGTTGTTTCTTTGAAGAAGTATATTCCCTCTCCAGAACCGGGGTCCCAGCTACCATCTGCATCTGCATTACCAGAAGCATATCTGATGTCACCGCCACGGGGTTTAGCTGGAGCATCATGTATCCTTTCTAATCTAAAGGTAGCTTGGTTGAATATGACATCCCCCAATCTCTTCAACTCATTTGTAAGATATAAACCTAAATCTTCTTTATCTAGTGGTAGGGGATTAGTATTGTAATGAGTTACAGACTTTACTACTCTGTCTTTATATGTAGCCATTAATAACTCCTAGACCCTCTCCTTCCGGCATCATCTAGCTCGAACTCGTAACCATCTAATCGCCAATCAAAGTCACCAGTAGACTCAAACTTAATCCCGTATAGTTTTCCACTCTTCCTGACTGAAACTTTAGATTGCGTATCTGGATTAAATGCAATCGCATCTGACCAAGAGACTGCCTCTTCTGTAGAGTTCTGGGTTCCAACATATACATTAACTGTATTGCCAGAGCCTGTTACTTCCATCTTGGGCCAGACAGCTTTAATTCTTTTTACTGTAGATTGGTCATTCTGCTGTTGAGCATTCATTGTCATCCCCGTCCTTTCTATAAACGAGGTCATGTCTGTATCGTCTTCTCTATTACCAGAAGCATTCCTGTACAATTTAGTATCTGTAGGAGAAGCCAGAACTAGAACATTCTCAGACTGTGACCATGTTTCCGTCCAAGTCCCCAAAGCACTAGACCATGTTGGTATTGCATCTTCCCATGTAGTAAATGAGTTTGGATCAGGTATTGTGCCATACCCGGCGTGAGCTAAATCTGGTAGATCGCGGATGGTAAATGCTTTAGTTGTCCAGTTCCAAACAACAGCCTTATTGCATTGGTTCGTTGCGCTGGTTGGAGTAGGAAAACAGGCCCACATCTCTGTATTACCATAGTCTGCTACCACAAAAGACTTCTTAAAATTAGAACCATCTATCTCGCTAAATATATAGTCTCTTATTTTATGGGGTAAGATTGATTGTATTCTTTGACCATCATTAATATAGACATCACCGTTACCCAATATAAAGTGACCACCATCAAACTCAGCTACACAGTTCTTTGCAAGAGCGCCAATTGAGGGAGATAACTGATTAAAGGCGAATATAAAAGGAGTCCCAACATAACTCATGCTGTATACGGAATCTTCCTTATAGATCATAAACGTATCACGCAGGGGAAGACCATCCACTATAGCCCCTCTAGAATCAGCTAATTCATACTCACCCGCATCTACCGTTGCGCTGCTAATATCCCATGAAGTTGGGGTTGTTTGAGTGGCGGCTTCTGTAGACCACTTCACCACCCTTGGATAACTAATACCTGAACTGGTTATATTAAGGGCAACCAAGAATGAACGAAATGCTCTCATTGATCTACATTCTGTGGATGCTGTAAAGTTATTTAGGTTCTGCATCTTCTGGATTGTTGCAGGAACACCGGATATTAATTCCCAATACTGTGGTTCATCTACCCCATTGGTCATTACAAGAACACCACCTATAACCGTAGCAGTCCAGTTCTCTGTAGCTGTGGCAGCATACGCTCCACCAGCCCCCGGCCCTCTGGTGAGATCATACCATTTGTTAGTTCTGGACACTCCCGCTCCATCTAAATGTGCAGCAGCAGAACCACCCCTTGAACACCCTGTAAACTGGGTTGCTGATTTTCCTGTATAGGGAATATCTTCAGAACCTATAGTTATAGTACCGTTACTCTCAAAGCCTGTTGTACTGTCTACCGTAATAGTCGCGTCTGCATCACTAATACCCCCATCCAGAGTATTTGATACTGAACTATCATCGTAGGCATGGATAGCTGTTAGACCGCCTATAACCCAATATTCATTAACTCCAGAAACGAGGTGAGTAACATAGTAAGGCGCAACAGGTACAGTCGCCATAACATTAGAATACCCCGGAGACTTTACTATAGCCCCATGCTCAGACCTTACATTATTCCCATCAGACCAGACATTAGGTGGTAGTTGCCAAGGATTTATGTCCTTGACTATCCCTACCTCACCTACATTATCTATGGGGATTAGAGCCACTATTCATACCTAACATGATAGGAGTCAGCTTCTGCATCTGGTGCAACAGGCCAGTCCCAGTATGTTTTGTCAACTTCTCTATTGTAGTTTTGTGTTTCCGGGCCGATTGTTTCTACACCCTCTGCATCGTAAGTTGATGTATACCTTACCTCTACGACCGGGTGATTCTGAAAGTTCTTAACAGCCTGTAAGCTGGCAAAAGATTCAACCCCAGACTCAAGGCTATTACCATGTGTTCTTACTTCATTCCTGTAGGTCTTCCAAGCGTCTGTCATTGCAGTTCCACCATCAGCCTCTCGTATAACCCTCCAGTCTGAGGAAGCTAAAAGGCTACCCACATTCTGTTTGATCTTGCTTACCAGTTGAGTCTTTAATCCTTCTACATCCTTCTCTGTAGTGGCGTAGCTTATTACAGTCTCACCATCTACCAGAGTAAGTGTCTCCGCACCAGTGTTATGGTAGCGATGATCTGGAGTCTCTACTCGCGCAGGGGTAATCCCTAACTCAGCCAGTTCTGCCTTACTCCATTTACGGAATATCTGGCGAGGATGAGTCACACCATTTACTGTTATTTCTTTTGGTGTCCGTATGACACCTAATG
>Ga0209757_10000384_pt1 | contig 10756 bp, 8 predicted proteins | sample ETNvirome_6_1000_FD_185472 | JGI IMG/M metagenome (GOLD analysis project Ga0209757, IMG submission 185472) | Marine viral communities from the Pacific Ocean - ETNP_6_1000 (SPAdes) (version 2) | ecosystem: Environmental > Aquatic > Marine > Oceanic | place: Pacific Ocean | collected 2013-06-19 | reverse complement strand
TTGGTAGTGTCGATTATTTTTATTATCTTTGTAGTATGAATTTAGAAAAAACCCGAAATATAGCACTTAAACTAATGAGACAACACGGTCTTATTACTTATACTTTTAAATGGGATAGAGCTGTAAGAAGATTTGGTTCCCATAATGGAGAAAGCTGCACTATTTCTCTTTCTAGACCTTTAACTTTACACGAAACTAACGAGTGTAGAGTTAAAAATACTATTTTACATGAAATCGCACACGCTTTAGACCATCAACAACGTGGTTATTCTAATCACGATGCGAACTGGAAAAGAATTGCAAGGTCTATTGGCTGTAATGGTGAAAGATGTAGTAGTAGTTCAGGTGTAGATAAATCTAAAATATTAAAGTGGGTAGCTACTTGTCCTAATTGTGAAAGAACAGTTTACTACGCAAGACAAAAAGCAAAAGATGTAGCTTGTGGTAAATGTTGTAAAAAACATAATAATAGCAAATATACCCCTGAGTATAAATTTAAATGGAAATTAAATAGAAATATCATAAAATATATATAATGGAAAAACTTCAATATAAAATAAAAAATGGACCTAGAGTGGAATCAGTAAATGAATTTACACTTAGTGATGGTGCCAAAGTAGCTATGTTCCAGGGATTTAGAGGTTCTTACCCTGACTTAGACTTTATTGTAAAATATAAAGAACCAACAAATAGATTAAGAACTCCATCCCACACACACTGGATTGTGGACCTATTAGTTAAAGCAGAATTTAATAAAGATATGGTTAGGGAGTTTGTACAAAAATATCTGGATTTGTATGACGTTATGACCCCTTTCGAGACCCAGGAGGAACGCAATAACTACCAACTACAACACATAGGAGGGTCTCTAACGGACTTTCAGGGTATAGATGGTTGTGGGTATCTAAGTGTAGAGTTTCTCTCTAGTATCTTAGAATTATTCATTTTATGTGAAAAAAGGTCAGATGACGCGTTTATGTTTAAAGGTTTATTACAATTAATGATTGACTTCTGTGATGGTAAAAGAGATTACTATCAAGTGGTTGGCTATTCTAAAAGAGTTTAATATGATTAAAGAAAAATTAAAAGAATTATTGGCTATCCCAACTAAGACCTGGGAAGAAGACAGACTTATATCTTATCTAATAGAACATTTTGAGTCCCGTGGATATCATTATGAATTAGATGAGTTGGGTAACTTATATGTAACTAAAGGTATTTCAGAATACTATCCTTTAGTTTTAGCTCACACTGATAGTGTTCATGACATTACAGAAATGGTTGTAAAAGAAGAATACCTACCTAACTCACAGGGTGATAAAAAACTAGCCCTTAAAGCTTACACCAAAGATGGTAACTTACCTACTGGAATAGGTGGTGATGATAAAGCGGGGGTGTTTATTTGTTTACAACTTTTAGAACGATTTAATGTCATTAAAGGGTTTTTCCCAGTTGCGGAAGAAACCGGATGTCATGGCAGTAGAGGAGCGAAGGAAGAATTCTTTAATAATGTTGGTTATGCTATTCAGTTTGATTCCACCGAAAATGATACTATGTCACTTTCACTTATGGGTACACAGCTGTTTGAACAGGATTCCGAATTTTTTAATAAAACTAAGGGTTTAATATTAGAACACGGTTTTACTGAGTGGAGACACCACCCATACACTGACACAATGGTACTAAAAGAAAGATTTAATTTTGCTTGTTTAAATTTTGCTGCGGGTTATTACAACTATCACAGTAATAATGAATATGTAATTGTTGAGGATGTATTAAATTCTACACTTCTGGGTGAGGGGGTGATAAAAAAATTAGGTAATAAATTTTACGAATTTAAGGTAACCAAAAAAGATTCTCTTAGTTGGTTCGACTAGTTTGCTGACTGAATTACTTTGGTACCATCACTGGTGCAGGTCCCATATCAAGTATCCCCTCTTCTACACCTTTCTCAATTTCTAGTTTTCTCACATAATCGGCATCTGCTTCCGTCAGTCCTAATTCTGAAAAAATCATATATACTATTTTTATATCTTTCTCATTTTTGCTCGATAACATTTGCAGAAAAGCCATACAACTCCCTATATATTCTTTATATTTGGTGAATACGTGTGGAAATTGGTCTTTAATCATTTCATTGTATATGAGTATAGGCATATCCTTATAGTTTTGGGGAATCCATCCCGCTTTGAATTCTTTGTAAACATTGTCTTCGGTAAATGCTGTGTTAGATGGAGTAATCTTCTTATTTCTAATTGCGTCCTCCCAAGCCTGCTCAATACTTACGTCACTATCCTGATGCATATCTTCATTAGACCAAACATATACTTTGCCTGTACAATCATAAGGGGTCGTCGTAATGGTCCCTTGGATATTTTGCCCGCCCATCCATCCTGGTTTATTATCTAGTATCCAACTCCAAGCTAATAATCCTGGTTTTGGCCACGTTTTCATATGGTCAGAGACTGAGTTTTTTCCAAATAATAACTCAACTAAATCTCCTGGAAATTGTGGGTCATAATATAACAGTTCTAGAAAGATAATGAACATTCTACACATCATATTACATTTCTCCCACATTGCCTTTAATCCCCACTGTACAAATTTAGGTGCGACGAAAAGAGCTTTTATAGCGACATTTGCAGCGTCTAAAGTAGTTTTCATCCCTTTTATCATGGATTTACTGAATAATTTTTTGGCTTCTGCTTTAGCGGCAGGGGTCATCTTTGCAAAATACTTTTTTACTGTGGCTTTCATTGATGCCATCGATGCGTTTTTGTTCTTCCAAGCAAATTTAAATATTGGGCCTAACCATGGTTTTAACCCTTTCCCTGCGTATTTTAACGCTTCTCCACCTGGGACAAGAGCGAAAGCCATTTGCATTCCTGCCATGTAATAATCGTCCTCGAGATAAATATATAAAGCAGCATTTAATATGTCTGCGGCAACTGATATTGCACACCCAATTCCCGCTGTCCAACCACATAGCACATATGCTATAAAAGATACCGCGTCAATAATTAGATGATAGTATGGTTTTATTGCCTCGTATAATTCTTCCAACTTTTCTAAAATTTCGTCTATCATATCCTCTACCAGAAAACCTTGACAGCAATCATTAAAAAATTTCTCCAATAGTGACAGTTCTCCCTCTCCTGTCCTTTTATATCTCGGTCCGTCCTTACTTTTTTCCTTATTCAACATATTTTTAACTCCGTCGTTTGGTCCATATGTAATTCCATCATCAGCACCTTTTCTTAAATCAATTACTGTCTTATTTGGGTACTCATCTCCTACCGCGAGGTATCCCTGATACCCATTATCCGTTGGGTGATATTGACCATTTTCATTTACTGGTAAAGGATATTCAATTTCATAGTCTATTATTTCATTTGCTGTGGGTCCTAAAGGACCTGGTGGTAGGGTCTTATATGCTTGTGTCCATTTACACTGTTTATTAAGTGCACTAATGAAACTATGGGCGAGCCTTAGTTTGTCAATGTGGTCTAGAGGGTCGTACCACTCTTTCGAGATTCCCCAATCATAAAGACCATCAAGTTGTTCCTTGTACCTCTCTTCTGTGTATTTGTATGGGGCTATTTTTAATTTTCCCACTTTCCTCTTATCCAGTAATTTACTCGGTACACCTTGTTGTCCGAATGCTTTTAATATCTTGTCTATACAGTCCCACCTGTCAACAGCTATATTTTCGTTTTGTGCATTGCAGTTACAATTATGGGCCTCCACCTTGCCGGTATAACCATGTATAGGATTCGTATTTTGGTACATCCCCCTATATTCTCTATTCAACATTAATACGTACTTACATCCACTTACCCAATTCCCTTTATTTGCTCTTAAATTATCGTAGTCTTTTTTCTTCCTTTTAATAAGTCCCCCTCCTGGCATGTTAGCATCTCCACGCATAAAATTCGCCGATTCTATAGCCAACCCAACCCCATTGATAGAATCCGTCTTATTCATATATTCGTGTATTCCTTTCCAATCCATATCTATGTCCATCTTACATTCCTCCTCAAATTGTTCGCTATTTAGCCACTTATAAAAATATTTACCCCAATCTTTAATAATTGCCCCCGTATGAGTTTCAACTGCTACGGGAGTCTCCCCAATGGGAGTAAGTCTTCTCCAATAGACTGATGAACCGGGGTAAGTGTGTGGGAAGGCTGGGGTGACAGGTTTATTAGGATTTAATTGTTCTGTTAATTGTGTCTCGTAGTCACCTTCTTCTGTTGTATAATCAAAACCTTTATATAGTGGTAATTCCTCACTATTAATTATTTCTCTTAGCCATTCTGAAACTGGTTTATATATTAAGGTACTCGGTCCGTCACCTGAAAAAGCATCATCTTGTTGAAAATCATCTAGACTATCTCTATTTAATTCTGGGTATAGTCCTAGTTTTTTAAGGTCTGCTATCATTTCTGATGTTACTTTTCTTAAAAAAACATTAACATGATGAAGGCCTTTCCCTTCTTTTAATCTTTTTATAGTGTGTTCTCTCCAATAACGGTCCAAATAATTCAATAAATAAAAATCTTTAATTTCTTTCTTTTTTTCTGGTGTGTGTGTTACATGTTGTTCTTTAAGATTAAGTTTTTCCAATACATCTTCTAACATTGTTAGTGCATTGGGGTTCCAATGACCATCTTTATTGATAAAATGTAATAGGGTAGCTGTTTTACCATCCACTTCTAAGATATTAGAAATGTTCTTAATTTCTATTAAGGTATCTGTTTGAGAATTGGTTACTACGTTATCAACCCTAGTTAATAAATCTTTTATATTATTCACGTGATATTTTTATTATAAATATTTTGATTATTAGTTTAAGATACTTATATTTGTAACATAATTAAATAATAAGCCTATGCCAAAATCAAGAAATAGAAAAAACCATAAGAAAAAGGTTCAAGCCCGTAATATGCGACTTGAGGTTCAACAAAAACAAATGCTGGAAAAATTTGATGACCTTAAAGAACAGTATGTTCAGGAAATGGCGGATAAAGCTAAACAATCTTCTGAAGAAGATAGTGGTGATGTTCCTTTTACCTTAGGAAAGAATACATAATAATATGGGGGTGACTGGAATTGATTGGCATCAGTCGATTAATGTCAGCACGTCGAGCCTGAGTTAAGCTCGTAAAATCTGATTCATTTTTTTTAACTGGCAAAACAATTGCTAAGTTGGCTATTCTAGGACTTGTCCATGAACCGTCAACTGTAGCTGTAGCGTAACTAAGTTACAATATAGCTCCACTCCTTCTAAAGAATTTAAGATTTGTGTCTTTAGTTTTTGGAGTGTCAAATAGACAAATCGAACCCATGATGTTGGTGCATGGTTAAACCACCATCAAAGACCTCTGAAATCTTGTTTATTCTAATAGGTAGGTCTTATAAAGAATAAACTAAACGTGTAGGATAGATATTAGTAGAAGATGAACAAGACGGGGGTTCGATACCCCCCACCTCCACCAAAAAGAAAAGGACCTTACGGTCCTTTTTTATTTTAATAGTTTTGCTAATCCTATTGGTTCTTCTTTCAGTAGATTAATTAGACCCACTTCACTTTCTTTAATTATCGTTGCATCATCCAGGTTAATAGTATAGTCTACCCCCGACATATTATCTAAAATGTTTTTCATCCTCTGTTTGGACGGTATCAATTTTTGGTGTAATTTATATCCAACTCTAAATTTTAGTCTATATTGTAATGATATTGAATTTTCCGTGCCTACAATTTTATTTATGCTATCTTCTTCCCCATTTCGGTCACTAACTGGTTGTATTTTAAATAGTCCCAGTAGTTTTGCGTCACGACTCTGAATAGTAACAAAATTATAAGGAAATGTTTGGTTTCCAGCAAACCAAGTTCTAAATATAACAATTGCAAAAGCTGATGCGAACTCATCTACCAATGCATCTGGCCATTTTTCTGGTATATAAAATCCTACCCCATCAGCTAAAAATAAAAACTTTTTCCCGTTATTAGCTTTTTGTATTACTATTTTTACCCCATTTTTAAGAGTGTCAATATACCCTTTTGGTAAACTGCCGTCATTTTCATATATTACACTATTATTTGTAGGGGTAACCCTAGCAATATCAAGAGTATCCGCATTGGTACAAAACTCTTTATTACAGAATAGGTAAGTGTTCTCTATTGTGTATTCTTTTTTATATTCACAAGGAATTCCTTTTGTGTTTGCTGGTGGTTTACCGTCCACACACAATTTTGGTTGTTCGGTCGCTAAGCATATATAATTAATAGCTAATGGGTCTAAACAACCAGCAGGGGGTTCTATTATTTTAGGTTTTGCTTTGCCTTTTTGTTTTTTACGACATTTACAACTTCTCCATTCATATTTGGTTTGGTCTTTTGTCGCACAGTCTGCTTTCTCTTGTACTACATCAGGGTCATAGCATGCTGTATTGGCGGAGTTTAACTTATCCGCACAGGCACAGTTAATACCAATTATATCACATAATAAATTCCTTAACTTTTCTGCTCTTCTCTTCTGGGTGGCGTCTATTCTAACCCAGTTTGCGTCCTTTATTACCTCCTTTAACGTTTTACGTAAAGAACAAGCATGTTCTTTATTTTGAGTGTCTACTATTCCGTTATAAGCATCTAGGACAGTGGCAGGGTTGAATGGACCAGTTGTTAATTTTATCTTATCAACTGTCTTAGGGTCTGCTGGTTTTTTCCATTTCCATCCTTGGTGGGTGATATTTGCACAACTACATACTGCCATTTCTTAGTTTGTTTTACTATTAATAGTTATTATTCTGGTTCATTGAATTGTTGGGTAACGATTTGATAAAACATTTCTAATGTTGTTGGTGCTTCATCGTCAGTCTCCTCTATGGTAGGTAAAAAGTCTTCAAAAAATTCTTCACCAGCATCCGCCACTTCGACAAGTTCGTCCTCCACATAAACATCTGGCTTAGAAGGCCGAATGGCATGAAATGCGGCATTAAACACATCCGGGTCCATATTTCTTAAACAGTCTGCAATATCATCTATAGTGCCCTTATAGTCTTCATCATCACACTTTTGAAGTAGTGTTGCTAATATTTCTCCGTCTATTGGTCCTTTTAATCTAGAATAGTATTTTCTATCTCCATCTTCGGTGGATAGTGTTGCTTGGTATTGTGGCCAATTTAATTTTACCGCATCTCTAAATGACGCTTTTGACGATGAAGCGGTTGAGGTTGTCCAAGTTTTAGTGGTTAATTCATCCTTAATGTCTTGTATTGTTACATCCTGTAGTAGATTACTAAGAGGTCTTGGGATAGTTTGTATCGCTAGGCCTAATAAAGCGTTATATAGACTACCTGTTGTGCCCGCCACCCTATTTTCCCAGAAATAAGCAAGTTGTGAACACGCTAAAATACTAGGTGCATCATTATAGATTTCTACTACCATTCCATCATATGGACCTGCTATATTACCTTCTAAAGCTTTTTGTAACTTCTGTGCCTTCATATATGCTGTAGCATCATCCCAACCACCAAATTTAGTTATAAATGGTTTATATTCATTAACTGACAAATATAATTCTGGTGTTAATGCTGCCTTCTTTTTTCCAAAAACTGCCCATTTTTGGTCCAGAAGGTAATTTAGACCTAATGTACCAAGAATAGCATAAATGAACCCTCGTCCTGTTTTGGTAAGAAACAGCCCCTTAAGAATCCCGGCGCTTTTATTATATATAAATTTGAATGGTTGTGGTAAATTTTTATTAGTGAATGGTATTTTAACTTGACTGAAATCCTTAAAAATCATCTCAGTAAGGGGGTCATCTGCGCTTTTACCAATTATCTTCCCTAACTTTTCTTGCGTCATACCCTCCTTGAACATTTTATTGAAGTCATCTGATTCTTTTAGAGCTTTTATCATTACATTTTGATAGTTTGGACTTGCAATCGTTGCTTGGAATATCTCTTCTAGGTTTTTTCCGACACCGATAGTACCAAACTCATCAATATTTTTTATTATCTTAAGAATTTTATCATTCTCCATACCTACTTCTTTTAAAACCCTAGACAAATCAGCTGTATTTTTTACTTTCGAAAAAGCTCCTTCCAATGCTTCTATCAATGGTCTTTGTAATTTTGAAGCGTTACTTTTACCCCCACTTACCAATATCCCACCTATATCTGCAATTTTCCTAGATTTTCCCATACCTTTCATCGTCACAGTAAATACATCTATACCTTCAGTCCATGCTTTACCTAGCTTTGCTGCTTGTTCCGCGGTCATATCTATTCCAGCACCCAAGAATCTAGATTTCATTAACGGGCCATTATGTCTAAAAGATGCTGGAGTTGCTTCCAAAACTTTCCCCACTACTTCTATCATATCATCTGCTTTTGCTATTTTAGATATTAGTACATGCCCTACCTCTATAGCATATTTTTTAAATACAGTTTTTTGTAATGCTACAAAAACACCATCGCCAGCTTTTAATAGTTTTAAGAAAAATTTAAGTATTGCACTTTGTTCGGTAAGTAGTAATGTACTTAAACCCATTATCTCACGAGTTCTATTTATTTCTGCTAAAATTTGTTTTTTCATTTCGTTTTATTTTTTTCTTTTTATTCTTTTTGTTTTGGTTGGAAGAAATCATACATGTCGTCTATTTCAGATTCCGTAAACCCTAATTCCGTAAAAATTAGATACATTGCTTTTATATCTTCCTCATCCTTACTTTTTATATACCGGTCAAATGTAGAACAGTCTTTTAAATAAATATCATATTTTTTCATTAAGGTTTCATTCTTTTCAAGTAAAGCGTGATAAGTAAAATAAGAAATATCTTTTAGATTTTTTGGCCTCCATCCGTTTTGCCATTCTTTCCAAACATTTTCTTCATTAAAGTCCTCTTCCTCGTATCCGTCATCCAACCATGACTGTTGTATACTTACATCAGTATCGCTTACTATATCCTCATTTAACCATACAAAGACCCTCCCACTACAATCATAAGGAGTGGTTGTTATTGCTCCTCTGAAATTTTCAAAATCTTCTAGTATATTACTCCATATTTTAAGTCCTATTTTTGGTTGTTTTTTTAACCAATCAGAGAATGAATTCTTTCCGGCTATAAGTTCAATTAATTGTCCGGGCATTCCTGGGTCATACCAAACCATTTCGATAAAGATAACCAAAGCTCTAATCAAAAACCCAGCATGTGTCATCATTGTTTTAAGACCTGGTACCTTACCATAGAATCGTATAGCTGTAGTTAGTGCTACGTTATAACCAGCAGATAGTTCTTTTGCTAATGACTTAGGAAATATTTTTCTAGCTAATTTTAATTGTGAGGGTGTTAACTTTGAGACTTCTTTTGCTATTTTTTTACTTACATCTTTTGTTCCGTCCCACGCTAATTTAAATACCACATTTAAAGGTTTTTTTAATGGTTTTGCGAGATATTTGAGGGCTTCACCCCCAGGTACAACAGCGAAAGCCAATTGCATACCTGCCATATAATAGTCATCCTTAGTATAAACATATAAAAGAGCATTACATATGTCTGCTATAACTGAAACCACACACCCAATACCATAAGTCACACCACAAACTAAATAAGCTATAAGAGAAATAGCGTCTATAACATAATGATACCAGTGCTTTGACGCGATATCAGAGTCAGTCATTGCTAAAACTAAAGGATTTACTCTAACTAGTGGATTAATCTGTTCTGTAACTTCATCTTTGCCTTTAGAATTGTCTTCTTTAGGTCCGTATAATTTTTTTATATTTTTTATTACTGCACGAAATTGTTCTGGAGAAGTAATCCTATCTTCTTCTTTAATCTCTTTAACATTTTCTATTATAAAATCTATTAACTGAGTATGTGTAAGAGTAAGTGTCTTTACCATAATGGATTAGATTTTCCTCTAGTTGGTTGGTAGGAGTCATTCCATTTACCACTCGCTATTTGATTTGCTATACCTCTAGCTACACCAGAATCCCATATACCCATACTTGCAGTTCCTGCTCCTGCAGCATCATCAGACTCACCGGTACCACCACCATCATCTTGTTCACCTAATTCAAAAGCCATACGTGATTCTAATTCTGCTGGGTCAGAAATATAACTATCTTCCGGACCGTCACTATCAAAATTATAACCTTTTTTTATTTTAGAGTAATTTGTTTCTGGTTCGGTAAAGCCTTCATCTTCTAATTCTGGTTCTGAACCCAAAGAGCCTTTGCTAGCAAAATTATAACCTGGTGTTGTTGTGGAATCAGCATCGGGATACCCAAACTCCAAACCATCCATAATATCTTCTTCAATTTCTTTTGCTGTATATTCTTTTTTGGTGTTTTCTAAAACAGTCGTTTCTTTGGTGGGGCCAAACATTAATTCTTTAACTCGAGTTATTTCTTCTTGTATAGTAGGCATAGTATATTATTATATAATATAAATATAATAAAGCTAGAGTAATTGCCTCTCTAATTTATTTTAATAAGTTTTTGTTCTGGTTGATATAGGTGTGGAGTCCTTCTTTTAACTCATCTTGGTTTATTTGTTTACGAATTTGTAGTGTGTCCATGTCATCATCTTCATACCCACACCACTCTGCTTCTTCAAATAAATCACACAGAGTTTCTATTTCTTCAAACAAAATTTCAAGAGTTAATGTTGTTTCTCTATCATCTTCTCCTACTGTAAATTCTACTTCTATTGTTTCTCTTTCGTCATTAACAAAGAAAGAGTGT
>Ga0209757_10000383_pt1 | contig 10758 bp, 11 predicted proteins | sample ETNvirome_6_1000_FD_185472 | JGI IMG/M metagenome (GOLD analysis project Ga0209757, IMG submission 185472) | Marine viral communities from the Pacific Ocean - ETNP_6_1000 (SPAdes) (version 2) | ecosystem: Environmental > Aquatic > Marine > Oceanic | place: Pacific Ocean | collected 2013-06-19 | reverse complement strand
GGTGAAGTTGTCTTCGGCAATGCACTTGGCGGTCGTGTTTTCTGTCAGGTACCCCGTCTCTTCGCCCACATCAAGAGAGGTGACTTGGGTCTTCTCCGCCGCCAGCAGCAGGCTACTGTTAACTAACGCACTCACGCTCCCCATCAGTACATCAAAATTTCCTGTGGTTGTGGCGATTGTTCTATCTATTAGAAGTTCCCCAGCGTCAGCATCATCGTAGGCTAGGGTAGTACAGGTTAGGGTGGGCTTGCGCTCTGTGATTACACAATACTTACCAGCCTTGTCCTTATTGACATCTTTGTAGATGTCGTAGGAGTTATTCATGTTCAACTCCCAAGAGGACATTGCCGGGGTAGCATCAATCGAAACATTCCAAGCGGTCTTGTCGTTCCTAGATAGAGGAGACGGCGTCTCGGTGTCAAATGCGTAGGCTGCCATAGGATTAGCCTCAGAGCCATCGACGGCATTCAGAACCCCCAAGAACTCGAAGGTGGCGTATGGGATTTCGCCAGCCGTTCCGCTGAAGGTGACATTCCCCATGCACCCAGCAAGGGTGTAAAGGCGCCCATCTTGCCAGAACTTGATTGTGAGAGTCGCCATGCTGTCTATGCCGTCTCCCACCTGAGCCTCGTCATCAGTTGGCTGACAAGGCGTGTTGGAAGGCATCCACGCATTCCACTTTGTGACAGCGGATCCGCCCCCAAAGACGGTTCCATCTTTCCACTCGCTGTAGAAATTAAAGAACCCACACCCCCTGAGCAGGACCATCCATTGAGGAGTCCCCTGAAGCTGAAGCCCCTTGTCTGAATATTTAGTGCTGTCTGTTCCACCCACGGAAGCCCCAGAACCCATGCAATCCACTTTCATGGTGACTCGGGCAAACTGTGTGCCTATAGCGTCAACATTTTCAGGGGCAAGGCTTTCTGTGTACAGGTCACGCTCGATGAGCGCGATTTCGGGAGTAAAGGAAAGCTCGTAGCAGGGGAAGTACGCAAAGGAGGCTGCGGCTGCGATTGCGGTTCCCGCCACACCCCCGGACTCCTGCTCAAAGGCAGCGCCCATGACGGATTTCCGCTCTAGAAGTCTGGTGTCTGTGATGGCCATGAAGTTTTATCCTGCCTTTAATTGTTGAATCAGCTTGAGAATGGGAAGGTGGCACTGTAGGAAGCGGAGCGGTCGCAATCCTTGCCAACGGCGAGGTACACATCCCGATCGTCCCAAGCCGTCCCTAGTGCAAGGCACTTACTTGTGGCATTTTCCACCAAGTATCCGTTTTCTTCGCCGGTGTCCAGTGAAGTGATTTGGGCTTTCGCTACACCCAGCCAGAGGCTGTTGTAGTAGGTTCCCGTATGGTCACCCATTACTTGCTGGAAGTTCCCCGTGGTTGGGGGATCGGTAACCATTTTGGCGAGCAAAAGGTCATCGTCAGCTCCGTCAAACGCCAAGGTCGTGGTCGTCAGGGTTGGCTTCCGCTCGTAGATGCAGCAGTATTTGCCAGCCTTGGCAACATTGGTGTCCTTATAGATGTCATAAGCGTTGTTCATGTTTAACTCCCACGAAGACATCTTGACGGTCTCTAGAACGGCTGCTTCCCAAAGCTCCCAGTAAGTTTCCCCGTCCTGAGAGAGCGGCGTTGGGACAGTTGTGTCAAAGGTTCCGACTGGGTCGGAAGCAACATGGCTTACCGTTAGGACGCCTAAGAACTCGAAGTTGGCGTATGCCAAATCACCAGCGGTTCCGGAAAGGGAGACATTCCCCATACAGCCCGTCATTAGGTATTGGCGACCATCGCTCCACCATTTAATTGAAACGGTCCCCATTAGGTCAGTTCCTGCATCAGGGACAGCATGACCCGTAACATCCTGAACTGGGGTGTTTGACGGAACCAGTACATTCCATTCGGTGAAACCTTCGGTCCCGCCTGCGAAGTAAGCCGAATATCTAAAGTAAAACCCGCAGCCAAGCATCGCTTCCATCCACCGGGGCTGACCCGTAGGCCAAGTGCCCGCAAGATTTGACCCCATGCAGTCAACCTTGAAAGTTACGCGGGCGAACTGAGTGCCCACAGCGTCAACGGTCTCTGGAGCAAGGCTCGATGTGAACAAGTCCCGCTCAATAAAGCCGATTTCAGGGGTGCAAGAGATTTCGTAACAAGGAAAGGATTTGAAGGATGCGGCTGTGGTGCCTGGGTCTACTGCTTCAAGTCCTACGCTAATGCTTTGCTTGCGTTCAAGGAGTCGGGTACTGGTAATGGCCATTTTTTCTTAGGTCGGGTTGCTATCAGGATTGTCGAAAGCTGTGCGGTAAGCGATTTTGATTTCTACGAGAACCCCTACCGCTGGAAGAGCCTCTTCTGAAGAGTAGGTTTCGTTTGATGTCAGGATAGTATCAATTGCGACAGTACCAAGGCTAGTATCCCCATTTATTGCTCTTTCTACATCGGCAAGCCAGTCGGAGACTTTCAGGGCTGTATTGTCCCCAGGCGCAACCTCGATCCAGCACTCTAATCCGCAAAATAATTCCCGTGGGAGGACGCCTGAGAAGTAAGGTTCGGGGTATTCCTCTCGGAGGGGGTGAATAATGATGACGGGGCGCTCAACCAAGTGGACGGCACTCACCACATCTGTAGTCACTTTCTGGACTGTATTATTAAATGCCCCAGTCCCGTCTATGGTTTCCAGACGTGTCTTTAGTCCTGAGATGCATTGATATCGGATTGAGTCTGCCATTGATCCTATTGCCTATTGCTTACTTTCGAGCTTGCGTGGGACGCCACAGTTTCTTCCACTACAGCCTCAATATCGTAGGCTGCGTTGGATCTTCGCTGAACGGTAAACTTGTTAAACCTAAAAAGACTTCCTACTTGATATAGAGCAGCGCTTTCAACCCAAGTGGTACCCGACCCAGCCCCCGCACTAGCAATGACAAACTGGCTGGCAGTAAAGCCGGGGATCCCAGCAGAAACAGCAACTGGAAGGTCGTATTCGGGGATTGAGAAGTAAAGACTCAGGTCAGTATCTGCGGTCAGGTCTAGTGAAATAAGCCCGTCATGATCGTCTACTCCCGTAGTTCCTTGGGAAATCGACTGAGTAAAGGTGCCTGTTGAGGGAAGGTCTTGGATCCATGTGCCAGGAATGCCCAGCCGCTGGGTGACCCCCGCACTATTCAACCTGTAGTCAAGGCGGTAAATGAGGTTGGGCAAGCAGAAGTTCGCTAGTTCTAGCCCAGCGTAGTTCGAACTTGTCGCCGGAGATGACGTGGTGAGAGCCGCCCCATAAGCCCCATACGTCACAGTTCCGGGGTGGTCAACAAAGTCGTTCCAAGGCACTTGAGCGTTTTGATAGAGTTTCCAGTTGGCACTAAATGCGCCTAGGTTTCCTCCCATAACACGGGGAACAAATGCAGCACTCGCTGGCGGGGGAACCATCCCAAAGAATTCAGTCCCTCCCGTTGTGTTTGTGTAGACGGTCTCGACCTCATCTCTGACCGTAGAAGACGCATTGTTCCATTTTAGCGTGTATCTCCGAGCGGCGATGCCGTCCCTAGTTTGGACAGTAAACATTCCAGTAGTGCTATATTTAGACACCACAGCATCGCTCACCTCGACAGCGGTGATCTCGGATGGACCATAGGTTGGCAAAAGGATCTTCTTGTATGTGGTCATTTGATCCCTAGTCTTTTCACCATGGCTTCTTCCACAATCGCCATGCCCTTGGTTTCCCAGAAGCTATTCGTTCGGCTCTCAAAGTGGAGACGCTTGGGGACCTTGGTCGATTTCGCCACATGAAACCATTTCTGGAGACGGTTCTTCCCGATTTTGAGAAAAATACCCCCATACCTTCCCTTCTCTCCTGGAGCCTTAAAAACAGCCCTTTTGCCATGCGTTTGAAAGAACTTTCTGGCTGGTCTGGGATCACCCCTGAACTGCCTCCTTTTTGCCTGCGAACTGGGCCATGCGAGCCACTTGCCAGCCTTGGGCCGGATCCTTACCCCTTTCTCTAAGGCCCAAGCATATTTGTTGTCGGAACCAAAGTGGACTTTAATCCCACTAGTCAGGGTGCCAGTAACAGCCAATGCTCCTGGAGCCATAAAACTCTTTTCGAGGTCACCGCTTCGCTTCTTTAACTTCCCAGAGTAGAGCTTGGAGACAAAATCTTTTTGCATCTCCTTGCTCGCTTTCTTCATTCCTTCTTTGAGGGCTTCGGCTAGTTTCTTTTTGCCTCCTGGCTTACCCTCCATGATCTGGCTAAACCAGTCCTCATGGAAGGCGATAGTGATGCCAGTCCCTTCGGTCATCGGAAAGTGTAGTCTCTGCGCCGATGTCGGCGGATAGCCTCTTTTAGGGTTTCCAAGAAACCGCCAGGACCAATATCGTCTGGGGAGTTGTCGTACACCGAGATGCTCCCGTCCGGTCCTGTGTTGGATACTTGACCAAGCCTGTTGCGGCTTTCGTAGTCGAAGGCCACTTGCATATTTACGGCTTCCAGAATGTCTGGAAACTGGCTCTGGAAGGCTGCTTGGTTGGTAGCCATGCCACCTGTGTAAGAAACCTTAATAACCTTGAACCCTCTATCCAAATAAGCCTCATCGACCACCAAGAGACCCGTGTTGTCATCTACATGATAATCGGTAGCGTCAACCTTGGTGTCTGCTGTGAAATCGCGATCGGCATCGCTCCACACTTCAAAGGTGGCTCCCGAGTTTACGGGTGTTCCAAGGAGGCGAAAGACTTGGTCGTCATTCTTGGAAATCGTGAAATGCTCAGTCTGGGCAAAGGAGAGCATTGGGCGCCTAAGAGCCTGCTCGACACGGGCAGACACAGACTTAATAGCCAAGCCAATCCAAGTGTCACGAGTAGCGTCAGAGGTCCACCCCTTCCAGGCATTAACCTGGGCGGTCGATGTTACCTCCATGCCTGTCCAATTCATTAGTCAGCCTTCTTCTTAACTGCCTTCTTCTTAGACGCCTTCTTCTTGGAAGTCTTTTTCTTGGTCTTCTTCGGTGCCGCTGGCGCATCGACAAAGAGTGCCGCCGTCCGGGGGTCTGACATCATGGCCGCAGCCATTTCATCAGACATAGAAACAGGTTTTGGATTGGCACCACTGTTGCGGATAAAACCGCCAGAGTCCTTTTCCAAAACGGAGTGAGGGGCGAGGTAGAGAGTTGCCATTTTTTGTACGGGAGTGTGTGTTGGTGGGGTTAGGGGAGGGCCATGTGACCCCCCCCAGTTGTTATTCAAGCTCAGACCGAGAATTCCACATCGTTAACTTGTGAAACAGGTTCCAAACTCTTGTCGCCAAGAATGACGGTTACGCCAAAATTGCTGGCTGCGGTAGCAACCACACCCACAATGCGAAGGTAACGCTCGCGCCCACTCAGATCTACACGACCGACATAGATAGTATTATCATTGTCTTCGTCAATCTCCGTGAAAGTTGCGTCTGTCACATCAGCATAGCTGTCAGCAACATCATCATCAGAAGACTCCTGAACTTTAATGTTCAGCGTCCCTGTAGTGGCGGTAGTTTGACAATTCACGATTACCAAGGCATCGTCAAAGCCCATGCAGTCAAATCCAGTACCGTTTTTCGTAGTAGGATCGTAGGCTGTTGGCGCAATGCCAACTACTGCTTTTACAGATTCGTCAAGATTATTTCTCATCTTATTATTCTCCTATTAAACAATCGTGGTAACGACTTTGGCGATGGAAGAGTTGTGACGATGGCCAAAGTCCATTTCCGTGATGGCACGAATCCAGGTTTGGTCAGAAGTGAAGGCAGACGCAGTTCCGTCCGACGCCACATTAGAAGCCAGAAGCTCCATTCCGCGCCACTGCGCCCAGATGGAATCTTCCCAGTTAGCAAAGTAAATGGCGTATTGTCCAGCGATTGCGCCGGCGCCAGGTACTGCTGCGTCTGCAGCCAGTTGAGTGGTTGTGTGCCAGTCAAAGCCAATGGCGTCACGAATTGACTCATCGCTCTTGGCTCTGAAGACATAATTTCCAAGTTGGCCAACTCCAGCGCCCGTTTGAGCGGTGCGCTCTTGACGAATCTTCTTCATTACTGCTGGGTGCATAACATAGCTCATGTTTCCACGGGCTGTGTTAGATACCTGCAATGCGCTGAACATTTCGTCTAGAGTGTTAAGGTTTGCCCCAGGAGCCGCAACCGCATTAAAGAAGTTGACATCGGTTTCGACACCGTAGACGCCGGTAGCGCCAATGTCGAGTCCGTCGATTCCCTGTGGCTCAAAGCTTGATCCGCTACCCTCGAAGAAAGCCTTGTCGGCTGCGAGAGCGATTACACGAGCAATGTCTTCCCGAATCAGCCCTTCCGCCTGTGATGTGGCGTTGTAGAGGAAACGGTTAGAGACGCGGGTGTAAGCAGCGCACTTCTTAGGACGCAGAGTCAGCATACCAGCGGTCATAGTGGATTGGGTGATGTCCGTGGACTCGCCAACCCAGTACGCAGTTGCGCCACCAGTTTGCTTCGGGATTTCCAGAGGCATTCCACCTTGTGCGCCAATGCGACGGGTACCAAGGGCATCGACCACGCTGTTAGCGCGGACGAGTTCGATGATTTCGTCCATGTAGGTTGCTGGCACAAAATAGCCGCCGGCGGAATCTGTTCCTGTATTGACGGCACGGGCTTCTTTGAAGATAGACTTCTCGAATCCGTCGCCCCAATCGCCGAAACAAATCCCCTTGAGAGCCTGAGCAAATGAGAATTCTCGCTTCTCATCTGCCAGACCAGGAATTTCGACTTCCAAGCGGGAACGGGTGGTGTCCTCTACTGAGGTCAACCGCTCGTTCACACCATCGAGTCTCTCTTCCATAGCTTTGTGATTATCATTGACTGACGTTTCAACAACCTTAATGCGGCTGCCGATGCCCTCAACATTCTCACCAATACTACGAAGAGTATCTTGAACTTCTCGTTCCATGATGTTCGTTACTCCGTAACTGAAATTAGTTTAGATTGGAGGTCAAGTAAGCGGTTGTAAAGGTCGGATTCGCGCTTGGGAGCCTCAGGCTCGTCATTTGGTTCCTTCCCCGAAGTATTACGGATCTCTGCGACCTCCTCACGGAGCGCCGTCACTTCTTCCTTGAGCAACTGGAGAGCGCCGAAAAGGCCTTCCCCTCTAAGTTCCTCGTTGGCCGTGAGTCGTGCCGCTAGGTCACGCACATCAGCCAAGACTTGAAGTTTGCTTTCCATCTCAGGGTCAGCCTTCAAGTATCTCTGTCCACTAATAACCACTTCCTCTGGAACACTCTCGTCATCGGCATCTTCGAGCATCCGCCTAAGCGCTTCAAGGTCTTTCCTGATGGCGTCTGTGTCAACAATGCGGAACTCAGGTGGCTCCTTGTCGAACTCGCGGTAGTGCTTGGCTAGGTGGTTGTAAACGCCACGCCGCTCGTCATCGGGCATATCGACGCCCCCTCTGCCACCGAGCAGGGCGCTCATGGCGGCTTGGACACCTCGTAGGTTGGTGACCATCTTGCCCTCCCGGATATTGTGATGCGGCAACTTGTAGGCTCCAAGGGTCTCTTCTTCATCGCCCTCGTAATATGTGAAGGCTGCTCGGTATTTCGCCATATTGATTTCGTCGCCAGCCGAAGCCCACGCTTTTGTTTCTGACCGGGCGGCTGCCCCATCCCACTTCTCGTCAATCATGCCGTATGTCTTGTACGGGACAACATTTCTGGACTCGGTGGCTTCCTCGGCGCTGTATTCGTCGCCGCAGGGCTTGGAACACACACTGTTGGCGACCGCAACGGCCTGATCTTGGTCCATGTCGGGGTCTTCCTTCATGATTTCAGGCACCTTCCGTGACACACACTCGGATTTAGTCTCGTCAGCCATTCGGCAGGCGGGACTCCGTGTTTCTTCTTGTGCTGCTTCTGGCACTTGACGAGCGGCATCATTAATCTCGATTTCTTCTTGTGAGTCGGAAAGCTTGGCAAATGAGAGGAGTTCTTCGGAAGACATTGTTTCGCGTTTTTCAGGTAGTGTTAGCCCTTCAGCGTTAATGGCTTCTGTAAGGGCGCGAACTCCGTAGAGGAGTTCTAGGTCAGAGCGGCTGAAAAGACCGCTTTCTTGAGAGAGTTTTGCCATATCCTTAACTTCTTGAGCCAGGACACTGCGTTGGACAGCACTAGGGTTGCTGGGAACTGTCACGGCACTGATTTCTAGAAGTTCAGCGCGGGAAATGATCCAAGCGTCTACATCGTCACCCTTCAGCCCAAGGGCTTTCACCTCTTCTTCTGCTGGCGGACGTATTTCAATCGGTCTAAACCCTACGGAAGACCCCCGAACGCGACCAGCAATCCAATTGCGGTATACAAATTCTGCGTCCGGGTTCAAGTCTTCACGGCTAAACAGAACGTGAGCCACATAGCCTGACCGCGAGGCACCACCCTTGCCCTTAATTATGGCTGGGGAAATCGCCAGCGTCATGCCGAGCGGGGGCTTCTCTTGATCGTGACCATCCAGAAAAACTGGATTTCTCAAATATTCATCGAACTCCCATCCTGATGACAGGAACGCTGTGCCGTGTCGGTCTACGCTTTCATCAGTAAAGGGAATCGCAACCACTCGGTCTTCATCGCCATATTGCCATGCCCCTGGCAGACCGCTTCCTTCAGCAGGAACACCCAAAGAATATGCGAGGCTTTTCTTTTCTTCCGCCGAGAGTGTGGAAATAACTGGGCGTCCAGCCCCCCGAACAGAACGAAAGGCATCTTGACCAAGATCCTTGGCTTCTGAAAACTTCTGTAGGCACTGATGTTTCGGCATGGCGTTAGATTGACCTTTTTATGTAAGAAGTCCAAGACTATCTTCCCCTTTTTATTACCTAAAGGCTGTCGTATGATGTTTGCGACATGGAAGACCTACCCCGAGACTACGCCGTAAGGTTACGGTGGCGTTGTGGGAAAAACCACAACCACCTGGACCATACACTTTTAGGCACCCCAGTGCCTGGGGTACTGACCGGTATTATTCCTCAGAACTGCCCCGTTTGCGGTTCTCTGGTGTTTGTTGAGGCGCCCCCCCCCTCAGTTGTGGTAACTGATGACGAGTTTAAGGGGCGTTCTTTTCTTCGTGGGCTATTCAAGCGCCGAGTGATCCCCGATAATTCTGGTTGACATGGCTCTCTTTGGGTTTATCATATGGGCGGTCGGTTCGCATGGAAGAACCGTAGTGAAAACAGGCAAAGGCGTAAGCAAGGAATAGAGTCTCTTTCTTTGTTCCTCTCCCACAGACTTAGGTTTGGGCTGGGATTTGTGTTGTGGCCTTCATTGACCTAACCGAGCCGGCCATCCCCTAAACGGTACGACCCAGCCCCGCCGACGAGCAAGAGGGCGGGGTGGAGTCAGGAAGGTCTCCAGCAGAAAAGCCTTCCATTTTTTATTTATTTTGTTGACTCGTTGATATCCACTTTGTACGGTATGGGAATGACAGAAATCCAACCCCCTGAACGCAAAGACTGGCTAACGGCCCGTAAAAACTGTATCGGCGGATCCGAGATTGGCACGATTACTGGCACCAATCCCTACGGATGCGCTAGGGCGCTCTGGTACGAAAAAGTGGGCATACCAGGCTCGGAAGAACAGGAGCCGACAGGGGTTATGCGAAGAGGCACCATCTTAGAGCCTGTTGCTGCCGAGGAGTTTGCCCTCCATCATTTATCAGATCAGTGGCGTTACCACAAGGTATCAGAGACAGCCGAGAACGTGAAGTTTCTATCCTCTAAAGCACCCTGTCCTTGGATGGGGGGCACTCCAGACTACTTTCTGTATGAATTGACCGACGCTTCTCCTTCTACGGTTCCCTCGTGTAGAGCCAACAACCCCACTCAGATCCTAGAGATCAAGACTGCAAATAAGTGGGCGTTCTCGCAGGCCAAAAAGATTGGTGGTCAGCTCTATCACCACGAACAAGTCCTTTGGTATTTACTGGCTACAGGCCTGACCGAGGGCAAACTCTTCTACCTCTGGCCTGACGGCTGGGAGTCATTCAAGGTAGACATTGCCCTGACTGACGGAGATCGTGAGCGGCTCCAGAGAGTTTCTCGTCAGTTCTGGGAAGCCGTTGTTCACGGGCGTCAATCTTGGGTGACAGAAGGATTTGCCCCCAAAGACATGAATCCCGAGCTGGACACTCTGTCTAGGCTTGCCTCTAATGACAAGCGATGCCGTAAGTGTCTTTGGCAGTCCATTTGCCAACCCCAAGGAGTAGTAGCAGAGGAAGGAGGAGCCGAGCCAGCCGACATGGGCGGTGACTACGACTGGAATAGTGCGGCTTCCTCGTACCTACGGGCGCAGTCGGAAATGGACATCTCCAAGTCCCGCTTAATGGATGCACGTTCCCTTTTGGAGGAAAAAATGGGTGACGAGATTCTAGCCATTGGCGGCGGAATACGAGTTTCATGGAAACCATCCGTTAGAAACTCGCTGGATACTACGGCACTCAAGAAAGCCCATCCCGAACTAGCCTCTAAATTCACAAAACAAACCCCTACTCGGTCGTTCCGAGTTACAGAAACAGGTAAATAATGCCAGGAAGAAGATCAAAACAAGACCATCCCGCAACCTTTGCTCCTCAGAAGATGAGAGAAGCCCTAGAAGAAAAGGGCTGGAATGCGGCTTATCTACGCCGAATGCTCCAACTTTGGGACGTTAATCCGAAAGTAGACCAGATCCTTAACGGTCACCGTGCCCCTAGTGGTTCCACGGCAGCCTTGATTGCCCATTTGCTC
>Ga0209757_10000380_pt1 | contig 10797 bp, 12 predicted proteins | sample ETNvirome_6_1000_FD_185472 | JGI IMG/M metagenome (GOLD analysis project Ga0209757, IMG submission 185472) | Marine viral communities from the Pacific Ocean - ETNP_6_1000 (SPAdes) (version 2) | ecosystem: Environmental > Aquatic > Marine > Oceanic | place: Pacific Ocean | collected 2013-06-19 | reverse complement strand
ATATCGCCGAAGGTAAAATTAAACGACTTATTGTAAATATGCCACCCAGGCATACAAAATCAGAATTTGCTTCTAATTATTTACCCGCTTGGATGATTGGAAAGAATCCAGATTTAAAAATAATTCAAGCTACCCACACAGCAGAACTGGCTATACGATTTGGTCGTAAAGCTAAACATGTTATCGATTCTCCTGAATATCAAGAAATTTTTGATACAACCCTGCAAGAAGATAGTAAGGCAGCAGGTCGCTGGGAAACTTCACAAGGCGGTGAGTATTTTGCAGTCGGGGTTGGAGGCGCCATGACGGGAAGAGGAGCTGATCTTCTGATCATTGATGACCCACACAAAGAAAAAGATTTATTAAGTAGAGACTCTTTTGATAAAGCATATGAATGGTACACCTCTGGACCCCGTCAGCGTTTACAGCCCGGAGGCCGGATCGTCTTAGTTATGACGCGTTGGTCTACAAGAGATCTAACGGGTGCATTACTCAAGGCTCAGGGAGAAGTAAAAGGAGACCAATGGGAAGTGGTTGAATTTCCAGCCATTATGCCATCAGGAGATCCTGTTTGGCCTGAGTATTGGAACCTAGGTGAATTAGAATCGGTGAAAGCTTCTATTAGCATCGGTAAATGGAACGCTCAATACATGCAAACTCCAACTGCTGAAGAAGGAGCTCTTATTAAACGAGCCTGGTGGAAAGATTGGAAAGATGAAAAACCCCCTAAACTGAGTTTTATTATTCAAAGCTACGACACAGCTTTTATGAAAAAAGAAACTGCTGACTTTTCTGCAATTACAACGTGGGGAGTCTTTGAAAAAGAAGGCAGCGGTCAAAATGCAATTTTACTAGATGCTTTCAAAGGTCGGTATGAATTTCCAGAATTAAGGCGTTTAGCTCATGAAGAATATTTACATCATCGTCCAGATATTGTTTTAATCGAGGCCAAGGCTTCAGGGATCCCTCTGACTCATGAACTTAGAAAAATCGGAATCCCAGTTATTAACTATACACCGTCAAAAGGAAATGATAAACACGTAAGAGTGAATTCCATAGCCCCGCTTTTTGAAGCAGGAAAAATTTGGGCCCCTATGCATGAGCATTTTGCCCAGGAAGTAGTGGAGGAGTGCGCGGCATTCCCGCATGGTGATTATGATGACTATGTGGACTCGACAACGCAAGCGATCATGCGTTTAAGAGGTGGAATGTTTATAACTCATCCTGAAGATGTTAAGGATGAAAAAATTGAGAGAACCGGATTAAACTATTATGGCTAAACAACTCGTATTAAAAAATTTAATGAAATTGGCTCAAGGGATTGGAGCAAATCCTCAAAAATTTATTGGGACTCGAACCAATATTAGTTTTTTAGGAAAAGGCCCCACTAAGAATCCCTTGTTCCAGGGCCCTTTACGAGGAATAGAGTCGGCAACTGAAGCGCAGCTAGGACCCAGAGAAAGTATCATCGAAGCAGTTGAAGATGCTATGGGTTTTGCAACCGCTAACAAATTAAACAGTATTCAAATCAGAGCCTTAGAGCTTAACCTTGAAGGTATTAACAAAATTTATAATCCACCGGTTCTACCGATGGCAAGCGTAACGGACATGGTTCCAGGGATCGAGGGCCTGAGAAGATTTCCAAAAGAAACTCATAAATTTATGGGCCGACCTCTGAAGGACAAAGACTTCATTGAGATTGAGAAATTGGCCAAGGAAGGAAAATTAGGACATCAAAATCCTGAGATGTACGGAAAAGCAGAACCAGGAAGTACTATGGCTCAAGCAATTGATGAATCTGTTAACATTAAACCAGGATTAAAATTTTTTGATGGTGCTGAACTTCCTCAAAAAACGTACGCAGCACGAGCAACGATGTATAAACTTTTAGATATGGAAGCAGGACAAGGAGGACTAACATTAAGAGAAATTATGTCTCCGCAAGATTTAAAGATGCTTCTGGAAGGAGGAGGCGGAGTTAAAGGAGATATGATCGCTATGTTTGCAAAATATTTTGGAAACGCTGCGACTAAACAACTTCCAAGCGTAACCGCGCCTGGAGTTATCGCCGAATTCGCTACACAAGTGATACGAAAAAAAGATAGTCTGGGAAGAGGTATAAATGATCCATTTTTTAGACCAGAAGACTTTGCTCATGGTGGTCTTGCAAGGATCTTGGAGATATAATGGCTAGATTATTGGGCGGCGTTAAAGGCGATTTCAGAGGGGGTGGTTCTTGGGTATTTACATTTGGACGTTATGGTTATCCGAATTATATAACAGAAAGATTTACTGTAGCAGAATATGGCTCTTCTGCCAAAGCAAAAGCTGCTGCGTTAGCTTATCAAAAACAAATACAACCAAAATTAGTATGGGCCCCTAAGGGAAGTAAATATGATGCACTATATAAAAATACTCAAAGTTTTAAAAACTATATCGGGTTATCTTACAAAGATTTTTTAAAAAAAACAGGGAGTGACAAAAGAAACGCTTTTTTAAAGTGGCAAACTGAGAAAACTAAAGTAAGTAAACCTGGATATACAACTACTTCCACAGAACTTGCAAAAAAATTAGGTATTACGGAAAACGTTTTAACTACTTATTCCGGGAAATCAGGATCTAAATATTCAAATGCGCCCAGATCTTTTGTAAAAAAACATTTTCCTTTTATTACAACAAGTAGAGGAGGTGGTGGTACACTTGGAGGAACAATAAATCTTTATAAAGATCCTACAGAAAATGTTTTAAAAAAATGGGAAGCTCTTCAAAAATCAACAATGATTAATAAAGAGACTGTAAAAGGTGTCTCTGAAATAGAAAAGATATTTAGAAATGATATTGTTACCAAAAAACTTTTGCCAGATATTACAGAAGTAATTAGTAAAACTTCTCTTAATACTCCATCAAAAGCAGCATATGGTATGGCTCTGTACTCTAGGGCTTTAAGAGGAGAATCTTTTAGAAGAGATTTACCAGTCAAAGTAAATGAAAATGCTGGAAAGAGACTTATAAATCAACTTGGAGCGGATAATTTCAGAAACAGTTATAGAGCACAGTTTTATAATTTAGCTTTAGATAATGTAAATAAATTATACAAACAAAATGGGACACTAAAATCTTTTAGGACAGCTTTTTCTACAGAATTAAGAAAAGCAATGCAATTAACGGGGAACCAAAAGATTCCATATAATATCAATGAAGTAATTAGTTTAAGCGCAGGTGAAGTTAGAGGGGTCCAACCTTTCAGTGTTTTTGTTGATGCAACTTCAGCTAAAGTTAATTCAGGGGCTTTAGCGGGATACCAAGGTCAGCTTTCTAAAAGATTACAAGAAGTTCAAGACTTACTTGCGGAAGGTAAAACATCTAAAGCTAAGGAGGCAGCCGCTAAATTATTAAAAACACAAGAAGCCACTACTGCAAATTTATTAAAACAAGGTTTTACTAAGACTCAAATAAATCAATTAAATTTACCTGAAATTAAAGTTGGTAAAACAATTGATCCAAAAATTTATTCTCCAGAAAAATTAGCAAGATGGAAAAAAGCGGGACTGGATATTGGCCAGTTTGTAAAAGATAAGGGCTATTACATTGATGTTAAGAAAGCTAAACCGTTTTGGGAAAGTAATGTTAAAAACACAATCGTAGAAGCTGCAAAACATAATATTGGAAATGTTTGTGGTATTTTTAAAGGACGAATTGCTTATAGTGCAGAGGGCGGTCGAATAGGGTTTCAGGGAGGTTGCGCTGGGGAAATGACTGCAGCCATGGAGACAAATGCAAAAGGAACTTTACAACAAATAACTAAGACTGAAGGGATTCTTCCTAAGTTTCAAAACGCAGCCATAAACTTTTTAAAGATGTTGGGTAAAGGAGGCGCGAGAGCTGCGCCGCTAGCAGGACTTGCTGTGGCAGGAGCAGCGATAGAACCGTTAGTGAAACAATTTGTAGCAGACGACCCAGAAACTTATTTAACAGATGAAAATCAAATGAAAGGAATGCTCCTTGCAACAATTGAAGGAGAGACTCCAAAAGTTGATGAAGAAATTTTAAAATGGCAACTACCAGCATTAGGAGCAGCAACAGCTACGGGCGCGATTCCTGGTGCCCGAGAAGCGTATCGAGCACGAAGAGGAGTAGGACCTACAGGACCTTTACCAGAAGGTGTAGGTAAAGTTAGAGCAGCTTTAGGAATTAAAGGTGTTTTAGGAAAAGCTTTAGGAGCAACTTTTTCTCCATTAGCGGTAGCCGCAACATTACCCATGGACATTGCAGCCCAAAAATCAGGCGGCACTGAGGTGGGAGATATTGCAACTGATCCATTGAATTGGATGGGACCTGCGTTCATGAGCTCGGGATATGAAGCGGCGAAAGCAGGAATTAAGAATCCAATCTTGTTAAGAGCCCTAAGAATGGGAATAAGTCCCGGAGCCCTGAGAATGATATCAAGTAAATTTGGTTTGCCAGGTCTGGCAATTAGTGGTGGAATGTGGGGCTATGATAAATGGAAAAATAGAAATAAAGATGACGAATAAAACATTAGTTAAAAATATGCCCAATGTGAAATGGAAGGAAATCCCACCTCTAAAGGGACCCAATCCACAAGGGTTGAATGTCCCTTTAAAACAAGTTAAAAGTGTGTTAACCTCGGAGAAAATTAATGGCAAGAGACGATAGAATCGACAAAGGTCTACCGAACGTAGATCCAGAAGTCGTATTACCTGAAGAACAACTCGTTGTAACTGAAGAAGATAAACTATCGGAGGTAACTCCTGATGGTGCTGAAGTTGTTATGGACGAAGAAGGCGGAGCGGAAGTTAATTTCGATCCCATGGCTGAACAACAGGCTGGTGGAGATCATAACGCCAATATAGCCGACTTACTTCCCGAAGGTGTTTTAGGGCCAATCGGTTCGACTTTAAATGAAAATTACATGCAGTATAAAACTTCCCGTAAGGATTGGGAAGACACTTATACAAAAGGCTTAGATTTATTAGGATTTAAATATGTGAATCCCACACAACCATTTCAGGGAGCAAGTGGTGCAACGCATCCCGTGCTTGCTGAAGCGGTAACCCAGTTTCAAGCGCAAGCTTATAAAGAATTACTTCCTGCTATGGGTCCGGTACGGACTCAAGTTTTAGGAAGACCGAGTAGACAAAAAGAAGAACAGTCTCAACGTGTTAAAAATTTCATGAATTACCAACTCATGGATATTATGAAAGAGTACGAACCCGAGTTCGATCAAATGCTCTTTTATCTACCGTTAGCAGGATCCGCTTTCAAAAAAGTTTATTACGATGAACTTTTAGGACGAGCGGTTTCTAAATTTGTACAAGCTGACGATTTAATTGTCCCGTATACGGCTACCTCATTAGCCGATGCGGAGGCGGTTATTCATGTTATCAAAATGTCAGAAAATGACTTAAGAAAAAAACAAGTTAATGGCTTTTATAGAGATATCGAAGTTAAACCTGGATATGACCAAGAAACAGAAGTAGAGAAAAAAGAAAGAGAGTTAGAAGGAGTTAGAAAAACAAGAGACGAAGACGTTTTTACAATTCTTGAATGTCACGTTAATTTAGATATTGACGGGTTCGAAGATATGAAAGATGGAGAACCCACAGGAATTAAACTTCCTTATATCGTGACAATTGAAGAAGGATCAAGACAAGTTTTATCGATCAGACGAAACTATAAACAAGAAGATCCTTTAAAAAATAAAATACAATATTTTGTTCATTTCAGATTTTTACCTGGAATGGGTTTTTACGGTTTTGGTTTAATTCATATGATTGGCGGTTTATCAAGAACAGCAACAACTGCTCTACGTCAATTATTAGATGCAGGAACGTTAAGTAATCTTCCTGCAGGTTTTAAACAAAGAGGAATACGTGTAAGAGACGAGGCCCAAGCAATACAGCCCGGCGAATTTAGAGATGTAGATGCACCTGGTGGAAACATCAAGGATGCTTTTATGACTTTACCTTTCAAAGAACCATCACAGACATTATTGTCGTTGATGGGAATTGTTGTCCAAGCAGGACAAAGATTTGCCGCCATCGCTGATATGCAGGTCGGGGACGGCAACCAGCAGGCCGCTGTTGGTACGACCATCGCACTCTTAGAACGAGGTTCCAGAGTCATGTCAGCGATTCATAAACGATTGTTTGTGGGGCTTAAACAAGAATTTAATTTGTTAGCCGGCGTATTTAAAACTTATTTGCCTCCTGAATATCCGTATGATGTTGTTGGAGCACAACGAAACGTTAAAGTTACAGACTTTGATGACAAAGTAGATATTGTTCCTGTTGCGGATCCAAATATTTTTTCTCAATCTCAAAGAATTTCTATGGCGCAAACAGAATTACAACTAGCTATGGCTAATCCACAGCTTCATAATTTGTACGAAGCTTTTTATACTATGTATACTGCGATCGGAGTGAAAGAAATTGATAAAATTTTACCTCCTCCACCACAACCAACACCTTTAGATCCGGCAGTAGAGAATATTATGGCTTTATCAAGCAAACCTTTCCAAGCTTTTAAAGGTCAAAACCATCAAGCGCACATTACATCGCATTTAAATTTCATTTCTACAAATTTAGCGCGAAATAATCCAGCGATTTTAGGTGCTTTGGAAAAAAACTGCTTTGAACACATTTCAATGATGGCTCAAGAACAAGTTGAAGTAGAATTTAGAGAAGAAATAATGAAATTACAGCAAATGCAACAAATGGCGCAACAAAATCCCCAAATGCAACAAAATCCGCAGTTTCAACAACAGATAATGCAGATTTCGATGAAAGTTGAAGCCAGAAAAGCAACTTTAATTGCTGAAATGATGCAAGAATTCAAAGATGAAGAGAATAAAATCATGGGTCAGTTCGGAAACGACCCAATTGCTAAATTGAAAGCAAGAGAACTTGATTTAAGAGCAATGGATGACCAAAGAAAACGAGAAGAAGGTCAAGAAAAACTTAATTTAGATAAATCCAAGCAATTGATGGGTCAAGAACAGTTTGACGACAAATTAGAACAGAATGAAGAGCTCGCTGAACTTAGAGCGGATACTTCTATTCAAAAACAACAAATGGCTAATCAAGTCAAAGTATATTCTGATAGGATGAAACGTAAAGATGTTAAAACCTTGAAAGGCCCTAGAAGATAGTATATTAATTTAAAAGGAGAAAATTATGGCAAAAACAGAAGTAGGAGTTCCAGAAGGAGGAAAAAAGTACAAGCCACAACTTGATACTAGTCGTAACGACCCTCGATCTGAAATCATTACTAACGCAGATAGTGTACCTAGCAAAATAGATGTAGGAACCAAAGTTAAGGTTCAAGGTACTGGAGCAATGCTAAAATCTAAAAGTAAGACAGCAACTTGGTTCTAGTATGTGGTTCAGTGCTATTAAACTAGCTCTTAACGCAGGTAGTCACATTTATAAAAAGCGTCAAGAGACAAAGATGGCTATGGCTGATGCGCAGCATATGCACGCGCAGAAGATGGCCCGAGGTGAGGAATCTTACCAGGGCAAACTTTTAGAATCCCGAGACAAAGATTATAAGGACGAGGTCGTTTTAGCGATTCTCACACTGCCCATAATAATTTTGGCCTGGGGGGTTTGGTCGGACGATCCGGCCGCTATGACCAAGATAAATCTCTTTTTTGAGCATTTCAAAGCGCTTCCCTCATGGTTTACAAATTTATGGATACTTGTATGCGCCAGCATATTTGGTATAAAGGGAACACAGATATTTAGGGGTGGTAAAAAATAAACTTGCATTTAATAATTATGTATAATAACAACTAACAAGGATAAAAGTATGTCAAAAAAATCGAGAAAACGAAATAAAAAAATTTTAGCTGCACTAGCTTTAGCAGGTGGAGCAGCCATGATGGCAAAAGGAAGAAAGAAAGCATCTATAGCAGATATGGATGACGCCGGTATTGGAGTAACACATTCAGCTTTAAAAACACCTTACATTACTAAAAAAGATAAAACTGCTATTATTCCAAAGAAAAAACCAGTAGACGACAGTTGGCTAGACACACCAAGAGGACCTCACGGTGCTGGAGGCAAAGGAGATATGTGGAGAAGAATTAAGGATCAAAAGTACGAAACGGGAGAACACTATACTCCTAATCTTTCCCCATATACACCAAGAGTTCATAGCAGAATGGTTAAAAGCGCTGATGGTGGCAGAATTGGTGCTAAAAAAGGTGGAAGAGTTACTGGAATTGCAAAACGTGGTTTTGGTAGAGCTTTAATGAAGGGTAAAAAATAATGAGAGACGATTTTGGAACAAGACCTTATACACCCAGATTTCCTTATTCTAAAGGAATGAAAAAAGGTGGAAAGGCAAAGAAGCAAGGATACAAAGATAGAAAAGATGAATCCATTGCAATGAGAATTAAAAAGAAAAGAACACCAGCACAATTAAAAGCAAGTCGTGATGAATCTTATGGAAGATTTGGTTCGTCTGCTAAAAAATCTGGAAAGATAAATAAATAATTCAGTGCCCCAATATTTTGATTCAACTGCGCAGTCCCCGATGAAGACTAAAAGAAGTATTTATGCTTCTGGTGGTCGTGTTGCCTTAAAAAAAGGTGGCAACGGTAAATGGATTCAGAAAGCTACAGCTTCAATTAAGAGAAGAGGAACTGAAGGAAAGTGTACTCCTATTACAAAACCAGGATGTACCGGTCGTGCTAAAGCATTGGCAAAAACATTTAAAAAAATGGGAAGAGAAAGAAAAGCATCATAATGAGTATAAACGGAAAAGTTAAATGGTTTAATCCTACCAAAGGATTTGGATTTATCGAAAGAGACGATAAAGAAAAAGATGTGTTTGTTCATGTGTCTGCATTAAAAAGTGCAGGTATGGATAGGCTTGACGAAGGTCAAGCTCTGACTTTTGAAGTTGAGCAAGGTCCGAAAGGTACCAATGCAGTTAATCTGCAGAAAACATCTTAGTGCCTTTTAAATCAGAAAAACAAAGACGTTATTTATGGAAGAATGAGCCCAAGATAGCGCGTGAATGGACAAAAGCTTATGGAAGTAAACCAGTTAAAAAGAAGAAGAAAACAAAAAGGAGAAAAAAATAATGGAAGACTTTGTATTTGTAGATAAAATTAGACGAATTATTAAAATGCGTCACGATGATGTTGTTGCAGCCCTGGTTTCGGGAGGTGTTGACAATATGGAAAAATATCAGTATATGTTAGGACAGATACGAACATATCAGTATCTAAGTCAGGAAATATCCACCCTGCTAGAAAAAAAGGAGCAAAAGAACAGTGACGGAACAGTTATCAGTATCAAACCAAAAGGAAGTCCCAAAACATAAGGCGGCTCTCCAAGAAAAATACGATAAAGAACCTAAAAAACCTAAAAAAGATTTAACATCCGAAACAGCTAAGTTGCCAATTCCTACGGGATGGCGATTATTGGTTCTTCCCTTCAAGCATAAACAAAAAACTAAAGGTGGAATTATTATAACTGATGACGCTTTAGACCGAGCTCAAGTAGCCTCAACTTGTGGACTTGTTTTATCCGTTGGGCCTCAGGCTTATAAAGATAAAGAAAGATATCCCGAAGGACCGTGGTGTAAAAAAGGTAATTGGGTTATTTTTGCAAGATATGCAGGATCTAGAATTAAAATAGAGGGGGGTGAAGTTAGGCTTTTAAATGACGATGAAGTTTTAGCGACCGTGGATGACCCTGAAGAAATATTCCATGAAATGTAACCATAGGGAGGAACTATGCCAGAAGAAAAAGTAAGAAAAGAAGATTTAGTTGATGTCGGTGATGCTGATGAAAAATCAACCGAAATTGATTTAGATAAAAAAACAGAGGAAACAAATGCAGAAACTGATAGTAAGGACGATAATAAGTCCGATGATACATTGGAGAAATCTGATAAGCAGCCTGATGTTCAAGATAGCGAACAAAAGACTGAAGAAAAAGTTGAAGAAGTAAAAGAAGAACAGACAGAACAAAAGAAAGAGATGGAAGAGTATGGTGAAGGCGTTCAAAAACGTATAGCCAAACTTACTAAAAAAATGCGTGAAGCAGAGAGACAAAAAGAAGAAGCTGTTTCTTATGCTAGACGTGTTATGAGAGAAAGAGACGATCTTGGCAAACAGGCAAGTGATTTAGATCAGGGATACACTACTGAAATGGAAGGAAGAATTAAATCTTCCCTTGCAGCAGCCCAAGCTAAATTATCAACTTCACGTGAAACTGATGATAAAAAAGCTGAAGTGGAAGCCTTAACTGCAATCTCTCAATTAGGATATGAGCAAGCTAAACTTGCAGAAATGAAAAGCAGACAACAGATGGAAGAAACTGCTAGAGAGACTGCAAGAAAACAAGGACCCGCAGTTCAGTATCCAACTCAACGAACCCCGCCACCAGATCCAAAAGCAGAGGATTGGGCGGAAAAAAATGAATGGTTTGGCAAAGATAATGCCATGACCTACACAGCTTTTGATCTACATAGGAAGCTTACTGAAGAAGAGGGATTTGATCCAAAGTCAAATTCTTATTATGAGGAAATTGATAAAAGAATAAAGCTTGAATTCCCTCATAAATTTGGTAAGGTAGAACAACAGATTAGTAAACCTACACAAAACGTTGCTTCTGCAACGCGTAGTTCAAAGACTGGTCGCAAAACTGTGAAACTCACATCCTCACAGGTAGCAATCGCTAAAAAATTGCGTGTGCCACTAGAAGAGTATGCAAGACAATTAAGACTCACGGAGGGAGAATAGCATATGAAACAAGAAGAAAA
>Ga0209757_10000379_pt1 | contig 10838 bp, 10 predicted proteins | sample ETNvirome_6_1000_FD_185472 | JGI IMG/M metagenome (GOLD analysis project Ga0209757, IMG submission 185472) | Marine viral communities from the Pacific Ocean - ETNP_6_1000 (SPAdes) (version 2) | ecosystem: Environmental > Aquatic > Marine > Oceanic | place: Pacific Ocean | collected 2013-06-19 | reverse complement strand
TAGATTGCCACTGGGGCACCTAGACCTTCTCCTCTATCTTTCCACTCAAGATACTCGAGTTTATAAAAACATGGAATGACGTTTATGCCTTCCACACCATTATATAACTCTCCAGTAACAGAATTGTAAATCATTCCTGCTTCTGCACCTTCCACATACTTACCATCCCTTTTGTTTACTTCGGGTGATAATTGTGCAAGGATTTTAAGGAAAGGTAATGCTAAGTCTTTTTGACTTATCTCACCAAGTCCTTTGCTCGCGTCTCCTTCAAATACATTTGCCGGAAGAGGAGCACTTTCTTTCTTTGTCATGGTTCCTTGTTCTTTGTTCATGATTATTTGTTCCTTGTTATTTTTGTTCTGTTGCCCGTGAACAGGTTAAAAAGATCAGAAGGCATTTCTTGTCCAGCTTCCAGTCGCTCTCTGACCAATGCTTTAAGTGTCATAGGTTCAACCTTTAATTTCTGGACAGGTTCATACCCTTGACCTTTTGCAAGGATAGCATAATCGCTAGCCTTGTTGTCTTCGTTACGACCAAAAGCAACAGTAACCTCATTTTTTATAAGATCACCTAGGCCGTTGTCTCGAAGCCATTTAAATGCTCCTTCTCGTTTTGCAACAAGAATCGAAGCACCGTAGACAGGTTTTACTTCAACTGAAGTTCCGTCTGCGAGTTTTAATGTGGAGATGTTCATTTCCTGCATCATTGTAGGAATGATTTCTCCTGAAACTAATTCCACTTTTCTTTTAAGTTCTTTTAGTTCCTTTTCTTTATTAGCTAATTCATCTTCTAGATTCGTTAGCTTAACTACTTGATCAGATAGTTTACCGGATTCATTTACTGAATCCAAATCCTTTCTCTGATCTTCTTCGTAATTAATACTACTCATTGATTTCTCCTTTCTCGTGTAGATTTATACTAATAGGATAGTATTGTCTTTCTTGTTTATCCCATTTCAGTAAGTTGTATTTACCGTTTGTCATATCAGAAGCAATAGAGCATGCTACACCAATGATAGCCGGATCCCCGGTTAGTAATAAATAATCTGTCGTTCTATAATTTTTTAATAGACTACGAAGTTTAAATATTAAAGGACCTGGCGAAAAGATTATTTGAGAAAACTCTGGTAATAAAAATCTGAATTTTCCATATTTAGATGCACTCATAATATTTATCTTAGGAGTACCGGCTTTTGTGCCCGGTATTTCCTGTATAACATAAACAATAGGTGAGTTGTCACTACTTCCAAGTACACTAAACATTTTTTCTTCTTTCTGACATTGACAAATATATAGTTTATCCTATATAAGAAGTCAATAGAAAGAATTATGAATTATAAATTTAAGACGAAGCCGTATGAGCATCAGCTTAAGGCTTTGGAAAAATCATGGGAGAAATCTTATTTTGCCTATTTCATGGAAATGGGTACAGGTAAGTCTAAAGTCCTATTAGATAATATTGCCATGCTCTATGACCAAGGTAAGGTCGATGGTGCTTTGATTGTGGCGCCCAAAGGAGTGATCGGTACTTGGTATAATCAAGAGATACCTGCGCACTTACCCAATCACATTGAAAAGGAGATAGTCCTGTGGCAAGCTAATATTACTAAGGGCCAATCTAGAAAACTAGGAAACTTATTTAAAACAGGAGAAGAACTACACATTTTAATTATGAATGTTGAGGCTTTTTCAACTCAAAAAGGAGTTGATTTTGCAGCAAAATTTTTAAATTGTCATAAATGTTTGATGGCGATTGATGAAAGTACGACGATAAAAAATCCTGATGCAAAGAGAACCAGAAATATATGTAAATTAGCTCCTCATGCTAAGTACAGAAGAATTCTTACTGGATCACCTGTTACTAAATCCCCATTAGATCTTTATAAGCAATGTGATTTTTTACAGCCTGAATTGTTAGATCATACTTCTTATTATACATTTAGAACACGTTATGCAGTCATGAAAACCGCTAACTTTGGAGGACGTTCTGTTCAAATAGTAGTGGGCTATCGTAACTTGGATGAATTAGCAGAAAAATTAAAAGTTTTTTCTTATCGAGTTTTAAAAGATGACTGTTTGGATTTACCCCCTAAAACATTTATGAAAAGAATTATTAAATTAACTCCCGCTCAAGAAAAAGTTTATAAACAAATGAAACATTTAGCTCTGGCGGAAATGGAGGGAAAGCAAATGACAACAGCTACCGTTTTAACTCAATTAATGAGACTTCATCAAATTACCTGCGGTCATTTTACAGCTGATGATGGAACCATTAAAGATATTAATAACAATAGACTTGATGAACTTTTAGATGTCTTAGACGAAGTAGAAGGGAAGGCTGTTATATGGGCTCATTACCAACATGATGTTGAACAGATTATAGAACGAATTAGAAAAGAATATAACTTTGATTCAGCTGTTGATTATTATGGGTTAACTCCTCCTTCTGAAAGACAGCAGAATATAGAGAGATTTCAAAATGATGATAATTGCAGATTTTTCGTAGGAACTACGCAAACTGGCGGGTATGGTATCACCTTGACGGCTGCTAGTACAATGATTTATTATTCTAATGGTTATGATTTGGAAAAACGTCAGCAATCCGAAGCTCGTATTGATAGAATTGGACAAAAATTTCCAATGACGTATATTGACATTATGGCTGAAGATACCGTTGATGAAAGAATTGTTAAAGCACTTAGGAAAAAAGTAAATATTGCTACTCAGATAATGGGAGAAAAATTGAAAGCATGGATTTAAAAGAATATATTTTACCGACGAGCAGTATGATTGGAGGATGGTATATTCCTCCAGCACTTTGTGATGATCTCATAACTTTGTTTAAGGATAATAAAGATAAGCAGACTCCAGGTGTGGTAGGTCCCCCTTTACGTGTTGACCCTACGGAAAAAGTATCTACGGAGGTTCCTATTCATCCCTCTTATGACCATCCAAGTTTTATGCTTTATAAAAGTCTTATAGGAAACATAATTCATCTATATGAAAAGAAATATCCTGAAGTTGAAGAATTTAGTAAATTTGGAATGGGAGAATCATGTCAGATTCAATACTATAAGCCAGGAGAAGGATTTAAGAAGTGGCATTTTGAAAGAAGTAGTAGAGCAGAAAATCGTTGTTTAGTTTTTATGACTTATTTAAACAATGTCCCTGATGGAGGTACTCATTTCAAATATCAAGATTTGACAGCTCCTGCGGAAAAAGGTCTAACGTTGATGTGGCCAACAGATTTCTCTCATACGCATAGAGGTCAAATTACCGATAAAGACGACAAATACATAATAACCGGTTGGCTAGGATTTTCTTAATCCTACATTTTCTGGGAGTGTAGTAAAAGTTTACTCATAAATTTTCCCCGTTTTTTTTACTTTTTTGAGTCCACGAGCACCGATTTCAAAATCGATTTATATTGAGTTTTGATTACCTTTATGTTTTCTGTAGTAGCGACATGATAAGCAGAGATATGAGTATAACCCTGTCTTTTAGCAAACCATACTCGTTCTCTCCCAATATATACATTTAATATTTTCTCCTTGGACCAGATAAGAATAGGATGAATTAAACCACGTGTCTTTATGTCTGTGTGTAAAGCTTTTAAACGAGAAAGTTCTTTAGGTGCAAGCCATTTTCCGGGACGTCCATTTTGTTTCCAAATTAAGGTCCAGTTTCTTTCGGTAGAAGGATCTATTTTTAAATCTTCTATACAATATTCTTTATAAAATTGGGGAAAATCATTACGAATAGATTGCAATAATTTCATACTTATTATTTTACGTACCGGTCTGTAGATAAACCTAAGATAGGTTTGTAAGATGTTTTACCGTCGGTTTTGATAGCCATTAAATATTCTTTTCTATTACTATTAATCTCTTTTTTATATGACACGTGCACCCAGCCCGAGTTGGGTTCGCCGGGCTCCCAGTATTCAAGGATTAATTGGTCCCACATAAGGTTCTCTTTGATCCAATCACTGACCTCATTATTGGGGACTCCAAAGATTTCGAAGTCTGCCGCTTCACCTTTGCAATGTTGGCTCGATGAGCTGCTGCCTATCTTACGTGACAAAATCTCATTACGATAGCCCGAGGATATGGTCACAGTATGATTAAAATGGTCTCTAACGGGCTGCAGGACCCTCTCACAAAGCAATCTTAGGTTCTCTACCTCCCCTTCACTAGGGTTATTAGAAAGACCCATCCTAATCGCCGTTTGCGACTTGGTCATTTCATCCAAGCTAAAATTTTTAGATAACTGCATTAAATAGTTTTGATTAACAGATTAATTAGTTGAAATGCAACAGCTCCTACTGTCGCTAAGAGAATCCAATAGATCTTATCTATCTTAGAGCCCAAGCCTCTAATATCATTATTCATGTGCTTTAAATGATTGGTTTTGATACTTGCAATATCCTTCTTCAGCCCTGTCACGTGGCCATGCAAACTTATAATATGTTCTCGTGTCGTCTTGGGTGTCATGATTTTTTATCCTTAGCCAAAAAGTATATCTAATTTCTGTTGTGATGTTAACTTATTATATGGAATATTTCCAGTTTGAGCGCCCACTACATTAGCACTTACACTAGGTAAATTTAATGGAGTACCTGTATTAATGTTAGGAAGCGTTCTCTGATCCATGATGCTCGGCATCAGTGGATTATTTATGGTAGGAAATTCAGCAGCGTTCAAGGATAATCCAGAGAGCTGTTCTTTAATGGAACCGATCACATCAGCAGCTGACTCATAGGGATTAGGCATTCCTATCTTAGCAGCATTCTCTGCGAAAGCCTGTCTAATATTCATTGAGGGCGTATAGGGTCTAAAGATACCTTGTTCAATAGCTGATCTTTCTCTTGATGAGATATCTACGTTTGCACGATAAGCCTCATCAGAAATACCTAATACCTGGGCCGCATCTAAATCTTGCATGAAATTTTTCTTCACATTAAACAACGCTCGGTTAGCATTGATATAAGCTTCAACAATTTCTCTTGGTTCTATAGGTCCACCTTTTAAAGTTTCTCTAGTAAATAAAGATCCAGAATCCCTGACTCCTTTTTTATAGTCAGCGACTTTAAATTTAATCGTTCGTTCAGGATTAAGTTTAACAGCCCTGAAACCAAAGAGTCCGGTGAACTCATCACCGAATTCAAACTCTTGTCCATACTCATCATACTTACCTTTAATTACAACATCGACAGGCCTGATAGATCTATCGAGTCTTTTGAATTGATCAACAGAGAATGGCATTTGAGCTTTAACTAAATGGTCAAAGATTTTTGAAGCCTTATTGCCCGCGCTGTCTTCTGGGTTATAAATTTCATAACCTTCTCTTGATCTGCCCTGTCTCATAATGATATCGAATGCAGCTTCTGTCCAGATAGATTCACTGATGAAGGGTTCACCAAATTCTTTCATGGAGTCAAACATTCCCTTCATAAAATCATCCATGATTCCATCTTCAGCCTGACCATCGGCGACAGCATTAACGACTGTTTGAAGAGGTCGAATTAAAGTATCGTAGGCATTCGCGTGACTGAAATCGATATACTTAAAGTCTCCATTCTCATCCTTCATCGGAAGGATGGTAGAGTTCTTAGACCACTTCGCCACATATCTTCTGATGGCTTCTCGTTCATCGTCCGTAACGTCATAGATAGTTTGGAACATTTTTTGAGTTGCATAAGGGATCGCTGCAACGGTTGTCGTGAAACCGAAGAGTCTTGTATAACCTATGCCTTGAAAAGGTTTGATGACTTTACCATTCGCTAACGTAAATGTGGTATTAATTTCTCTTAGGGCTCTTTGAACGATGTTCGCTCCTGTTCTTGCAATCTCTGCCGGGAAGGATACGAAGTTTCCAACTGGAAGTTTACGTAAGCCTTTAATAAAATCAGGAACATAATCGTAGTTAGGAATATTATTCTTAACAATGTCGGCCGCTTCTTTTTCTAACCATTCTTCGGTAACCTCAATCGATTCTCCTTTAGCATTTTTAATCCAGGCATCTTTAGTTCCTCTTGTCACTCCTTGTTTTTCAAGAGCTCTAGTGAGTCTAGATTTTTCTATAGCCCAAGAATAAATTTTCCAGAAATCATCTTCAGCTGTGTATAGATCTTGACCAATTGATTTTATTTTAGAAAGTTGTTTCATTAAACCTTTCGCACCTTTTTGGTAGCTCATGGTTGCGCCAAAGTTTATATCTTCCAAAAGTCTGGTGAGGTCTCCGAGTCTTACGTTACTATTTACAACACCCAGCTTAATTAATTTATCGTACAATTCATTTTGTTGTCGTGTTCCCTTGAGCCCGGTCTGTAGTGCTTGATACGCTAGCTTCATAGGGTTCTCGACGAGTTCTTTTCCGGCAACGGTTACGTTTACCTTTCCAAAATTAGCAGGAATAATTCCATTCGCTAGAGCAAATGATGCTGCACTAATAAAATTTCTCATGTGAGTCACAGGAGATAAAATAGTTTTTGCAATCTGTGATGTGGCCTTAGGATATAAAAGAAGTCCAGTGTACATGTCTCCTAAGATTTCACTTCCCATTAAAGTAAAGCCTTTAGAGTTAATACCTTGAGCTTCAAGCGCTTCCGCTATTCCTTTACGTGCATAATAAGTTTTTCCTATTTGACCAAAAGGATTACTGGCGCCTGATCCCAGACCCACTCTTCCTCTTTGACCTTCATCTAAAACTGCAATGGGTCTGTAGTCATTGCCAAAAAAAGCACGAGCTTCATCTTCACTTTTGGCAAACATCGGCATGACATCCGTCTTGCCTGTCGCTTTAATTTCTTTTTGGGCTAGTGTTAAAAGCTCTTCGTTCTTATTAAAAATATTTCTGAAGAAGATATTTCTTTGAGCTACTAAAGAAAGCTTGGACATCCCTCCTAAGATCGTCTGCATAGGATTACGTTGTTTGCCTAATAGTTTTTCAAAAGCGGGCTGAAATTCTTTAACAAGTTGTCTAATGTTAGCTGTCGGACGAGCCATTCTGGCCTTCACCACGTCATCCATGACCGTCTTACCTAAAAAGAATTCAGGGATAGCAAAATAAGGATCAGAAGGCTTGTCCATTCTCATTCCTTTAGGAAGATCGGCTGTATCTAATACTCTTTGTACGGCTTGCTCTGCTTCTAGATCATCTAACCTCTGACCTGGATTTACTTCTGAATAAGTTCTTTTAAAAATATCTTTAACTTCTTTTATGGAGTCTGCAGTTGGTTTATATCTCAGCCATGGAATCATGCTTTTGTTCTGCATGACATCATAAGTCGCTCCTAAATAACTTTTAAATTTATTTCCGAATTCGTTTTTAAAAGCTCTCAGTTCCTCTGGCTCTAAGGTTCGACCAATCGCTGAGAAAAGATCGTCCCATCGTTGTCTGATTTGTCCAAGCCCCACCTTAAGTGCCATGATATCATCATCCTTAGCGCCTAAATTTACCAGCTTTCTAGTTAAGTCCGTCCATCCTTTTTCATCCATCTTACCCCACTGCGAAACCATTCGTCCTGTAGGTTTGCCTTTTAAAACTTCGTCTACTAACTTAGGGTCTCCAGATAAAAGGAGATCATTAACTTCTCTTAATAAAATGTCTCTGTTTTCAGCTGCAGTTTTTCCTCCTGCGTCTTTTGTTTTATTCCACATGGTTCTCAGAGGAGGGAAAATACTATCTATAAATTTGTCAGTGTCTCTGGATATATTTTTAGCGAGTACGGTATCCGCACCTCGTTGTCCTGTGGATGCTCTTTCTAGTTCAAAAAACTCTGCAGTCTTTCCGCTTCGTGCTCTAAATTTTTCTCCAACCTTATCAATCAATCTGTCTATTCTACTATTGGCAATGTCTAATTTTCTTCCTCGACCAGCTAGTCTTTTAATCGTGGAACCTATGCCTCCAATCACTCCCGTGAATAAAGCTCCTTCTGTTCCAAACTTAACTCGGTTTAATAAATCTCTAACCGCGTCCTCACCTTCACCTCTGTCAATTTTAGTAGGACCGCCTATTAAATCACCAAAGCTTCCTATTTTTTGTACGTCTCCAACAAAGACTCCTTCAGCGACACCTCCGCCTAAGGCACCTACGATGAATTGATTCGTTCTTCCTTTGGCATTGAGAGCAGTGGCTTGTTGAATTCCTTTTTGTAAAGATTTGTTTGCAGGTTCTAAATATTTTCCTGATTTCTTAGCGAGCATCGCCTTCTTAGCCATGCCACCTGCTACTTTAAAACCAACTCCTCCTGGAATTCCAATGTTAACTAAGAGTTCTGTAATTTTTCCTGCGGCTGTTGCCTCTGCTTTCTCATCTAATTCTGTAAGATCATCGAACCATTTCTCAACGGCTGCTGCTTTACCTGAGTCGACACCCAGATCTAGAAGCGTTGCGCCTAATGAAAATAAACCTTTAGGGATTTGAATAAAACCTGAACCTATACCTGCGATTACAGATTCGAATGTTCCAACTTTGTTATTTGATTCAGGGGTATTAAAATAAGATGAATAATCAGTAGCCATTTACCCTCCTATAAGTAAGGCGTAACGTTACCTACTTCATCAATTATAACCACTCTATTTTTTATAACATAAGTTCCTGGTGGAAAAGAAGGTTTGTCAGGATTTGTGTGAGACTCTTTTACTATTTCTGTTATATGTTCTAAGGTATCTACTCCTTGAGGTACATCATCCGGTAAAACTTTAGCATCTATTCCTTCGGAGGAACTACGAAGTATGTGTGCAAGATCTGCCCCTACGGGTGTCTCACCTTTTAAACTTCTCTTCGCAAGGATGTCTCTAAAATTATCTCCTGCTAGTGTTTTCTCACCTTGTTCTATTTGCAACCCTCTAAGTTTTGCCACCTGCGGGTCTTCCAGTTGTTTTGCGATATCAGCTTTAACTTTCATTAAGCCTACTGCTTCTCTAATCTGTTGAGGTTTGTCGAATCGTGCACTTGTTGCTGCAACGATTGGATCAATTAACTCTCTACCAATATCTTTAGCTCTAAGTGATCCTCTTTCGCTGACCATTCTTCCGGCATCAATCAACGCATCATAGGCTGCATTTTTTCTAGCTTTGTCATAGCCCATCGTATCTAAAAGCTCGTTAATTCTTTTCTCTTTGTCTGCTTTAGCTTTTGCGTCTCTCTGTTCCTGAGTGATAGTCGGTTTACCTTTTGTAAAAGGACCATAATCTTTGTCGCCTTTTCTAATGACATTGTCTTCTATTAATTCTTCCGTAGTTTTCTTTGTACCATCAGGCCAGAAATAAGCTGCAGTTAATCCAGTAGTTGCTAATCCAGTAGGAGTTGTTACTGCACCCTTAGCTAGGCTACCTGCCTTTCTAATTCCTTTCCCTGCCCAACTGGTACCACCCGCAACAGTTTTATAAAGAGGATCTTTTTTAAACCATCTTCCTAGTGCTGTTGGTTCCCATACTTTTTGTTCACCCAGTATCGTTTTTCCTTTTTCCCAACCACCAGGTTTTGCAACACCAGTATATCCTCGTTGATGACCTGTAACAGGGGGTCTCCATTTAATTTTTGTAAGTTTAGGTACTTGTTTCATTACTTGTTTTGCAAAAGGTCTTGCTCCAAATCTTGCTATTGCTGCTAAGATTGGAGGGATTGCAGCTACTGCAAAGTGATGTTCCCTGCCTCCTGTTTTAGGATAGACTGGATTCCCTACGAGCGCAGCTTGACCACCATGCTTATAAGGTTCTCTAATACCAGTCATGATCCCCTGTTTAATAGGGCCTCCCATATTGAACATTGGTCTACTTAAAGTTCTCATAATTAGTTTCCGTAAATTTTACCGAACAGTCCGCCAACACCCATCGCTGTACCTAGAGCCGAGGCCCAAGGATCTGATTGTTGAGGTTGATTGTATTGCATTCCTGCAACACCACCTGCGAGTCCTGTGATTCCTTGACCATACTGATTGAGTCTGCCGTAAGGTTCGTAGGCTGCTGTTTGTGCTGCCATTTGATTCGCTGTTAAATTAGCTTGTTCTTGTCCTTGTCTCAAAGCTCCGAGTTGACCATAGGCTCCGATGTCTTGACCCATACCTGTTCTTTGAAAATTAGAAAGTCCCATTTGTGCGGTGCCTAATCCTAGTTGACCTTGCGCAATGGCTTGTTGATTACCGAAAGCTTGTTGAGCTGCGCTTTGTGCGTTGCCAAATCCTTGTTGTAATAATCCTGCATGAAGCATTTGTCTATTTCGATCACTGCCTGCTTGGTACTCACCAAGTTGAACGCCTTCCCGTCCGCCACCAAAGGCACCGGGTACTCCTAATAATGTTTGGTCTCTTAATTGTTGTTGTCGCATTTGTGATTGTCTGTCAAATTCACCTAACGATGTATCAATCACATCCTGTTGATACGGTGACATGAAAGGTTGTAAAGCCGCCTGATATCCGGCAGCTGTGTGCGCTCCAGTGGCTGGATCAACTCCTGATAAAGCTCCGAGACCTCCTTGCGCTGTTCCTGCTGCTCCGAGATTGGCTTGAGCTGCTGTTAAATAAGGTTGATAACTTCCTACACCCGCTTGCGCCATTCCAATCGCGGACGTTTGCAATGGATCCATTTGTGCAACGTATGGATTTATTCCTATTATACCTGGTCCCGCAGCCCTTTGACCTGATGCGTCTAAGCCACCAGTAAATGTGCTTGTTTCAATCGGTGCTTTATATGTAGCCGTTGCCTGTTTGGCGTAATCTTTTGCTGTGTCTTCTAAATATCCTGGTAATGCCATTATGCCATCCTTGATTGTAATTGTTGCATATTATTATACATGCCTTGAGCGCCTTGAGATTCTTCTGAAATCTGTCCACCC
>Ga0209757_10000378_pt1 | contig 10866 bp, 8 predicted proteins | sample ETNvirome_6_1000_FD_185472 | JGI IMG/M metagenome (GOLD analysis project Ga0209757, IMG submission 185472) | Marine viral communities from the Pacific Ocean - ETNP_6_1000 (SPAdes) (version 2) | ecosystem: Environmental > Aquatic > Marine > Oceanic | place: Pacific Ocean | collected 2013-06-19 | reverse complement strand
ATCGATTCAGATACATTCCACCAGCAGATCGATTTATGGCAGACCCCATTCCGCCACCATAGGCCCAAGCTGCAGTTCGGCCTCCCGCTCTAGCTAGAGGAACCACGGTTTTGGAGCCGGCCCACAAAGCCCCTTGCGCCCCCAGCCGTGCAGTTCCATGAATAAGGCTTCTTGTTCCTAGAAAATTTGTTCCATACGCGGCGGCGCCACCGAGGGTTTTCCCTGGATTATTTAGCATCCAATCTGTTATACCACTCTTTCCGTATCCTCCTTTTTCCCCGAACGCAGCATTTCGCCAATTCATTTCACCACTCAGCAATTGTTTTAGAGTGTCCGGATTCATCGCACCTCCAAGTCCAAGAGCTGATAACATTAGTTTATTGTCCCATAACCATTTTAATGGTTTATAAGCGACCGCTCCTCCTACTGCAGACGTTATCGGGTTCCGCATCAGGAAGCTACTACTTTTTTTAATAGCTCTTGTTAATTGTTTAGTTTGTGACCTTTGTGATGCATCATAAGTATCTCCCTTAAGTCGGCGACCTCCAGGGTCCATCCTCTCCATTATTTTCTTTTGAGTGGTACTTAATTTTTTTGTGTCTTGCATTAAACTGCGAATATCGCTTAATGTTTCATTTAACTTACCTAAATGCTCTTCAGTTTTCGTCGACGTCTTGCCGAGCTCTTCTATTTTTCGCTGTATCTTTGTTTTTTTCTTTGGAGTTAGCTCCGTAACTAATTCATCTACTTTTTTGGTTAAAGAGGAAGTAACTTTATCTCTGTCCTCAGCACTGTTTACATGTGCCTGGACGCTACCGCTTAACTTGTTAAGGGCTTCAATGAATTTCGTTAGTTCTACACCATCCATGTGATGTAATTATTTAATTGAAAAATCAATAAAAAGAAGTTATATCAGCCTCTTGTTCTCTTATAAAACTAATATCTAGTAATATTTCTGATATTTTTTTTGTTATTTGTTGAAGATGGGCTATGCTAAGAAGTTCGAATAATTTGAAAAAATCTTCTATAGATATCTTCTCCATAAGAAATGTTTGTTCGCCAATCTTCATAGATTTAACAAACCGAAACATATCAAAAAATACAATTGACATACGGCCGATTTCAGCTATTGGTCTATTTAATAAGAACTCTAATATTTTATTTTCTTGTAAAATGTTAGATTGAGTAAGGTGTATAATTACCGGATCCTTGTTAATTTGTATTTCAATTTTAGTCTTATTTAAAGTATCTATTACATTAAGATTTAATTCTATAATAGGTTCAGATTCAATATCAGATAACCAATAATTAAGGAGATATAATTTATCTTTATATGTAAAATTATAATCTCTATATAATGAACATATATGTTGATTTGTATAAGAAATATATCTTAAAACAGCTATATAATCATTTTCACTTTCATCTAATTCTTTATGTAAGGTGGATTGAAACTCAACATTTAATTTATTAATCGTAAGTTCTCCGCCGTCTGGTAGAGTAATCTTACTAGTACATATTTCTTTAAATTTATTAAGTAGACTGTTTTCACTCATTACTCATTACCTTTTTAATTATTTTTAAATAGTCGCGTATACTATTATATGCAACATGATTAAAATCCTGATATGTAAAATTATATTGCTTCATAAGTATTAGTTGTTGTTCTAATAAATTAGTGTAATTTTGAACAAAGCACAAATATATTATATGAATAATTAGTTCCTTACTATAAAAAAATCTACTATTGTGTTTTTTGTTTACATGATAAATGTAGGTCTTATTTAATTTATTAATATATTTTTTAATATATGGTGCACATTTTTTTACTATTGAGAGGGGTATATTATTATAATTAGACGTATTAATATCTAACGTTAAATCTTCGTGTTGAATTTTTTTAATACATGACACTGGTAAGATTAATGACATATTTGGATACCCTATTGTGATGTGATACCCGTCTATATTATATGTATTTTGATCAGCTGTCGGTAAATCTTTAAGAAAGTCTTTTTTAAAGATTATTAATTCTTTTTTATTTATTTGCAATTTTATACAATCGATTTTTTCTGTAAAGCGTTCATTTAAACATTGCTTAAAAAAATCTATAATATTTTCACTAGGGAGTTTTTTATCGATAAATTGTAATATTTGATCATATTGTTTATCTTGATGAAGTTTAGAAAGGTGTATTACGTCGTTGTAACTTATCATATTTAGGCTATTTTATGACATCATAGTACCGCCTCCGGTTTGTTCTATTTTTTCAAGCCATGGTGTCGGCACGGGCCGATCTGGCCAAACCTCCTCGGCGTTATTTGATTTAAAAGCTTTGGTTTCATTACTAACTGGAACACGAACATCGTATTTAGAAAACCGAAAGCCAACAGCCACAGATCCGAATTCTACATCTCCGTTATATTGGGCGACATTTGCTGCTTTTATTATATATGGAATACAATCTTTATATGTATAAATTTTTGTAACTACAGGACTTTCTTGCTCTGGAAGCATAGTCCGCATCGCGGCAGCAATACTAGAATTACCGGGTCCTATAGGATTGGTTGAAATTTCGCTATCTTTAATATTAGGTTGTTGTTTGGATATAAAATAGATTGAAATATCTGTTGACAATGGTTTAGGACCTATATTACCATATACACTATATAATTGAATCCATGATCTAAATAAAGTGTCAATAATGCTTATATTAGTTTCAGAGAACTGTATATCTAAGTCATTATCAGGATATGTTTTTTCTTCCATAAATGGACCCACTGGTAATAATCCATTAATTAATTTGCCTTTACTATTTACGGATGTAGTTTCTGTAGTAAGATCAATACCGGTTGCTAGAAACATATAACCGGTTAGGTATTTTCTAAAAATTTTATTTTTCGCAAAATCTAATCCAGTACTTCCAGAACTGCCAGGTCGGATTCCTAGATTATTTACATTTTCTTCTGATACAGTTTTAGGTATTTTTTTAATATTAACTAGAAAGAAATTTTGCGAAGCAGGGAAAGTCGCGAAATCAGATAATAAATCATAGAACTCTTGTCTGAGGTTATGTGCTCCAGAAGCCTCTAGATATGCCATATAAATATTTAGGGTAATTAACCGTTTATGGTCCTACTACGGCGTTGGTGCGCTACCGACCCCGACCATGGCGCCAGCTAGTCTACCAATAGTATTAACAGTCCCGCGAACGGCTGGATCTCTCCTGAAGAATTGATATGCCATAGCTACAGTTACTGTAGCGACTTCTCCATCACCAGACATTGTATAGGCAATTTCCCCACAATCAACAGGGAAGACACCGTGAAGCTTATATGTACGCATTGGTTCAAACTTAGTATTTAATTGAACTAATGAAATAGTACTATTATGATGAAGAACGCCGTCCCCTGTAGTAGTTTCATCATTATAGGTTTCAGTTATCCAGTTTTCCATAGCTACACGAGCATTTGTTGTTGCGTCGCAATAAAAATCAATTGTATATGATTCACTATTAGTATATGAGACAGTACCAGGAATACGAAAAGAGAATCCGTTATACGGTACATCTTTTGCTTGAATTGTTTTGCCTGGTAAGGCGGCAGTTGTAGCATATACTAAGTCATCTTCAGAAAAGACGGGAGTACCTTTATTAGAGACATCTAATACACGAAATTGAAAATCACGCGCGAAGTCTCTTGTTTGTGCTACCTTATAAAAATCTTGAATTGTTTGTTTAATATCGGCCATGATGTTATAATTATTTAGTGTTTACTTTAATTTATTGTCCAACTATCTCCTGAAAGTTAACATCCGTGTTAACAGCGTAGAAGTTAACTAATATAAATTCTGCTGCACGAACAGGTTTCAAATAAATATCTACCCTTAATTCATTCTGCTCAATAACACTACTAGGATTATTCCTATCATCACAAACAATAAGATAATCGTATATACCTTCCGTTTGTTTACAGTTTTCAAACATTGGTGTTAATGTATTAACAACCTTGTTTCTTGTTAAGAACGTATTAGGTTCAAAGACAAAGTATTTTAAGGTCTGCCGCGTTCTTTTCTCTAAATCAAGGAACAACCTACGAACATTAACTCTATCAAATGCCGTAGGTTTCCGTTGTAAGGTCTTTTGACCGAATATAACTATTCCGTCAGCAGGAAATTGTGTAACAGGATTAATTGCAATTCTATATAATTGATCTCTTTGTCGTTGTGTTGGGCTTATGGCGATATCATTTACACCGCCTACAACACCGCGGTTGAAACCTGCAGGCGCGTACCAAGGAGCAAACGCCGCATCGTTTCGCGCGTAAATCTTGGCAGCGACACCAGAGAACGGAATCCAAATCTGCTTACCACTCTCACCGTCCCAGACTTTAGCCCAGTTACCGTATGTTGTAGCAAAGTTACTATTCGCAGTTCCGAACTGATGTCTCAACGGCCAATATACATGCTTACTAAAGTTTTTAGTTTTATCATCAAGAACTTTACCGTTATCTCCCTGTACGACTAATGGACGTAAGGCATCAGCAATAAAGATATGATCTTTTCGTGTCTGTCGTGCAAAGGTTTCAAATCGGTTAAAAATAGTTCTATAATTGTCCCTAAAGGCCACTTGAGTGGATCCTTGCATATTTTGATCTGGTGTATAGAACCCAGTACTACCGGAACCAATATCAATATATTCTGTATCTCTAAATATACCAGTATTATTGAAAACAGTGGCACCTGAATCTTTTGCAAATGTATGTATTGTACCTAACCCAGCTTCAATGGATACATCAATTTGAAATACATCAACATTTTCAGCGATCTGAAAAATGCGATCCAATTTACCCGGGATATCGCCAACCTTTTTATCTTCATTATTTGAACTGTGATATATACCTAATGGATATAATCCATATTTACCTGAGCCATCATTCGCAGCATTAGCGTAATTGTGGGCACCGACCCAGCTACTTCCAGGGGTAAATCCGAGTGCGGATGGATCCTGGACTTTAGCGCCAATTGCTAGTGGGTCACTACTTAGAACTCGTACTGATTTTGTTGGTGCATCACCAGTTGTTGATGTCCAGGTTCCGCTATATTGACTAATATTCGGATTTATTAAAATCTTTATATTCGGTGACGCATTATCTTCATTTTCAATAAAGAACGATTTCTTCCCGGAACCCTTTTCATCTTGAAGCTTGCGTGTAGAATCAAGAGATCCTGAATAACCTTCAGCTAAGAAATTAGATAACTCTAGCTCTGTATTAGAAAATGGTGTATTTCTAACTTTAAATACTCCTATATTTAGCGTATCATTAAATTCAGGCCCATCAATATCAAGCTTAGAAAATGTTTCTAATGCTCTACTTACATTCTCTTTCGGGTTATTATAATCACCGGTTAATTCAAACCCTAATCTTGATGTCGGTACTTCAGCATACTGCCCGGTCGTCGGGCCACCTGCCGACAACACTTTATCAGTTGTCGTGGTAGTAGTAAATATACTTTGAATTGATGTAAAGTTTGTTGCCGGGTTACTTTGAGACCCGTCAGATATACCAACATAGTAACCTTCAAATTCGTTATTAGTTACAGTTGCGGCGGTGTTGAGTATGACCATACCAGCGCCTGGTATATCTAAACCACCATCAAATTTTGCACTAAGACCGGCGTTTGCACTATCACTCCAAGTTACATTACCTTCTTTTGCATCATTAAATTGGGTTTCATTTAAATTAACCAATGAAGGATTTCCAAATATATAATAATTAGATGCACTTAAACTAGATTCCCAATATCGAAGACCGGCGACTTCAGGAGCATAAACTTGACCAGCTACAACTGTTTTACCTACCCATTCGCCTGTAAGTGATGTTTTTGTTGTATTAGTCGTAGAGGTCCCTGTTATAACATTACCGAGGCCGGTGAACCCGCTTACATTGTAGGATTGAAACGATAATACATCATTACTATCTTTTAATGTTAATTCAATTGCTAAGAAATCGGTACCTGTAATATCATCTACATTTGTGGCAGATTCTCCTAGTTCACTTATATCGACTTCAAGACTTTTGCTATCCGTGCCAATGGCGGTAATAGGTGCTGTTCGAACACCGACAACAGGATAAACTAGAGCAGAATATTTTCTTGCACCTGTATTGGCGCCATAAGGTAAGCGAGAAACAAAAACATTTGCGTCGCTATTAAACACCTGTCTTGCTGAATGATAGAAATATCTTTCAGCGGCATTTGTGGGTGATCCGTAAATCTCTTGAAATTCCGCAAATGTTCCTACATTAAAGACCTCGTCTGTTGGGCCTTGATTAGAGAATCCTGCTATAAACACACTGGTACCTACCGCAGCTGCGGGACGTTGTGTTAAATCAATCTCTCTTATTTCTACACCTGGTGATTGGATTGTTCGTCTACTCATAGTAAAAACCTTTACAATTATTTATTGTTTTCCGTGTCCATATTTTAGTTGATTTGTCGAAATAAGCATTATAATATAAATATATGAAGGGTATTATTTTAGCTGGAGGTACAGGATCAAGAGTCTATCCTAGTACTAAAACAGTTTCAAAGCAACTTCTCCCGGTTTATGACAAGCCTACTATTTATTATCCTTTAGCGACTTTAATTAAATTAGGTATTAAGGATATAATGATTATTACTAATGCTCAAGCACATCCTCATTTGTTGCATCTATTTAATCAAACGAATAAAGCTCGACCGTATCTAGGTCTCAATCTTACATTTAAAGTGCAGATGTATCCAGCTGGTATAGCAGAGGCATTAATTATTGCCGAAGCCTGGCAAGGGGAAGACGACGTATGTTTAATTTTAGGTGATAATATTTTTACTGGAATTACATTGCCCGAGTTCCGGGGCGCAAGTATTGTTGGTTATAAAGTAAAAGACCCGTCATCATATGGTGTTGTTGATTTTAACGATGATAAAGAAATTATTTCCTTAGAAGAAAAGCCAGATTGTCCAGGAAGTGATTATGCGATAACAGGTATTTATTTTTATGATTTAACTGCCGGGGAAAGAGCTCGTAAATTAAAACCTTCTGAGCGTGGAGAATTAGAAATAACTGATTTAAATAAAAATTATTTAAATGATAACTTATTGCAGTTAAATTTATTAGATAGTAATTATGCTTGGTTTGATACTGGAGATCCAGATGAAATGTTCGCTGCGTCTATGTATGTTAAGTCTGTGCAAGATAGAACTAATACAATGATTGGTTGCATTGAAGGTGAATCGTGGAAAAAAGAGAATATTTCTGAAGAGCAATTTAAGAAAATTGTTGAAAAAATGCCTTCGTGTTCGTATAAGACTAATGTTGCAATGAGTTATTTTTAAGGGTAAATTATGAACTTGACTTTAGGGCCATTAGCACCATTACGACATGGTGATGATATATCTCAATATAATAAAGAGGTTGATAGTTTCGATAAATCAACTCATCAGCAACCTAAACCCGTTGTTGAGGAGCTTGGTTTTAATCCAAAAGCTCTTCCATATAAATTAGTAAATAATGAACAAAATGAATGGGTAAAGGTAGAGGAGGCTCCTCTAGAGAAAAAGTCCTCCGTTAACGGATCAGAGAAATATTATTGTATTCGACCTTTTGATCATTTACAATTAATGGATAATGGTGAATTATTACCATGTTGTCCTCCGTGGATTAATCATTATTCTATCGGGAATATTAATAAGCAATCATATGAAGAAGCTTGGAACGGACATTTAGCGCAAGAATTTAGACGATCTATATTAGACGGTTCTTTTAAATATTGCAATGAAAAATCATGTCCTCATTTATATAAAAAAGACGGGCCATTATCTAAAAACGCAAGAAGTAAGGAAGTACAAAATGATATATTAGAAGGTAAAACAATATTAGATCACGGTCCACAAGAGGTACAATTTTGTTATGATAAGTCTTGTAATTTATCTTGTCCATCATGCAGGGATGAAGTTATAATGGTATCTAAGAAAGACAAACACATGTATTTAAATATGCAGGATAAATTGCAAGAGCATTATTTAAAAGACGCACTTCAATTATTAATAACCGGTTCTGGAGATGCGTTTGGTAGTCCTATTTTTCGTGCATTTTTACAGACAGTACAAAAAGAACAAGCACCAAAAGTAGAGAGTATTACATTATTAACAAATGGATTATTAGTTAAAAAGTATTGGCATACTCTCAGTTTATTTGCTAAAGAAAAAATTAATTATATTAATATATCAATAGATGCATCGACTGAAGAAACGTATTTATTTAATAGGCGCGGAGGAAGCTGGTCATTGTTACATGAAAATTTAAAATTTGTTCAACAATTAGAAGGCGTGGATCTTCGGACTAGTATGGTTGTTCAAGATAATAATTTTCGTGAAATAAAAGATTTTGTTATAATGTCGGAATCGTATGACGCAGTACACGTACAATTACAAATAATTGAACCGGATTTTCATTATGGTAAACCAGATTATATTAATACGTGGCTTAAAAAAGCAGTTCATGAGACAAGTCATAAAAATCACAATGCATTAATAAAGGTCTTAAAAGATCCTTTTTTTGATTCTTATTTAGGATAGTAAATATTATATGTGAAATGGTTTCCCGGGAACGATCTTAAAATAGCAATTGGTATAGGCGTAGTATTATTGTTACTTAAATTAATTTCGCTTCTAATCGTGTAAATTCAAAAGTAGCAGATGAAGAAATCTCAGCACCCTCGGCATAATTCCATTTAATTTCAGCTAATTTAGTTGGAAAAGCTCCAATATAATCCCATTGAATTTTTCTGTTTTCATATTCATCTAAACCATACACTGTTAGGTTTGAAGAATATACCGGTAGTTGCTGGGAAGCATTCATTGAATCTTGAGATAATTTATATTTTATAATATCATCTTCATTAAAGTTACCAGTTTTAATATCATTAATAATATCAAGCCATTTATATATTACCCAATAGTTATTAAATTCATTATCTATTTTAAAGTCTAGATCCAAAGGCTCATATGCTGGTCGGGCATGTGAACTTACTTTTATAGTCTGTGATCCGTATGGAAGGGTCTTCTCAGGGACACTAACAGTAGGCGTAACAGCTCCAGCAATACTTATCTCTAAACTATTAGCATCGATTCTATTTGTATTTCTAGTTATATTATCTACAATATTTTTTATACCTTCGGGTAAATTTAAAACTAGTATAAATTTATCTTGTCTATTTTTATTAAGTGGTGCTTGGTTCATACTCTAACATATCCTTGTGCTTCTAATTCTTCCATATCTGTATTATAATTAGGACCTTCGGTCTCGTTAAAAATATTTATATCTTCGAAGTAAACTGGCGGCGGGTTCCACGTATCGTCAATATTTTGCATTTTATAATCTTGCAAGAAATTACTAAACTTTTGATCAATATATGGACCTAGTTCGATTTTTGCAGGACGCTGGTTGTCGTCAATTTCTACGACATTATAATATTTTTGTATAACACTATTTTCTAATATCAATAATGCCCACACTAGTGCCATAACTCTATCATCATGATCAAACCCAGGTTGTGCCGACCAAGATCCATTAGGATATCTTACAAAATTTTTCAATTCTATAACTGCTGGTCTTGATTGTACATCGACACACTTAACATCATTAACCCAATATCTCATATTAGTAATGCCTTTATATTTGGTATTAGTATGAGCATATACTCCTAACCTATCATATTTTATTTGACCTATTTTAGGAGACCAGTTAACTATGCTTCGGTAATTATATTGGTGATATAAATTATCTACGACTTGACTACCGCAATTATTTCTCTCTATTAATACAGGCGGTGCGCCCCAGTGATAACATATATCACGAACTTTAGTAGTAAATTCAAACGGGTTAATTTCATTAGATGCGTATTCGGCAACTTGTTTTATATCTTGTAAGTCGGTTATATCTAAAACTTGTATAACGCTAAAATTTTGACCAACTCCTTCTGCTACATCGACGCCTATAGTATATAAATGATCTTTATTAGGCTCGGTCCACACTTTATAACAACCATCATCAAACACATAAGTTGGTTCGGTTACTTTTGCTAATAATTTTTCAAAGAAGATTTCATCAATAAAGGAGTCACCGGTGTCGAGGAACTTACAGTCAAACTCTTGCGCAAAGGCCTCGGCACTACCTATAGATTTAATAGTATCTTCTTTCCATTTTTCATCTCTACCTGGGACTTCATGCCATAATATTTTTTCTGACTTCCAGTTGTTTATTCCTTTTTCTGCTTCTGTATATAATGTATGAAATAAATTACCACTACCATTAGGAGTAGATGCTACAAATATTTTAGATTTTACTGATGCGGAAATAATTGGATATACTGACTTCCAAAAAGATTCAACAAGATTATTCGGAATGAACGCTAACTCATCCAAGATTAATACATTAACAGATTCTCCTCGACCAGCATCTGAGCTTGTAGTACTAATACCAATACTGCTACCGTTTGCTAATTTCATAGAAGTTTTACCGTACTCTATAACTCCTGGTTTTAAGTAATTTGGTAGATTCTCATATGCGAGCCTAACTCTTGAAAAAATACTAATAGCAGTTTGTTCTTTATTAGCAACAATTAATATACGCTGATCGTCTTCAAAACAAGCAATCCATAATGCATAAATTGTCATCATAGTAGTTTTTCCTGTTTGTCTACTAGCTAAACAGGCTACAAATCTATTGTCTCTTAAACTACGTAATACTCTTTTTTGGTAAGAATATAAGGTTATTAACATTCTGCCTCGATCAAGGTTAACAATATGGAAAAAGTTTTCTGCAAA
>Ga0209757_10000377_pt1 | contig 10887 bp, 7 predicted proteins | sample ETNvirome_6_1000_FD_185472 | JGI IMG/M metagenome (GOLD analysis project Ga0209757, IMG submission 185472) | Marine viral communities from the Pacific Ocean - ETNP_6_1000 (SPAdes) (version 2) | ecosystem: Environmental > Aquatic > Marine > Oceanic | place: Pacific Ocean | collected 2013-06-19 | reverse complement strand
AACAATTTTTTAAAAGTGGTGTTTGGAAACAAATCCTACAGCAAATGCAAGCTGACGAAGGACAAGGACCAGGACCACAAGGACCAGGACCACAAGGACCAGGACCACAAGGACCAGGACCACAAGCAGGAATCGGGAGCCTTGGACCACGACCCATGGAAACAGAAGAAGTAGGAATCGAGAGTTTAAGAGGAAGACCATAATGCCTTTTCAATCAGAAAAGCAAAGAAGATACCTATGGGCTAACGAACCAGAAATCGCAAGAGACTGGACGGATACCTATGGAAGTAGAATTAAGAAAGATGATGGTGGGATAATGAGATTAAATTATATACATGGAGGAATTACACATCCTGATGGAAGAAGAGGTTTTCCAGGTGGATCACAAAGAGGACCAGATTATCAGGGCATGCAAACATCCGGTGGTACCCTTAGTTCTGGTGCTAATTATGGAGGACAAGGTTCTCATCATCCAGATGTTAATACATATGTACAACCAAAAGTAAAAATTAATCCACCACCACCTGGTGTTACTAGACCAAAACAAACTATAAAAGCACAAAAAAAAGCAGTTAAGAAAAGAAAAATTGCAAAATATAAAGAAAAAACTTCAAATTTTTTACAAAATCAACTTAAAGCAAGAACAGACCAGGCATATAATTTGTCGATGATGCTGCCCTGGCAAAAGGCAAGGTCTCTTGCGAATGCTAAGGATTTTCTAAATTATAGAAAAAATCAAGGTGACGATGTCTCCGAGTTTGAGGAAATATTTACTATGGATCCAAAAAATTGGAACGCTGAACAATTTAATAAAATTATGAGTTTACAAGGAAATGTAGAAGATCTTCCTCCTCAACCACATCGCGACAAGATGATGGATTATACAAATTTTCTATTAGTTGATAAACAACTTCCAGGTTTATCTCAAAGTGGAGATGTAGGAAATGTTTATCGAATGAAAAATCCTAAAGGTGCAATTAATCCTGATACTGGACAACCTTTTTCTAATTTAGAATGGGACAAATTTAGAGACGAAATGGTGAGAGATAGAGGATATGAAACTGGAAGAGAGGGTCCAGTATGGAGACAACAAGGTTATTCTAGTGAAGCAGATTACCTAACCTCAACGAGAGGTGGCGGTGGTACCGGCGGTGGAGGAGCTACAACACCTACAACAGATACTCCTTCAGCATTTCAACAATCATTAACGACTGGTGCAAGTTCTCCTTTTGATTATTATGTGGGACAAGATCCAACAGCAGCAAACTTAGCATGGGGAGAAAAATTTAACGTGGATCCGAGAACCATGTACAAAACATCTTGGGCTGACGGTGGAAGAATTCCTGCAGCTTATGGTGGTATTATGGATACGGACACTGGAAGAAGAGCTTATGGCTTTGGAAGTTTTTTTAAAAGTGTAAAAAACGCTGCGAAGAAAGTTTTTAAAAGTCCGATAGGTAAGGCTGCGTTGATAGCAGGTGCTGGTTATTTAACTGGTCCTACTCAAATGGGTCTATGGGGCAAAGGAGCTCCTAGTTTTATGGGAGGACTTAAAAATTTATGGTTAGGGAAACAAAATATTGGAGGCATGGTTGGAGGTAAACCTGTCCCATGGGGCACTAGATCAGGTGGTCTTTGGAACTGGGTGAAAAAGAACCCATGGAAAACAGGAATCGGTGCATTAACAGCTTTACCTTTCTTTATGGGTGGTGGTGACGATGATAAAGATAAAGGTTTCGATTACGAAGGAGCAGAAAATGCATACCGAAATGAGCTTATGAGAATTAAAGCAGGTGCCATGGCTGGAACTTTGGACCGTAATAAATTTAATTATTTACCAAGTTATAAAGAAGGTGGAAGAATAGGATTACAAGGTGGAGGTGACCCTCTATTGAGAGACGAATATGACAAATATGTTTTTGAAATGGAAGAAATGGGAATTAAACCAATGACATTTGAAGAATTTTTAGCAGAAGCTAGATCAGGAATGTACGCTGGAGGTCAATCAACTCCATCTGATTATACGATGGAAGATGCAATGATGACTACAACTCAAGACAAACTAGGTGGCATTACAGATGTCATGAAACAAGCTGATCTTAATCGTCAAGGAAGTGTAGGTCAATACTATGCAGCTGATGGCGGAAGAATTGGGTATGCAGGTGGATCAGGTAAGCCTCCAATAACATTAGGACAAAATATACAAGCACCTGGACGAACACCACCACCCCCTCAACGACCAAATCCAATGCCAGCACCACAACCCAATAGAATGGGAGGAATGCCAGGAGGAATGAATCCTATGATGGGAGGAATGCATCCTATGATGAATAGACCTATGATGAATAGACCTATGATGAATAGACCTATGATGAATAGACCTATGATGAATCCTATGGGTGGAAGAAGAATGGCTCAAGAAGGTGGGCTTATGGATCTAGGTGGTATGGAAAAAGATTATAGACAAGAAGGTGGCTTTGTGCCATTAGGTGGCAAAGAAAAAGCGGATGATGTTCCAGCAAGATTAAGTAAAAATGAATTTGTATTTACAGCAGATGCTGTAAGAGGCGCAGGCGGTGGAGACATTGACAAAGGTGCAGAAGTTATGGAAAATATTATGAAAAATTTAGAAGAAGGTGGACAAATATCTGAGGAGACGCAAGGTTTATCTGGCGCTCAAGAGATGTTTGGTGTATCAGAGAGGTTAAGCGAGGTAGTATAATGGCTGATATAGCATTAAGAGGAAATAAACTTACACGTGTAGGTTTTAAACAAGGTGGAGCTTATGGTCCTTTAAGAGGTACCACTGCAGGAGGAGTTGCAAAAGCGTTTCGTGGAAAAGCAGGGTTTAAAGAATCACAAGCTTTGCAATCGAAGATAGTAAAAGGAACTCCAATACGAAAGGAGTATGCTAGTCTCAAAAGAGCTCATCATACGAAGCAAAAAATTAAAAAAGCTAGAATAGGTAGGGAAGCACGTGGTAGGGTGTGGAAAGCTAGAAAATCAATAGAAGCTAATCCTTTTGTAAAAAGAGCTATGTCTCAGTCAATCCATCCTAAATCATGGAGACGACAAACCACAAAACTATTAAAAAAAGGAAAAGTATAATGGCAACAGAAACATCGATAACTAGACAAGCCCCCTATATTGAGGCCCTAGGTAAACAGTATGGACAGGATTTAACAGCATTAACGGCTACGGCAATGCCAACTGCGGGCTATGCCCCGACGGTTGCAGGACAAGATCCAGCACAAGCAGCCGCTTATACACAAGCAACGACTGCCGGACAAGGGATCGGGGCTTACCAACCTTACCTTACTCAAGCTGGAGCGTACTCAGGACCTGGAGGAGGTACTGGAGCAGGATCTATTTCTGAGTTCATGTCTCCTTATCAACAACAAGTTATGCAAGCCACTATGGATCAATTTGATGTTCAAGCACAAAAAGGTATGACCGGAATAGGATCGCTAGCAGCGCAGTCTGGAAACTTAGGTGGAGGACGTGAAGGTGTTATGAGATCAGAATATCAAAGTGAATCAGATATGAACAGAGCAATGTTGCAAGCTCAAATGTTACAACAAGGCTTTGGCCAAGCACAACAACAAAGAGGACAAGCATATGGCCAACAAATGCAAATGGCACAAGCTGCACCACAATTTCAAGGCAGAGACATTGCAACTTTAGGATCAGCGGGCGCGATCCAACAAGCGCAAACACAAGCTACTTTAGATGCACAAAGAGAAGCAAATAGAATGGCAGCATACGAACCTTACGAACGACTAGGATACATGGGAGCAGGACTTGGAAATGTTCTAGGAGGAATGGGAGGTCAATACCAAACAACAGTACAACCTAACCAATCGGCGTTGCAGCAGGCGATGGGAATATTAGGAACAGGTATCGGTGCATACAAAACGTTTATGGATTAATAATGAGTAGATTTTTACACAGACCCATGTTTAGAAGAGGCGGAAGTACTGGAGAAGGTATTACGTCTGGGCTAACTAGACTTGGATATAAAAGTGGTGGGGATGATGAGAGAGGCGCTATCAATATAGATTTCACAAAAGGTTTTGAACATGCAAAAAAAAGAAGAGATGAAATATTAGGAAAATATCCAACAGGCACATCAGGTGCTGATTTTTGGTTAAACTTTGGAACAAATATTTTAGCTCAACCAGGAGGAAGACCTATACTACAAACTCTAGGTACAGCAGCTAAAGAACCTCTATCAAGAATGCAAGAACAAAAAACTTTGGAAAGACTAGGTCAGCGAGAAGAAGATAAAGATCTCCTTAACACATGGATAGCAGGAAGAGCAGCAGTGTTAGGTGGTGAGTCAGGTGCCGATTTTATGCACGAAAGTAAGATTTCAATTGGACTGGAGGCTTTAGAAAACAGGCAGAAGCATAACAAATCATGGAACTCTGACTGGGATGATATCAGCAAATTAGATAAGAAACAACAAGAGGAGCGTCAGAAGTGGATAGACGATCGAGAGGCAATTCAACACACACTTGATCAAGTTTCAACACAAGCTGGAGTTGATGTACAAAAACTTGTAGATGCTGAGGGAGGATATGACAATCTTAAAAGAAGTAACAAGATAAAATTACTGGAGTCTGAAGAAATGATGACAGACCCTGGCACTGGGGCCCAAATAGAAATTGGTGAATATTTTACAGATCATCCAGAACTTGTAGAAGTTAAAATATTAGAAATGACTCAGGACAATATAACTGAATTAATATGGAGAGAGAAAGGCTGGGATTATACTGGTAAAAAAGAAGGTGGAAGAGCAGGCTATCAAGGTGGAGAATTAGTTGAACAAGAAGATGTAAATATCCAAACTCCTCGAGGTGATGTAGCTATGCAGGAAACAATTGAAGAAGGCACGACGCCTGATCAACTTTCCTTTCCAGAACTAAGATCTAGATTACCTGTAGAAATTACGGATGATATTATTCGTCTTATGGTTAATAGCCCTGAAGCTTTAACAGATTTTGCACAAATTCAAACTCAACAAGATGTTGATAATTTTAACTCTAAATACGGAGTCAACTTAGTCCTACCATCGGAGGCGTAAAATGGCCGAAGACAAAAGAACTCTTTGGAGCGATCTTAAAAAAAACATTTTTGATGTAGGTCTTAGTGGAGAGGTAGCAGGTGACCCTAGAGGCTACGGAAAAAAAGAAATTAAAACAGAACTAAAAGAACAAGAGTATCCTTTTAGGACGAAACTTAAAAAGAAAGAGAAAAAGGATATAGAAACCCTTACTGATTTTCAAAGGCTTCTTATAGAAACTTCTGAGAGAGTATCTAGACCTAAAAAGAAAGGGGTTAAGTATACTAAAGAAGGTGCATTCGATGCTATGTCTGCCTTAGGTTTCGTAGGTCACGGACCTCAGGCTTATACTCTTGACAAACTTAAAAAACAACAAGAGTCTAAAAAGTTTCAGAAAAGAAAAAAATATGTAGAAGGTTATACAGATATAGCGACTTCTCTAATGAGAGGTACTGGAAACTTTATTCAGTCAGCGAGTGAATGGGTTTTAACTCCAATTGATTATGCATTTAGTACAGAGTTTCAAGATAAATTTAACAACTACATGGATGACACTCTATCTTTTGCTCCTGAGGAAGCAGAGACATGGCCAGGAGGTTTGTCAGAATTAATTGCTGAATATTCAATACCACTTTCAGCAGCAACAAAAATTAGAAACGGAGCCATGACTTGGAGTAAATTAAAAAGACTCCAGTCTTATAACAAAACTCATAAAGGATCTAAGATTTTTACACGAATGGTAGAAGGAGCTTTCATACTAGGTTTTGCTGATGCATTTGTTGGAAGTGGATCTCGTCCTGATATGGACAGAGGTCTACCATGGGGAGCATTAATAGGAAAACCTGATAAAGGAAGAATTAACAAACCCATTGATACAAAAGGTTTAAAAGGAAGAGAATTAGCTAAAGCGACATTCATTAATAAGATTAGATTCGCTAGAGAAGGAGCGATGATTGGTGGTGGTTTTCCATTGGTTGGAAAGGTGGGTCAACTAGGGATAAAGCATTTGGTTAAACCAGGAGTTAGAATAAACGTTGGAGCGTATCTGCAAGGAGCGAGTGGAGTTTTTTCTACCGCTTCTTTTATTTTAGCACGGACTCCTCTTTTAAAACAAAGCGTACAAGCAACGGCTAAAGCTACACGAAACTGGACCGGAGCCACTTTAGAAAAAGCTGTGGTTCCATTGTTAACTAGAAATCTTACTACTAAATCAAATATAGTAGATTATGTACCAGGAATAGGCCCTATATTTAAAAAATTACCTTTTGTGAGACAGCTTCCTCCATTTGATCAATGGAAAATGATTCCTGAAACTGTTCCGGATAGAGGGCTCCAAAGACTAAGAAAGTTTCAAGACTTTTTAAGTTATTTCTCTTCCTTTGGTAAATGGAACAATGCTTTAGGAACCATAGAAGAACAGGCAAAATTAATGATTAGATCTAAAGGTAAAAAAATGTTCAAAGTAATAGATGATATTAATAAAACCGCTTACAAGCTAGCTGAAGTTTTTCAAAAAAGATATAACGGTAATTTAACTTCACCGGTGGGAGAAAAATATTATGCGGATCAAGTTTTAGAATATTTAAAAGGTCAACTTAAAGGAGGTGTTGAAGCTTTACCTAAAGAAATGAGATTTTTTGCTAAGGAACTAGACCAAGACTTTATAAAATTAAGACACCTCTACGCTGATGCTTTACCTAACTCTGCAAAATTTGCAGAATATAAAAGCATGTTGTTGGATGATTTTAACAAATACTTAAGATCATCTTTTGCAACTTTTAGTAATCCATTGGAATTAGTTAATCCCAGAGATAAAATTAATGCTGTAACTTGGATCATTAAAAATGTAGTTAAAAGAAATAAAGATTATAAAGAAGGAGCTGTTAAAGCATTTCCAAATGTAACGAGAGATAGAGCCTATAAACTATATGGTAGAGCCATCATGCAAAATATTCTTCATACTGGAAGAACCGAAGGCTCAGATCCTTTAGTTGCGATGCAAAAAATTGGATTAAAACATCTTCGAGATGATAAATTTAAATTCCTTAAAAAAGGAGAACTTTTACCGGAAGCTATTAAAAAATTACTGGGTCATCAAACAGATTTAAAAGGTCAACTAGGTAATACAGGAATGGAAATGATTTCGGAACTGGTGACCAAAAACCAGTACGATATGATGGCAAGATACATGTTGAAGAATAGACTTGCATTTAAAACAGAAGCCGAAGCTATTCCTTATATAGTTGGAGCTAAACAAGTTTTTAAAATCCCAAGACTCGGTGTACTTCCAAGTGAAATGATAGGTTTATATGTATCTCCTCAAACAAAGAGAATGTTAGAGGGAGTAGGAGGAGCACTCGATAAGCTGATTGACATCGCCATCTGGAGACACGCTTTACAGTTTAAAGTTATGACTCAAATGGGTAAGACGGTTTTTTCTCCTCAAACTCAAGTTCGTAACGTAGAAGCTTCAGCTTTATTTCCTTTAGTTAATATGCATATTGGCGGAAGAGCCAGTGTAATCGACTCTATGAAGATAGTTTGGAGAGATATATTTCCTGCGCCTGGAAAAGTAAATACCAAAAAATTCTATGATGCCATTGAGAAAGAAGTTCGATTAGGAACTATGGATGAAAACGTAATTGCAGCTGAGATTCAAGCGGTGGTTAAAGATATTAATAAAGGAGCTATCAATACTCTTGATAAACTCTTTCAACGTTTCCAGGATACTAAATTTGTTAAGAATGCCAGCAGAGTATATGCAGGGGGTGACAACATGTGGAAATGGTATGGTCGACACTGGGTTAAATCTCAATTAGCTACCATTTTTCCAGAGAGAAAAGCTTTAACAGATTATATGACCTACATGGGACAATATGTTAACGAAAAGAACATGTTAACCGGAGCTAGAAAAACATTTGATGACTTACTCGATGATGCTTCTGCATGGGAGATCAGAAATACTTATCCTACTTATAGTAAGGTCCCACAATTTATTAAAGACGTTAGAAAGATTCCATTCTTTGGAAACTTCGTATCGTTCCAGGCTGAAATTTTAAGAACCGGAACAAACATTATGAATATTGGTTTAAAACAAGCAGCCCATCCTAATCCTAGAATAAGACAGATGGGACTTCGTAGATTAATGGGAGCGTCTCTAGGTTTCTATGGTTATGGTGCTGGTTTATATTACGGAGCAATATGGTTAACAGGTGGAACCGATGAAATGTGGGACGCATATAAAAGATCCTTCGCAGCTGATTGGGATAAAGCAGCTAACCTTATTCCTATAACAAACTTTGAAAAAGGAAAAGCTAAAGCAATTAACTTTTCATACTTCAGTCCATATGATGTGTTGCAAAAACCTATTGAAGCAGCTTTAATGAAAGCACAGGAACAAGGTTTAAATCCACAAGAAACAGAAGATTATATATTAAGTTTAATGTTTGCTAAAGATGGTCCAATCATGACGCTAATGGATCCATTTATTTCAGAACAAATTGGACTTGAAAAAATTCAAGACATCATGCCCCCAGGATATTTGATGGGAGGTAGAGGCGGTTATACGGCTACAGGATCTAAAGTATATTCACGTTCAGATAGTTTAAGTGTTAAATTTACAAAATCTTATGAACATATATGGAATGGTATTGAACCAGGAGTGTGGACCTCTGGAGAAAAAGTTATCAAAGGAATGTTTTCTGATGTTAAAAAGGGAGGACAACCTGTCTCTCTTAGAGATGAGTTACTGGCATTGATGGCTGGAATTAGAATTATAGATATTGATGTAGGAAAATCTCTTTCATACAAAGCTGGAAACTTTAGTGCATTAATGAGAGCGGTTGATGATACGGAAAAAATATATTCTGCAGTAGATTATATGAATAGAGGACCAACAGTTATTGCTAAAGAATTTGAGCAGATGCAAGAGGAAGCATTCAGAATTCAAAAAGATATGTACAACATTATTCAAGATGCATTGGAATTAGATCTAAATGAATATGATATTAAAAAAATATTAAAAGATGCTCAAATGCCTGCCAACAGAATAAGAAAATTAATGAACGGAGAATTTATTCCTGCCAATTATTCGGACGCTAGATTTAAAAAGAAAGTTAAAGTTTTAGAAGAGCAAGCTGCATTGATGACTAAAGATAATAAAGATTTAAAATTCTATTTGGATGAAGACTATGCATATCCAAAAGATTTATTAAAAGATATTAAATATGAATGGAAAAATAGATCTTTAATCACGGAACCTAAAGAGGAAAAAGAAGGACTCCTTAAAAGAGGAATTAAAAAAGTTATTTCAACGGTTAATCCATTTAAATTTGGTGCACCCGACGAACAACCACAAAGTAAAATAGAAACACCACCCTTAGATAATACACCAATGCCTATAAGAACATCCACTCATCCAATGAAAAAAGATCCGATAACAAACTTGACACGGACTGAAACTGCACTACTATCTCCCAAAGAAAAAGTAATTGCGGGGAGGACTTAATGGCTAAATTAAACGCTCTACAAAAGATTGAATCGCATGAAAAGCTTTGTCGGATCATGCAAAAACTAACACATAAAAAGATTCATCAAATAGAAGAGCGAGTAAAAAGACTTGAGAAAATATTACTAACTTGCACAGGAGCTTTGATTACTGGCATGTTATTTTTAATCTATACTTTGGTGAGTCAACTTACATTTTAAATGAAACTATCTAAAAATTTTAGCCTTGCAGAGCTCTGCAAGTCCCAAACAGCTACAAGGATGGGCCTTGATAATAACCCTAGTGAAGATGAGCAGGAGAACTTAAGATTGCTCTGTGAGAGGGTCTTACAGCCTATTAGAGACCACTTTAACCACGTAGTGACCATTTCTAGCGGATATCGCAACGAAATCCTGTCACAAAAGATAGGTAGTTCGCGCAATAGTCAGCACTGTAAAGGAGAGGCGGCTGACTTTGAGATCTTTGGGGTGCCAAACAACGAAGTCAGCGACTGGATCAAGGAAAACCTGATGTTTGATCAATTAATTCTCGAGTACTTTGAACCCGGGCAACCGAACTCAGGATGGGTGCACGTAAGTTACAAGAAAGAAATAAATGGTAATCGAAAGGAATATCTAATGGCCTTTAAAGACGACAATGGAAAAACAAATTATAAACCGATCCTTGGTCTGTCAACTGACAGATACGTAAAATAGAAATTCTGCGCGCCTCGCGCGTATATCCTACTAAATCCTAGTATTGTATTCATTTTTTACTCACTAACATTTGACTATCATAAAAGTAAACATATTCTAATTTACTATTTTTTAATGTAAACTTTATATCATCTAAAGTTTCAACAATGGGTTTACCGGCTAAATTAAAACTTGTATTTAAAACTAATGGAATATTTGTTAGTTCTTCAAATGATTTAATCAGGTCATAAAAGTATTTATTATCGTTTTCTGACACCGTTTGCAATCTACAAGTATTGTCAACATGTAATACAGCGGGTATTTTATCGCTAATTGATTTTATGGCATACATCATATAAGGAGATTTTTTGATATTGGTACTAAAATACTCATTTAGTTTATCTTCTAATATAGAGCAAGCAAAGGGTCTAAAACTTTCTCGTTTTTTAACTTCATTAACTTTATCTTGTCCACTAGGGTCAGTAGGATTATAAAGAAGACTTCTATTACCTAAGGCTCTAGGTCCTGACTCAGACCTATTTCCAAAAACACCTACTAACTTATGTTCTTTTATAAGATGAGCAACTTCTTTAATATTTGATTTTTTTACATCATACATCGAAAATTCATTTTCAATTTCT
>Ga0209757_10000376_pt1 | contig 10899 bp, 13 predicted proteins | sample ETNvirome_6_1000_FD_185472 | JGI IMG/M metagenome (GOLD analysis project Ga0209757, IMG submission 185472) | Marine viral communities from the Pacific Ocean - ETNP_6_1000 (SPAdes) (version 2) | ecosystem: Environmental > Aquatic > Marine > Oceanic | place: Pacific Ocean | collected 2013-06-19 | reverse complement strand
GACAGGAAGGCATATTAAGCGACGACTAATTGACTGGGCTGTAGTTTCTGAAGCCGCAACCTTTACGAACTGAAGGTGTAGCTGCTGAAGCTTATGATTGTAGTCGGCCTTTTCCTCATCAGTGAAAACAAGCTTATCTAGTCCGGATATTCCAGCATCGATAACCTTATTTGCCGTCTTTGTATTTCCAGTGAGAAAGCCGAGAATACCCATTACAAAGTCACCAAGTAGTTAGTTGGATTGATAAACTTACTCTCACCGCCAACATTACGGATTACCTCAAAATGTAAGTGCTGAGTCATATCCATGCCGTAGATGCAGCACAGGTCTTGAGACATGCCTATAACGTCACCACGCTTAACCTTCTTGCCAAGCTCGATACCTTCAGCAGGCGAACAATAGAAGTAGCGCTCACGATCCTTATTAGCTGTAGTCACCTCAACATAGCGTAGATGACCTTTAGCTTCGTCATTAGGATTGTACGGGTAGCCTATCTTGCTTATATGGCCGCCAGAACAGCTCACCACTGGCTGATCGGCCTCATTCACTACATCTATACCCTTGTGCTTACGAGAGCCCCTAGAGGCTCCGTAGTGGCCGAATCCATGATGGTCTTTACCGCGCAAGCAGTAGCAGCCTAAAAGGTCTAATGATTCCATCAAGCTATGCTCCCTGTGTTAACAACCTTCTCCTGGGTCAATACCTTAAGCTCACCAGTGCTAGGCGTATATTCAACAACCCGATCAGCATTGCGATAGTTATTAATCTGGATGCGAGATACACCAAGGATTTCACCAAGCTCAACCTTAGACATTTCTCTGCGCTCACAGAACTCATCAATACTGCATCGAATAGAGCCGTACTGGCTTACCTCGTGATGTTCTTCCGCGCTTAAATCTTTGTACATTTTTAGCCTGCGTTAATTATTTTTAATACTTGGCTCAATATTAATTGACGGGTGTGGAATTGTCCATTATATTGTGTGTGTAAAGTGAAATTAATACATAAGAAAAGGTAAGTTGATATGAAGAAACAACGTAAGGGTGAGCTGTTTAGCCGTGAGTTTATGGCAGGTCAGCGGGCTTGCATAAATGGTGATCCATGCCCTAAGGGTGCGAGTAGCAGCTTTGTGCGTGGATATAATACGCAGTACACGCTTGATCAGATGAATAGTCAGGTGGGGGCGGGCAATGTCCACAACTAGCGTCCAAAAGCTGCTGTCTGATATTCAGCAAAAGCTCGACTGCCCCAAGAGTCAATTCAACAGCTTTGGCAAATACAACTACCGCAACTGTGAAGATATCCTTCAGGCTGTTAAGCCCTTACTTGGTGAGGCATTCATTACTATCAATGATGATATTACGGTTGCCGGTGATCGTGTCTATGTGAAGGCTACAGCAATGATTGTTTTGGGTAAGGAGACTGTATCAACTACAGCATTTGCTAGAGAGCCATTAACCAAAAAGGGTATGGATGAGAGCCAGATAACCGGTGCTGCAAGTTCATACGCTCGCAAATATGCGCTTAATGGTCTGCTGCTTATTGATGACAATAAAGATGCTGATCATGGTGCTGGCTTTGCGCTAGATGATACTGCTAAGCAGTGGGTTATGGCGGTCAAGCAAAACCCTGACGTAATAAATCAAATTGAAGACCCAGCTTACCGTAAATTTATACAGGAGAATGTTAAGTGAGCAAGTTATACGAACTAACCGCCGAAATATCAGAAGTAGAATCAATGCTTCTGACTGGCGATCTATCACCAGAAGATATTGGTGACACTCTCGACGCTTTGAATATGGAGTACAAGGCGAAGGTAGAGGATATCCTTAAGCTGCGCCTGTCATTGCTTGACGAAGTGCTATCTATTGAGCGAGAGCTAGACCGCCTAATTTCACTTCAGCAACCAATAACGAAGCAGGTGGCAAGCCTTGAGGATTATGTAAAAGGATCGATGCTTAAGACTGATAAAGACAAGTTGGACCTGGGGCTGTTCAAGTTAATCTTACGCAAGCCTAGCAAAAAGCTTGGGGCTATTGATGAATCAAAATTGTCACCGGAGTATTTTCAAGTTATTCCGGAGTCTAAAAAACTGGATAAGCGCATGCTGTTAAAGAATGCAAAAGATCACGATATTGAAGGCGTTGAATTAATCGACTCCGAACGATCATTAACTATTAAATAGGCATAACCAATGGCAAAGCTAGGCGTAAGTATAAAAATTGATGTAACCAAGATTGATAAGTCTCGATTATTCAAAGGCGAGAAAGGTACTTATTTAGACCTGACCACCTTTATCGACACTGATAATCCTGGTCAGTACGGTGATCACGGATTTATTAGTCAGTCCGTTAGCAAGCAGGAAAAGGAGGCAGGAATTCAGACGCCAATCCTTGGTAACTCAAAAGTGTTTTACAGTGATTTAAATGGTGGGCATCAGGCAGTCCAGAATCAAATGCAGCAGCCGCCACAGATGGCTCCACAGCAGCAGGCTCCGCAAATGGCACCGCAGCAACAGCCACAAGATTCATTCGATGATGACGTTCCGTTTTAATTAATCTCTCCCTTAGGGGGTTTCGGCCCCTCTTTTTAAAACTATAAAGGTAAATTGAAAATGAAAAAACTATTAATAATCGTAGCTATAGCAACACTTTTTGGATGCTCTTCAGATGCGCGTGTAGCATCACATAACCTGTCAAAAGCGTCTGATATGTTTCAAATTGAGCGGCGCATCGTTTTCTATAACGGGATTAACGGCGAATACATGCTAACCATTGAGGGGAAGTGCTCTATACAGCCAACATCAACAAAGATCGAGGTTACATGCAAAACTGGACATGAACAATTCAAGAAGCACTACCTGGGGCTTTCTGACAATGTCACTTACTTTGCCGAGCAGCTAGCTACAGCCAGTGTAAGCACCTATCGCTACAAGGTAATATTCAAGCCAGAATCTATAATTCCTGATGTTGACCTAGAAACCAGCATTTAAAATAAAAAAAGGTAATGGACTATGAAGGCAAAATACAGAATCTTTCCGGTGATCGAAGAAGAGAAAGGCAAGCCGGTTAAGCGCTACAAAATCATGTCAAAGAACGGGAAGGAAGTGGCCAAGTGTAACACTATCACTTTCGCTCAACGCTGTTGTGCTGCGTTAGAAAGCTTTGACGACCATAGAAATCTGCGCCTTGTTGGTGGCATGCGGGCTTAGTCATTCAAACCGCTGGATAACCTCACCTTCAAACACTGGGGTTATCGGCTCACCATCAACAATCACACCCAGTAATGATAGGGCGGTCATTACTTTAATGCCGCCTTTATCGTATGCGCGTCTATCCTTCTGCAGAAACGAATCAGGCGACAAATCAAACTCATTGGTAAATACATCTCTAACCAAATCGTGATCAATCTCTAACAGATCGTTAAGGCCATCCAATAGCTTTTTCCGCATCTTGCACCCTTAGTTGTTATGTATTAAAGTCTCTTTACTTTTAGTTATAAGTAAGGTGATTACACATGATTGAGATCAATTGGGCAAGCCAGCAGGTTTTAGTCTCTGGCGAGTTGGAATTAACCCATGATGACATGGGGCGACTTGAGGCAATGTTCCAGCGTGAAGCCGCTGAGATCGTAACAGGGCCAGAGAATAATGATCAGCTTGAATCCATCCACAAGATAGCCGCTCACTTTGGTATGAGTATGCAGATCGATGCACTAGAAGATAATGGCGCGATCAGCCCAGCGTAAGAAGTTCAGAGCCTGGGCCAAGCGCAGAGGGCTAGACCTTTCCGGCGATGAATCGACCGCCTATAAGGTCTGGCTTCACTGCAAGCTTGAACAAGAGTCCAACAACAAATCAACCAAAGAAATATTAAAAGACATCAGGAAGGAGTTAGAAGCGCTTTATGGATGACATATACGTCACAGTTCTAATCGATGAAGATGACCACGAAATAATGCCAAACATGACCGGTGACAACTCCAAAAGCCATGCCCAGCAGAAAGCGGAATACTGGACAGGACTAGGGCATACCGCAAAGATAGGCCGCGTTGAAATTATTGAAGAAGCCTAATCCCCGGGCCCGTCTGGAATGGTATTGATGGCACCAAAAAATACGAATACAGGGATTTGGTTAGGGAGTGGATGTCTGGTTAAAACTCCAGCCTCTCAATGTTAAGTAATGTAGTTTGATTGGTTAGCGCCCTATCTGATCCGGTCTGGTGAAATACTGCAATTTCTAAATAATCACCAATCCCGTTTAAATTTACAATATCAGATATAACCATAGACCTAACGTTGGTTCCGTTAAAAACATCTCTATAAATTGAATTTGTTGATCCATTTTTTAAGATATAGAGAAAGCCAACAGCCAAATCAACACCGGCATCCCAGTTAATCATAGACGTTACTTTATACCAGCCCTCTCTAGAAGGCGTGAATCTGCCCTTATTTGTCACGGTATCCAATTCACCAAAAGAATCAATCTGAACACTATTAAATTCAACAATCTTTGGTGATCCGCCACTGGTTATGCCTGTCTGATTAGCGCTTAAGCTTGCCCTAACAACACTTCTTTCAAAGCTCTGTTTAACTGCTTGCTCAATAACAGTTGCCCGTAAATTCCTGCCAACGCTATTGTTATCAACATAAACATATGAATCAGGGCTTGCAAGTACACAATGCTTAGCTATAACTGTCGCAGCGGATGATGACGTATAGCCGCTTGAGGCTGCCAGAGCCTCACCGGTCTCAATGTTTGATCCGCCAGTAACCGTTATGGCGCCCATCTCTAGCTTGTACTGGCCCGCCCCTGAGGCGGCATTACCTTCTAGAGCAATGGTGGCAATAGTCTCCCCGGTAGTGTAATCCCCGTATGTTGTATCTGTATATTTAACGTTTTTTTCTATGCGCCCGTTTGAGATTCTTATCGTACCAACAGACGTATTATGACCCCCATCAACATAGCGAAGAAGGCCAAGCCCCCACTTTGAAAGTCCAGAGTATGCAGCAGGAAGGGATACATTGTTGTTGTCGAGAGTAAAGTCCTCAATGGAAAACGGGCGCGACTCATGACCAAGGAATGTTAAAAGCTTGACTCCATAACCGCCAACGGCATCGAAGCGTGTTCGCTTAATATGGAAATTCACGACCTGCCCAGCTGCCTGCTCTACAGCGTTAAATTTACACCCCTTAAAAGCAATATCTTCAAGCTGAAAATTTAAATCAATAGCGCCACTATCAAACCTCAGGAGATTTTCAGACAGTGCCGTTCCGCCCGGCTTCCAGCCAAAAATAGCCATACCTGAAAGCCTTGCAAAACTCTGACCATTACAGATAAGAACGGTTGATCCTGCAGACTCAACACCATTAAAGAATAATGTAACAAGACGAGTTTCTTCACCTTCAATATTTACATGTGTCGGCCAAGTTATGTTATTACAAAGATAGCCGCCGGTAGGGAAAAACATTGTAGAGCCATTACCCGCGCCCGATGCTCCTGCAATGGTTGACGCATAATTTAATGCGTTTTGAATTGCCGCCGTATCATCAGCCGTAGAGTCACCAAGCGCCCCAAACTGCTTGACGTTTCTTAGACTGCCAGGGAATAATCCCTTAGCTTGATGGGTAGCCAAATCAATAAATGATCCACCGTCATCAGCTCCTGTCCCAGCCGCTACTATCTTATATTGGTTTCCACCGCCATCACCATCAAAATAGTACCCTGTTGTAATTACGGTTTGACCTATAGATATAATACCTGACACGTCAGCAGCCATTTTTGCAACAGAGTCAAAGACTATAATTAAATCCTCAATATCAACAACACCATTACCAACATCTTTCGGAGAAACATTCTCGAATCCAGAAAGATCGCTTTTCCATCGAATATATTTACCAGCTTCAGGAGGCTCAGAAGTCAAACCTGACGTAGATTGTTGCGCCTGACCAAACACAACAGCCTTTCTGGCAAGCTCTAACACCTGCTTAATCTGCGACACTTGGCGGTCGTTATCAGTGTTAACCGTTGAAGGAATGAAATCACCGTTAACCTGATAATCAACAGTCCGGTCATAATCCATGCCTGAAACAATAGTTACCGCATCACCAGAATTTAAAGGCGTGTTAAACGTAATGAATCCACCGTTCTCATCACCAATAGTCACAGGATCAACAACATAATCAGTGGTTATATCTGTGGCATCATTGGCCTGCTGGCCGGCTGGCGTCACATAAACGTCAAGTTCATTATTGGCATAAATCTTAAACGTGTAGTTAAAGACTGTCTGACCTGCTGATGATATGTATTCATCGCGGGATGGGTTAGTTGTTATTGTCACAGTTCAACTCCTAGCTTCATTGCTTTTTCAATTTGTCCCGCTTGAATCTCGCCTTGCAGGTTTGGGTCAGTCTTTAACATTTGAGCCTTTGCCGCTTCTCTATAACCGTCAAATATTGAGCGAATAATAACTGACTTGCCACCTTCAGGCCCATCAGTTGCCGACCTATACATATCAGTTGAGAATGTTTCTCGTAGCTTAGACTTTAGCGGCATCTTCACGAAACTATTATTCTCGCCTGCATAAAAACGAATATAGCTATCATACTGCTTTGTATTCAATTTTATTCCGTTAATACTTTTTCGCGGCATTGTAATCCGCGATTGCTGTTTAACAATCTCATCCGCTATAGGGTCTTTCTTGTCGGTCGAAGTGTAGAGCGGAGACATGATATCAGGACCTATCCCACCCTGAAGAACAATTGGCTCACCAAATATATTTCGCCTTGGTGGCAAATCATCAGAGTAGCCAGGAATACGGCTCCTTATCTTCTCGAAGATTCCATCAGTAGCAGACAGACCCGGGTCAACAGTTCGCTCCATCTGGGCGACTCCAGCAGGAACCACAGAGCCAGCCATGCGCTCAATCCACCGCTTAAGCTTTAAGTTGTTAGCCTCAGGATCAGCAGAAGTAGAACTCATTACATCAAAGAACTCTGACAAGCCTGACAAGTAAGTTTTGCTTGTTACATTCTGGGCCACCGCTGTTGCTGCCGCCGTTGCCAAATCCAAAGCATCAGCCTCGCTTGTCTGACCTATAATCTCAGCAGCATCAGCAGCAATTCCAATGGTCGCCCCAATGGGGTCTAGGCGACTATATGAAACATATTCATCACCCACCTTAATTGAGTACGGCTGCCAACCTGTAGACATTAGCAGGCTTCTCATGGCTGGGTCTTTAGGTCCACCACCAGTAAGGTCGCCTGATATTGTGTAATCAGCAGCAGCAGCTAGAGCCATAGAGCCTGTAGCAATCTTAGCCAAAGCCAGATCACGCCTAGCGCCACCTGCGTTAATCTCATCACGAACCGCTTGAGACATTGGAGCCAAAGGGGTCCTCTCGCCAACGAACTTAATAATATTGGTGGGCGTGCGGATAAACGGGATAATCACCCTTGCCCCTGGCGTCTTTGATACGGCACCCTGAATAGCCTTTCCTGTCTCACCAAGCTCTCTAGTAAAGGTTTGATAACGCATAGCGTTAATGCCTTCCAGCTCAATATTCTCAGGAGGGTTATCAATAATATCCTTTATGCGCGTGGCCATAGACTCACCGCTTAACCCTTCATTGGTTGCGGTCCTGAACGCTTGGGCGTGCAACTCCATCCGATACCCTACCGACTTAAAGAACTCATCCTCAGCGGTAAGGAATCTACCGGGCAAGCGAAATACAGAGCCCATGAAATCTGCGAACTGACCAGGAACACCGGACAGGTTTAGATTGTCAGCAGTAATAGCCTTATGTTCAGCCGTTTCAATCTTGGTTAATACATCGGTAGGCTCGCCAGTCTTCAGGGCTTGCCATGCCAGTCTAAGCCCGTCTTTAGCGCCTTGAGCCATGCCCCACGCCTGAGCCGAAGCCTCACCCCTTGGAATGCTCGCGGTGTCTAAAGTGCCACCAATCAATGATGCAACCTTACGCTCACCAACTGACCAGCCAGCGACAATGGCATTGGATAGCATGTTCACAGCATGAGTAGCGGGAGATGACAACAAACCATTGATCCATGCCTCGTACACCATCTCTTTTGTGGTGGCCCCCTGCATCTGCTTAGCCATGGTATTGATCTGATTTGGGTTGTCCATTGTTGCCATCATTTCAGCCATGGCGCGGCTATTATCAATGCCGCCACCAGCATCAAGCGCTTCACGAATCATTCGATCCTGCTGCTTGGCAGACTTGGCCTGAATATTAAATGACTGCAAAGCGCGGCCAGCCTCCGCAGTTAATCCGCTAACCTGATTTTGTATTGCGGTATGCTGCGCCAAAGCCCTACGGAATGCAGCAACATCAGCATCACCGCCAGTCTTTGCAACCTTAGCCAAATCAACCAAGGTTTCACCAGATGACACCAGAAGCTTACGAGCTGCCACAGCCTGCTCAGCATTGAAAGCCTCGCCTCTGCGCCTTGCCAACAGATCATCAACGGTCATCCCTAGATCATCAGCCAGCTTTTTAGTTTCTTCTTGAGTGATAATTTCACGGCGAGACTCATTGATTGATTTGGCCTCAACCTTGCCGATACCTTCTATCACCTTGTCCACATCTTCGGTGGATTCAATGTTATTTAAATTGATGTTTAATGCAGCCTCATCACCAGCCTTCTTGCTGCCCACCTTAAAGGTCGGCGCATCCTTAGGCGCTATCTTTTCCTGAAAGGGAATAAACTCCCCCTCAACCTCATCAGTGACGGTAACCTCCTTACCTACATCAACATCAGCTAACCGCTCTATCTGAGCCTTCTCAGCCTTAGCAGCATCAGACTCTAGCCTTGCCATCCTTGCAGCCTTAATACCCTTGGTGGCGGCCACAAAGCCATCAGCAGCAGCCCCCAAACCCAAACCTTCAACAGCATTCTTAAAACGCCCTAAAGCTTCAGAGTCTTCAGGCTTGGCGGCAAGAAACTCAGTAACCGGATTCTTTAAAGCGGGTTGATCCTGAATAAGGTTTGATAGCCTCTCTTCGTGTGGATCAAAAGCAATGGCGTCAGTAATGGCACCAGCGCCAGCAGCTTGCGCTATCTTTCCGCCAACGCCCACAGCCTTAAGCCCCTTAACAGCAGGAATAAAACCGGTAAGAAATTGAGAAACCCCACGAACCAACCCGCCCGTACCGGTCCTTGGCTCTTCAGCAGTAATAAATGACTCCTCTGTAATCTCTTCGCCACCAACCGTGCCAAGTGGAACAATAGACTCCAAAGCCTGCGCGATCTCTTTTGTGGCATCAAGAACACCGCCAACAACTTGACGCGGCGCCTCAACAATTCCGCCAGCAACATCACCAACAAAAGAGCCAACCTTATCCATAATGCCGGTAGTATTTGGAAGCGGGTCGATCTTATTGCTTCGTTGAACTTTGGGCTCTGCCGCCTGAGCGTCTTGCATCTTAAGTCGCTGGGCTGGCGTTAGGTACGCCTGATTGCGAACCTTCATGTATTGACCCTGGGCATCATCTAACGACATTCTGTTGATCCTTGTTGGCTTGATTGAAGTTATCCAAGTTTTGCTTCATACCCCTCAGCCTTTGTATTAGTTCAAACTGGAAGTTATAGGTATCATCATCAATGGCACCCGCTCTAAATTGATCGTTAAGCAGCGACTCAGATTCGCCAAGATTATCCTTCGATCCAAACATGGGAGATGGCGCACGATTAAATTCATCTTTTGGAATTATCTGGTCAACCACCTCAAAAGGGTCTTCACCCTCAAGAACTCTAGACCTAACCTCCCGGCGCATCTTGGCAAGCCTGCGCTCTGACTCGGTATCCAAAGCACCAAGAGGCCCGCGCACAGCAACAGAGCCCTCAAGAAAGGATAGGGCCGACTTATACTTCTCAGTTTGAAGTGGTGATCCCTCAGCAACAGCTTCCCTTGAAGCATCCATTAGTGAGCCAGCCGTTGCTTGTGTTAATCGAGAGCCAACATTATCAGAGATAATACGGCTGACCGACTCACCTGCATCAATACGGCTTTCAATATCATTGATCAACTGGAAGTCATCAACACCGGTCCCCTGATTATTAATGATACCAATCAGTGTTCTTGCTTGGCTTTCGTTGATGTCGCCCCGCTGTGAAGCAGAAACAACATCATTGGGAGTGGCGGCACCCGTCAAAATACTATTAAACAATGACTGGCTGTTTTGCTCCTGGAGCGTATCGGCGTCATCATCTTCTTGAGCCTCACGCTTATTCTTAAGGCTGATGGATTGGTTTATGTCGGATATTACCGCGGTTACTAAATCACTTTGCTCATCAGCAGAGAAGCCTTTAATAGTCTTAGACCTTAATGACTCTGCCACCTCAATAGCTTTGATTGGGTCCTCTTCAGTCAACCCTCTGACCATGCCAATAAGATTCTCTTGGGTGGCCTGCATTTCATGCTTACGCTTTGTATTTGCCGCCTCCTTTGGTGTCATCAAGCCAGACTCAACCGCTCCATCTACGGCATTAAATAACTCTAAAAGCTTTTGACCTGACCCATTAACATCACCAGACCTTGCGGCATTGGCCGACTCAGAGCCAAGGGTTTTAATTTGATCCTGAACAGATTGAGCATTTTGAAGCCTATCCTTTTGAGCCTGTGCATCCTGAACCCGAATCATTCCCGCCGTTGAATAAGTATCAAACCGCTCCATAACATCAGGAAGGATTGCCGGGTCAACATTCTGCTGTAATGCTTGGCGGTGAGATTCAACCGCCTCACTATAAGCTTGTGAATCAGTGCCGTTCTCCCGCTCAATCTCAGCAAGCTTTGCGCGATTGTCATTTGATATGTCAGCCTCATACCCTGCACGCAAGCCACGATTAAACGCCTTGGCCTCAATACCACCAAAGAAGGT
>Ga0209757_10000375_pt1 | contig 10918 bp, 11 predicted proteins | sample ETNvirome_6_1000_FD_185472 | JGI IMG/M metagenome (GOLD analysis project Ga0209757, IMG submission 185472) | Marine viral communities from the Pacific Ocean - ETNP_6_1000 (SPAdes) (version 2) | ecosystem: Environmental > Aquatic > Marine > Oceanic | place: Pacific Ocean | collected 2013-06-19 | reverse complement strand
GGAATCTATGTTATATTGCTTTTCAACATTGTTGATTACAGTAATCTGTCTTTGCAAAGCAGCATTCTCAACATTATTCTCTAATGATAGTATCTTAAGATTAGCTTCAAACTCAGACATACTTCGCGATGATGTAACTCTTGCTTGAGCTGTTTGTAAGTTTCGAATCTGCCTATCTAACAGTTGGGCAACTTCCATCGCTCTAAGAGTTTCTCCTTGAGCCATTTGCAAAGCCAACTGATAACGCTGATAGTGCGTCTGCATATAGGTGTTCGCGTAAAAATCGGCATACGTGCCTTGTGGTTCAGCCATGATTATTGCTCCGTTTGTTGCCCAATATTAAATGATGGATAACCGCCAGTGCCGGCTCCCATTCCGTATCCATAGGGATTTGGAGGATAACCTCCTGCGCCGTATCCATACATGCTCATGTAAGGTGCTCCACCCATGTAACCTCCAGCTCCTGGAATCATTGGGCCACCTCGATTTGCCATCTCTGCCATAGCAAAGTATTGAGAACCTGTTGACATAACATCTCCAACGCCCCCGATGATACCACCCCATACTGCAGCTTTTTGTGCTTGTTCCTGCTGTTCAATACCCATCTGAAGTGCAAGCAACTCTTGTTCCTGAGCTTCAGCTTTTTGAATATCAGCAACGGCAATCTCTCTTGCAGCTTGACCAGCAGCTCGTGTTTCCTGTTCTTCCAATGCAGTAGCTCGTCTTAAATACTCACCACTTCCTCCAGCCATTGATTGAAGTGCTTGAGTTCTCTCAAATCCTTCTCTTGCTAAAGCTTGCTGAGGATGCATAACAGCATCAAGGTAAGCTTGTCTTTCCGCACCTGTTAATCCTAATGCATCAGCATTTTGTAGTGCTTCAAGATCTGAAACTCTTGCCATTGCAGCTTCTGAAGGTTTATTTGCAATGTAAGCTGATGTTGCTGCTCCTGCTCTTTTAGCTAATGCTGCACCACCTGCTAATAGTAATCCTATAGTTACCGGTTCCATTTGTGCCTCCCTTTCTTAAATAGCATGTTATTTTTCCGTGTTATGTGCGAGCATATGCCTGCACTGTGACTTTCCAATATTTCCATGGAATAAATCTATCACCAGCTGAAGCTACCATGTAGAACTTATGCTCACCTATGGCCATGTTAAATATTGTAAAACTGGAATGATATGTTCGACGACGTTCCCATCCTGGTCCAACATGACTTGCTGCTCCAGTTCTTGGATTAACTCCAAACTCACCTTCTGCCATTATTGTTTGACCTGTGTAAGGATACGTAGCTCCCGATTCAGCAGCAGATAATACTAAGTAAGAGACACCAGCTACAATAACAGTTGCACCAGTATCTCCTGAATAAGCTCGAGGAAATGCTGTAAGTGTTATTGTTACATCTGATCTTTCATCACAATAGAAACTAAAACCTGTGCCGGCAATCTGAGGATTACCTGTATCTGTTTGCCCAATAAAGTTTGATCCTATTCCACCAGCTGGATTAACACCAAGATTTCCATAAGATACCCCTGATCTAAACTCATACGTGTTATTGATACCGGTATACTCACCTTTCATTATGTGTTGAGCTTTCACCCATGCCTTTAGTGAATCAATATCGCCTACAACCATTCCACCATTGATGTAGTTTCTTAGTGCATCGACATTCTCTTGAACTTCCTCAGCTCCTATATACTGTCCGCCAGCAAATGCGTTTGGTGCTGCATAAGCCATTATCTACTCCCTGCTTGATATCCATACATCTGTAATCCCAAAGCTGCTCTGGTTATTGTTAATCCTGTATCTATTCCGTAATCCCCTCCAGCTGGATTAGTAGGGTCAGTTGAAAGTGCCATGTTAATACCATTCATTCTCCAAGCTCCTCCACAGAATAGCTGAACACCATAAAGTGTCTTGCCTGTTCCTATTCCAGGTAGTGCGCCCGTATCAACAGGAATACATATCTCACCAGAGATTTGCATAAACCCACCGGTGCAGATCTCTTCATTTGTAAGAGGAGACCAATAAGCGTATTTAGCTATGCAACCATTAGCTCCACCTGGGCCAGCTGTCATGAAATGACATGGAACAACTGAAGTGTGATCCCATCTTCGAGTTGAGAAAGAGTAAAGTGTTCCAGCAGCTCCTTCCACTGCATCAAAGAATGGTGTGGCCCCTATTGTGTAGATACCAGCATCATCAGCCGTCTTAAAATCTGCATCATTAAGAGCACTTGAAACTGTATTAAACTTAGGATATATCAACCAGCACCATTCCCCTACACCAGCACCAGCATTACCTGTTCCTATAAGATTACTACAAAAGTTATCACCCCACATGGATGCTATATCGGTAATGTCCCAAACAGTTGCACTCCAAAAAAGACGTATCATCATGTCGTTTTTAAGTGCAATCCCAGTGGTGCTATTTACCTGCATCTTTGTTCCAGTATTGGCAACTGTTGTTATCGCGTATGCAGCATTATGATTGACAGGATATTCTCTTGCTCCATAATGTTGTCCAGCTGTAGTAGCAGGATCTGAGTAAGCAAGATATCTCCAACCGTTATGAGCTGTAGGTGCAGTTCCATAAGCTGGATTTGCTGCTCCATTTACTATTTGGTTTTGATAAGTCATTATGGGATTATCTTTGAACTGACGATGATCAATCCCTTCTATCCTCACATTTTCATGATTAATACCACCAGTTGAAGATGCAATAGCATTATTATTGTTATTAACTTCTGTTGCATTTGTGACGTCATTATCTGGATAGAATGTTGTTATATTTACGTTACCCATTATCTTCTCCTATTGAATAAAGCGATTTGACCACCGAACATTGTAAAGATAACTTGAGTATCTGTATCATTTTTTCTACCGGCCACTATTCCATAAATATCAACTTGATGATTTCCTCTACCTATCGGAACATTAGCATTTAACATTGCCGTATGCCAAGTTGGAAAGATAGCAGAAGTTCTACATACTTCGACCCCATCGACATCCATTCGCCATTCAACCCATTTCATTGCAACTTCATTTGCGGTTCCACGAATGACATGGGCTCTATACTTTGGAATAAAAACATTAGCATGCCAGTTGCACTCTAACATTCCTTCCTCACAAAAGATAGTGGTTCCATCAACAAGGAACCAGCTGGAACCTTCCATAATAGGTGCAGCATTGTAGTGTAATCCGGCTATTACATTTCCAGCAGGATTGGGTTGGGCACCACCTCCACCTCCAGTGAATATTCCATCATTTGTTGTTCCCCATAGTGTATGTGCATTGATGTTATCTTTTAGTGAAAATCTTCCCGTTGCATACTGTTCATAGTGATTTACACCAGCGCTTGTTATACCATCAGCTTTGATTGAATCTTCAACAATGTTATCTCTGTCTATTCCCCCATTTATGACATTACAAAAGTTTGTGTTTGCTCTATCATATTCTTTACTGACAGTAACATCAGCATCTTGAACGTTTTTTGTTCTCCATCTAAAACTCATGTTCTCCCCTTTAGTGTCTCAATAGCACTTGCTGCATATTCAACGGAATATCCCATGAAAACAAGTGGCTTTGGTGTTTCCCAAGAGAATGCAAACTCACTACAAGATCCTAACGCAATAGGATATCTAATGCAAGTTAAAGTTCTATCTTGCCATCTTGTTGCATCCCAAATCCCGGGATTACCTACTTGTGTAGGAGCTGTAAGATCTCGATAAGTGGGTTGTAAAGTATAGTCACCCACCTGCATTAGCTTACCTTCACCTACAACACTCCTACTCCAATCCCTATCCTTATGCATAGTTATAGGGATTGACTGATCACCAGTTGTCAGCATATAAAGATACAAATACTTTGGTTGTTTCTTAATGTAAGGATTACCAAAATCCATCCATTGAGATCTAAACTTACAAGACAATGCCCCAGCTTCTGAGTATACTGTTGATTCACCTGTAGTGACTGAACTATAGCCACCGTTTCCGGAAGCAGAGATAACCATGATTCCAGTGTTCGGATCTTGGGCAGGTAGATTATTTGCTTGATTTACACCATAGATTATGTTCCCATCTTTATCAGTAGTTAAGCATCCTACTCTATAGGAGTTATTATTTCTTGTTGTCCATTGTCCGCTATCCTGATGAAATACAATACCAAGGTTTAACTTTGGCTTGCTATCAATCGATATATACCAGTGTGCTTCTCTCCATTTATGTGAATAAATAGCCACTGCCTTAGGAAGAAGATCAGGGCTCATTCTTTCTATCAATCCATCTATTTGAGTTGATATTTTATTTATGTTAAGTTGTGCCCCACCGTCTAAACCACCATTTATTAGATAAACACCATCAGTTGATAAAAACATTATACCCATATTGGGAACAACAACGATTGAATGTGGGCTTTTAGTTCCAATACCTGTCACAAAAGGAACAAGCTGGAATCCGTTAATAGGATCTCCTCGAATCAGATCTATTGCATTTTCCCTAAAAACAATAAGTGAGTTATAGTAAGAGAATAAAGCTGTTATGTCTCCACCCTCAGTTGTTCCCACCTCAAAATAATCAAAAGCTGAGTAGCTATCAAGTTGAAGAGGTTGAGAATGCCATAACCTACTGGGATTTAATGCACCACCATCTAACCAGAGGCAGTTCTTAAATGTAGCAGAGAAGCGCGCTCCAGCTGCAGGAAATGTTATACTATCATTTTCACTTGGAGCCAATGCACCTAATGCAGAATCCTGAACATGATCAAAAATAAAAGTATCGACATTATTCTGGATCTGTTGCACAAAGAAATGTTCGCCAATATCTTCAGCAGCCTTCGGATTATTCTTTGATCTATACAATCGACGTGCAACTGTTCCAACCGGTCCTATCGGTAGCGTCACTTTCACACAAGGTAGATTAGCATAAACATTTGCACCTTTTGTGATAGTCTCAGTTATCCATGCTACTTCACCTGAAGCCTCAGAGATAGGAGATTCAGATCCATTTTCATTTACAAAGCTAACTCTCCACGTGTAGCTATTTTCAGCAGCAACAACAATACTTCCTAAACCCCAGAATGTGCTATCCTTGTATCTATCAATAAAGCCTATCTCATTTTGACCTAACTGAAAGTATGCTGTCCCTCCTATAAAGTTATTAGGTGTCCCATCTCCGGGAACATTTGTGGGAGGAACACCTGAAGGAGCTGCTGGACGAGTTGCCCAGCCAACTTGATAGGTTCTATTCTTTTGCCCACGCCATTTGATTGGCCCATCACTACCATTTGAGATGATAAGATACTTTCCAAAAGGTTGATAAAAGCTACCTGGTTGGTTAGCAGCTGGAACGGTTCTATTAGTATCTAAACTATTAGACACTGTTCCTGCACCTGGTGAAACATTCATCCAGTATAAAACAGTATTCGCTTCCCATAACAACCATTGTTGAGCTGATGAATGACGTTGCCAACAGTATATGCTATCTGTCGGAGCATTCGGCCAGTAAGTTGTGGGAAAACCTCGTGCGGAAGTGTATAGTTCAAAGCCAACGTAGTTATCCCAGCTATGTGTTTGGGCATCATACGTAAAGTTTTCCATTCTATTTGCTGTTCCAGGATCAGCAGGTATTCTTTGATCTAACCCCAACTGAGGCTTTACTTCCATTTTCCCTGGTGTTTTCATATCTTACCCCAAATAAGTTAATGTCCGGTGTGGCCACGGTCGGAATCCGCCAATCCGATAACCACCCTTAATGTAGTTGGCTGATCTTTGGGTAAGGTATTTATTATCGATGCGTTGAAGTTCTTTCTCTGCCTTCTTCTGATAATACATCGCCATGTCAGGATTATTATGCTTCATGAAAAGTTCAGCACAAGTCATATAAACTATAAGGCGATGGGTATCAGCGGGGCAGTTAGGAATATCGTATTCATCTTCCAATACCTTAGGAAAGAAACAGTATCTTAGTTGAAGCGGTATTTGAGTAGTTGGCCGTGGATAAAGTCTTAAGCGTTTTCGATAACCCATATTGACTTTAGTTCTACCAAGCATCATCATGTCTTGATAGTTGTTTATCGCTGTATTGTTGTTGTTCCATGCGTAGGACGTGACACTATCATCCATTAAAAATGTATTACTGCCAACAGTTCCAAACGCAGTGGCCAGATTGGTAATCTGATAATCACTCATATCTCTAAAGAAACCTTCTTTGAACGTTCCAGCTAAACCAGTGAAACCGCTTTTCATTCTTACATAAAACTTCTTACGTAAGCCGAAGAAGCCGAGTGATGTTGTATCTATTGTATTAAATGTAAAAGTTCTATTTGCAAGGTTTATCTCTATCTCTTGCGGATCGCTCATCTGAGATTCTACACCACGCCACACATAAGACATTGCAAACTCGTATATTCCTTGAGGCCAACCGACAGCCGGACCTGCTTGAACTGAGACAGCGACAGTAAAATCTTTACCAGACTTAGGTGTAAAATCAAACACATCCATTGTGTGCTCAGGATAGCTATCATAAACTACAAAGCTATCGGGTGATCCTGTCAAATCGTATCTAAGTTCTAACTCATCATCTTGACGACGGGTTATGTTTTGTAATCTTAGCATAAGTGCAGTTCCTGCTTCTTGCTGATTACGAATGCTACAATCCAGAATCTGGTTGCAATCTGATGGTAGTGTGAGATATCTTTGTTCTACATTACATGTAATCGTATCAGCTGCAGCACCAACAGGTTGCCACTCGACACGTGGAGTATTGCTCATTCGACTGACATATATTCTTGCATTGCTTCTGTCAATCTTGTCTATTATATAAGTTCCATTATTCTTCGCATCTGTTGCACCTGAAAGTTTAAGAATACTTCCTTCATGATTTAATAATCCTTTAGAAACTTGTGCTATTCCAGATGTAAGAACAGTTGGATTTTGTAAGTTATTTATTTGACCACGTGGTGTATCTGCAGTTCCAGCAGGTGGAGGTTGAACAGTTGTTGCAACATCACTTGCATCAGGCATCGTATATACATCACACGTTTTCTGAGCAAACTCATAAGGTTTCGCACAAAACCAGTTAACATAACTTTCATTGATCATGCGAATAACTTCGTTTTTATACGTATCTACCTGAGGATCATAATCAATAATGGAAGCGACCATCTGGCGTATTTCTTGTAAGTTCATCTGTATCCTCTCAGTAGATAAAAAAGCCCGCCCGATTTCTCAGGCGGGCCCAGGAGAAACTACCCCCAACCAAGGATAGCTACCGCTTTTGGGGAATGCCTAAAAACCCCATTCAGCAAGCGGCCAGCTGAAACTGAACTAAATACCTTGTTTGAAAACACAAATGGTCGCCACATTAGTAGCATCTGCTTCAGACGAAATACCAGCGACTGGATAGAGATTGAAAGTAGCAGCGCCACCCTCATCAACAGCAACTGTTCGGACGCCAAGACGCCCTCCGGTTGCTCCAATCTGTAGTATCGAACCTGCTGCAGTTGCGCCATCAACATTAGCTTCGCAAATCCCCTGAACAACAACGTCGATCGATTTTCCGGCAGCACCACTATTAAGTGCGACGCCAACGAAAGCTCGAGCTGTTGCAGTTCCAATGATTGCTTTAACTATTTTGAGTGCCTTGTCCCCATCAGCTGCTTGCGATAAATCAAGCGAGACAGCATCTTTAGCAACAATGCCTTCAGCAGCGATAAATGTTTCCACCTGTCGTCTGTTTGAAGTTGCTGTGCTATATGCTGTGCCTGCGCTATCAACTGATTCAAGATATTGTATAAGTGTATTAGTAGCCATGATATCCTCCTAACTATTTCTGGTGTAAAGACCTTGACAGGCCAAGTGATTAACATACATCTGCATACGGGTCATGATGTTAGCTGAACGAGAAGCATATCCGGAGACATGTTCAAAGTCTTCAAGTTCAAACTGAGCATCTGTATCGAATGCAAGTTTTAAGTAATCTGTGTTAAGGAAATACATACGGAACAGACGGTTTGCAGCTGCAACGTTCAAAACGTTTGTAGGTGCTTCAGGGTCGAAGTAAAGTCTCGCACCGTGGAATGCCAATGTAAGGCGTCCAAGATCCAAGTCATCATCTCCCATGAACCGTTCGTTTGTAGTGATTGCAGCTTTATATGCCTGATAAGCAACATCGTCGGCGATAATCAGATTAGGCTGACCATTACCGGGCGAGTATGCCTGACAGTTGATATAGAGATTAACCATATCTCCTACAGCAAAAGCTGCACTTTCCACATGTTGATTTTGCCAAGTTGCGAACGTAGCTGAATCGAGACCACCTATGGATCCTGCCTGAGCACCAAAAGCTGATGCCTGCATAAATCCATCACGATTTGCAGCACCTTGTGTATCACAAAGTGAGTTAAGTTCGGTAAGCACTGTTGAACTGTTAGCTACGAGCTGCTTATCAACTTCACGTTGAAGCAATCCGAAGACTGACTTAAGTCGAGCTTCTGCAATCGATACGATCGCGCGTTCGCCTTTGTTCGAAAGTTCTTCCTTACGAGTTATAACCACTGGAGCCACAAAGTCACACCAGTTGTAGCTGGCCTGTCTTAATGCATCCTTAACAGCTAAGTTAACGGGTTCATATCCGTTTGATAGCTGAGTGATTGTTGAATGTTCTTGTAATATTACTGGGCAGTCAAGTTTCTGACCACCGTCGAATGTTTCGAGCCCGCCTGAGCGTTTCATCTCTGAAAGAAGAGGAGTAGATTTGAAAAGGTTATCCACTTCTTCATCAAGAAGAATACGCAGGGTCGAGCTTAAAATACTATTGCTAATCGCCATTTTATTCCTCCAAGAATGTTTGCGTATATTTTATAAAAGTTTTTATCTCTCGGGTGTTCCAATGGAATCCTATAAACTTATCCTCTTCGTGAGACGTAACAAGAGGGGCCTTCGTATACTGCACAGTTTTTTTCCTATTTTTGTCCATGTGTCTTAAACCAGTCATAAATCTGGTGACCTTTTAATCCTTTCGGTGGTCTCCGTGCTGAGTGGGTGGAAGGTTTTCCGACCTTTAAGCCGTTCTCTCTCCTATTCTGTCTATCAGTCAGCGATTCTTGCCGAAGACGTTCAGTTTCAGTGATACCCTTCTTTCCTTTAACGATGTAATATGCGTCTTCCAATGATAGATTCGTGTTGGCAGTAAGCACTTTAGCTACGTCATGTTTATAACTTTCAAGATCCGGATGATCGGACTTGAACTGTTGCAGTTTCATTTTTCTTATTTCAAGGTGTTGCTGTTCTCTAATAGGTTGCATCATCTGATCCATTCGTCTTGCGACCTCTTGCTCTATTCGAGCTTCAAATGATTTTATATTATAAGGATCAAGATCAACATCATCTTTCTGAGCCAGCTCCCTTGTTTGTTTCATAAAGTCAGATTCAGATAAAGCTTTGCGTTGAGCTTCAATAGCTTTTCGCTGTTTTGCTAAATCTTGAGTTTTCCGCGTGTAATCTGCTCTTAGGTTGCCAAGCAGCTTCTGAGCATCCTCAGGTAATGATGAGATAACTTCTTTGTAGTTTATGCCTTTACTATCACCTTCCGGTAGATTGAGCTCCTGCATGTCATCTAAACCTATATTCTCAAGGTTCTTTGTATGTTCAACTAACTTAGCTTCTTGCAGCGCGTGATGTGCTGTGTCCTTTCCAAAGATAGCTCTTTTCTTTTGCGGTTCTTTAACGAAGGTATTATCCATAGCTTCGCTTGTTTCTTTCCCAGTATTTTCATTTGATGTTGGAACATCCTGGACAGTGGTTGGGGCCACCGTATTGTCCGTGTTTTCCATGCTTTCCTCCTATGCTCGAGCAAGTAAAAGTTCGTCTACGTCTGCTTCTTCCTCAACAACCTCAGTTCCTACTGGAGTGGCGATTTCGATGTCAATATCTTCTTGAACATCTACTTGTCCTTCCACTTCTATTGGTCGCATTGGATTAGCTAAAAATGTCTTAAATCCTTGGTTTTTGGCAGCAGTATCCAGAGCTCCAGCAGCCATTAAGAGGCCTCGATCATCTACTAATCCTTCGATATCGATACTAAACTCTGTTATATTTGCACCTTCTAAAGCGGCGTTAACCATCATCAGTGCTGATAAGATTTGCGGTAGCATTGGGCCATCAATATCCTCTTCAACTTCATCAACAAGTTCAGAACCAAATAGTGGCATCACCTTGTTAAGTGATTTGATAAGTTTATTTATTGCAGCTTTAGAGTATTCACCTTCCGGTGCGAACTCTGCAGCTGCTTGCTGTTCAACCATGTCTAATGCCATAGCCTCATCTAATACTTCTTGACCTTTCGGTGTCATTTCAATCATTTCATGTCTCCCCATTTTTTCATGTTATTAACGGTAAAAGTTTCTATTGCGGCAAGTTCTTTATTCCCACCGGCTTTTTTAAGTTCTGTTGTCCAGGTATCTGAACGGTCATTTTCTAACTCTCTTTTCTGGCGCCCTTTATCCATTACATCATCCATCTTCTGGTCTGTTGCAACTGAGTAGCCGTTCTCTTCAGCATACTTATATTCCTGCATCTTGTTATCAAATGTTTTACCAAATGATAATGACTTATAACCACTTGCGTGTATTCCTTTAGTCGCATTCATCTTACTAACATAAGGAGCACTTATCTTTTGACATAATCCGCCTCCACACTGGCATTGATGTGTCTCTGGAAAGGTTTCCCTCTCTTCGAAACTTAACCATTCCTCATGGATTGTTTCACATGTTGTGCATCTAAACTCATATATCGGCATTATGATATACTCCTTGCACCGGGTAAGATACCCTGAAGATTAGCTGGACCTTGCGGTCCGCCTGGTGCCTGAGGATTCATCCCTAACTCAACAACATCTGGTTGAACTGCTGATCCAGCCAAC
>Ga0209757_10000374_pt1 | contig 10928 bp, 13 predicted proteins | sample ETNvirome_6_1000_FD_185472 | JGI IMG/M metagenome (GOLD analysis project Ga0209757, IMG submission 185472) | Marine viral communities from the Pacific Ocean - ETNP_6_1000 (SPAdes) (version 2) | ecosystem: Environmental > Aquatic > Marine > Oceanic | place: Pacific Ocean | collected 2013-06-19 | reverse complement strand
TAAACTTACTACTGGATCTGAAGCTGTAAAAGTAAATGAAGAATAATAATCAAGTCCTGAATCATCTAATTCTTTTATTAAACGATCTTCAGCTTTTTCAATCAAATAAGGAATATGATCTGAAAATTCTGTTGAATTATTTTCTATTGTATTTACTATATCATCTTTAAGATATGAATATGCTGGCATGTAATTATCCTAATAATAAAGTTACGCCACCATGAGCACCTGGAGCTGAACAACATACTGTTGCATCACACCTAATACCCATTTCTCCTATATAAATATCTGCTTGTCCACTTGCAGGAACTTGAAATTTTATTTTATCACCACCACTATCACCAATAGCAAATGTTCCATTAACTGTAGAATATGCATGAATCCCTATAATACGAGAAGTATTAGATGTTGTTACAATAACACCAGTACCTGCTAAGAATTTTGATGTAATATTTGTTGTCATATTTCTTCCTTTAGAGTGTATAGAGAGAGAATAATTTCTTACTCTCTCTCATATACTATGGTTTATGCACCAGCATTACCATACCATTGTCTCCAATCTGAAACACCAAAAGAATATCTTTCACGTGCTTTAAATCGAAGATTTCCAGTATCGAAATCTGGTTCCATTTTAGTTTGTAAAGGTGTTCTTGTAAACATTTTAGTACCATTTGGTACATCAGATCTAATGAACCAATCGTTGGTATCAGTAAATCGTCTGTTTACGAAGAAGCCATCTGGAAATACTCCCAAGTGTCTTACAGCGTTGATGTCATTATCAGCAGTCGCAGGTGATCCTGGAGTGTTTAATAATTGATCTGCTGTAAACAGTAAGTCAACAGGAACATGTAAAGATATTGCAGAAGCACCAACTAGGATACCTCTATCATCTTTTGTTTTCTGTATTTGAATTACTGCACTTTCTAAAGTACTTTCAGCTACTGCAGCAGCAGTTGCTCTATTGTCTTGATTGCCAGCAGAAATGGTTGGGTGAGAAGCACTAAAGAATGCTACACCATCACCAATAGCAGAAGCTCCAGCAGTAAAGCCATTATTAAAGACTTTAGCAGCTTTCACTTGCTTGGTGTTTGCCATTGCTCTCGCAAGACCTTTTGCACGTAATTTAGCGAAAGTATCATAGAGGTTATCCTCCATTGCTTCCTCAGTTACTGCAAAAGCTAGAGCTACTGTTTCGTTGTCGTAACGAGCTGTATATGATTCCTGTGCGTCATCATAACTTACAGCAGCACCTTCTGTTTTGTCTGGAGCAGTACCAAAACCTGTAAATAGAACTTCTTCTTCGAATGCTCGATCAGAATTTTCTACTTCATATAATGGTTTATGCTCATCATTAACTTCGCCATACTCAGTTCCAAAGACTGCATTCAGTCCAGGAAGGAGTTCTTTGGCGATACTTGATCTATTTATAGCCATTTTCTATATCCTTTCTATGCTGATGATGCAGTCGCTGTAACGTAGCGATCTCTATGCATGTTTAGCCATACTTCCACAATAGGATAAGAATCTGAATCTTCAGTTTCTCCATCATCTTGTTTTAGACCTATGACCCTTGCTTGTTTCTGTGATTCATCCCCACTAGCTGCGTCCAAATAATAACTTGATTGTCCAGTTGTAGTATTTCCAGAACTTGCAGTTGAACTAACAGTAACATTATAATTTTTAACTATCATTAATTCTGCTGCAGAAAGTTTTGTACTACATTGAATGTAATATGTCTGATTTGGATCAGTTATGAGAAAGAACTTAACATCTGAATATCCATTAGCAGATGTACCTGTACCCCAGTAACGTGCAAATTTTTGTTCTCCATTATACACATATGAACAGCCAGCAAAAACCCCAGAAGGTTTTAAAGTAGCTGCGATATATGGTGAAATGGTTGCAAAGTTAGCACCTGGTAATACAACAGGATCTCCTGTAAAGATCTTGTTGTTACAGTCTCCACCACTTACTGGTGAAAATATCTGCGTAAAGGAACCAGTATTATAAGCTCCATCTTTTTTTCTAGCAGGAACGAAACCACGAAACGCTTGTGTTGTTGCCATGATTTTTCTCCTTTGGCTAAAGAACTATTCCTGAAATCTAGGTGTTCGTCCTTTTATAGTTTGAGTTTTACTCGTATTAGAAATAGGCATTCTAGAATTATTACCTCTCATAAGTTGTGAATTAACTGCTTCCATTAACTTATCAGATTTATCCTTATAATACTTACTTCTAGCTTTATAGATTCTAGTAGGTATTTTACCTAACGCAATGTCTCCACGACAGACTGCTCCAGAATATCTACCTGTATCTCTCACGACAGATGTTGATCCAAGTTCAGGAACGTCTTCAGATTTAACAAATTCCCATCCTTCTTGCAATTTTCTACCTATATATTTATAATCTTCTTGACCTTTAAGAGTTATTCTTAACCAACCAAGAGTCATACCTTCGTCTAGGAAACGATTTGTAACTGCTTCAGGAATATGAAGAGAGTCTTGCTCTTCAAATGTATATTCAGTTGTTTCTCTATCGACATTCTCACGAGCTTCAGAACTACGTGTATTTGTTCGTGTCATAACTTTATCCTCCACGCTGCATATTAATTGTAGTATACTCACCTTCAGCTTTATCAGCTTTCAATTTTTCTTCTGCATACTTTTCAAGTGGTACATTCCATTTATTAGCTAATCTTATATCTTCTTTAGTAAGTTTAACTTTTTTACTAGAACCTGGAGAGCTGCGAGATGCTCCAGCTACTACTTGAGCAGGCTTTGACGTTGATCCCTGCTGACGAACTCCCTCTTTAAACTTATGAGGAAATGTTTCTTTTATCCTATTATTAACTTCCTGATAAAATTCAGGTTCTGTAGGACTAAAACCTTCTTCTTTTAATTCTGCATCTATTGCTAATGCAGCAGCAGTCATTACTCTATCAGCACCAAACCATTCATTTTTTGATGCCCAATCTTGTGCTTTAGGATCAGGTGTAGGTTGAGGTTGATATTGTGGTTGTTGTCTACCTATACCTTGAGTTTGTTGTGGCTGCTGTTGAAATTGTGCTTTAGTAGCACCTAATGATTTTAAATCATTTTGTGCTTCATTTAAAAACTCTTGAGCTTGTAAAACTTTTTGAGAATCACCTTCTTCGTGAGCACTTTTATAAGCATTACGTGCAAGTTCTAATTTATCATTTAATTGTTTTTCAGTAGCATTTAAATTTAAATGATTAATATGTGTAAATTGTTGATGAACTTGATTTAATTGGTGTGATAATTGTTCATTTTGTTGTATAACTTGAGCAATCTGTTCATCACGATCTTTACGTTGTTTAACTAACTGACGTATTCGCTTTTGTGCTCCTTTAGTTTCAATACCTTCAAGCTCTTTAGGTACTTCTTCCTTTGGAGGTTCTTCTTCTTTTGGAGGTGGAGTCTCTTCTTTTTGTTCTTCTCCTTCTACCTCATATTCTACTTTTTCTTTTTCTTCTTTTTTTTCTGGAACGACTTCATCCCATTCTTCTTTTTTCTCTTCTTCAGACATAGTTTTTCCTTTCGCTGTTTACGAGACATACGACTTACGTATATACTTATATATTATACTACAAAAATTAGGTTTGTGCAAGTCTTATGCACTACCTGCATGTAAATTAAATGTAGGATCTAAATCTTTTGGATGTTCAACACGCATAATAATTTGATCATCAAATAATAAAATAAGACGAATACCCTTATATTTTATTTTTTGACCTGAATGTTTTCCATAACAAACATAATCTCCTACTTTACACCATTCACCTTTTGGAAATTTATCTTTATCTTGATAAGCTAAATCTCCAAGAGATATTACACGTCCTACTGTAGTAAGATAGGACATATCTTCCTTCGTTGAATCAGGTAATAATATACCACCCTTTGTCTTTTCTTTAATTGAGACAGGTCTTACAAGTACATGAAAACCTGGAAGTTCAGGTAAGATATTTGGATCAGTTTCTTCTTCTTCTGTAATCCACATATCATTCTTAATAGTTTTAGCTAATGAAACCTGTTGCATTAGTTATCCTCTTCTTCATAGATACGTTTCTTAACAATATCTGTTAATTTATTTCTAGCCCATTCAATTCCATAAATGTGACCAACCATTTGTCTGTAATGAGCAAAAGTATCTGATTGACCATTACAAATTGTATTTCTTAGTTTAGTGAGTTCTTCATTATAATCTTTAACGACCTCATCCCAAATATCCATCTAATTAAAGTTCTGCACACATATAGCAATTAATCTCTAATCCAACAGATATTTCTTTTATTATTGGTTTAGTCCACATATTATATCCTTTTTTAAAATATTGGGCAGTAAATAAATACCACCCAATATTGGTTATTAATTTTAACTATCTGTAAATGGAGTAGCTAATGTGCCATCACCCATGAGCCACGCTTCAACCCACCAAGTAGTAGTATTTACTCCTAAGAGTTTAATATAACCACCTGTTAGCCATCCTTGTTCTACAGCTCCCAGATCAATAACATCATTAGATGATGCAGGATGGAAGTTATCTGTTTCACCAACTTCACCTGTATCAAATAAGAATGCTGTTCCTAAGAAACCATCAGTACCATCAGTAGTTGCTGTCTTAATTTGACCTGCACCTGAGAAGGTAGTTTCTACGAGAAAGGTATATTCAATACCTGCTGCAGGTGTTGGTAATGTTACAACAATACCTGCTGCTCTATTAAAACCATAGATAGTACCAGAATCAGCAGAAGTTATTGTTTTAGTAGCATCTGTAATTGATTCATAATCAGATAAAATATTTGCTGCACCAGTAAGTTTTAGAGTACCAGTACCAGATACATTACCACTAGAATCAACAGTATGATTAGTTGTTACAGCACCTGTACCTGATGCTATAGTTATTTGTTTAAAACCATTTTCAGAACGAACTGCTCCTTTAAATGTCGTATTAGCCATAATTTATTCTCCTTAAAATTATCCTATCGTCTTGGCTTGTCTGCTAGGTCAGTCGATAAGCAAAATTTACCCTAGATTATTTAGGAAAAAAATAAACCTATAAAATAAATTATCTTTTTCCTGTAGTTGGTGAAGGATATTTCCAAGCTTTATCTTCCCATTTTGAAGTTACACCTTTTTTAGGTCTACTTCCATATTCAGATTGTGACATCTTGGTATAATCACCATAGAGACCACCATCTTTATTAGGAACATGCATAGGTTTTCCATCAGTAATACCTTTAGCTACAGAATAAGCTTTATTTCCTATTGGCATCTTTTTCTCCTTTCATTTCTTCTTTCATTAAATCCATCATAATATCAATAAGTTTGAAACTTCTTTGTCTATCATCCAGATCTTCCATATTCGCTACTTTTTCTAAAGCATTTATACGAATTTTTTCCATATCAACTTCAGCTTTTAGATCTGCTATAGAAGATTTTGTTATAGCATCTAAAGCTTTCATGGTTTGTTTACTTGCTCTATCAAGATCAGCTTTTTCTTTTTTCATCATAGCATCTTGACCAGATTTACCAGCTTCCATCATTAATTCAGCTTCTTCTAATTCTAATTTTTGTGCATCTAATGCAGAATCTGCAGAATATTTAGCTACAGTTGCTTGTAGTTTTTGTTTCTCTAATTCTACTTTAGCTGTTTCTAATGCAACCATTTGTTGTTCAGGTGATTGAGCTTGACCCATAGCTTGATTTGCATTTAATACTTGTTGTGCTGCAGTAGCCATAGCCATTTCTGCAACTTTAGGATCTTTCTGTTGTTCAGGTGGCATTTGTTCCATTGCCATTCTTGCCATACCATTCATTTGTTCTTGATATTTCATAACAGAATGTTCTTGTATATTAGCTTCCAGTATTGGTTTTAATCTAGCCATTATAGGATTAGCTCCATTTTCTGGATCTTGAAGATATGCCATCTTTGTTTGTAAATGAGCATCATGGTTTTGTCCAGCAAATGCTGCAATAGGTATACCTTTAGTTGCTGCCATAATATCAGATACTGGGTCCATTTGTTGTGGTTGTTGTTTTGGTGGAAGTATATCTTCCAGATTAGGCATATTAGCAGCATTTAATATTGTTCTATTTAATGCTTCTAGATTGAACATGCCAGGAGGTGATTGCTGTGCCATTTGTAATGCCATTTGTGCAATCATCATCCTATGTGCATTTGATGGAATATTAGGATCTGAGACAGGGATAACATCAATCCTACCATCAAAGTCTTTTTTCATTACACTCTTTTCAGCAAAAGGAACTTCATATGGATATTCTGAAGGAAGATAATCATAATTGATTCTTGCAAGTATTTTAAATTCATCTCTTTGAGATTTGTGTAATCTCTTATGAATAGCAGAAAAGAACTTACTTGACGCTTCCAGTAATGCCATAGTCGTTCCAACAGGTCCATAGGATGCAGCATCAGAAACTATTTGTTCTGTACTATCTGCAAACTTCTGTCCTGCTGCAGTTACAAAGCCAAGCATTTGGAAAAGAGTTTGAGAAGGTTCTTTATAGGGAAGAGAGATTATTGCCTTATTCAAATCTTGTCCTGTTGCTTCTACTTCTTTGAACTCACCTGGACTTATTGGTTCATTATCACCAACAATCCTTACACCTTTTGCTTTAAATCCTCCTGGCAAGTTTGCAAATTGACCTGCATCTATTAAACTTCTCATAGCTGCTGTGGCAGTCATGGTTAAGTTTCCTAAGAAGTGCATCAGACCAAATCCATAGAAACCAAATCCTGGAACGAATCTATAATGGACAAAGTGTGATACTTTCTCTTGGTTTTTATCGTCCTTTTCATAGTTTCTACGAATACATAAAATTTGTTGTGATTGTTCTTCTACTGTAACAATATAAGGAAGAGCATAATCTTCTTCAATTTCTAAATAGCAATGTTGTTCAAGTAATGTATATTGAGGATCATTATCTGCTGTTGGTGATAATCCTAATATTGTATCCATTTTAGAAGAGAAAGATGTGGGATTAGGATTAGTTGCTTCAGGTAAATCTACATCTCTATATATTCCTGCTCGTATATCTTTTGCAAGATCAACAGGACTTCTATATATAATATGTGTATATCTATCTGCTTTATGTAAGTTAGATGCATAATAAGAAACATAGAATTGATCTATTGGAACAAATTCAGATACTGGTCTTTTTAATGTTGCATCATAATAAACTTTTTTAAATGCTGATCCTATCAAAGGGAGGTGGAACAGCATTCTTTCAAACTCATCAAAGTATTCAGGCATTTGTTCTGTTACTTGATAATTCATAAACTCTTGTACACGATTAGCTTGGTCTTCTCTTTCAGGAGTAGACTTACCTAATATATGTGTTTTAATTGGACCATTAGGTGGAAACATTTCCTGTATAGCTTTTGATTGAAACTTAACAGCAGATTCAATTAACATAGGATGTACTGCTGTACATGCTCCTTCAAATGGTTCTGATGCTTCTTCTATCTTTAATCCTAATAAATCAAATCCTCTTTCAAACATAGACTCCCATTCCTGACGAGAATCTTTATCTGATGTATAAGAATCAACAACATCATTTGCAATTTGTGCTATTTGATCATCTTCTAATGTATCAACAATATTAGAATACCATTCTTCTATATCTTCTTCTGGCTTCATTTCTGAAGTACCTTCAAGATCTACAATAACACCACCATCTGTATCCATTTCAAAGGTTGGTTGTGCTACTGCAGCTTCTTCAGGTTTTGGTATATCAATTATATTTGATACTTCTTCTGGTATTTGTTCAAATGGATTACGTTCTGTTGCCATTATTTTATACCTAACATTTGTTTTTGTTTATTTGTTAAAAATCCTGACCATGTTTTTCTATCTAATCCAGAATCTCTTGCAGCTCTAGCATTTCTTAAATTTCTATTGGCAGGAGTTTTCTTTAATAGATCATCTAAAGTTTTTCCTATTGTCTTATCTTTAGATCCTTCTTGAAAACTTAAAGTATATTTACCCATTAGACTACCTTGTTTACTACTTGGTTTATAAATAGCTTCTCCACTAATTTTATGTCTACCTTTTTCCCAACTTGCTTTACCTTTTATTTCAGAACCTTTTAAAGGTTTACCTTCAAGTAGACTTTTATGTTGTACATAGCCTTGTGCTGATGCATTCCATTCATCACCAGCTTTAGCATCAAAAAATTTATGTTTAACTTTTGTTTTTTTTACATCTAGACTTATTTTTGTGCCCATTATCTTTCCCTATTTTAACTTTATCTTATTATTATACCATTAAGTTCGCCAGTATGCAACCTTTTTCTTTCTGGGTTCATCTTCCCAGTCAGGATCTTCTGGATGTGATAGGTGCCAAGATTCTTTCATATAGTGTATTGCCATGGTCATAGCATCTACTTGGTCATCATGTGCAGCATTAGGAAATCTTAACATTTCTTCCAGTAAATCTTCTGACCACTTCTTATTTTTTGGTATCCATACACGACCTGATTCCATCATGGGAGATGCTGCATAAACTCTTGCAACTTTATCTTTATCAGGTAAATATTCCATTACAGGTATACCAGCTCTACGCATATCTTGTATTAATGATTGTCCACTTGCTTTCTTTTCTACCATACAAACATCAGGTCTATGTTCTTTATATAACATTTGTGCCATACGTCTTAATTCTGGATATTCAAAGCGACCTTTTATATTTCCTAATAAAAGTAAATTGGATTGATAGTTTTCAAATCCATCTTCATCCTGATCATACATGGAGAATATACCCCATGTCTGAATAACACTATAATCTGCTGTAGTTTTGGTAGAAAATGCTGTATCATAGGTTTGTATTATAAAATCACATGGTGGTGGTTCACTATCTTCCCACCATTTAATCCATTTCTTCTTGATTAACCCACCTTCATCAGGAGTTGGGTCCTGCATATAGAGTGCATTCCAATATCTTGCACCATTTGAAGCTTTTATTTCTGATTCATCTACTTTTAAGACTTCTTCTGGCTTCCATTCTGGAAAATAACTAGATCCTACAGGTAAATCAAGTAATTCTGCTGCTTCATCATCAAGCCATGCAGGAATACGTACAACATCCCAAGGAGTTATAGCATAATCACCCACATTTTCCTGTTGTTTTAGTAACCATCCACATAAATCATCATAATGGTACCTAGTATTAATGATTAAAATAGCACCATTAGGCATTATACGTGTTCTTAGTCCAGCAGGATACCATTCCTTGACGTATCTTCTGCCAGCTTCTGAATAAGAGTCTTCTTCTGACATGACATCATCAAGAATTGCGATATGTGCTCCTCGTCCTGCAATCTGCGATCTAACTCCAGCAGCATAATACTGTCCTCCCTGGTTAGTTTTCCACTTTCCTGCAGCTCTAACGTCTGTTCGTAGGGAAACACCTTTGAAAACATTCTGAAAGGATTCTTCATTAACCAAATCTCTAACAGAACGTCCAAAATCACTTGATAACTGGTCACTATGGGAAACAGTAAGTATCTCATGTTCTGGATTCCTTCCTATATACCATGCTGGAAACAATTTAGAGCATAAAACAGACTTAGATGACCTGGGTGGTAGGAAAACCATCAGTCTTTTTATCTCACCAGCTTCTAATTGTCGTAGTTTTTCTGATATAACCTCTATATGTTTACCCATCTTCCAATCAGAAACAAGCTTTGGAGCCATTTGACGAACAAATGTTAGAAAATCTGCTTTAGATTCCTGTTTAATTTTAATATTTAATAGATTGTTAAGATTTAAGAGAGGTGTAATGTCTATAGAGTTCTCTATAGTTTCCAATGTTATGATCCTTGTTGTATGTTATTATATTTTTTATAAGGAAAACAAAAATAAAAATGAAAAACAAAGTATATAGTACTTATGATTACTTTAATCTCTATATACTATATATAATTATACACTACTCCCCACTTAATGTCAAGTCTTTTTTTCATTTTTATGATAAACCCTTAAATTTTTGTAAATTTATGAGAGTGTCATATATATATATATACTCACGCCCCAATTTCTTGGGGTGGGGTGGAGACTTCTTAGTCTCCAAATTTTTGTTATCTCTAAAGAGATACCTTAATTTTCTGCAATCTACTTAGATTGCCTAAATTTTAGGCATTTGGGTGAGTGATGGGCAGATGGGGTAGAAGTTCTTCATCTCAAGAGTTTCTTCTGAGCAAGTATTCTTGCTTGATACTTGTCTTCAAAAAGTTGGGAAGTCGTTGATTTTAAACCTATTTCTAACTACTACTTAGCTTTCTTTGAAAGCAGTAGTTAGTAAATAGATAGATGAGATTGTTGTTGTTGTGATGAATGGTAATGATGAAATCATTTGACTTGACAATCGCTGAAAACTATTTATAATTACTACTTAGCTTCCTATTGGAAGCAGTAATTAGTAAATAGAAAGGAAAACGAAATGCAATTCACAAGAACATCTGTAGTTTCTGGTGTAACCAGAACTCAAGACATTCCTGTAAAACAGGAAGAATTGGATAGTTGGGCTGATGGCTCGCTTATCCAAGTGGCTATGCCACACATCACAGCAGATGAACGAGAGTTCATCATGACAGGCATAACGCCTGAAGAATGGGATGCTGAATTCGACCCAAACTAAACAAAGTTTAGGTGAGTGAGATTTACGACCTTGCTCACTTAATTTAATAAATTAAGGAAAACAAAATGAAATATGAAAACCACATGAGAAATGTTCTTTATAACGAATTAATTATCGAAAAGAAAAACGTCTATGGTAATGAGCTTATCTATCCTAGATGTGAAACATCTGAGAAATTTGCTTGTTTATTAAATGTTAAGACATTTAATGAACATCAAATACACTACATTAAATCCTTAGGATTTACATTAAA
>Ga0209757_10000372_pt1 | contig 10975 bp, 21 predicted proteins | sample ETNvirome_6_1000_FD_185472 | JGI IMG/M metagenome (GOLD analysis project Ga0209757, IMG submission 185472) | Marine viral communities from the Pacific Ocean - ETNP_6_1000 (SPAdes) (version 2) | ecosystem: Environmental > Aquatic > Marine > Oceanic | place: Pacific Ocean | collected 2013-06-19 | reverse complement strand
CTACCAATTAGAAACGCCCGAATCGGGCGGGAGTTAAAACGACCCCGCGACGCGGATTGCTCGCCATTGTCACGGGGTCATTAGGGGAAACCGATGTATAACACTGTAGACGACCTTTCGCCAACTGGCGAGGCCTCGGCAACACTCAGGGCGCGGGTAGGGACGTACATTCGCGAGCGTCGCGAACACCTCGGGAAGAACCAGACCGAGGTCGCGGACGCCGTGGGACTTTCGCAATCGGCCTATCAGAAGATTGAGTCGGGGGTGACGTCCCTTTCCATCACCCGAGCCGTGCAAATCTGCCACGCACTAGGGGCGATGTTCCTCGAGGACGCGCCCCGTAAAGGAATGCTCGCCCCACTTTCGAACGGGGACCAGCCGGGCGAAGAGCTCACCCCGAACCGGCTTGGCGGATCGGTTGTAGAGGATACGTCCCGGGATCAACGGGGCGAAGTGCTCACCCGTCACCTCTTGAACGAGATCGTCGCGGGGGTCTTCAAGGCGAACCGGAAGAGGAACCCGTATTCTACGGCTGGGTTCTCGGTGCAGACGTGAGTGATGCCCCACACGTCGACACCTGCAACCCCCCTGGCTACCACGTTGGACCCCTGCCCACCTGCCCCCGGTGCGGCGTATACGCGGCCCAATGGTCGAGGACTGCGCGCTCGATGGTGCTCTGCACCGCCTGTGGTCACCGCTGGGCGCCCCCCCCGGTTCGGATCGAACCCGGGCGCGAGTTATGACCGAGCAACCCAGGAAAGAGTTATGAGCCGCCCGTTTTTCGATGAACCCTCGGGACTTTGCGGGGCCTGGTACAGCGGACCCGACACCGAGCGGCGCCTACAAATCAACCAAACCGTTGCGCTGCTCCCGTCCACTTCAACCCGTACCCGCCGAGGGGATCAACACAGCCGCCCGGGAGTTTCGTTCGTCCAGATGACCGAGACGCAATGGCGTGCGCTGGGCAGGATCATTTCCGAGGAATTGGAGCGGGTGTCGACCCCGGGGAGGCCGGCATGGTGGGACGAATGACCGAGCACACCGAGAAAACCGCATTTTGTGCCGGCGGGCAGAAATGCCTGTCTTGCGCGGCTCAATTCAACTGGTTGGCGCTTTACACCTGGGTTCAAGCCGACGGATCGGTAGACTTTTACCAACCGCGAACAAGACCGGAAGGGCTAGAGATTCACCCGTCCGAACTCCCGCCGTGGGGTAGCCCGGGTCAACTCGACAGCCGCCCTCGGCATCACTCCGACCCGGACGGGCGAAAGCCCCCCACCCCTAGTAACACGGGGGGGGCAAAGTGCAGTTAGGACGGCAAGCGCGGTGAATGACAACGACAAGCAACTAGCGGTTTTTTTGGGGGCGGGACTGCTAACCATGCTCCTATTCTCAAAAGCCGCGCCCGGAAGAGCGGAGCGGGAACAGGCTAGACGCGCGGTGCGAGAGTTTAGAAAGGCCATAGACGTCACCGGGATCGCAACGGTGACCTGCACCCATGGCGATCTCTTGCCGAGCTCGCTTTGCGCGTATTGCGAGGCCGACAAGGCGAACGGCACGGAAGGAAACCTAGATGATGAGGCGCATACCCGGAATGAACCTGAAAACGGCGGAGCAAATCATCATTGATATTTGCGAAGTCATCGACGAACGGCAAGGGGACAACGGGGTGATCCTCGGTGTTTTCGCGTCCCCTTCGGACGGAGACAAGGCGGACGGGTACATGGTGCAGCTGCCGCTCGGGTCAGAAGGGATCAGGGCGGCTCTCGCCTGTTTCCTGGACGAGATCGCTTTCGCGCGAGCCGCGTCGACATTCGCCCCTATGGTTCCGCTGAGGGCGGGGTTCCCGGAGACCGCGCGAGTTGACGCGCCGGTATGTGCTCAGTGCAAGAACAGAGGCGTTCCCGGGGGATGCTTGTAATGGCGAACAAACTGGCGTTTAACCTAACGATAGACGGGGCCACGGTCCCGATCTTCCACACATACAAATTCGCGACGAAAGACCGACTCCGCCGCCGCTATTGGTTCTCGAGGTCTTCTGAACACGTCCCAGAGGGGACGCCACGGGAATTGGATTCGTCGTTCGACGTTCGGCGGATAGTGGCCCCATGGGTAACCTCAGCTTTCATGTTCGCGGCCCCGGACACCGCCGAAGGGTGGCGTTTGATGATCACAACTGAGATGCGTTTGTTCGCCGCCTTCGCCCAACTCGCGATCGACGCGGGCGACGTGGACGGATCAACCGCGGACGGTTCGAACTTGCTAGACGTCTAGCGAGCGCCGAATAGTTTAGCAGACAGAAAGGGAGATTGTGACGATGGACCTAAAAAATGTGCGGGGATGGTACATCCCCGGGGTTTGCCGAGAATGCAAGCGGCCTTGGCCGTACTGTCACCCGAAGTGCTCAAAACGGGACGAGTGACCACCGGGCCGGCGGAAACGCTCCACTTTTTGACGCCAGAAGGCGAAGAGGAATACGGGCAGACCCCACAAGACGTCCCAAGCTCGAGTTCGGACTTTTCCTCCCCGCTAGCGGGCGAAGTGGGAACGCCCGAGATCTATGCGACGCACGTAGACACGATCCATCTCAGCCTGCCCGGGTACTTTCGAGATTGCGTCATTAAGGCCCTGACGGGAGCAAAGGAAAGGGCTCGGCATTCGGGCGCTTCTATAGTGAGGTCGGGGCCATGGGCCTTCGAAGTGCAGCGGATAGGCGCGCGCCCGTTCTTTGACTTCCTGCTAATCGGACCATGGGCCACGGTCAAGATCAATCCACGCGGCGGAGACGTGGCCGCTTTTGTCGAGTTGAGGTCGAAGGCTCTAGCCGCGCTGGGACCGCATGCCGTGGGGCGAGAAATTCAGCTGATGGTCTCGAGGTGGACCGAAGGCCAGCTGGGCGACAAACAGCCGGTCCGGGTCGGCCGCTATGATGTCGCGGTGAACTTTAACCGCGCGCTATTGGGCCTAGACGGGGGGCAGCTATCGCACTTCGTTACCCGTTCCCGGGCGCGGGTTACGTGGGCGGCGGCGGAGCCGGTATCGTGGCCGCGCTGCCGGCTAAAGGACTCCACGCGCGCGCGCGCGATAGAGGCTATTGAGGGAGCCGAAACAATCGAGGCCGCAAGAAAGGCCGTGTTTAGGGTGCTCACCGCGCCCGGGTGCACAATGCGAACCACGTTCGAAGGGGTCCAGGAAGAGCACCTACTAGACGCAATTTTCCACCGAGGGCGAGGATTCACGGGGCACGCGTTCGCGATGGGGGCCGACGTTTCCGCGCGCCTTTATGACAAAACGATAGAGGCGCGCAAAAGGCGGACGACTTGGATCCTCAACTGGCTAAAAGACGGTGGGTGGGACGGTGAAACTTCAGTCCACCGGCTAGAGTTCCAGCTTAGGGGACGGGCGTTGCGACAGTTCGTATCCGAACAAACCAGCCTACGAAGCCGGGATCTCGGGCCAGTCTTAGACGCGACCGACGGGATATGGGGAGCCCTAACGGGGAGGGAATCCGAGGGACGGAAACGGGGGTGGATCACGCTAAGAACGCCCGGGGCAAGCCCCCAACCCACAAGATGGCCAGTGCACCCGGGGTGGGAAGAAATTCAAAACGCTAGGTGGTTCGCGAAACGCCCGAAGGCGGAACGGTTCAATCGCGACTACATCCCCGCGGCACTCCGGGGAGGCTTTCGACGTTCACCGCCGATAGTTGGAGCGGCTGAGGCCCTGTCGGGGCCAATGCGGGGACAGGTAGCGGAGAAACGGAGACAGCTAGCAGCCCAGATCCAAGGGCTAGCCGCGGCTTATGTGGCCGCTGAAGTGGCCGAAGGGCTAATCGCGGAGCCCGAGACCCCGGCAGCGGCGGAATCTGAGATACTCAGAGCGATGTCGCAAATAGGAACGCGTGTTGACGATCCCGCGGCAAAGGTGAGGGACTCGATAGATCTAACCTACTTCAGAACCGCGCACAGCCTGTTAGAGGAACCGAAATGACGGATGCAGAGAAATTAGCGGACGGGTTGGAACGCCAGCGCGAGGTAGTCGCAGAACAAGAGCGGGCGCGGCGGGAGGCGCGAAGATCGGTGAACACGGGAGATATTAGGGTCGCAGCCCGGGCAAGCGGGGACTTCGAGAGCATCTACGGGGGCGCGGCACCCGCGGACTACACCACCCAATTCCGCCCCCGGGGGTCCGAATAGGAAACGGCGACTCCGCCCCATGCAGAAATAAAGTGACCGGCTAGTCGCCTTATCTCGCTCGAGCATCGGAAAAACCGAGCGATCCCGCGGAGAAAAACAGAGACCGTCCGGTCGCTTTTTTGGGTTGGCGCCATTGACGCGGGGAGAAACAACTAAATAGACTGTGCGGGCAACCAGGAGGATCCCCAATGCTCGGTACCGGTCTCACGCAACGTCAGTTTTTCGGCGTAGCCATCATGATCATCGTCCTTCCTATGGCGGTGAACTGGGTCTTGCCCGCGAAGGCGGCGTAAAGATGCTGCCCAACACGGCGACAGCCTTTCACACGGTGCCGTTCGGTGATGCGATCACCACCTTTGCGGCATCGACGCAGCAGACGAATCTCGACGTCCAAGACACCGGGATCCCGGAGACCGCGCGAGTTGACGCGCTGGTAATCACCGTCCAGGCGAAGATCTCGTCGGGCAGTGAGACGGGGCTGACGATCTCGACGGCGGCGGAGCGGAACGACTTGATCAGCGCCATCCTGGGCAACGTGCTCTGGGATGCCGCTAGCCTGGGGACGATCGTCGATAACGTCGACTGGGCCGAACTGATCCGGATCGGGTACTTGGTTGGGTCCGTTCCCCGGACTAACCTCCCCGCGCTCGGTCAGACTCGCCTAGTGGAGACAACGGGCGAATACGATCTTCAGATCGTGTGGCGTCTCCCGCTGTGCCTCATTCAGTACGCACTGGGCGATTCGTTCGCCCCCTTCGCTGGCTTTTTCACAAGCGGCGGTGTGCGTCTGACCACGGGAGACGGAAGCGCGTCACTCGGCGGTAAGACTTGGGCGGTTTCCACGTCCGCCAACGAGGTCAAGATCGCGTGTTTCTTGGACGTTGCACTCGGGCTCAAGCCCGTTGCCCGTCCCACGCTTCAGTACTACTCCGACAGCTTTACGAGCCTTGACCGCAACACCACCGACGCCGGTTTGCAGATCGCGCAAGCTCAGCTCACCGACGCGATCGGCAGCTTGGCCTTCGGCAACCCGATCGCCACCGGGATCCAGGTGCAGGGCGGGGGGGGCTCCATCCTCGAGATGGCCTACTATGACCCCCACGTCGCACTCGCGCGATTCTCGCAAGGTCTCCCCGGTGCGGGCGCTCAATTGCACGCCTTCTACAACCAGGTGGGGAGCGTCGCAGGTGGAATCGCGGACGACGCCAACGGAGTCGGGGCCGACAAGTTCGTTCCGATGTTCGCGGCAAGTCGGGTGCAAGGTCTCAACAGCCTTTACGCCGGTCCCCTTCAACAGAAGTTCGGGTCGGCCTACACCGCGACCCACAAGATCGGCGGTGTTCGCGTCGTCAAAGCGAGCAACCAGTTGAAGGGACTTGGCGCCTGTCGATGCCTCCCGCAAGGGACGGCCATCGCTTCGGCGCCCGCTCCGATCGCCCCGTATGTGGGTCTCGCGTGAATAACACCACCCTCCTAGTGATAGCCGCTGGGGTGGCGTTTTGGTTCTTCTTGCGCCCGGGAGCCGCGCGCGCGGGTGGCCGAGCGGCACCTACGACGGTGAACATCTACAAGCAACAAGAGATCACCGCGAGTGAAGCCTTCCTAAGCGGACTCGGCGCGGGTATCGGCCGCGGGATCGAAGCCATCGGCGAAGGTGTTGGGTCGTTTGTAGGCGGGTGGGGCGGTACGGCTCAGAACCTAACCGCTCCGAGCTCAAGTGGCGAGATGGCCGATAGCTACGATTTCTAGCGATGAACCCATTGGTCATCGGTCTAGCGGGAATCGCTGTCTACTTCCTGTTTACTCGGAGCGCAAAGGCCGAGACCACCGGAGCGGACATCGCCAGCGGAGCTGCGGACCCCGGAGCATCGCACCGCCAAGTTGGAGCCGAAGGCGATGTCGCCTACGGAACCTACGAGCCGGGGCAAAAAGTCCAAGCCAGACTGGCGCACCCTTTTGGGTACTTTTTCGGCAAGCCGCCTTGGACGGGGCCGTATCCGGTATTGCTCCCCATTGGTTCGGGACCAAACGCGGGAGAATGGCAAGCGGTGCCGGGTCAGAGTTCCCCCGGACGCGGAATAACCGGAAACCACGGCGAAGCATCGGAACCTAGATACCGACAACTTGTGCCCACACTGCATGGGCATAACCCGTTTTTCCTACCAAAACAGCCGCGCCTACACACCCTAAGTCGACGGGGCGCCATCCCTGACGGGCCAACCAACCCAAAGGGGCAGACGGCCCCCGTACCGTCTGGGATCCAAACGCCTAGCTCGAAGAGCCTCCCCGGGGTTCTATATCGAGACGCGGACGGGGGAATACACCCGCTGGTAGACAGTTGGTATACGGTGAACTTTAGCGGGGTGGGGCTTCAGCAGGGGTCGGGAAACTTTGACCGCCGCTCCGCTGACGATGTCCGCTTTCGGTTGTTCATCGGCGCCCGGTACTATTCCGCTGCGTTCAAAGGACTAGACGGCGACTGGTATCACCTACCGTTCGGAGAAATGAAGGCGCGTCTAGCATTCCGGCATCCCGCGAAGGGCCGATTTCCCATAGCGCGAGATATGCGCGCGTCACCCACCGGGGCGGACCCGTGGCGGACGGGCGTTTTCGGTAGCTGGCTCGTGGGGTCGGAAACAAACAATCCGCCGCGAAGCTGTATCGACGGTCCACCGGGCGCATGTAACCCGGTGATCACCCCGGGACAAGAGCGAGTGCCCTACCTGAGCATCAACGCGACCCGGATCAATCAAGACTCGGTCACTTCGGACGCAAACAGCCACTTACCCGCGGGCGCTCCGAGACTGATAAACGTCTTCTTCCCGCGCACGTTCTTTAGGGCTGTTGGGGGCTTGAGCCCGGGTTACAACCCCACAAGGGTCACCCCGGACTCGTTTGACTACCCCACGGGGAGCCGGGGAGATATGGCGAATCTACGAGCGCAACAGTGGCTACCCTATTCCCCAACGTTTCCCGTCCTTCTGGACAGCTTGACGAACAATAAACGCTATGTGCGCGTGCTACGGATCCGAGGGGAGGCTGAATAATGGGACTTAGGATCAACGAGCCGCTAGCGATGGGCGACAGGCGACCACGGGAGACGCTACGCGGGGTAGACGCGTCTCGAGTCATTCTCTTTCCGCAAGCCGCGCCCGCAGGCGACTACAACGGAGCGAACCCCGAAGCGGTCGAGTCGGCCGAAGAGCGGAAACGGGGATCAGATCGGATCCTGAATACGAAAAAGGCCCAAGAAGGTTTGATCGTTGTCGGTATCGGGCTCGCCACCGGAGTTCGGCGCCTCGTGCCGCTCTTTGTCCTCTTCCTAAGTCCGTGGCTGATAGACGCCGAAGCGCGACAGGCGTTAGTCGAATCCCTTAAACGGGTGGCGAATCGAGCGGGCCTAGGGACCGTGGCCGATATGGTTCGGGGTCCGAAGATGTCCCCGACAGGAGAACGAATCGCGGAGCTCAACACGCGGGGAGATTCCTAAGTGTTGCCAACCAGAACACAAGGCGGGTTGATCACCGTGGCGGCTAGCGAGACGCGGGTGATTCAGGCAGACCACGGCACCGAGATCTTTGACGTCAAGATCTGCGGACTGAGTAGCGCGATCAACATTGCGCTAACCGCGGCTCCAATGACGACGTTCGAAGCGCCGTCCGCAGAGAGCGTGAACAAGTGCGAAGCGGACGTCGTATTTGCAATGCAGGCCGAGAGTTTTTACCCCACGGCGGACGGGTGGCCGGACAATATCGCGGGACCGTTCCAATCCATCGTACTCGAGGAATATGGGGGATTTTCGCCGGTTCAGTTCATCATGACGTGGAGAGTCACAACCCGCGAACCTAGGGTCTAGACGTGGGGGCAGAAGCGGCTTTCATGCTCCTAGTAGGGCTGTTCGTAGCGGCGTGGCGACGGGGCAAAACACCGGACTGGGTTAGACGTGTGCGGGGTCATATTGACGATCACACCGAAGTGAGAACCCAGCGGATCGATCTGATCGCGCGTACATTGTGGTCAGAGACCCGGGGCGCACCCAAACACACCGACCAAGAACTAGCCGGGATCGCACAGGTGGCGCTCAACCGGGTTTCGGACGGTCGGAGTCTCAGAGAAGTGTTGACGCCTCCCGGGCGCAGCGATTGTTGCGGAGCGTGGAATACATCGGAAAGGTTCGCGGAATGGTGGACTACAGCGAACGGCAAACCGGGGTTCGCACGCTGTCAAGAGATAGCCCGCGGGGTCTTAGACGGCACGCTCGAGAACCAGATCGGGACGCGAAACATGTTCTTCCATCCGGGGGGCTTGATCCGGTGTGAGCCCGCTACCTTCGAGGCGTCAGATAACCCCAGACATATATGCATGCACTTTCCTGGAATGGGATACCGCCGAGCTCCGAAGTGGGCGACGCACGACCCAAAACGCATAGGCTACGCGATTTTCGTTTACTCGAGGGCGCAATGAAGCCCCTCCCCATACTGGTCTTCGCCATTGGAGCCGCTATCGTGATCAACGCCATCTTGAGACAAAGAGTATCGGAAGAGGTGGCCGCGGTAATCCTGGAAAATGTCCGAAAGACACCCGCGAACCGTAAAGCCGCAAAAGCCGCGGGGGACGCGTTCGCGGCAAGCCTAGGGGCAACGGGGACGATCCGACTAGTAGCGGGCCAATTGGGGGCAACATGAAACGCGGGGCGCTCAGAGCGATGGCAATACGGGAAGGCGGAACCCTCCCGGACGGGCGAATCGACCCCAAGTGGGCTAGACGAAAACTGAGAGCACCCGGAACCCATAAAAAGACCCGGGCGCGTTTGCAGTTCTATCTCAATATGAACCCGAGGAAGTAATGAAGATTATCCCCTATATTGTCGCCGGTGCATTGGCGATCTTCGCCTATCAGAATTGGCTCAACCGACGCCACCGGAGCAACCCCAAGCGGCCGCTGCTAGGGTTGCCCGCTTGGGCCATGGGTCCGGGCGCGATCGAGGCGCCAGCGAAGGACCGTCAATACACTGCGAAGGAGAGCCGAAGAAGTCACCTCGTCAGGAAGGGCGGATAGTCCCATGCTTGTAGACCCGGAACGGCAATGTGGGGGCACCCTGACTAACAGAGACGCGCGCGCTTTGGGGAGCGGCCGCGCAGTGATCGTGTCCGACGCAGCCGCGGAGACGATGCTGGCGAACCCAGCGTTTCTAGCGCACGTCACTAGGGAGGATCGCGAGGGTCGGCTAATTATCCAACGGGGGCACGCTTCCAAGCCAGACTGTGATTTCATCTTCGGCGTATTCCCGGGTACGAATCCCCGGCACCCGGGCCAACCGGAGCAATCCGACACGACACCGCCAATAGCGATCAATGTAACCGAGCTCCACAAGGTCGGGATCATTAACGACGCGGACTATCAAACCATGATGTCCAACCGATGGACCGAAACACAGCGGGTCACGGTCCGGGTCCAAGGCGCACGATCTCTAATGGAATCCAAGGTGATCCACCTTCTAGACTCGCTGCGACGTCCCCCGGTGGAAGTGTCGCAGGCAGTTGACGCCGTAACGGACCCGGAACAATGGAAGAAGTGGATCAGGGACGCGGCGGATAAGGTACTGCCTGACGCCGGAACGATCAGCGGCGCATTACTGGTCATCGGGGCTCTCCTTTTTGTTGTCGTCTTAGTCAAGCGGTGAATGGCGATCGGTTGGTCAGTCTGTTAGTCTGCGCGCAGTTGACCGAAAACCAAGGGAGCGAAGCCGATGAAACCAGTAGAGGAAGAGACCGTCGAAGTGACCGAAGGCGGCGAAATCGCGCCCGCGGCCGAGCTGGAAGATGCACCCAAAGCCCGCAAGCCCGAAGCGCCAACCGATAACGAAACCCTTGTCCGGGCGGCGAAGGGGCGCACAATCGAGCAACTAAACCGGGTGATCGAACGTCTAACCACGCGCGTCGCCACACTCGAGCGGTTCGCGAAGTGGCAAGGCGGAGACAAGATCCTCGAGAACTTCGCGGCCGACAAGAATTGAACCCCGCGGACTTCAGTGACGAGGGAAGCGAACTAGACGGGACCGGCTCGCCAATTCTCAAACATCGCAGACGGGGAGACGGGACACCTCCCCAAACGTGGTGCGGGCAGGAGAAGGCGCCCGAAGACAGATGGGCGCCGAAGTGGAACGACGTAACCTGTCCCGATTGCCACGCGGCAAAAGAGGAATCGAAGCGCAACCCCACGGGATCGACACCACAGCCAGCCGCGCCCGAGGAAGGTTACGAAGTCACCGAGATGCACCGCAATCTCGGGACCATGGTTCGCACCGCGGCGGTAGAACCGCTAGTGAACAAGGCGTTAGACCGAAAAAACCGCCAACCCATGGGGCCGGAAGCTAGCGAAGCCCTAAACGAGTTCTGCGCAGCGTCTTTCATGGTGATGGACGAACTAGGCTGGCTGGCTTACTTGAACTCGCCACTTGGGGTTATGGTGTTCACAGGAATCAACTTTCTGGTTCTAGTCGCACAGACCCCGGAGAAACCAAGTGACGCGACCAAGAGACCCGACAGTCCGATTAATAACGGGGCAGACGGGGACGGGGAAGACCGAGCTAGCGCGGGATCTGGCGCTGACGGAGCCGCGGACGGTATGGATAGACAGCGCGCAAGTTGAAACGCTGCACGGCTACGCCGGAATAACCTCGGACGGGCGTTCGCTCCGCAGAACTATGAGCACGTCCGACGCGTTTCACTTCGTCTTTCGGTCCCGCGACGCCGATCAAATCGGAATGGTAATGGAAG